>JABUBL010000091.1_pt1 | contig 19717 bp, 19 predicted proteins | sample 7240371 | NCBI WGS metagenome assembly JABUBL01 (sample SAMN07256343, study PRJNA390944) | subsurface metagenome | isolation source: Methane hydrate marine sediment | place: Pacific Ocean: Eastern North Pacific, ODP site 1244 | collected 2002
TCCGGAATTCTCTTCTGCAATTCCCAGCCTGGCATGAACCATTGGCCCGTACTTCGTTTCAGAAATATACCATTCGCCTGATATAGTCTCTTCCATACTTATTGCCTCTAAAGGACAAACATAGGAACATACTGAACAGCCCTCACAGGAGATAGGGTCAATAACAAAAAAAGAAGATGTATTATCCTGATTATCATTTTTTATTTCTTTAATCGCATCAAACCTGCAAACCTTTATGCATTCACCGCATCCTGAACATAGTTTATTATTTATAACTGCTTTTTTGCCACCCGTGAATAGGTGGGTTTCTTTTATCTCAGGATGGAGAAGCAGATGGAGGTCTGCCGCATCCACATCACAGTCGCAGAGCACTTTATTCTCTGCAAGTGCTGCGAACGAGGCAGTAACAATTGTTTCATTCATCTCCTTCCTTGTATAATAAATTATACCCGATTACGTGGTAGCGTAATTTACTTAAATCCAAGCAGGCTAATCCTTCCTATTTCAATAAACTTAATTTACTCAAGACAGGCGCCTGCGACCACCTTCTGCAGACTCCTTACTGCATACTATCCTTTTCTTGTGCTCTTGTGACTTGTGCTCCTGTGCTCTTTTTTATTAGATGTTCCCATATCCTTTTGAATATATCCCTGTATTTATTACCTTCCTTCAACATAGGTATACCGTATGAATAAAGCACCGCAATTTCTCTTTCATAGGGAATCTCAGCTATCAAAGGAATTTTTTCTTCTTTACAGAATTCCTGCACTTTCATATCACCCGTCCCTGCACAATTTACTACAACGCCAAAAGGTATCATCAGTTTTTTTAAGGTTTCAACAGCAAGTTTCAAATCATGTAAGCCAAACGGTGTCGGTTCTGTTACAAGTATTGTAAAATCACTTCCCTGCACAGCTTTAATTACAGGACAGGATGTACCCGGAGGAACATCTATAATTGTAATTACATTTTTATCATTCTCTTTTATAACATCTTCCTTAGCAGCAGAAGAAACTACTGACTGATCTTTCCACCCCGTTGATGCTCTTTTAGCCTTTTCTTTTACAGATTTTATTAATGGTGCTGCCATAGGTTCCCCAATGTTCAGTTTTCCATGAAAAAATTCTATTCTGCCACAGAGGCCTTCTTCAATAAGACCTATCTCCCTCTCTTTCTCAATAATTGCATTATTAGGGCATAGAAGGCTGCATCCACCACATCCATGGCAGAGTTCAGGAAAAACAAGAACATTCTCCTTAACAACAATAATAGCATTGTATGCACATACCTCCCCACACTTTCCACAATAATTACATTTAGTAAAATCCACCTCAGGAATAGGAATACCAAACGAGGTACTCTTTACAATTTGAGGTTTCAGGAAAATATGCGCATTTGGTTCCTCCACATCACAATCAAGAAAATATATTTTCCCTTCATGAGCTTCTTCAAGGTACAATGCAAGACTTGTTGCTACAGTAGTCTTGCCAGTACCTCCTTTACCACTTGCTATGGAGACAATCATATTAAAATCTCTACAATTTAGAATAGACTAACATTTTAACAACATCGAGCTTCTGTTTCCCGTTCTGAGCAAAGCAAGGAATCTCGCTTCACGAAATGACCGGAAAAGGTTATCATTACAAGGGACGAATTCCCTTTGCAATTTCTCTTTTATGAGATTACTTCGCGTAAGCAAAGCAAGTAAGAAGAACTCGCAATGACATCTTTTTAGTCATAACTTTATAACTTTTTATTTTATTCCTGAATGTGTGGTTTTAACTTCGCTTCTATTACTGCTTTAGGTAAAGCACCTATTATCTCATCGACCGCCTCGCCATCCTTGAAGATTGCGAGTGTTGGAATACTCATTATATTGTATCTTTGTGCTACGGATGGAACCTCATCAACATTCATCTTACAGACCTTTAATTTTTCTGGATAATCGTTACCTAATTCTTCAACAATAGGCGAAACCATTAAACAGGGAGCACACCATGGTGCCCAGAAATCAACAAGCACAGGTAATTCAGATTTCAAAACCTCTTTTTCGAATTCATCAACATTTTTAATCTCCATCTTTCTTCTCCTTTATTATTGATGTTCTCTTTTGTAGCCACACCTTTTCTTAATTCCCAATTCTCAATTCCTAATTGAGTACTGATTATAACAATTTCTGCTCTATATTATATGTTCTTTAAGTACTCCTCCACTACCTCTTTTACTGTCATATCGGAACGAAAACCTGTAAATACCTTTATTCCAGCTGCATCAAGGGCACTCTGTGCATTTGGTCCTACAGCGTCAGTTAAAACGACCTCAGCTCCTTTCGAAGAAATCAAACGAACAGCTTCAGGTCCAGCACCACCCATCATGCCTATTCCTGGATTGGAAACAGGTTCAAACTTCATTGTTTCTGAATCAACGATAAGAAAATATGCACAGCGACCAAATTTCCCGCTTACCTGTGCATTCATAGAACCGCCTGTTGCTGAAACCGCTATTTTCATCCTCTTCTCCTTTAGTCATTGAGCTACTAAGTCATGAAAGAAAAAAAGTCATATGATTAACCCTTTTTGAAAGTAAATCCACCTTTCTCTTAATATTTCCCATATCCTTTCTCAGTCTATCAATATCCAAAACAAAAACCCCAGTTATTATAGCATTTCTGGGGCAAAAGTCAATGCACAAACCACAGTCAGTGCATTTTGAATCGTCTATCTGTGCCTTTCCGGATGATAAATCAAAGGCACCCTCTGGGCACATCATAATACAAAGTCCGCAACCTATACAGAGTTCCTCCCTGACGTAAAACATAACTATCTCTTGTCTCTCCCACATGTTCCCGTTTCAGAACAGGGTGGTGTATCGCATCTCTCATTTCTTCCACAGCAGGTAGTTCCTTTCGTATTGGAACTTCCCATTCGTATGGATGCGGGAAAAGACAGTAATTTTACAAGTTTTTGAGAACCGCAGTTTGGGCAGGCTAATGCTTCCTGTGATCCTGGACTTCGTATGAAAAACTCTGTTACTTTACCGCATTTATCACACTTAAAATCATAAATAGGCATCTTTACTCCTTTTTATTCTGCAGACCATAGTAAGCATCCTGTTAAACATTAGACCAAAGACACACGACTTAAAATATTTGATTTTAGACTGTGATATCATTCCCTTACCATTTTGGTAGCGCATTGAGGACAGGTAACTTGATAACAGGGGACACCTAGTTGATGTATGACCTTCGTTCCACAGGATGGGCATATGCAGTTCCCACCTACACCCATCCCTTTTCCACCCATACGTCCCCTTCCTCCTCCTCTTCCCATCCCTCTTCCTGTTCCTGGACCTGCGCCTTGCGGTCCTGTTCCATCGCCTCTTGGCATAATAACCTCCTGGTAAAATGCTCATTTAAATTATTCATCACACCTTGACCAACATTTTTTAAAAATTGATACTTCCCTGACTGTTTTTAATAACCTTACGCAGGCTAAACCTTCGGTTTTACTCAGGTCAAGAGCCTGCGGCTACCGATTTGACTTTTTCTCTAACTCTGTTTAGAAGAGTTTATTATCTTTTCAACTACTCTCATAAATGCTTTTGAAGCTTCTGATTCAGGATTTTCGAGGATAAAGGCTTTGCCACTATCACTTGATTGCACAATCTTTGGGTCTATTGGAACCCTTCCAAGAAACGGAACACCCATTTCCTTAGCAATCTTCTCTCCTCCGCCTTCCTTAAAGAGTTCAATCTTTTTTCCACAATGAGGGCAGATAAGCCCACTCATATTCTCTATTATTCCAACAACATTCAGGTTCAGCTTCCTTGCAAAGGTAACAGCCTTTCTTGAATCAAGAATGGAAACATCCTGTGGTGTTGTAACGATTATCGCACCTGTTGCAGGTATAAGCTGTGCAACAGAAAGAGGCTCATCACCTGTTCCTGGCGGAGAATCGATGATAAGCCAGTCAAGTTTGCCCCAATCTACATCACCGAGGAACTGTTGTATAACCTTCATCTTCAAGGGACCTCTCCATATTACAGGTAGATCCGGACTTTCTAATAGAAAAGCCATTGAAACAAGCCTCAGGTTCTTTGTAATCGGAACAGGCTGTATCTTTTTCGTACTCGCAGCAACCATTCTCTTCCCTTCCACACCCAGCATTTTCGCAAGATTAGGTCCATGAATATCTACATCTAAAAGACCAACCTGTTTTCCTTTTTCTGATAGGGCAAGTCCAAGGTTAGTAGCAACGGTGCTTTTCCCAACTCCTCCTTTACCACTAAAAACAAGAAGTCTCTGATTTATTTTCGACAATGTTTCCTCTATATTCTTCTCTTGTTCTTCCTTCATACTCATCCTTTCTTTTCGAGTTCTTTAATCCTTTTGTTAATTTCATCGATCTGATGTTTTAGTAATTCTGCTTGCTGCTTCATAAGTTCAAGTTCCTGTTTTTTATCCATTCCTTGAGGAGTCATTCCAGGAGGAACCATTCCAGGAGGAACCATTCCAGGTGCACCTGTCCCTGGATACCCTGTTCCATAACCCATTCCTGCAGACATTCCTCTTCCCATACCCCTTCCCATACCTGCACCCATGCCTCTGCCCATTCCCCCACCCATGCCTCTACCCATACCAAAGCCTGTACCAAAATGTGCACCAACATCCGGTGCTTGGGTAGGCTGGAATTGACCAGACTTAAATCTTGAAATAGCCTCCTTTACTGTCCCTACCATACCTGTAATGACCTTCACTCCTGCTGCACTGAGCGTTTGAAAAGCATTGGGTCCGCAACTTCCTGTAAGCACAAACTCTGCACCTTTGTTTGCAACAAGTTGAGCTGACTGTATTCCTGCACCTCCCATCGCCTGGACATTAGGGTTCTCAATAGCTTCAAACTTCTCTGTATCAGGGTCAATAATGATGAAATAGGGGCATCTACCGAATCGAGGGTCTATCTGTGAAGTCAAATCCGTTCCTGAAGAAGTAATTGCAATTTTCATTTTTTTGTCTCCTCCAATTCTTTAATCCTCATTTTTATTCCATCAAGTTCATCCTCTATCATTTCTGCTTGTCCTTTCAACATTTCCAGTTCCTTCTCTGGTGTTAAGGGTGCAGCTCCCCATGGGTCATAAGGTGTTGGAAAACCTTTCATAGGGAAACCTTGTGCCTGCGTTGCGGGAACCTGTCCCTGTTGCCAGTAATAATCCATCTGAGGTGTCGGCCAGGTACCGTGTAAGAGATACTGAGCTGCGGGTCCTAATCCTGTAGGACTTCTTCCAACCCATCCAGGGCTATACCCAAATCTCATCCAGCCTGGTAAGCCTGTTAGATAGTACATATTTCTGTGTCCATATCCTCCCATTTTTTCCTCCTTAGTATAATAAATTATGCGTTCTGCATGAAATCTCTTTTTGAGATTTCCTTTTTTCACTAGAATCGGAATCTTCTTCCTCTACCGCCACCTCTTCCTCCAAAGAATCCCATCCCATAATATGGTCTCATCGGCATAGGGTTTTGATATGGATACGGTGTAGGATAATATCCACCATAGGGATACTGTCCACCATACTGATACTGTCCACCATAGGGATATTGTCCTGGTCGCATATAACCGTAAGGGTAACCTCCAAAACCTCCCACTCGACCCAATCCAAGACCCATCCGAGGTACAGGATTGGCGAATCCAGGTGTTGAATAACCTGCACAGTATCCAGCTGCCCTACCTGTCATTGATCCCAGACCTCTTGGTCCTGTTCCATCTCCTCCTGGCATTTAACTCACCTCCTTTTATCTACAATTAAATATATGCAATTTCTGTGCCAGAATCCTATTTTAACTAAGTACCAAAAATTATAAACTTATCTATTTCACAAGTTAGGAAATTAATGAAATTTGTTTCAATTATGAGAATTTGTTTCAAAATGAAACAAATATATAAAAAGAAGTATTGACAAAAGGAGGTATTTCAGTTATATTATTATATGTTGAATCTTCAAATTCAACAGAGATAATTTTTCAACTTGAAGTAACTACAAATGAAAGAATATGAAAAGGGAAATCAACTCTATCCCCCCCTTTGAAAAAGGGGGGACAGGGGGGATTTATTAAAAGGATAAAGATATGATAACACAGGAAGCATATGAGGATTTCTTGGAGAAATTTTCTGATGGTGTAATAGCAATTGATAAAAATCTGAGGATTATTAGCTTTTCAAGGGGAGCGGAAAGGATAACCGGGCATAGGGCTGATGAGGTTACAGGACTTACCTGTAAGGAAGTTTTCAAGTCAACCATCTGTGAGAAGAGCTGTATTGTTAAAATTGTATCGGAAACAGGTAAACCTGTATCAAACATTCGAGAAGATATAAAAAACGTCAACAATGAAACAATTCCTGTTTCTATAAATGCGTCACCACTACTAAATATTCATGGAGAAGTAATTGGCGTTGTCATGAGTTTCAGAAATGTTCTTGAGGTCTACAAACTCACTGCTGATCTTTTCAAAGAATCTGTAAGGCTTCAATCTATTCTGAACTCTATTGCAGACGGTGTATTTACAGTAGACACCAATTGGCTTATAACAAGCTTCAACCCTTCTGCTGAAAAAATTACAGGATATAAGAAAAAAGATGTTATTGGAAAACCCTGCAGTACTGTATTCGGAAGTGAAGTTTGCAGTAAGGATTGTCCACTCAGGAAAACTATTGAAACAGGAAATACTATCACAAATTTTGAAATGGGTATTATCAATGAAAAGGGTGAAAAGATTCCTGTAAGCGTGAGTACAGCCTTACTGATAGACGAAAAAAACGAGATTATTGGTGGCGTAGAAACATTCAGAGATCTCACAGTTTTGAAACAACTAACAAATGAGTTAAAAGGAAGATATAGTTTTGGTAACATTGTCGGGAAAAATCCCAAAATGCAGGAGTTATATAATTTGATCGAGACAGTTAGCAACACAAATTCAACAGTTCTTATACTTGGTGAAACAGGAACAGGAAAGGATTTAGTCGCAAGAGCAATCCATTACAATTCACCAAGAAGGGATAAACCCTTTATTAAGGTCTCCTGTGCAGCATTACCTGAGTCACTACTTGAAAGTGAACTATTCGGTCATAAAAAAGGCGCATTTACCGGTGCAATAAGGGATAAACCAGGAAGGTTTAAATTAGCAGACACTGGCACAATCTTCCTTGATGAGGTAGGTGAAATTCCTGTTTCAGTTCAGGTTAAACTATTGAGGGTGCTCGAGGAACAGGAGTTTGAACCCCTTGGCGATACAAAACCAACGAAAGTTGATGTGAGAATTATTTCAGCAACCAATAGAGACTTAAAAGAGGCAATGAAGGAAGGAAAATTCAGAGAGGATCTCTTTTACCGATTGAATGTAGTTCCCATTTATATCCCTCCTTTAAGGGAAAGAAAGGACGATATACCACTTTTCGTTGAGCATTTTATCCAAAAATTCAACAAAGAGACAGGTAGGAATATCCTTTCTGTCTCAAGAAAGGCTATGGAAATACTGCTTGATAATATGTGGACTGGGAATGTAAGGCAGCTTGAGAATGTTATTGAGCATGCATTTGTTCACTGTGATGGGAAAACCATCCAAATCCAACATCTACCGGAAGAAATCAGGTCAAAGAAAGAGGAGCATAGATTTCTGGAAACAGATAGCCCCCTTGAAGAAATAGAAAAACTGGTCATAGTAAGTGCATTGAAGAAAAACAATCACGATAGAGAGAAGACTGCCCATGCTCTCCGTATTTCCAGAACCACGTTGTGGAGAAAGATGAAAAAATATGGGATCAAGAAAATTTAATCAAAGTATCCTTTTTCCACCATCCCACCATAAGAAAAAAGAAGATAGCCTTTTGCTCCTGCTCCCTCGACCCTAATAATCTCCTGCACAAGATTTGTATAATCCTGAAGATATGCACCAAGTCCGACTGCAAGTTTATCTCCACCAATAAGCGCTGTAATGTTTCTCGTCTTTCTTTCAATCCAATCTATATTTGTTGAATAGAGCATGGGAACCACAAAATCGACATAACCTAACCGAGCCCATGAAACCCAGTCCTGAAAGAGAACATCTAAGGCATGTGTGTTGTCCCCAATAACAGCAACAGAAACTTGAATCCCTGGTTTTTTCCTTCTTATACTATTAGATATCTCCTTTATTGTGAGCGTTACCTGTTCACGACGCCAGTCATCCCATCTCTTTTGAAGGTCAAAAAAAGCTTCATCCCCGAACTCTTTCTTAATATCAGTCCCATCCTGGAGTTTTAGAGGGTCTATATAATTTTCCCTCATAAATGTTACGCGTGCAGGAATATCGTACCCATAATTACTTCGTGGATAACGACAGTAATCCATATGTAAACCGTCTATATCATAATTCTTTACAATCTCATCAACAATTTTTTTCAGGTATTCTCTCACCTCTTCATTCCCTGGTTCGAGGAAATAGCCCTCAAGTCCCACAGCTTTTATCTCTTCAATAGAATAGGTCTTAAGGTTTATCCCTCTATCATCACCAATGAACCATTCAGGATGTTTGTTCGCTATATGGCTCTGTGTCAAAGGAAATGGCGCATGGGACCAGGCATAGTAGAGGTTTATCCAGGCATGAACTTTGTAACCATCCCTGTGAGCAAGTTTTACTATAAGATCAAGAGGGTCATAATTGAAAGGTGCTTCAAGGAGTTCTGTGGAGCGCGGTGCTATCTTAGATTTATACATTGCTTCACAACGTGCATACACCTGAACAAAAAGGGTATTGATATCATATTTTTTTATATCATCCATTAACTTGAACACCTTGAGCGGAGCATCAACATCCCATCGGATAATCCAAATACCCTTTATCTCTTCTGAGTGGAGGTTAATAAAAAATAGTAAAGAAAAAAACAAAAGAAAACTTTTTCTAAACATCAAAAATAAGTCTTGTAAACCAGATTTGGTCTCTTCGGATGATTTTCAACTGATGATATGTAAGGGCTTTAACCTCTCCTTTCATCTCCTCTTTTTTTAAGCGTATCCCCTCGAGCTTTACATCAAGGGAGCTTTCATTTATCCTGGGTATATAAATCTTCAGAGGGAAAAATCTCTCATTTGTTATAAACCAAAGAATTTCAGATAGATAGGAATGGAGTAGTTCTTCTGGTGAATCCTCTTTTAAATGCAGCTGCTTCGAAATCTTTTTATTCCTGGAAACTGGCTCTGAAATTAATGATAACATTCCTTTTGCAGCATTGATAAATAGTTCATTGAGTGTTTCTCCTTCGACTTCCATTCCAACATCTGAAGGATGATCTATAAATTTATAACCTGTTTTTCTTTGTTGCGGTTTTGCAGTGCTGCAGTTCTGCTGTTTTGACTTTTTATTTAATTTGCGTTTATTTGTGTTCATCTGAGTCTACAATTTTTTTTCTGTTTTCCCTATTAGACTGCAAATATCTAACCGGTGAATCTGCGTTCTCTGCGGTTAACTTCTCTTATTTTTTATGAGGAGAAAGTATAGCAACGGGCAATATAATTTCCTCAAGTGATATTCCGCCATGTTGGAATGTGCCTTTATACCTCTTTTCATATTGATGAATATGTGTGGGATAGACAAAGAAATAATTCTCTTTAGCAATTGCATATTTCTTATGAACATTTTCCGAAGGTAATTTATATTTTAGTGGTTCTTTTATGAAAAGCGCATCTTTCTTGTTACACCGGATGGTAGTTCCATGTTTATACCTGAGATTTACAGAAACATCTTTCCCTGCCTCTATTGGTGTTCCGTTTTCAACCATTATAGAGCCATGGTCTGATGTTATAACAATAGTAATATCATAACCCACCATTATTCTCATTGCTTCAAATAAAAATGACTTTAAGAACCAAGCTACAGTTAGTGCTCTTAAGCCATCATAATCGTACATCATTTCCTTAAGCACATCTAACTCGGACCTCGTATGGAGTAATATATCTATAAAATTTACAACGATAACAGCAAATGGAATTTTGTACCAGCTTTTAGTTATCGAAGGTAGTCGGGCTGATTCGCTTAAATTGAGTATTTTAAAGAATTGAGGTGGTCGTGCAAGTCTAATTCCTTCCCTTTTTAGAAGTTCTATTAAAAGCTCCTTTTCATATCGGTTCTGACTGCCTTCACTCCATTGTCCCCAATATTCAGGATAAAACCGTGCCATATCAGAAGGGAATAATCCACTGAAAATGGCATTCCTTGAGTACGGTGTAGCAGTGGGAAGTATAGAAAAATAGTGATGGTTTTCAATCCTATAATAACTTTGGATAAGTTTCTCAAGAGCATTCCACTGGTCAAGTCTCATACAGTCAAGAAGGATAAACACAACCTTTTTCCCCTTTTTGAGAAGTGGAAAGACATATTTTTTCATTATATCAATAGAGAGAGTTGGCCTTTCATCTTCTTCATTTGATACCCATTTTATATAGTTATTTTCGATATACTTGCAAAACTGGACATTAAAGGATTTTCTTGTGTCAAGGTGTGTTTTCTTTATATTCTTATCGTTCAAATCCTGAAAGATGTTGTCCCATTTACTCAATTTCCTGTGTATCTCAATCCATTCATTCCAGTTGATTCCAATCAATCTATCCTTGCTCAGTTCCTGCATCGCCTTCGTATATTCCTCCGCCAGTTTAACAGAAATAATGCTCTGTCTGTCAACCACCCTTTTCACAGTCGCGAGAAGTTGTTTCGGATTTATTGGTTTTATAAGAAAATCATCCATCCGGTATCCAAAAGCCTCATCTACAAGTGCAATATCTTCACTTTTTGTCACCATTATAACAGGAAGATAGGGTGAGTGTAATCTAATCCCCTTAAATGTTTCCATCCCATCAATACCAGGCATCTGTTCATCTAACAAGACAAGATCAAAGTCTTCCCGCTCAATCATAGCAAGTGCGTCATGACCGCTCATAGCCTCTTTTACATCATATCCATAGTTTTCAAGAATAGTTACCTGGGAGAGAAGACTTGCTATTTCGTCATCTACCCATAAAATCTTCTTTTTCAATTTTCCCCCATCTGTTGTTAAGTTTTCTTATTCTTTCTAGTTATAGCAGGAAGGTAAATAAGAAAGGTAGAACCACTCCCAAATTGTGTGCTCTCAAGCAGAATTCTCCCATTGTGATACTCCTCAACAATCCTTTTCGTAATTGCTAAACCAAGACCCCAACCAAATTTTTTGGAGGTGTATCCTGCTTCAAATATCCTTCTTACTTCATCCTTCGGGATTCCTCTTCCATTATCCTTCAACCTTATTTCAACATATTTTGCACTGGAAGAATCTCTGGTACTTATCTCAATCAAACCCTTCTTCTTGTCCATTGCATCAATTGCATTTTTAACAAGGTTTTCAATAACCCAGGAGAGTAAATCGAAATCAAAAAGAACCTTTTTTCGAGCATCATAATTCTCTCTTATTACAATTCTGTTATCAATTGTTGGTAATTTTCTTTTTAGATAGTCCACAGAATCCTTAACTACACTGTTTACATCCCCTTCTTTCAATTTTGGTAGTTGACCGATGCTGCTAAACCTGTTCGTCACCTTATGTAATCGTGCCACATCCTTTTCCAACCCCTCTATTATCTCCTTTGGATTATCTTTTTTTAATATTTCAGTCCAGCCCATAAGTGAACTGAGTGGTGTTCCAAGCTGATGTGCAGTCTCCTTTGCAAGACCGACCCATATGTGTTCCTCATCACTCCTTCTTGCTATACTGAATCCAAGGAAACCAACTATAATAAATACTATTATTACTCCCGATATGATGACAGGAAACCACTCCAGCTGCTTTACAAGAGAAGTTTCACCATAATGAACAGTTCCAAGTTTTATCTTACCTCCATAAAGCATAGGAATAGGTTCATTTTCTTTATCGAGTCTTCTTGTTATTTCAATCAATCTTTTCACAGGACCTTCTGGAGGATTCTGTGGGTCAACATTCTCAAGCATCTCGTTTGACACAGATGACAAGTCTATATCAACATTTCGCCAGGCTCTCGGGATACCCCTTTCATCTGTGATAACAACCGGAAAATCAATGTTTTTGATAACCTCCCTGAATATTATTTCCATTTCTGGGTTGGGTTCTGGGGCAACCCCATATGCAGTTGTTTCGGTTTTCAAGAACTCTGCGAAGATCTTTGAAGTGATTTTTGTTGAATCCCTTACCTCTCTTACGAGAGTTTGAAAATAAAGAAATAAACCGAGGATGATTGCTATGAATCCTAAAAAAAGGTAGCCTACGAGTGTTCCCGGTAGATGTAAGCTTCTTCTCCGTATATTAAACATTTATCCTATCCTTTTCTCCTCATTTCTCCTGTAAAGAATCTTGTAAACTTGTCAAGAAGTGCTCCTACTTTTTTATCGTCTTTGGGGTAGGAAAATATCAGTATCTATCAGTAACTGTAACACTTTCAGCCTCTTTTAATACATGTTTGTATAATTTTCTGTATATTCCGTCTTTCTGAAGAAGTTCTCCGTGTTTTCCATAGTCTACTATTGTTCCTTTCTCGACCACATATATAAGGTCTGCATCCTTTATGGTAGACAGTCTATGTGCTATTACAATCGTTGTCCGTCCCTCCATTAATTTATGTATTGCTTCCTGAACCTGTAATTGTGATTCAGCATCAAGCGCAGAAGTCGCTTCATCCAGAACTAAAATTGGTGGGTCCTTCAGGAGTGCTCTTGCGATTGCGATACGCTGTCTTTCTCCACCGGAAAGGGATGCTCCTCTCTCTCCAATTATTGTATCATAACCATTAGGAAGTTTTTCTATAAAGTAGTGAGCATTTGCTGCCTTTGATACCTTTATAACCTGTTTACGGGAAATCTTAGATCTTCCATAAGCAACATTATTAAAGATTGTATCATTGAATAGTATTGTTTCCTGTGTAACGAGACCTATTGCTTCCCTCAAACTTTTCAGAGAAAATTTTCTTATATCAACGCCATCAATCTCAATAGCACCTGATGTCGGATCATAAAACCTGGGGATAAGATTGATTATTGTTGACTTACCAGCTCCTGATGGCCCCGCAATCGCTACTATCTGACCAGCCTTCACCTCGAGATTTATATCATTAAGAACAGGGATTTCAGAATCATACGAAAATGAAATATTTCGAAATCTTATATGTTTTGTAAAACCGGGAAGTGTTATGGAATCCGGGTATTCTTTCACCTTTTCTTCTGTGTCGAGTATCTCGAATATCCTTTTAGCAGCTCCCAATCCTCTCTGGATCTTACTATTTGCTTCACCAATCCTTTTAATAGGCTGCATAAGGGAAAGAGATGCAGCGAGAAAAACAAAAAATCTATCAGGGGAAAGAGTCTGACTTACAAGAATGAGGTGCCCTCCATAGAGCAGAATTACACTTGCAGCTATTGCTCCCAAGAATTCTGTTAAAGGAGCAATAGAGAGTCTTAGGGTTTCGAATCTGATAACAGTTTTGAGATAATTAACTGTATTTCTGAAAAATTTTCTAAGTTCAAAACCCTCCATTGCAAATGCTTTAACAATTCGAATACCAGAAACCGTTTCTGTAAATGTAGACATCATTTCACCCATTTTTTCCTGTATTCTTGTTCCTCTTTTTCTTAGTCTCTTTCCAACCCTTGCAATCAGAAAGATAGAGAGCGGTACAATAAGAATGGAAAGGACTGAGAGCTGCCAGCTTGCCCAAATTACTATAATAATATATATAATAGCAAGGGTGCTCTCCCTTACAATCTCTATAAATCCCTTTGAAACGGATTCCCTGACGATTTCAATATCGTTGGTTACTATCGAAGAAAGATTGCCAGTGCTACTCTTAGTAAAAAATCCCAGTGAAAGAGTGTGAATATGTCTGTAAAAATGATTTCTTATATCCTTTATAACCCCCTGTTCAACACGGCAATTGAAGTAGTTATGAAAGTATTGAAAGAACCCTTTTAGGAAGAAGATCAAGATGATAACAAGAGAAAGCCTTTTCAATGCAACAAGTGGAGATGACTCAAACATCCATCTATCAATATTATTAAGAATCCTTATATTACTTTCACCAAGAATAGAAAGTGCGTTCCCATCTCTATTGAATATTGCAATTACAAACGGTGATATCATCCCGAGGGAGAACCCGTTAATAAGCGCGAAAATTATCATAGTGATAAAGGATAGTGTAAAGAAAGTTTTATAAGGTTTAATATAAGAAAAGAGTCTAAGGTACATTATTTTTCCTCTATAAAATCTTTTATCTTATTAATAAGCGATTGTAGTTTCTCTCTGAGCGAAAATACCTCAATATGATGACCAGTGGAAGGATAAAATTTTTCTCCCTTTTCAAGCAAAAGAAGCGTTCTCTTATTCTGTAGAAATCCTATTGATAAAACAGGGTTAATAGAAGTGATTATGGATTCACAAGAAGAGCACTCCTCATAAACTTTTTCAAGTGGATAGATCGGCACAAGAGCATCTCCAACCTCTTTCCGCATTTTTGGTATTTCTTTTCTTTCGTTAACGAAAATAAAAGGACTAAAGTTCCTCTTTTTTAGAAATGAAAAAAGGTTAATGGCGATTTTATCATTATGAACTGAGATTCCTATTTTCCTCTTTTCCTTTTTCGCAGTAGGTTTTTTCTTCCATTTTATCCTCTTTGTTTCCTTCTTTATACCAAGTGGTTGAAGGATAAGGTTATTCCTATCAATCTCGTCAAACAATGTATACGCTGCAATGACCATATTGAAAATTGGATTATCAACTGAACCATCCAAGCACATACGGATCTTTGATTTTAGAATAAGTGCAAACATCGTTAGTTTGTCTTCAGTGAATCTGTTTAATTCAATATAAATATCATACTCTCTCCTCTTCAGATTTTCCATCAAATTTTTATAATTTTGAGACAAAGGCGAAGCGAAATCCTTGTAATAAATCTTCCTTGTTGGTTGATCATTAAAAAAGAAGTTGAGTTTTTCATTTATGAGCAGATCTACATTTCTTCTACCCTTATGCCCTATAATATTCTCAATTGCTGGAAGAGAGAAAACCTCTCGACCTGGTTCCATAATTGGATGAATAAGTAAACTTTTGTAAGTTTTCAGTGTTTTTGTAAAATCTATAGGTTTTGTCCTATAAAAGCGTCTTTTAAGTCTTAGATAGTTTTTTATCCAGAGTGACATAACTATTCCTATCTTATACCTCTTTTAATATAATTCCTTTTTTATCCATATTAAGAATCATAAATATTGACTTCAATTTCGTTTAATAATTTAACAATTTTCTTACCCTTTGTCAAGCAAATTCAACCACAGATCATCACAATTAAGAAGCTTGAAGACAGACATCAGAGATTAGAGGTTTGATGTCATCTGTTGTTTGAACTTCCCTATCTTTCAAAAAACCTTGACTTTTTGTAATGTTTACCTTACAGTTAGCTATGGAGAAAAAGGAATATTATGCAAAATTTAAGCATATGCACAAGGGTAGATACGAAATCTCCTGGGAAAAATTCGGATCTCTTTGCAAGGAGTTAGCATTGAAAATACATAGTGACTTTCATCCCGAATATATGAAAAGTGAGTAATTAAAGCAAATAAAGGAGGGAAAATGGGAGGCAAAAGCTATGATGCCGTTGTAGCAACAGTTTTTCTCATTGCCCTTTTAAGTCTCTTTCCAGTAATGTCCTGCACGAAGAAAACAACCGAGCCTGAAAATCACCACGGAAAAGACAGAGTAGAATGGGAGAAAACTTTTGGAGGAAGTTCCTATGAGTATGGATTTTCGGTTCTACAAACTTCTGATGGTGGATATATCATTGGAGGAACTACATATTTACTTCGTGCTTATGAAACTGACATTTATCTTATAAAGACAGAACCATAGACCTCTTTTGGTCAGTTTGATTAATTGTCTTGGTTCAATTGGTTTGATTGGTTAACAGAATGCAGTAGATTTTTAACTTTTAACTTTTTACTTGGCCTTTTAAATGGGAGGTGAGAATGAGGGTATTAGTTGTTGGGGGTGGTGGAAGAGAGCATACCCTTGTATGGAAGATAGCGAAGAGTCCCCTTGTAGATGATATTTTTTGTGCACCAGGGAATGGAGGAACGGAAGAGATTGCTAACAATATTGAGATTAAAGCAGAGGATATAGGAAGTTTGCTCCAATTTGCAAAGAAAGAACGTATTGATTTAACCGTTGTTGGTCCTGAAACCCCTCTTGTGAATGGAATCACAAACGCTTTTAAGGGTGAGGAACTAAACATATTTGGACCATCAAAGGACGCTGCGATAATCGAAGGAAGTAAAGCATTTGCAAAAAAATTAATGAAAAGAGTAGGTGTTCAGCAGGCAGGATTCCAGGAGTTCAGTGATGCAGAAAACGCCATTACTTACTTAAGAGAACAACATTTTCCCATTGTAATAAAAGCAAGTGGACTCGCAGCAGGAAAAGGTGTTATTATTGCAAACAATATTGATGAGGCAGAGAAAACTGTCCATGATATTATGGTAAATAAGAGATTTGGGAAGGCAGGCACAATAATTATTATCGAAGAGTTTCTCAAGGGTGAAGAAGTATCTCTTCTGGTCTTAACAGATGGAGAAGCTGTCCTTCCATTTCTATCATCGCAGGACCATAAACAGGTCTACGATAATGACAGTGGTCCCAACACAGGTGGGATGGGAGCTTACACACCCGCTCCTGTTCTTAATAAGGAAGAGGCAGGGAAGGTAATAGATAGAATCATCCTCCCTGTATTATCAGGGCTGAGAAAGGAGGGAGTACCATATACAGGTGTTCTCTATGCAGGTCTTATGATAACAGATGATGATACAAAAGTGCTGGAGTTTAACTGCAGATTTGGAGATCCTGAGATACAGGCAATCATGCCGCTCTGCAATTCAGATTTGGTTGAAGCCCTTTTAATGAGCCTCAATGGTGAATTAAAGAGTGCAAGGATTGAATGGAATGATGGAAGTGCAGTCTGTGTTGTCCTTGCTTCTGGTGGCTATCCTGTTAAGTATGAAAAAGGGAAAGAAATAGAAGGATTGGAAAGTTTTAAGGGAAAAGAAGATGTCATTCTGTTCCATGCAGGAACGAAAAAGGAGAATGGAAGACTCCTTACAGCAGGTGGTAGGGTGCTCGGTGTGACAGGTATGGGAAGTAACCTGAAAGAAGCAATAGAGACAACCTATTCAGCAGTAAGAGAAATTACGTTTGAAGGAATGCACTTCAGGAAGGATATTGGAAAGAAAGGCTTGAATCGGAGACAAGCTGGAAACTGAAACTTCACCAAATTCTCCTAATTTTCACAAAATTGCCATTTGACACCAAATTTCCACAAATTACCAGATTGTTCAAAAAAGAAGGACTCACATTTTTGAGACTTTCCCATATTTTGTGAAACAAGAAATATGAATGGAACAGTTAGGAGTGAGATCAGAATGCCTATGGTATGTCATAATAACATATGTATTCACCCCCCAAAAAGCGTCATTGCGAGCCCAGAATCGTATGATTCTGGGCGCGGCAATCTCCTATTGACATAGGTGAGTATGAGATTGCTTCGATAGAACTTATGAAAGAATACTCGCAATGACAAATCATCAAAGTTCTTAGATCACAAAAGAGCTGACGAGTAAAATAAAAGAAGGGAAAAGAGTTTTAAGAAATATTTAGGGAATCCCTCTCACAAAATTCGGGAAAGCTGTATAAAAATTTAGAAATACTTGACTTATGTATGCTTTCTTCACAAAATATGAGAAAGACCCACATTTTTCTTGACAAATGGATTCTTTTTTCATAAACTTAGCCAACTAGATAAATAAAATAGAAATGTTTCATACTTTCAGGAAAAAAAGATTAATAGTCTTGCTGGTTTCACCTATAATTCGCTAAGACAGGTTTTATACCCCTGTAAGAAAGCCTTATCAGGGACAATGTTTTAATTCTTAAATAATAATAAGGGTAGTGAGAAAAATAATATGAAAGAATATGAAAGAAAAATATAAAAAGTCAATTCTTATTGCAATTATGACACTTTGCTGTTGGGTAATTTCTTGTAAAAAAGCCCCTTCTTCAACTGAAGAGCGACCAGAACTTCTCTGGATAAAGACCTATGGAGGAGTAAATGATGATTGGTGTGGATCAGCACAGCAAACCTCAGATGGGGGCTATATTATTGCTGGTACTTCCGATTCATTTCCAGTATTAAATAGAAATATTTATCTGATAAAGACAGATAAAGATGGCACTGTAATGTGGTCAAAAAAGCATGGCAATAAGTATTCCCATGAAAAAGGGAATTCAGTTCAACAAACTTCAGACGGTGGTTATATCATTGCAGGTGAAATGGAGAAATATGACGACATAGGATGGCGTCGTTATTATACCTACTTAGTCAAAACTGACTCATTGGGGGATACTCTGTGGACAGGGAAATACGAGAGCCATCGTTTTGACCAGGACATATCGGTTTTGCAAACGAAGGATGGAGGATATATTGTCTTGGGTAGGAAGCTGATAAAGGTTGATGCTGAGGGGAACGAAGAGTGGGAAAAATCATACGAAGGATATAAAATGCAACAGACCTCTGATAGTGGATTTATCATAGCAGGACGGACAGCGATTTTAAAGTCAGGGAGAGGTGTTTCACCGGATCTTTATATGGCGAAAATCAATGAATTTGGTGAACTCCTCTGGGAAAAAACATATGGGGGAAGGTATGGGGAAGAAGGTTTCTCGGTTCAACAAACAAAAGATGGTGGCTATATAGTTGTGGGAGAGACATCATCATTCGGAGCCGGTATGCTTGATGTATATCTTATTAAAACTGATAAGGACGGTGACACGCTCTGGACGAGAACATATGGTGGAGAAGATGATGATGTGGGTAATTCGGTTGTTCAAACATCAGATGGTGGATACATCATTACTGGATGGACAGGTTCATTTGGTGCAAAGGCTTGGGATATATATCTTATAAAGACAGACGAGCATGGGGATACTTTATGGACATTTGTGTATGGTGGTAAGTCTAATGATGCGGGCATATCGGTTATGGAGGAAACGGAAGGGGGACTCATAATTACAGGATATACAGTTTCGTTCGGAGTTGGAGGATCCGATATATTTCTTATGAAGATGAAGTAGTAAAGATTAATTTTGTGCATTCAGATAAGTGTTGTTAGTATTTTTGTATTTCTTGGAAGAGCAGTATAGTATATTTTCTCAAAGGTTAATCCTTATTGTAATAGAATCTTTAGAGAGGAGGTAACGATGTCAAGAGTAGGAAGAATTCTTCTGATTGTTATAATCATTTCTCTTTTCTTGTTGTTAGGGGTTATATATCCTATCTCATCGAACGGCGGAAAGCAAGGAAAGACAATAGAGGACAGGATACAGGAATATTATTCTGAGCCGATTGACTTCAGTGAGCGACCAGGAAGTGAGCCACCAAAGGATACAGTGCCTGAAGGTTCTCTGGAGGCAAAGTTGGAAATAGATCATCCTCCAAAGATTGATGAGACTGCACATTTAACTTTTACAATAACTTCACATTGGGATTTCCCTAAGGTTAGAGTAGATATTTGTATGGAGAGAGTAAAGAATGTAGATAAAGAAGCGGGTATTAAAGTGGTTTCTGGCTTGGATGAATTTGAGATGGATGAGGGATTGCA
>JABUBL010000092.1_pt1 | contig 19681 bp, 32 predicted proteins | sample 7240371 | NCBI WGS metagenome assembly JABUBL01 (sample SAMN07256343, study PRJNA390944) | subsurface metagenome | isolation source: Methane hydrate marine sediment | place: Pacific Ocean: Eastern North Pacific, ODP site 1244 | collected 2002
CGGTGAGGTGGTGGAGAAATAATACTAAATAGGAGGAAACTGGTGAAAAAGAAGATTTTATGGATGTTACTGAGCTTCTTACTGGTGGCGTCTCTAGTGCTGGCCTCTTGTGCGAAGGAAGAGGTAGTAGAAGAAGAGGAGGAAGAGGAGGAGGAAGTGGTAGAAGAGGAGGAGGAGGAGGTAGAGGTAGTAGCGCCACCGGTAGGTGAGCCCCAATATGGCGGGACGCTCACCATGAAGTTCGGTTGGGTTACGTCTATAGCCGCAGATGATTTTGACACTCATGTAGGGGATCACGTGGCGTACGGAGTACGCCAATGGGGCTCCCCCTATTTCCCATTCCTCTTACTTGGAGACTTGGAGAAATATGGGCCGAGAGGCACCAATGACTATTCATTTAAGGCCTGGGAGTTTGCCCCTGAGCAGTTCTTGGGAGGCAGCGTGGCCGAAAGCTGGGAGTGGACTGGCCCATTGACTCTTGTCTTCGACATACGGCAGGGAGTTATGTGGACAGGCAATGCCCACATAGGTATGGAGCCCAGAGAGCTTACTGCCTATGATGCCGAATTTAGCATAAACCGAGTGTTGGGAGCCTTCGAGGAGCATGGCTTGACGGGATTTGAGTATATAGACTCTGTAACCGCCACAGACAGATACACAGTGGTTGTTGAATTCAATAAATTCTCTGCTGATTGGTCGTTTCATTTCGGCTACGGATGGTTGATGCCAATCTATTCTGAGGAAACGGTAGAGGCAGGTGCTTATGATTGGCAAAACCAAGTTGGCACCGGTCCATTTATCCTGACGGATTTTGTCGAGGGTTCTGAAGCGGTCTACGAAAGGAACCCTAATTACTGGGGAACGACGACCATCAACGGCAAGGAGTATCCACTACCGTTTATTGACAAGCTAGTATACCCTGTCATAGCCGATGAATCTACCGTAATATCCGCCCTGCGGACGGGAGTGATTGACTGGCATTCTGACATTGCTGTGCTGTATTCGGACAGTTTAGCCGCTACATCTCCTGAGTTAACACAAGAAAGGTATTTACCGGGGCAGGGTCATATGATGTCGTTGCTGGTCGATCAGGAGCCTTGGACCAATAGAGACGTTCGGCGAGCTATGATGATTGGCACAGACTATGAAGCCATACTTAAGTCAGTATACACAGATGGCGAAATACACGCCTATCCATTAGGTTCACATACGCCCTATTACACCCCAATTGATGAACTTCCGGAGTCAGCTCAAGTGCTATATTCGAATGACCCGGTTTTGGCAAAGAAGATGCTGGCTGATGCTGGTTACCCCGATGGCTTTCGGATGAAGATACATGTCGCCAGCGACAGCATCGAGCAGCAAGATGTAGTTATGATGCTTATGGAGCAGTGGGCTCGATTTGGCGTTGAGATCGAACCGGTGGTACTGGAGTGGGCTGCCATCGGTGGTATGAATCGTGAGCGCACATTAGAGGACTCTTGGGCCGCCCTAATGGTAAACACCACTCCAATTATAGTATTTCGGGCTTTGGCGGTAGACACACAGGAGTGGTTCTGGGGTCGCTATGCTGACGAGTATCTCATAGAGCGGTATTGGGAGATAATGGCGACAAAGGATGTAGCTGAGCAAACCACCATGTGGAAAGACCTAGCCATATATTTCCTCGAGGATTGTGCCTATATACCCTTCCCCACTCGTTATGTATTAAACTGCTCTTGGCCGTGGGTAAAGAATCACTATGGTGAGCTTGAGTGTGGATACTATAACTGGCAGGTTCAGACATCCCTCATATGGCTCGACCAGGACCTGAAGGCAGAGATGGGATATTAGCAGTAGCTACTACAGAAAGAGCTTCGGCAATTCCCGATATGGGATTAGTGACCTGAACCACCTGGGGGACTTGTCCCCCAGGTGGTTAAAGGAAGGAATCAGAAAAAGAAAATTCATGAGAAAAGGAAAATTCTGCGTCTTGATGTTTAGCTGGCTAATAGTGGCGGCTTTAGTGCTGGCCTCTTGTGGTCCAGTAGCACCAGGAGAGCAAAAAGAGGGGGAAAAGATGAATCAATGGACTGTTGATAAGGCAAAGGATTGGTACCTCACACAGCCGTGGCTGGTGGGCTGCAACTTCCTGCCAAGCACCGCGGTCAACCAGCTGGAAATGTGGCAGGCGGACACGTACGATGCCGAAACAATCGACAGAGAACTAAGTTGGGCTCAGGACCTCGGGTTCAACACGCTACGGGTCTATCTGCACGATTTGGTTTGGAGCCACGATCCGGATGGATTTGCTGAGAGGATCGACCACTTTCTTGGCATCGCTGACCATCATGGCATGAGAGTTATCTTGGTACTGTTTGACGATTGCCACAGACCCGACCCGGAGATCGGCGTTCAACCGCTGCCCGTGTCCCGCGTTCACAACTCCGGCTGGAAGCACAGTCCAGGGCAGAAGCTCGTCCTGCAGTTTCACGACGGGACGGTAGTGGCGAGCGAGAAGAAGCGTCTTAAGGAGTACGTGCAAGGCGTCCTGACCCGCTTTAAGGATGATGAACGTGTCCTCATGTGGGATCTCTACAACGAACCGGGCCAGACTGGTAATGGCGATAAAACCAACGTTTTGCTGAAACTTACTTGGGAATGGGCACAGGACGTAAGACCCTCACAGCCGCTGACGGCCTGCTTGGACGGTTCGGTAGGCGAAGGCAACATCGCGGTCAATGCGGACCGCTCAGACATTATTACTTTCCATTGCTACTGGGGAGATGATCTTGAGCAGACCATCATTCAGTGTCAAGAAACCGGCATGGGCAGACCGATTATCTGTACGGAATACATGGCCAGGGAACTTGGGACCACCTTTCAGCATAGTCTTCCGATCTTCAAAAAGCATCGTGTCGGCTGCTACAATTGGGGCCTTGTGGCCGGGAAAAGCCAAACCCACTGGAATTGGGCATCCGTTCTCAGACTCGAAAGGAGGCAATTGCAGGGTGCTGTTCTCAAACCCGGCGATCCGATCCCCGAACCCGCGCTTTGGTTCCATGATATTTTCAGGATTGATGGAACCCCGTTCGATCAGAAAGAGGTGGATTTCATCAAAGACATTACGGGTTCAGAGTAAAACAACGATTTTACTGGCTGATGGACAATTTGCGGGAGCATCCAGGCATCAGTAGTCAATGGGTCAGATATGAAAAGTCGAATCAGGCACGAGAGACTACCTCAAACGGGGGGGGAGTAATATGCGGGCTTATATAATCAGACGAGTACTGCTAATGATACCCACCTTGTTTATAGTCAGCTTCGTGGTCTTCCTTCTGATGCGCCTCATTCCAGGCGATATAGTAGACGCGATGTCAATGAAGACAATGGGCGGCGCCGGAGCAATGGACAGGGCTGCCATTGAGCGCCGCCTGGGGTTGGATGTGCCAATCTATACCCAGTATGGACGCTGGATAGGAGTTGTTCCCCAAGCGGATGGCAGCTTCAGTGGTGTTTTCCAAGGCGACCTCGGGAAATCCATGTGGCATGAGGCCACTGTGACTGGGTGGATAGCGACTAGGTGGCCAGTAACCCTTGAACTTGGCCTTCTGGCTATAATAATGAGCCAACTAATAGCGTTGCCTATAGGTATATTTTCAGCGTTACGGCAGGATACCTGGGGTGACTATATCGCCCGCAGCCTTGCCATATTCTGTATCGCCGTCCCCGGCTTCTGGCTGGGAACAATGGTAATAGTCTTCCCCGCAATATGGTGGGGCTATATGCCATCTATAAGACTTATCCCGTTTACTGAGGACCCAATAGGTAATCTGAAAATGTTCATAGTGCCAGCTACCGTTCTGGGTATGCTTACGTCAGGGGCAACCATGAGGATAACCCGCACCATGATGCTGGAGGTGTTGAGGCAGGATTATATCAGGACGGCCTGGGCAAAGGGGCTCAGGGAGAGGGCAGTCGTCTTAAGGCATGCCCTGAAGAATGCGCTAATCCCAGTAGTCACCATAATAGGACCTCAGCTGATCCTCATGATTGGGGGCGCGGTTATTATAGAGCAGATATTCAACTTGCCCGGGATAGGTAGCCTACTGTTTAATGCCATCACGGGGAGAGACTACACGGTAGTTTGTGGAGTAGTGCTTATTTTGGGAGCGGCCATAGTGTTAGTCAATCTAATAGTTGACCTAACTTATGGCTATTTGGACCCCAGGATTCGTTATAAATAAAAGGAAAATTAAAAAGGGTAATAGTGTGGCCGATAGCTCATCAGGGAGAGTAGCCGAGAGGAAGAGACACTCCTGGCTGGTCGATTTCTTCATAAGGCTAGTGAGGGAGAAGCCACTGGGTACTGTAGGTGGGGTTATAACCCTGCTCTTGCTTCTCACCGGCATTTTTGCCGACTTCCTAGCCCCCTATGGAATGAACGAGCAGTTCGTAGCAGATCGCCTAGCGGGACCATCAGCTCGGTTCTGGTTTGGCACAGATCAACTAGGGCGAGACCTGCTCAGTCGCGTCATCTTCGGGGCTCGTATCTCGGTGATTGTAGGCCTCTCGGCCACGACTATTGGTGCACTTATCGGTAATACTATAGGTATGATAAGCGGGTATATCGGTGGTAAACTTGACCTGATAGTGCAGAGATTCGTTGATGCCATGATGTGCATACCTGCTTTAATTCTTCTTATGATCGTAATCTCTCTCGTTGGGCCAGGTATGATGCCACTAATCATTGCTATAGGGGTATTTGGGGGCATTACCGGTTCAAGGTTCGCAAGAAGTACTACTATCGCCATTAAAGAGAATGTATATGTACAGGCGGCGGCTGCTATTGGCTGTTCCACCAGCAGAATCCTTACTCGGCATATCCTGCCCAATATTCTGTCAGCCGCAATGATCAGTTTTTCCTTGACTGTGCCGGGGGTCATTCTAACTGAGGCTAGCCTGAGCTTCCTCGGCTTTGGCATACCTCCCCCGGCTCCCAGCTGGGGGGGCATGCTCAGCGGCAGGGGGCGCAGCTTCATGTTCATGGCACCGTGGATGGTTATATGGCCCGGCCTTGCCCTGAGTACTGTGGTCTATGGGATAAATATGTTTGGCGATGCGGTCAGAGACATACTGGACCCGAGATTGAGGGGTGGTGCCGGGCGCTACGGGGTGAGAGCGAAAAAGGAAGCCAAAGAGGACAGGAAGTGAGCTATGGCTGAAAAAGAGAAACAACTAAAGGTCGGGGACCGGGTATGTGATTCTTATGGTAGGAAAGGCATAGTAGTGAGGCTTGGCAAGCATGGAGCTGTGGGCGTGAAGTGGGATGGGGATAGGCAAGAGATAGCAGAGAGCAGCGCTCTTGAAAAAGCGGAATCCCCATAGATAGGAAAGGGGGTGAGCTGTGCTGAGTGAAATTCTACTTAAACTGGTAGCGGTGCTGACCGTTGATGATGTTCAAGAGTGTAAGCGACTTGGGCTTGAGGATGAGGTTGGGGGGTTGCTGGATTTATGGGATACGATAGCGGTGGCGTGGCGTGAGGATGGTGTGGTCGAGAGTCATATTTGGTCTGTTATCCAGATAAAACTTAACGAATTAAAGGCCGCTTTAAGGGGGTGAGCTATGCCTTGGGGGTATATTGCGGCTGTCTTGGCTGTGCTGGTGGCTAATTGAGGGGGTCGAATATGCTGAGGCAGTTGATTGACTGGATTGTTAACCTGTATTCGACTGTGTTTGAGTGGTGTTTTGAACTCCTGTTTAAGGTTTTGGAGAAGGTGTTCAAGTAGCCCGAGTCCGCTAGGTCTGCGGTCTAGCCCTCTTTGCATGGCCAAGCACTCGCCAGGTGACTTTCGGCTATAATATAAGAAAATTATATTACCACTGTGCTATAATAGGTTTAGCCGAGGGACGGAAGTCTCTCGGTTTTTGTTTTAGGGGGAGATTAGGAGGCAACCATGTCCCTCAGAATCGATGATTTTATTAATCACCTTAACCGCAGGGGTACCCTGAGCCCGGTAAGCCAGAACACGAAGAAGGATTACCGCAGCACCCTTGAGCAGTTCCAGCGCTTCTTGGACGGGCGGCAGCCGACCGCGGAGCTGGCCCAGGAATGGATACAGCAGCTCCTCGATAGGGGAAGGAAGCCGGCAACTGTGGCCTCCCACGGCTTTGCCCTGCGCCGGTATTTCTCCGACTACCTGAAGCAAAGGGATATAGTTATTCTGTTGCCATCTGCCGAGAGCCAGGGCATCCCTGACTACCTTGAGCTTGATGAAATACAAAAACTCCTCGATAACTGCCAGACCCCTATGGAGACTGCCCTGGTTACCATTTTGTGCGATACCGGGCTCAGGATATCGGAGCTACTAGTCATGACTAGTGATGATATAGACTGGGAGCGCGGCTTCATCTTTGCTCACCGCGAGAAGACGAAGAAGGAGGGCTGGATTCCGATTAGCCGGCAGAGCCTTGATGCTCTTAAGCAGTACCTCTCCTGGAGACACACTAAGGATAAAAAGCTATTCCCCTTTGAATATTATGATGTCTGGCTATGGCTAAGGAAGTTGAGCAAGAGGGCCGGGATGGGGAATAGATTACACGCTCACCTCTTCCGTCACACGGCGGCAGCGCTCCGCCGAATCGCTGGCCAAGAGATAACTGATATCGCGGACCTGTTGGGTCACAAGAAGCTGGATACTACCCGTCGCTACCAGGCAATAAAACCGGTGGATCTTAAGGAGCGGTTGAAACCTATCTTCAAGGAGGAGGACAATGGCTGAAGTAAAAGCACGTCGAGTTTGGCGGGTCCCGACCGGGCAGTTTATCCGGAATTATCTCCTCGAGCATGGGGAAAGCCACCCCTCGGAGATCCATAAAGCTCTGCACCTGGAATACGACAAGATCAACCAGGGCAGGAAGCGTGGGGAGAGGCTAAAGCCACCCACTTTTCACTCCTTCCTGAACTACCTACACCAGATGAAGCTCTTTGGCCTGGTTGAGTTTTCGGGAAGAGAGGAATCAATAGAGGAGTCTGAGGTTCCCTGGCTGAGTGAAGGGGTAATGCGGTACTATAGGCTCACTGATAAAGGCAGAGCTGAGCCGCCTCACGAGGCCTGGTTTAACTGGCGCCAGCTCTGGCTGCTCGAGGGATACCCTGAGCTAGAATAATGTTGGCTGTAACCTTTCCCCAACTGGCAATCCCGCTTTCTGGCAGTCTGAGCATGCTAGGACGCGGCGGGAGACAAAATCCTCCCAGTAGGGGGAGCTCCTTATGTGGGGGCAGGCCAGGAGCCGTAGCCGCTCCAGCTCGGGACCGGTTACCAATTCCTCAGCCCGCTCTGGCTCTAACCTTCTTACAAGCACCGGTGGGGGGTTAACTCTAGCCTTTTCAGAGGGCAGCTCGGCCAGAAAGGCTTCCAGCTGGCTGGTGTCGCTTCCAGCTTTCTTCCCGGCCTCTATCAAGTCGTTTAATTCTTTCTTGGACATATGAACTTTAGCCGGCATCTTCTCACCCCCCTCCATTATAGCCTTTTCCCCGAGTATAGTAACGCTCATAGGCCATCCCCAGGGAGAGGAGCAGCCAGGGTAGCGCCCTGTTTGCCTCTTTTTTATTTCCATAGGCTAGCTCTAGGAATATGGCTGCCAGCCGGAATATGGACTTAAGCCATGGACCATCCTCGGCTGGGATGTCAATGGCCAAGGCCTGCCTTAAGAAAGTTTCGGACCGTTCCTCTACTTCTGCCTGCTCCAGGATTTCCTCGAGCTGCCGCTTTAGTCTATCATCCATAAAATCACCTCCTACTATATATACTGCAATTTGGAGCCAAAACGTAACATTTTAGACAAAAAAGGGGGCCGGGGGATTCGAACCCCCGACCCCTTAGTCATATACTCCTGGTAATATACTAGAAATCAAATAGTGCTGGCTGCTCCTCTTTCCTCCGAGCTGCTTCTTCCTCTTTCTTCTGGCGCCGCTCAACTCGCTCTCGGTCTTCCCTCACTGTAGTCCTCTTCTGATAGAGCCACGCCTTGAGCCGATTGAGATCTCTCATCTGGTCATCATTAAGGGATTCCACCCGGATATCGTCGGGCATTGTAACCCCCGACTCTTTAGTGCGCCACTTCTCATAGACCTTCGTGGCGATGTAAAGGTAGATTTGAGTCCAGTCGTGGTCCATCGGCTGAGTAAGTGAGGCTGTGTTGAGATAGGCGCAGGCTTCGGCATCAGTCCCAGTAGGCAATTCTCCTTTGAGTACCCTCATATTCATCACTAACCTCTCCAGAGTAATAGAGGTCTTTAGCCAGTCGGGGAGACTGTCTCCCCAGCCCCCAGGAAAGACAATGATAGGGTCACAGAAGACACCAACTATCTCGGAGATGCCTTTCTCAACTGTCTTTGGCGTATTCAATTGTTACCTCCTTTCTGAGCATAGTTACCCCTTACTAAACAACGGAATTTCAACGGTTTACCCGTTGCTAGTCCTTAAATTTGGTTATCGTTAGGCAGGCGTAGTGGGAGTAGTAATTGTCTATTGGGTGCTCCCAGAAGCCGTTGCGGAAGTCAAGAAGCCAATGAGTGTAGCCCATATACTCTTGCTCTCGGACAGCTACCAGGTAGTTGGTGAATATCCTCACTTGAGCTGACCTGCTTCCCCAGAGGACAATAACAGAGGGGATATAGCCCTTGCTGTATTTAGCCGGGGGATACCAGTCTAGCTTGAGCCTGGGGAGCTTCAGGTTATTAACCCAGTAGTGGCGGTCGCCGGCGTCATACGAGCCAATATGGATATCTTTCCCCTCGAGCTGTTGGAGTATCTCCATTAGCTTGTTACAGGCTTCCCGCCGCCTCTTGCGGAGCGGGATTTGAGCTACCCTGCTACCTACTTGGATGGTTGTCATCGGGTCTGGCTCTTTTACCTCAATGTCGGCCCCTTCAAATAAGCTCATTGTTTTCATCTCTATCACCTCCTTTCTCCTGATTTTTGGGCATAGCTACCCTTTCAAAGTGAGCCACTTTGCGACACTTTACATTAGCGACTGCGTGCTACCGTGCTTGGTGCTCTCGCGCTCCGCCTCTATCGCCCCATCGGGGATATCCTTGCGGACCGACTCAATAGCTCCCTTGATGTAGTCCATCCGGTCGAGCTGGTCAATGAGACGGTCGAAGCGTTGCTTCATATACTCCGGGAGATTTGGTATCTTCCTGGCTGCCTCTACTTTGGCTTTGGCTTCGGCGATAAACTGGTCTGCCAAGATAACCTGAGCTTCCACTTCATCCATAGCCTCACTCACCTTCGTTGCACTCCACTTGATAGGCATTTTTACCTCCTTTCTGGGCATAGTTAGCCCTTCAAATTAGCTGGCACATCCGCACCTAGAATAATGCTGGTGTGTATGAGTGGCTAATCTTGGCTGAGGCAGGATTGTAGTAGTAATGCCAGGGATAGCCTATGAAGTCGTGCCAAAACTCCACCTCACAGGTCGTACACTTCCCCGTTCCGTATCGGCTCCAATGCTCTTTCAGCATTACCCCCTCGTATTTCTGGCACCAGATTTCATAGGTATTGCTCCGCTCATCGGCCTCGCATAGCTCCTCAAGGAATCTCTGTGCACCAGCGTCCTGTAAACCTCCACCTTGCCACACTGAGCCTTCCCCTCTACATACCGGGCAGATGTTGACCGCTATCTGGTTGGTTTTATCCTGCTTGGTTTTCCAGTGGAAGTGGATGAAGCCTGGCGGAGGTCTGGGGAGTCTATCTTCGCCCATCTTAATCACCTCCTTTCCCTCTGAATTTGACAAAAAGAGAGGGTCGGTAATCTAGGGTTTCCCGACCCTCCTCCCACTTGACCTGGTAGGCTATTCGTTTAATCTTTTCGGTAAAAACTGTCCCAAAGCCCGCTATCTACGAAAGCCTTACAACCGAACACCTTTTTATCGTTCCTGTCGCACTCCTCATATTCGTGGCAATGCTGGCAAAAGAGCTTCTCAAAGTCCGCCCGGTCAAGCTCATAGACAGTCTTACCTTTTAGGTCTTTCAGCGACATACTACCCCCTTTCCAGCCACAAAAAGAGGGGTATCCTTCCCACGCTACTGGGGAGAATACCCCTGAAAAAAGCAAAAAAGCGGGGTTACCCCCGCTCTCTTGCGTGGCTGTTTGTTTTTGTGTGTCAAGCGTTCAATGCTAGGTAGTAACCGCTACTTTTGCTTTTTTGCGGTTACGCTTTGTCTTTTTGGCTACTGGCTTGGCTACTGGCTCGGTAGTGGTCGGCTCGGCTTGCTCGGCTACTGGCTCGGTAACTGGCTCGGCTTCCGCTTGCTCGGTAGGCTCGGCTTGTGCCTTTGCCTCACTATCAGCTTTTTGTTGCTCATTAGCGAAGTCGGTCATCATTGGCATTACTACCACTTGATAACCATTGGCACTAAAGAGTGTCGGGCTGTAGGCATTGGTGAGCTTAAACTCTACCATACCACCGCAAGCCTTAAGCACAGAAGCAAGGTATTGACCGTCTATCCGCACCTTGCCTTGACCGTCGGTATCGGCTACCAGCTCGGCTTGACCTTTGTCGTCGGGATTAGAGAAAACCATTTTACCGTCGCCTATGGTCAAGTCTATCGGATAGTCTTTTGCGTCGGCTATAGCCTTGAGTGAATTGACCGCCTTTATTGCCTCTACGGTGTCAAAGTGAGCTACGGTGTTAAACTCGGTAGGGATTAGCTTTTGCCAGTCGGGATACTCACCATTGACGCTAAGCCACTTATAGCGGATTAGCTCGGTATCTATAACCAGCTTCATCCCGTCAAGGCTCTCTCCGCTAGGCTCAAAACTAACCCTTGCTCTCTTTGCTCTCCGCAAGGCATTGGCTACACCCTTAAGCTCCGCTCCGTTTATCAAGGCTTGCCCCTCTCCGTCGTCAAAGTCAAGGTTAATCGTTGCTAGCCTAAAACCATCAGCACTAACTAGTGTGAGCTTCCCCTCTTTTGCTATAAGGTTGACGCATTGGAGTATAGGTCTAGCGTCATCTGTAGCAACAAAGGGTAACACTCTGTTTAGTGCGTCGGCTAGCTCACCAGCCCCGACATTGGGCTTGACGGAGTTATTAGGGCTTACCCTAACATCACAGATGGTTATTGGTGTTTTGTCGCCTATCCAAAAAAGGTCGGCTAGGTAACTGGTATTGCTACCACAGATAACCTTAAGCCTCTTGTGTCCGTTAGCCTGCTCTCCGCTAGCACTAGCGTCGGGGATAACCTTGACTATATTGCTACCCCCTAAAGCCTTGAGGTATCCGAGAAAGCCACTACGCCCTAGAGTGATACCCATTATAATCACTCTATCGGCAATTGCCCTTAACAGGGCATTTACCAGCATAGCCTTGTGAGCGACAAAGCCCTCACCTGAACGCTTGCCCACGATATTCAATTGTTCCAAAACAACCCCCTTTTTTGGCTTGCTCGGTAGTGGGCAAGGCTACCGAGTGCCTAGTAGTAAGCTAGCTGTTGACCGCAACTCGCTGGCTCAACAGTGCTTCCACTATCTATACTGTAAAAAGAGGGCAATTCGTAACATTTTAGAGCAACCTTTTTTGCTCTTGCCGTCTATACCTCATCAGATACATACGGTCTTTAGTGGCTAGTGGTATCCCGTCATTGATTTTAGTGGCTATCTCAATAAGCCTCATTGGGCAACCGAGTAAAAAGGTCTTATCGTCTAGCCAAGCGTCAAGGTCAATAGCCTTGTCGTCGGCTACGGTGTCCAGTAGTCGGCACTCATTACCATCATAGTCGGTAGTCGGCTCGTCAAGGCTCAAGATGGTCGGCAGCTTCTCTTTACGCCAGTAGAGGGCTACCATTAGGCTGGCTATCCGATAGGCTCGGAGTGGAGGTAGAGGCTTATTATCTCTTTGCCTTGCTCGGTGTAGCTCTAATATGATGGTGTGCCTCATATCATAGCGGTCTTGGCTAGGGACTTTATGCTCATACTTTTTGGCAACCTCTAGCCACTCTAGCCACTCCCCCTCTAGCCCCTCATAACTAGGCTCTACCTTGACCTTCTGCCTTCGGCTTCGGCTTCTTATCTGTCTAGGCTTCGGCTCAAGATGTTTTTGTCTAGCCTCTATGTTAGCTTTGACAAAGGCGTGCCTTTGCTCTTTGTCGGCTATAACCTGTCTAGCTAATATATCAAGCATAGCTAACCCCCTCTTATTAGACTAGGTAAGCGTTCAATGCTCGGCATTTTGGCTAGTGCTTATATTCAGTTGTTAAGGTTACGCTAGATTGCCTAGCTGGAGCTATGTTTTTGTGAGGTTGATTGTGGCTATATCTACATTATAGAGGCTGGCAATAGTGGCTACAATATATTAGCCATTATATAAAGTAAATAGTTATTTATTTTCCTTCTTGCCTAAATCACCTTGCTGGCATAAAATAGAACCAAAAGCTTTAACTGTGGCTGAAAAAGGAGCTTGTTGCTATGGCAGCGAAGGGATTGGTTATGGTACTAGGCGGTGTGGCTGCCGCTGTGGGAGTTTATGCTGCCTGCGACTTCCTTCACTTCACCACGACCAAGGCTGCCGCCTTTGAACATGCCAGGCTGCTCAGTAATGGGAAGGGGGTAATTAACATAGGAGCTGGTCCGCACCGGACGTATCAGGCACAACTAATAGCTGAGGCACCTGAGATTCTGGCCAATATTGACATTACTCCCAATGGAATGCCACGGTTCATGCAGCTTGATGTAGAAAGAGATCCCTTACCCTTTACTGATAAGCAGTTCGGTTGTGCTCTAGCCAGCCACGTCATTGAGCATCTGGATAACTGGCAGTTTTGCCTCGGGGAGATAGTGAGGGTAGCCGACTACGTGGTTGTGGTTCTGCCTCACCCACTTTACTTTTCTGGCTGGCTTGCTCCAGAGCATAGGCAGCACTTCTCGAGGGATGACATCGAAGTGATAGCTCAACTTTACCCCAATGTGGTAATCTACTACTGATGGCAAGAAAGACGGTAAAGCAGTTTATCCGTGATGCTGATGATTCGGTCCATATTATCACTGGGCGAAGGCTGCCCTGGTGGGGTAAGTTCCTTTTGAATAATATCAGGCCTCGCTTGCTCGGTAACATGCTCCAGGACACGCAGGTTGCCGATGACCCGTACCGGGTGCTGGGACTGCACTCCGGAGCTTCCATGCGTGTAGTTAAAGCTGCTCATCGGACTCTGGCAATGGAGAGTCATCCTGATAGGGGTGGAGACGCTGAGCAATTTAAGAAGGTCCAAGAAGCCTACGAACAGATTTGCAAAGAGAGGCAGGAGCAATAACGAAGCTCTTTTACAGGCAAAAGGGCAGTAGCTAATTAAAAACTACTGCCCTTCTTTTTTGCCCTTTAGCTAGTCGTGCTGGGCTAGGCTACCTATCACCCAAGCGCTGCACTGATTGCCTTAAGGCGGCAAATGTTGGTTGACATTGTGCCGGTCTTCGGGCACTTTGCGCTAGCTGCTCGAGAGGCACTTACCAGGGCAGCCTGCCGGGTGCGCTGGGCAGGAGTACAGGCTTCCACGCCTCTCTTCCGAGTGTCCCAGGGAACTGGGCGCCTGAGGTAGACCCGTTTCTTCTCGAACTCGGTGTCGCGAAACGGGCTGAGGGCCAAATTCATGGCTGCCTCAAAGACTGCTAACTTTGCCATCTTGCTTCCTCCTTCTTTTTAGTTTATTTCGGGCTGCCCAGCATGGCTAACTGGGTGTCTCGACTTTATGGCTAAGGAGCATTGTCAGGCTCGGTGACGACTCAACCTCACCCTTAAACTCTTTTACCCGCTCAGTTAATATAGCTGTTCCCTGCTTGCAGTCTTCTTTCTCATCAAGGCGACATATGCCCTGGAGGTAGTTAAAGTCAAGCAGGAACCGGGTCATCTTCTTTTTATCTTCATCGGGCAAGCTGGGTATCAGTGCCTCAACTCGCTCCTGGAACTTGCTTGCGTCTTCATCACCGGCGCTAATCATCCCTATGGTCTGGTCCAGAACGGCAGACACGGTATCGGGCAGGTTTATCTCTTCCTTTGCCTTCCCCTGCCACTTCTCGAGAGTCTTGTCTATTGTCTCCTTACTCATACCTCAATACCTCGAGCTCTTAGCGCTTTCCCCATCTCCGTTAGCCAAGGGATCAGTCTTTCCCCTTTGGGGATCTCCTCAATCCTTTCATGGGCTGCCTCGGCAGCCTCGGCAAATTCCTCGAACCGCTGCTTGATACCGGGGCGGACTTCGTATGTTTTAGTCGGGCAATATGCGGGCTCTTGCTCCTGCTCCAGCATGCCGATTATGCCTGGGCTATAGCAGTAGTCTTTCCCTTTGTAGGTGAAGCAATTGCAGGGAGTGGCTTTAGCCCTCTCCTCATTTACCACTATTCCTGGGCTCTCTGGAGATGTCACCCAATCAGAGAGCCTTACTCCCCGAAGCCGGTCATATACCTCATCCCGCAGCGTCTCTAGCTCGGTGCTGAGCTTGTTAATCTTTGCCTCAAGCTCCTTGTCTATTATCTGACCTGTCCCCCGTGGTGGCACTGGTTCACCAGGATAGAGGCGAGCATGTGTCTCAGCTCTCTCCGCCTCGGTTTTTGGCTCCCCAAGTTGTCTTTCCTTAGTTTCGGTGACCATAGCTAGCCTTTTCGCCCTGTTCCTCCACCACGACCACCGCCTTGACCACCGCCGGGTCCACCCTTTGAGCAACCGCCGGTGTTGGCGCTTCCACGCCCACCCCCAGGCATACCCTTTCCTCCACCTCTTCCATCTTTAGGTCCAGCCATTTTTACCTCCTTTCCAACTCTCTAACCTTTACCTCAAGTAAGGCAATCTGGTCAAAAAGCCAATGAATTTGATAGTAGATATCCTCAAGCTCTGCCATTTATCGCTCCTTACTCCCTAGCTCTCCGGCCTTTACCTTTTGACCTACCTCCACCATCACCGAGTAGTAACCTAATTGGCGGAGCTTCCTGACCCACGTGGCTGCTGTCTCCAGGTCCTCAATCTTGCCTTTGCCCAGCTCCAGCCCGCTCATATCATAGCGCAGGAAGTTTCTCAAATCCCTGGTCTGTATTGCCAGGTCGTCCATTATCTCTAAGAGGGGACCGCTTGCCCTCTCCCGCATGTGCTTAATGTCGCCATCCTCATAGCCTCCGAGCTCAGCCACTGCATCCTGAATGCGGGGAGCAACTACCTCCGGGATAACCGCACCCTTCCCTCGAGAGAGCCTGAGAGCCTCCTCAATGTGGCTTTGCGCCTTAGCCAGGTGGTTATTCGGTCCGCAGCCGACACAATACTCATCATCCACTGCCCCCGGGGCGGATGTCGCTGGGGATACACCTGCTGACGGTTCTACTGTAGCACCGGCGGGATTCTCCACCTTTTGAGTGGTAATAGTCGCAACCGGTGGCGAAACCGCCTCTTTTTGGGGCTCAGGCGTTCCTACAAGGGGAGTAGTCCAATGCTGACCGACCTCGGGTGCAGATTCCAAGGTTTCCAGTGTCTTGTTAATCTGCTCTATCCTCTCCTGGGGGGAGGTCCTGTGAGGAGAAGTTAGCTTGGCTACCCCCAAATCGATGAGCTTTCCTGCTAGCCCCAGACCCATGGTTTTTAGATACTGGTTCATAATAAACACCAAGACCGAGGTGACACTCCGTCCCTCGGTCTTACCCCTATTTTAAGCCAAAAGGGGTAGGCTCTGTCAAGTGCCTATAGTTTAGCTATAAAGTGTAAGCAGTGTAGGTAGCTAAATCATAAGCAAAGTGTAAGCCATTCCACCATAGCAAAGGTGTAAGCAGGGCTGTAAGCACTAGAAAAACTATAAGAAAGTATGCTATAATGCTTATAGCCGAGGGACGGAAGCCTCTCGGCTTTCGCTTTTTAGGAGGGTGTCATGGGGCTACGCTGGAACAAGGCGCAGACTGAGATATACGGTCTCATCCAGGACGGGGCAACCAATAAGGATTTGAAGGCTAAGGGCTATAAGAAGTCCCTGGTGGATAAAGTGAAGGCTGCCATAAGCAAAGATGACGTGCCGCAGAAACCACCCAGCGAGCCAAAGACGCCACCAGGCGGAAAGCCCCTTTTCAGCGCTACTTTCAAAACGAAAACGGTGACCTTGGAGCCCATAGTGGCGGTGCGGTACGATTCGGTAAGGCATGCCCTGGAACTAGGTAACGACTACACACTCGAGCAGTTTATTGACGAGTCCACCGATATAATAACCGAGCTGGTGGGAGGTGTGCCCCCAGGCTTCGTCAAAGAGGAGCAACCAGAGGAGACTAAGGAGAAGGAGGTAGCAGTGGCATGACAGAGGAAAACAAAAGCGTATTAAAAACTAAGCTGGGGCTGGAGAACCTCAAGGGGCTGGGAGATACCCTGAAGCAGATTAAAGAGGTCAACGAGTCACTTGTCGAGGCCCAGAAAACAGTAAGCGAGCTGGCCAAGGATAATAGCCCACTGGGGAGAGCTCTTGCCCGGTTAGTGGAAGCCCAGGGTCTGAAGACCCTCAATGAAGATAACATCAATGTCTCAGAGGAGGTGAGAAAAAACATGGTAGAAGAGCTTAAAAACAAGGATAAGACTATAGAAGAGCTGGGGGCGGAAAACAAGGGGCTAAAAGAGGACAAGGTAATTAGCGAAGTCACCAGTAAGCTTACGTCTGAACTTGACCAGCGCCTACCGAAACCGGGGCAGGGTACCGATGGCAGCGGGAGCAAGCTGTTCAAAGCAATAGAGGATGTTGTCGCCGAAAAATTGGAGCACCTTTTAGGGGGTGGTGGTGAGGGCACTCTAACCAGTGAGCAGATAAGAAAGGTTGTCAAGGAGGAAGTGACGGCGGCTGCCGGTGGTAACAAGAAACCCGAGGATATGGTTGAGGACTTGGTGAACGCCCTGACTATGGGAGATAGACTGAGAGAGAAGCTGGGTGTGGCTGGTATTGGGGGGCGCCTTCTGCAGGAGAATCCAGCTGGGAACTCAGGGCTCAGGACTGACCTGGTGAAACTTCTGCTCGAGGATGAGAGGGAGAGGCTGAAGATGACGCAGAGCCATGAGGTGGAGGTGGAAAGAAATAAACATATAGGCATACTAGCCGCGACAGTGAAGGAGAACCTGGGCGATGGCATTGCTGCTATCTCAGCAGCGGCAAGCGAAATCAAGGAAGGCCCTGGGGCTAAAACCCCAGCATCGGAGTCGCAACCACAAGTGTTTCGCTGTGGTGACTGTCAAACGCAGTTTAGCCCACCTGCTGGATGGGAGGGGCAACCTCTAAAATGCCCCAATCCTGCTTGCGGGAGGGAATACAGTAAGTCTGAACTTGAAGGTGTGTAATGCCAGAGCAAGGACGAGCTGCAGTGAGTACCAGTCTCCTTAACAGGACAGCTAAGCATTTTTTGGCGACAAAAGCCGCTCGTAAGCTTAAGGAAGATATCGAGAAAGCAGGCCTGGATGACCTAAAAACACTGGCTGATGCCGGCAAAAGCATGGTAGGCATTTACCTTGAGGGCTGTTCTCCTGAGGAGCAGAAAAGGCTTAGACGGGACGGCAATACCCTTCACCAGCTGGGGGTAACCCCGGAAATGGTACTGACCGAGCTGGCTAGGCTAATGCCAGAATTACAGCCTTTAATGGAGGGTAGGGAGGATTATAAAAGAAGCGAGCTCCAAAATCTTGAGGCGTTCTTAAAGGAGAGCTAATGGCTTATACTGATATTGCAATAACTGCCCCCGATAGCGCTGAAGAAGGCGAAAGGGTTTCGGTATCTGCCCAAGTAACGAATATTACAGCGTCTGACCTTTCGTTCAGGGTGAAGATATATGCGGTTCGAGACATCTATGCGGTCCCAGAACCCGAGGAGTTAATCGGCAGCTTTGAGGAAGTTATTGGAAGCGGGGTATCCAAAACCTACAGTGGGTCGTTCACCATGCCTGCTTGGGATACTATCGTTTTGGTCATGGTATATCGGTTTGTTGTCTATTGGGATTACGATACGCATGCTACTAAAATTGTCAGCTTAAAGACTAAAGCGGCCCTCCCCACAGTGCTCGGTATTGGTGCTTTAGCTGCTCTCGGTATTGGTGTTTTAGCCACTCTAGGCATCGTCCTAGTCTCTCAGAGGAAGAAATAGATGAGTAAGGAGAGAATAAATGGCATGCCAGCCAGGGTGGTATGAGTGTCCATATTGCGGAATATGCCTTCCAACCCGGGATGTATTGGAGGCCCACATACTCCTTGAGCACCCCGAGGTGCCTCCGCCGGTTTATACTTGCCCTTATTGTGGGGCTGAATTTGACAGTGCGGCTGGATTGTCTGGCCATATCGCATTAGTTCATCCAACCCCACCGCCAGTCTATACCTGCCCTCAGTGCGGAGCTGAGTTTTCTACCCAAGCCGAGCTTGACTACCACATTGCGACAGTACACGCGCCTGAGCCTGAGCCCGTGGGGACTATAAGCAGGAAGCAGCTGGAATATGATGAAGCCCGCGCCTCTATCCCAGTTTATGATATTCCCGAGGGTCAAAGAGGACTAGTCCATATCTGGGGGCGAAACGATATGAGCACCAGTGAGAAGCTGGGAATTTACTGGTTTGTTGCTGACCCTGATGGTATAGTTGTTGAGGAATATGAAGATTGGGAGTGGGGGACTACAAGCCCTGGGAGTGAGCATGAATTCATTGGTGGCCGGTTTAATCTGGATAGAGAGAAATATACCATGTGGGTTAAGCTCCTTATGAACCCGGATGACCCAGAGGTTGTTGACATGTATATCGGCGACCTGTGCACCGTAAGTGCACCTGTATATAGAGGCACAATAAGTAAAAAGGAGTTGGAGTACGATGAGACAAGGAGCATTATCCCCGTTTATTAGCGTGCCGGATACCATTGGTGAACTGCTGCTGGCGGCAGGTGCCAGTGTGCCTTTTGGCGCTAGGGGCTTGGTTCATGTTGAGGGGTACAACGACATGGCTACCAACCAGAAGCTGGGTATCAGGTGGTATGTCACAGACCCCAGAGGAATAGTAGTTGAAGACTATTCCGATTGGGAGGCGTTTACTACTCCCCCTAATGATACCCATGAGTTCATCGGCGGTCGTTTCGACATAGACAGAGCTGGAACCTGGACTATATCAATATCTCTGTCCATGAACCCCGCTTCCCCAGTCACGGTTGACAGTTACTCTGGGGTCCTCTGTGTTGTCGAAGAGGAAATCTTTGCCGGACACATCAGCAAGCAGGAGCTCGAGTATGATGAAACTAGAGGTACTATCCCCGTCTTATAATAATAAGCTCTCGGTAGGCTCTAGTGTCCCTATTGGCCAGAGTGGTCTGGTCCACATCTGGGGATACAACGATGCGAACGTGCCCCGACACATGGGCATTCACTGGGTAGTGAAAGACCCTGATGGGGTAGTAGTCGAGGATTACGAAGACTGGGCATCAGTCTTTGGGATAAAAATAGAGCTTGACCCCGATGATGACCACGAGTTCATCGGCGGGCGCTTTGACCTGGATAAGGAGGGAACATATACCATAGTTGCCAGTCTCCTTATGAACCCTGATAGCCCTGTAATTGTTGATAGTTACGAAGGGGATTTGTGCACTACTACTCTTGAAGTCCCCCCAGAATTTGAACTTATCCAGCATACCATTTATCCCTACGCCTATATCTACGATGGCGATGTTGAAG
>JABUBL010000093.1_pt1 | contig 19577 bp, 17 predicted proteins | sample 7240371 | NCBI WGS metagenome assembly JABUBL01 (sample SAMN07256343, study PRJNA390944) | subsurface metagenome | isolation source: Methane hydrate marine sediment | place: Pacific Ocean: Eastern North Pacific, ODP site 1244 | collected 2002
GATAGAAAATGAATTGACCGCAACACTGCAGCACCGCAACACTAAGGAAGTAGTCTATGAAATCTGATATTGTTTGTATACCTTGCATACTTAATTTTTGCTTGAGGACTCTCAATTTCTGTGATATAAAAGCATCACAGAAAGAGGAGATATTCATGAAAATCGTTAAAAGAATCGGGGATTTTTCTTTGGAGAAATCACCCGCCGCTCTCGCAGATTATGCAACAGGGATAATAAAGGAGGAAATTGGTATTGAAGACCCATACAGGGAGGAGAAGAAAGAGCAGAATGAAAAGGCATTACGTGTTTACCCACGCTTAAAAGAGATGGTCAGAGATTCTAAAGATAAATTGAAAACGGCGTTTATGGTATCAGCCATCGGTAATGTTATTGATCTAGGAGCACATGCCAATTTTGATATCGAAGCTATCCTGCATGATTTTGCAAACATTGAGTTTGCAAAGGACCATTTTAACGATTTTCGCTCTAAGCTCAGGAGTTCCAAAACATTGCTTTTCATTGCAGATAATTGTGGGGAGATTATATTTGATAGGGTCCTCCTTTACTATCGTAAAAAGTGGTCCCTTTATAAACGATGTAACAATTCGTGATATTAACGATACAGGTATTGAAAAAACAGCAGAGATTATTGAAACGGGCACCAATAGCTTGAATTTTGATGTAGATGAATTAGGTGAGGAGTTCATAAAAACCTTCAAAGAAGCAGATATTATTATCTCTAAAGGGCATGCAAATTTTGAAGCACTCCATGGTAAACGACTTGACATCTATTTTCTTCTAAGGGCAAAATGTGATGTTGTCGCTCGAGTAATTGGTGTCACCAAAGGCGATTTCGTATTCAGCAAATTCCCAGGGTAGAAAAACGATGCGAAGTAATCTTACAACAAAGAGATTGCCACGCCACCTCCATTGGGCTCTCAATGACAGGGTAATGGTAATGTGGTATGGGCAAAACTACCAAAGGGAAAGAACTTTTATAAAGGAGGGTTGATGGCTACATTTTTATTAGTGCTTTTCACCCTTACACAAATAAATAGACTTGGCATTATGAGTGCAATGGATGTGGAGCTGGATTTGTTGAAAGAAAGTATGCGAATAGAAGAGACTGATACCCTTGCTCAGCGCATTTTTAATACAGGAATACTTGAAGGGATGGAGTGTGTTTGTGTAAAGGCTGGCATTGGAAAGGTGAATGCTGCCTTAACTGCAGAAATCCTCATACTGAAGTATGATGTCAATGCAGTAATTTACACGGGGGTCGCCGGTGGTATTAATCCAGAATTGAAAATTGGTGATATTATCATTTCAAGAAGAATTATCCATCATGATTTTGGGCAGATAACACCTGATGGATTTATTTCATGGGATACATTAGGGTTTTTTGCTGACAGTTTTTTAATAGATGTTGCGGTAAAGGCTGCTAATAATATGAAGTTTGATTCAATTCCCCAAAATATCTCTAAAGAAAAGAGTTACCTACCTTACGTTAAGATTGGCTGTGTGGTCACTGGTGACCAATTTATTGCAAGTGAAGAAAAGCGGCAATGGATAGAGAATACATTTCATGCTGATTGTGTGGAGATGGAAGGTGCAGCTGTTGCCCAGGTGTGCGCGATTAATAAGATTCCTTTTGTCATTATTAGATCTTTGTGTGATCTCGCAAATGAAGAGGCAGATTTAGATTTCGAAGCATTTGTCGTCTACGCCGCAAAGAATTCAAGCCTAATCGTAAAAGAGATAATTAAGTTGCTTGAAGAGTAAGGAAGAAAACAGCAAACAGAAGACAGATGAGAGGAAGAGGAGGGTTGATGAAAAACAAAGAGCTTGTAGGTACATGGAAGTTTGTATCAATGAAAGTACAAACCTCAAGCGGTGAGTTAATTTATCCGTATGGTGAAAATCTTTTTGGTATGATTATATATACATCTGGTGGTTATATGTCGGTTCTGCTGATGCGCCCGGACCGACCAAGGTTTGCATCAGGTGACCTGTTGGGTGGTACACCAGAAGAGATAAAAGCTGCATATGAAGGATTCGATGCTTATTGTGGGACTTATGAAGTCGATTCAGAAAAGGGAACAGTTACACACCATATAGAGGGTGGTAAGTTTCCAAACTGGGTAGGTACAGACCAGGAACGAAACTTTAAGTTTTCCAGCAGTAACTTAGTACTTACCGCGACCATTCCTGTAAAAGGTGAGCAGTGGAATTTTGAGGGAGTTTTAGAGCAAGGAGACTCAAGGGGTCAGGTCTCAACATTTAACATTATTCAATAGACCGCTGAACGCTAACAGATGACTGCGATATATTCCAAATTGCTAATTCTTAATTACGCAAATTAAAAGAGATATCTCAATTATCTTGACTTTCAGATTCATTTCTGATATAAAAAATAAAAGGAATGAGAAATAGGGGAAAAGAGGAGGTTAACGCGGTAAAAATAGGTTTTGATAATGAAAGATATTTAAAGGAGCAAACTAAAGCAATTCTTAACAGAGTGGCTAAGTTTAACAACAAGTTATACCTGGAATTTGGTGGTAAACTGATTTTCGATTATCATGCTTCAAGAGTTTTACCGGGTTTTCATCCAAATGTGAAGATGCAACTGCTGCAGCAGCTTAAAGATAAAGCCAATATTTTGCTTTGTATTTACTCCGGAGATATTGAACGTAGAAAAGTAAGGGCTGATTTTGGTATCACTTACGATGTAGATACTTTAAGACTAATAGATGATTTAAAAGACTGGGGTTTGTCTGTTACAGCGGTTATTATTACCCGTTTTGATAATCAGCCAGCAGCTACAATATTTAAAAATAAGCTGGAACGGTATGGCGTAAAAGTTTATACGCACCGGTATACCAAAGGTTATCCTACGGATGTAGATACAGTTGTCAGCGACGAAGGTTACGGTGCTAACGAATACATTGAAACCGATAAGTCGTTAGTAGTGGTTGCCGGACCCGGACCGGGAAGCGGTAAACTGGCTACATGTCTTTCCCAGCTGTATCATGATTACCGACGGGGATTAAAATCCGGTTACGCTAAGTTTGAAACTTTTCCTATCTGGAATATCCCCTTAAAACATCCGGTTAATGTAGCGTATGAAGCAGCTACTGCTGATCTTGGTGATTTTAACATGATTGATCCGTTCCATTTAGAATCATATGGTGAAGTTGCTATTAACTATAATCGTGATGTGGAAGTGTTTCCTGTGCTGAAGAGAATCCTGGAAAAGATTATAGGTACAGCTTTATATAAGTCACCTACTGATATGGGCGTTAACTGTGCAGGATTTGGTATTGTTGAAGACTCGGTAGTACAGCAGGCAGCTAAACAGGAGATAATAAGAAGATATTTTCGTTATAAGTGCGAATATGTAATGGGATTTGTGGATCAAGAAACTGTACAGAGAGTGGAGTTGTTGATGGAAGATCTGAATATCAAGCCAGAAAATCGTGTGGTGGTTGACCCAGCACGCCTGGCTGCAGTAGAAGCCCAGAAAAAGGGTAAAGGGAACAAGGGAATTTTTTGCGGTTCAGCTATCCAGCTTCATGATGGAACAATAATTACAGGTAAAAATTCCATATATATGCATGCTGCATCAAGTTTGGTGCTTAACGCAGTAAAAAAATTGGCAGGTATCCCTGATAAAATCCATCTTTTGTCACCGACGATAATAGAATCAATTGCAAATTTAGATAAAAATATTTTAAATGAAAAATCAGTTAGTCTGGATTTGGAGGAAACCCTCATCGCTTTGAGTATCAGTGCTACTACAAATCCTACAGCTCATCTGGCTTTAGAAAGATTAGGAGAGTTTAAGGGTTGCGAAGTGCACATGACCCATATACCTACGCCAGGAGACGAGGCGGGATTGCGCAAGTTGGGAGTGAATTTGACCAGCGACCCTAATTTTTCCAGTAATAGTTTGTTTATGGCATAATATATACCAAATATGTTATGAGAAATATCAACTGATGGGATCAGGTCTCAACATTTAACACTCATAGAAGACAGGATAGAAGTAATGAGTAAAGAGTAAAGAGTATGTATCCATACCTTTTAAGGTGCGTAGAAGAAGTTCTCCGGGTGAAGTCTACACCTACCAAAGATTAGTTAAATCTCTATAGTTTCCCTGGTAAATATCAAGAAATAAATGGGATGAACCTGTATCCTTTTAGTCTGTAATTTTTTCTTGACTTTTATGTTCGTATGTATATAATTAAGCTGTATGGAAGAGAGAATAACGAATCCTGAATCTTCAGTTGAAGATAGAGAACTTGACATTAACCTAAGGCCAAAAACATTTGCTGAATTTATTGGTAAAGAGACCTTAAAGGAGAATCTAAGAATATCAATTGAGGCAGCAAAGGCACGTAATGAATCAATGGATCATACGCTCTTTTTTGGTCCACCAGGTCTTGGAAAGACCACACTCGCATATATCATTGCACATGAACTTGGCGTAAGTATCTCTTCAACATCAGGTCCCATTTTAGAGAGGCCAGGTGACCTTGCTGGAATTCTGACAAATCTTTCAGAGCGGGATGTTCTTTTTATTGATGAAATCCACAGGCTAAACAGGTCAGTTGAAGAATATCTCTATTCTGCAATGGAGGATTTCTGTCTTGATATTCTTGTTGATGCAGGCCCAAAGGCACGGGCTGTAAAAATCAGTCTTAAGCATTTTACACTTGTTGGTGCTACAACAAGAACTGGTCTTTTAACCTCTCCGATGAGGTCACGATTCGGTATATCCCACAGGATAGATTTTTATGCTCCTCGCGATCTCTCAGAGATTGTTGAAAGGAGTTCACGGATCCTCGATGTGGATGTAAAAGAGGATGCTGCATTGGAAATAGCAAAGAGAGCGAGAGGAACACCTCGAGTTGCAAATAGATTATTAAGAAGAATAAGAGATTATGCTCAGGTAAAGGGAGAGGGTAACATAACAAAAGATGTAGTTTTGAAATCTCTGGAGCTTTTGGAAGTAGATGAGAAAGGGCTTGATGCAATGGATAAGCTTATTCTGAAGACCATTATAGAAAAGTTTAATGGAGGACCTGTTGGATTAAAGACAATTGCAGTTGCAGTTGGAGAGGAAAAAGACACCATTGAAGAAGTTTTTGAGCCATTTCTCATTCTTGAAGGTTTCATAAACAGGACACTCCGAGGGAGGGTTGCCACACAACTGGCATACAGACACCTCGGTATGGAAAAACCCAGTAATGGAAGGTTGTTTTAATGGAAGATCACTCAGGCGACATAGAACTTGTAAGCATTTATAAGGCTCCCGATGAATTCATGGCAAAGACAATAGAGAGTCTGCTCGAGTCAAACAGTATAAAAACAATAATAAAATCATACCAGGTTCCAATGCTTGACAGTATTGTAACCTTTATAAAAGGAGACTGGGGAGAACTATTTGTCAGAGCAGAGGATAATACAAAGGCATTAGAACTCATCAAGGGATTTCTTTCAGAAAAAGATGAATAATTTCGGTTCACTTGGGAAAATACTGATATCTATCGGTATCTTCTTTCTTTTCACAGGATTTTTATTTCTTCTCTCTAAACGTGTTCCATTCTTCGGAAAATTACCAGGTGACATTTACATTCATAAAAAGCAGTTTACATTTTTTTCTCCATTAACTTCGTCTATTCTTATATCCTTAATTCTAACAATTATTCTCAATCTTTTTTAGAAAATGAAATTAGAGGATTTTGACTTTTTTCTTCCTCGTGAACTCATTGCACAGTATCCAGCTGAGAAAAGGGGAGGCTCAAAGCTCCTTGTTCTTGATAGAAAGACGGGTAGAATTGAACACAGGATTTTCAGTGACATTGTTAACTATTTTTCTAATGGTGATGTTTTATGCATTAATAATACCAGAGTTATCCCTGCAAGACTCTTTGGGAAGAAGGAAAAAACAAAGGGTAAAATAGAGATTTTTCTTTTGAGAAAAATAGAGGATACTATATGGGAAGCACTTATTAGACCAGCGAGGAGAGTAAAACCAGGGGGATGCATAATCTTCAAGAAAGGTGTTGGATGTAGAATAAAGGAGAAAAATGGAAACGGAAAATGGAAGGTTGAATTCTTTCCAGATGGAATTACAGAACATGAGATTTTCTCGCTTGGAGATATGCCAATTCCACCTTATATTAAAAGGAATTCAGAGCAGATTGACCGATATAGATATCAGACAGTTTATGCCGAAAGAGAAGGCTCGGTCGCATCACCAACAGCAGGTTTACATTTCACAGAGAAGATACTCTCTGATATTGAAGAAAAAGGAGTAAAAATTGTAAAAATACTGTTACATATTGGTATCGGGACATTTAGACCTGTGAAGGTGGAGGATATACGTCAACACAAGATGGAGAGCGAGTATTATGAGATAAATCATGATACTGCTAAGATAATAAATAGTTCGAGAAAAGAGGGTGGTAGTATATTTGTGGTTGGTACATCATCAACGAGGGCACTTGAATCGGTTTGTTACGATACTCGCTTAAAGGATGGAAGAGGTTGGACAGATAAATTCATCTATCCCCCGTATAACTTTCAGTTGGTTGACCATCTTATTACAAATTTTCATCTGCCAAAAACAACCCTTCTCATGCTCGTCTCTGCCTTTGCCTCGAAGGATATGATTCTGGGGGCATATGAAGAAGCAAAATGCAAGGGATATAGTTTCTTCTCATACGGTGATGCAATGCTAATTTTATAATTTCAAATCCCCTCTTGAGAGGCCTACCTACGCCAAGGCTTCGGCAGATAGACTTGTCCACCGAAGTTTCAACGTAGGTGGAGGTGTCTGCGAATGAATAATTTAATCTGTGGAATCGTATTATAATCTGTGTAATCAAAAAAACGAAGTTTTTACTGGAGGAAATGATGAAGTTAGTAAGTGTCAAGGAGATGAGAAAAATTGATAGGATGGCAATCAAAGAACTTGGTATCTCAGGGGTCGTTCTTATGGAGAACGCCGGGCAAAGTGTTGTTAGTGCAATGGAAGACTTTTTCGGTTTAGAAAATGTACATAAGGTTACAGTTGTGTGTGGTAAAGGGAACAATGGTGGTGATGGATTTGTGGTATCAAGATATTTAATAAATCAAAAAATCTCTGTTGATGTCTATATAATGGGAACTGTTTCATCCATTGTTGGTGATGCAAAAAAGAATCTTGATATTATCGTAGGCCTTGGGTTAAAACCTAAGATTATAAAGAACAAAAACGATTTAAGGAAGTTGCGATTGTCGCTTTCAAATTCTGAGATTGTTGTTGACTCATTCTTTGGTACAGGATTCAGTGGAAGAATACGTGGTATCGGAGAAGATGTTGTTAGGGAGATAAATGAATCGGGCATACACATTGTCTCAGTCGATACACCAAGTGGAATCGATTCAGATACTGGGAATGTTTCAGGAGAAGCTGTAAAGGCTGATTTAACCGTAACAATGGGATTACCTAAAGTAGGGCAATTCCTTTATCCTGCAAGGCATTATGTTGGGGAACTATATGTGGCAGATATTGGTTTTCCGGAGCAGGTTATAAATGATGTTGAGGTAAAAGGAACACTGGTTGACAATGAAGTGTTACGCCGCTTTATCCCCTGGCGTGCTCCCAATCTCCATAAGGGAGCATTTGGACGTATTTTAATTATTGCTGGGAGCACAGGAATGACTGGAGCAGCAGCAATGGCTGCCACATCTGCACTCCGTGCAGGTGCAGGTCTCGTATATCTTGCAATACCGGAGCATCTTAACCCTATACTTGAGGCTAAATGTACTGAAGCAATAACAATACCCGTACCACAAACCGAGGATGGGAGCATATCTCTAAAAGCATATACTAAAATAATGGATGAGATTAAAAAAGTGGATGTTGTTGCAATAGGACCAGGTATGTCGCAGCATCCTGAAACCCAAAAACTGGTAAGAAAAGTTGTTGAGAATACCAATGCTCCCCTTTTAGTTGATGCTGATGGAATAAATGCACTTGTTGGATACACGAAAGTGTTAAAGAAGAGAAAAAAACCTACAGTTATCACACCTCATCCTGGAGAGATGGCACGACTTATTGAAAGTAATGCAAGAGATATTGAAAGAAATAAGGTGGAAGTATCCAGAAGATATGCTTCTCGTTGGGAAGTCATTCTTGTCCTAAAAGGTGCTCCCACTGTGAGCTCAGAGCAAGATGGCTCATTCTGGTTAAATCCTCATGTAAATTCTGGTCTTGCAACCGCAGGATCAGGAGATGTACTTACAGGACTTATTATTGGTTTTCTCGGTCAGAAGACTACACCCTTAGCTGCAGCAGTTTCCGGGGTGTATATCCACTCACTTGCGGGTGAAATTCTGAAAGAGAAAATGGGAGAGCACTCAATTATTGCGGGTGACCTCATTGATGCGATCCCATCAGCTATAATGAAAGCACTGAAAGATTAGATAGTGCTGCAGTGTTGCGGTTATGCCGTGCTGCAGTTGTTTTCTGGAGTGCAACGATGTTGTTGCGATTCTTCGTTTTATTTCTTTTATCTTGAATATCAGATTATCAAAGTTTACCTGCCGAAGCCCTAGCGTAGGTATGGCCTGACCCCGGATTTTTCTATGTAATATGTTTTGGAAAGAGAATTAAGGTCAAATTTTAACTCCACTGAAGTTCACTCAATTCCACGCTTTTCATTCTTTCTTGCTACATTATTGCAATAGTAGTAATTTTGCTTGACACCAGAGCAATATCAGGATATATATTACCAAATTTGTTTGAAAATCTGAAGCATAAAAATTACAAAAGAGATTAACATTTATGAATCCAAAATCCTTTTTTGCTATTAATATCATCATATCTATCCTAATCCTAATAATGTCAACGAATTCAATTCACCCAAAAGGAACAGGTGCTTGTGCATTTACAGGTGTTGTATTCCAAAACAACTACAATGAGATTTGTGTTTCAAATGTATGGGTATCAACTGGAGTTTTCGTAATTGAAGGACTTGAGCTTTCCTGGAAGGATCTTGTTTATGGATTTTATCCGTATGTTAAGTTTTATCATAAATTCCCAGTTAAAGATGAAGCAAGGAATGTAGCTGCGTCTTATCAAATATTGATTATGAATGGGGGGATTGGAAAAAGCTGCAAGATAGAAAATGCCTTTGTAGATATTACATTATCAGCAGGTAACAAGTGGGAAAAATACAATATTGAGTATCTCAAGGACAGAATTTCATTGTCAAACAATGTTATTATCTGGTCAGTAGGAACCCGAATACGATCGCCATTTTACAAACGCATTTATACATTTATTGGATATGATTATCTTAGTGGAAGAGATCAACATTGGTCAGGAACCTTTGCTAATGATATCAACTATGAGGTGAAGTCTTACGGGAAATTGAATTTATGGACAATAGGACTTGAGATGGAATTCTAGCAGTAAATCTTGCATTTCCTTCCTCCCACCTTCACTAAATGAGGTCGGGTACTCCTACGCCAAGGCTACGGCGCGTAAACTGGAATCTGGAATATAGAATAAGATATGAGGCAATCTCCTTATATAATATTTCTATTAATTTGTCAAACGTAATTTCTATTTTCCACCCCACCCAGACTCTTCTGATTAGCCATAATAAAGTGAGTATAATTCCACATAATGGTTTTATATTAATATCAGATTTGTGCTTGAAATTTTGAATTGTTATGATATAATATGGTTGTTCGAAGGAAAATGTAATGAGATGCATTTATTGCATGAGTGAGATTTTAAAAGAAAATGCTTCGGAAGAACACGTTTTTCCCAAAGCTTTTGGATGTCCTGAACGATGGTATATTGAATGCGTTTGTAAAGACTGCAATGTGAAACTTGGTGAAACAATAGACCGAGTTTTAGCAAGTGATAGTCTAATGGGACTATGGCGCTTAAAGAGAATAGGCTCAAGATCCAAAAAGCATGTTAACCAAAAAAGAACCAAAATTAATCTACCTGATAACGAAAAGTATGGAGTTTATGCAGGAGCAATCATTTACGTGGATTTTACCGCTATTGATACAATTATTATGCCAAATCAAATAGTGATTAAGGATAAAAGTGGACAAAGAAGATTTTTCTTGGTTGATGATTTAGAAGAGCCTGAAACGAAAAAGGAGATACTCAAATATAAAGCTAAAAATCTTAGAATACTCTCCCAAGATGAAGATGGAAAAAAAATTGCTATTAAGAAGCTTGCAAAGATTGATATCAATTTTAATCCCTTACAAGAAGGCAATTTTCCTAAGAGTGCGAAAGGAAAAAACAATAAAATCAAAGTCATAACACAATGCATTATGGATGAAAGTATATATAGAGCAATAGCAAAGATTAGCTTGAATTATTTAGCAAAGATTCAGGGATACCAGTTTGTTCTGAACTCCAACTTCAATGCGATAAGAAAATATATTAGATATGACGAAAAAGCATCCATCGATTTTGTAAATCTTATAAAAGGAAGAATATTAGTAGATGAGACTATAAATTCTCCCGGCTTTGATGGCCACATATTTGTTGTATATAATAAAGGCAAGGATATAATAAGCAAAGTATCACTATTCAATTACCTTAGCCTATATTTTGAAGTGAAGTTGGGACATCTTAGTATTATTCCATACGATCTTAAAAGTGGGCACGGATTTAGCTTAAAAGAAAAAGAACTAATAGAATTGATTGGTGGTAGAGGAAAACCAAATCTTGTAACGTAAATAGGGTCGGCATAGAAACTGGAACATAGTATAAGATATGAGGCAATCTCCTTATATAAAATTTTAATTAATCTATCAACCGTAAATTCTATTTTCCAGCCCGACGCCGCGATCCAGGCTCTTTTATGTATAACAAAGTAAATGCCGGGGTGATGGAATTAGTAGACATAGCGGACTTAAAATCCTATTTAGACTTTTTTCTTTGAATCATTTTATTTATTATATCTACAAATATTTTAGCTGTATTAAGTGCATCTTCTGCTTCTTTTCTTGAACATGGAATATCTGGCTCGTAAATAAAGCGATGCCTTTTTCTTCTCATAAAGTCATAATCATTAATAACTTTCTTGAATTCTTTCCCCAATAATGAGCTTGCGAACTTAACAATGGTTAGATGCTTATCCCTAATATCAGGTCTAAATCCCTCACATAACATTAAGGCTAAACCAGAACGCAACATGGCATTGTATGCATAATTGTAAGCACATTCTTCATCTTTGTCTATGTTTCTTTTCGCGGTTTTCAGGTCGATGCAAGTACGTTTTATGAGATTGTTTATAACTTTCCAATCCGTTTGACATTTTTTTATCAGTCCTTGCTTTAATAGATTACCTTTTGTTTCTTTATAAATCACATTCTTTACCTATTAAAAGTACTTTAGGATTCTTTATTAAATCCATAATGAATCCGCTTTTTGCTCTTTTTTTGCGTTTATATTCCGAAAATGAATACATGATGAGATTTATGTCCCTATTTAATCGTCTCTCTAATTCAGCAATTTTTTCATTTAAGAGTGAAGTGTCAGGGTTACCTATTATCATTAGGTCTATATCACTTGTGACTTTTTCACGCTGAGCAGCAAATGAGCCAAAGATGAACGCGATTTCTATTTTTTTAATAGACGATAGTGTTTTTCTCAAACTACCTTCGATTCCTATGGTCTTAGAAATAATTCCCTTCAGTTCCTTAAATAGAGGGTGCTTTGTATTCAAGGAGTAGTAAAGCAAGTTTCCAACTCTTTGAGTTACAAATAAATTATCTTTTTGGAATTTTAAGAGTTCTCTTCTTATGCTACCAGCAGAGTGACCCAATATGCGTTGAAGCTCCCTTAAATAGTATCTCTTAGATGGATTGGCAAAGAAAAGAGTGAGTAAATCTTGCCTGATTTTTGATTTTGTGATGTATAAACTTTCTAACATGTATTGAACTCCTTTTTGAGTACAATTGTACTCAAAAAAGAGTAAATGTCAAGAGAAAAATAAGAGACTGTCCCACTTTTTGATCAGAATGAATGGCTGGGATCGGGGTGCGCAAGAAAGCAACAACAGAAAATGAGATTGCTTCGATAGAAATTATGGAAGAATACTCGCAATGACAACATCTTTCATTCTCAGCTTAAGCCTCTCCAATCGAATAACAAAAGAAGAGGTAAAGCGGATGAATTTTTTCCTTGTATTTAGTCTTTATTTTTTGTATAATAAAATTACAGAAAATAGAGTGTTGCCGGGGTGATGGAATTGGTAGACATAGCGGACTTAAAATCCGCTGCTCTTTTAGAGCGTGCCGGTTCGAGTCCGGCCCTCGGCACTTTGAAACGTATTTCACCATCACCTTAACCCCGTTAGATAGACAGCAAATCTAACGGGTTAATCCTCTCCTCCGTCTGCGTCAAGACTTCGACGGACAAAAAACCTGCTGAAGCCTTGGCGTAGGCAGGCATCAAGGGAGAGAGAAAAAGGAGATTGCTTCGGAAGTGAAAATGAAAAAAAACTCGCAATGACGATGACTGAGTGAGCAATGGTGTGGTTAGAAAAATGAATAATGAGAGTAAGAAAAGATGGTTGTTTCTTAGCTGGTCTTACTCGAGGCGGAGTGAAGATATTGCGAAGATAGGAGATTTCGATTATTTCTATTTTCCCCTTAGTCAGAAAATACGGCTTTTTCAGTTCCCACTTCTTTTTGTAAAAACAATCTTTCATCTTTTTAAAAAAAGACCTGAAGTTATTTTTATCCAGCATCCTCCTATACATGCAATCCTTCCGGTTTTACTCTACTCCATGCTTACTGGAGCACACTATATCATTGATTCACATATAACTCCAGGTACAACACTTATTGAGAAACCGCATCATAACATATATCTTTTCCTCCACAGGTTTTATTCCTACCTTGCGACTGTTACACTTTTTCATAGTAAAGCCATCCTTGAACGAGGGAAAAAATGGAGATGCAATTACATGGTTCTTGAAAATCCTGTTCGAATATTAGATATAGAATCACATTTTCCTATTCAAAGAAGACCGGCTATTGGAATGGTCTCAAGCCTTTCTCCTGATGAACATATAATGGAAGTTATTGAAGTTGCAGAGGATTTAAAGAATGTTGTTTTTTATATAACTGGTGAAAAGAAGAAGATTCCTCGTAAGATTTTAACATCTACTCCGGAAAATATCCACTTTACTGGTTACATTAAAGGAAATAATTACTACGAATTCTTAAAGGCTATTGATCTTGCAATTGTCTTAACAGATAGGAAAGAATCTGCTCTTTTAGGTGCATACGAAGCTCTTTCTGCTGAAAAACCCCTCGTCCTCTCAGACACTCAAACAATGAGGTATTATTTTCCACGTGGTGCAATATTTGTAAGAAATAGTAAAGATGCAATAAAAGCAGGAATCGAAATAGCTATAAGGGAAATAGGAAGACTCACGAAGGAAATACAACAACTGAAGGTAGAGAAATTAAAAAAACAGGATGAAAATTTCTCGAAGATAGAAGAACTTTTAGGTTCAAGAAATTAGCTGGCGCACTCGCCCGTTAAATATCAATCCCAAAAAATGTCAAAATCTCCTCATATTGGTTCAATTTTACGGGGCTCGCAATGTAGGAGAGATTTCCAAGTCTCGAATCGCGGTTAGGAAACCGCTCCTACATAATTCAAATTATTCAAAAATCTTGACATTATCTTTTTTGTGTGATACTTTCACTATAATGAAAAGAATTCTCGTAGTACTCGGTATCCTTCTCTTCTCTCTTATTCTTGCAAAAGCAGAGGTTGAAGAAGAGAAAAAAGAAGAGAAAAAAGAAGAGGTAGAAGAGACCACCTATTCTGCTAAAAAAATTGAATACATAATTGAAGAGGATCTTATTATCCTTTCCGATAGCGCCATGAGTAAACATAAAAATATTATTGTTATGGCTGATTCAATCGAATACAATGTAAAGACTAAGGTAATCAAGGCGTACGGACATCCTTTTCTAATTGATGATAAGGATACAATTACAGGAATGGTAATGATTTTTAATATAGAGACACGGAAAGGAATGGTAACTGTAGGTGCTACTAAGATAGAGAAAGGTTTCTTTACGGGTGATACAATTTTAATGGTGGGAGAAAAAACTCTGAACGTTAAAGATGGAAGTTTTACGACATGCTCAAGTAATCCAGCACATTACTCGTTCTACTCAAAAAAGATGAAGGTTTATGGTAATGATATGGTTGTTTGTGAACCTGTAGTTCTCAAGGTTCAGGGTATTCCTCTTTTTATAATACCATTCTGGTTTTTCCCGATTAAAAAAGGAAGGCATTCAGGTTTCCTCTTCCCGAAGATTGGAAAAGGTTCGAGTGAAGGAAGATTTGTAAGGAATTTATCATACTTCTGGGCTACCAACGATTATTCTGACATCACCTTTACTATTGATATATTTGAAAAAAAGGGAATAAGAACATTTTTAGATGGGAGATACATTGTAACACCGTTCCTCTCAGGAACAATTTCTGGTTCATACATTAATGATATTTCAATAAAAACTAAAAGATGGAAGTTCTATTTAAACCACAAGCAGACACTTGCGAGAAGATTGAATCTTACAGCACATGCCGATTTCTTAAGTGATGCTAATTATAATGTAGACTACAGTGAAGAAGAGATAGTACAGTTGAATAAGGAGATTGAATCGTATGTTTCACTTTCAAAAAGCTGGTCTGGTGCAAATTTAAATGTTCTCATTAATGAGAAGAGAGACCTTGCTAAAAACACAATAGATAGAAGATTGCCTCGTATCGCATTTTCATTAAGCTCGAGAAGAATTATACCTGTTAGAAAGGGTGCATCCACTAAGTGGTATAACCAGGCATATATTTCCTACTCATCAAGATTTATCAACAAAACACATAAAGATGAGGACACTACAGTAACAAATTATGGTTTAGCAAACAATATAAAGATGCAAGCACCCCAAAAAATCTTTTCATACTTTAGTATTTCACCTTCCATTACAATATGGGAAAATATTTACGATAAAGACATTTATGGCAACCGTCATCCAGTAAGGTCATACTATTCAACTTCACTTTCCCTTAATACTGTTATCTATGGTATCTCTAAAGGGGGATTTAATAGATTTGAAAAATTTAGACATATAATAAAACCTGCTATCTCTTATAATTATTCCCCGGAGGAGGAGCATCCCGAGAAATACTACTATCTTGAGGGAATGGGTGTGGGTTCTGCGCGAAAAAATATTTCATTTTCTCTTTCAAATTCTATACAGACTAAAATGAAGAATGGTGGGAAAAAGAAAAAAATAGACCTTATCAATATGAGAACAACTCTGTCATATAACTTCAAGAAAGAAGGAGAACCACTTTCAAACATAAGGAACACCTTTGAAATAGAACCTATTAAACAATTTTCTACTCGAGTCGAGATGGAGCACAACCCTTACACAAGAAAACTTATAAAATTCACAGTTAGAACTATGCTTCGTCTTCAGGGAAGTCTTACAAAAGAGGAAGAGAACTTGTATGGAACAGAGGAAAAGAAAAGAAAGATGTGGAGAATTAATGTAACACATAATTTTGTAAAAGGAATAGATGAACTTATTGATTCTCAACAACTCTTTGGTGGAATTGATACGTGGGTTACAAAGAACTGGAAGATTGGATATAATACAAGATACGATTTTACTGAAAAAAGACTCATTAACCAGAGTCTATCAATTTATCGAGACCTTCATTGCTGGGAAGCGCAATTTTCATGGAACTCTTACGGTGGTAGATGGAAATATGACTTCAAAATAAAAATTAAGAAAATCCCTGAAATTAAAGTAACCAAGGGGGTTTTCGGGATTTTTATTCCGTAAATATTTCATCTCTTAACATATTGCAAATTAACAGGATAGCTGGAAACCCCTGAATTTATTGAATTTTTTACTTGACAAAATTCTAAAAACCTGCTAAAATCAATAATATAGAGACTTTTAGGATGAAAGGAGGTGAAATAGATGAACAAACAGGACTTTATAGATAAGATTTCGAGAAAGGCAGGAATTACGAAAAGAGAGGCGAAAGAATCAATTGACGTACTCTTTGAGGAAATCACAAAAGCATTGAAGAAAGGTCAAAAGGTGACGTTTGTTGGATTCGGAACTTTTTCTACGAGAAGGAGAAAAGCAAGAAAAGGAAGAAATCCAAAGACAGGTGCAACTATTAAGATTGCAGCGAAGAGGGTTCCAAAATTCTCAGCAGGAAAAGCCTTGAAAGAATCTGTCAGGTAGATTGTAATTTCTGAACTGAAGGGGTAAGTCCAGCGGACTTACCCCTTTTCATTTTCTGTCTCACATCATCCATTGTTGGAAGTCATATCTATTTAATAAAGAGAAGTTTTCTCATTTTGGAATAATTTTTCGTTTTCAATCTATAAAAATAGATGCCACTCGCAACTCGTTTACCATGATTATTTCTTCCATTCCATTCAACTGTATAATGTCCAGGTTTTACAATCTTATCTTTTAAAGCTTTAATCCTTCTCCCTGATATATCAAAAACGTCAATATTGCATTCTGTTTCTTCGGAAATATCATATAAAATGAGAGTCTTTTTATTGAATGGATTCGGGTAACATCGATAAAGTTGATAGCAGGAAGGAATTTCAGATGGTCCTGCAGAAATACCGCTTCCTCCAGGTGACTGCACCAGTCTTATCATCCAGTTGTGGGATGTCCAGTTATTCCATCCACTTGAATTGTTATACCACCATGAGCGAGAATTTGGCAAGCAGTTATCAGCACCAACACCAGGTGAACCGGGTGATGATGGAGGCCAGTGAATAACGATCCAGAAATCCCTTAATGTTGTGACTTCAAATGAATCGAAACTGAAATGCGCCCAGTCAGATGCAGATGGAGCCCCTACGTTATATACTTCTCTCAGGGGCGTAATTGTGTCTGGAAGTCCTACGGCATCATTGCACAACTGGACATAATCAAATTCATCTGTTGCATTGACAAAAATTCTTCCCCCCTTTAAGTAGAGAGGAGTTGATATTGTCGGTGTGAACCTGACGGCAAATTTATTATTATCGTATGAGTAACTCACTACGTAAAATCCATCTATCATTCCATCATCATAGATTATCTCATAGCTAAAATAACTATTCTTTGTCGTGATATCATTTACTGGATTTATATCATCAGTAACATAAACTGTTAACTCACAGGAATAATTTCCAATAGCTCCGGGGGTTAATGGCGCAAATGTAACAGTTCCTTCAGTTTCTGGAGAGAGAGAAGATGAGAGAGTGGTATCAGTGTAAACAGGATTTCCAGTGCTATCGCTTATTGTAAGAATTGCTTCAATGGTTTCTGTATATGACCCGTTGTTATAAATAACTGCTTGTGGAGTTATCTCTATATTTATTGTTGTTTCATCAAAGGGAACGATAATCGTTCTCGCCTCCGCATCATGAAAACATTTTATATCAAGGGTCAGTGTGTCATCCCCTGGGTACTGGTCTCCTGAAAGCTCACACCAGACGTAAGCCTTATAGTAATTGTAACTTAAGGGGGACCAGTCAGGTGTAAAGGTTTCCTGGTGTGTAGCACCAGGGGCAAGGTTTGAAACAGTGCTTGATGATGAATAAACCGCGGAACCTGTTGAATCCTCAATGGAAAAGAAGATATCGAAAGATGCTGGATTATCGCCACAGTTTGTGAATGTTGCCTGGGGTGAGATGACATCTCCGACCTGGATTAAATGAGTCGGATTATCTATGGATTCAGTTGCGGCATTAACTGATGGAGTGCTTCCGACAAGCACTGAGTACACTTCGCCTCCATTTCCCCATTGGTATGCATGAACTGCTTTACCACCAGCAGTTATGTGTTCTCCATCCGATGAGATATCACAATCAAATAGTGAGCCAGGTTCATCGTTTCTTGTTACACCAATGATTGGTGCTGAATCAGTCTTTGCATGAACTGTTAGAACGTAGAAGGTTCCTGTTTGTGCTGTATCTCCCCAGGAAGTAGCTACTCCAATGGAGCCATTATCTGAAAGTGATACAGCCTTTACATATGAACCATAACTGCCATATCCCTGGAAGGTCCACAGGGGAGTTGAAGATGATATGTCAAACATAACTGATTTTCCGTTACTGTATCCCGTCCCTGCCATAACCGTTGATCCATCCTCTGAAATATCAACTGCAACTACCCAGGGACCACCTATGTAGCTTTGCCACATCTGGATGTAATTTGAGCCATTCCATTCATAGACAGTAACTCTTCCGTTGAAGTCACCTTTAACAACCCTGCTCCCATCGCCAGAGACATGTGCAGCTGTTTGTCCGTAATTGGATATAGTGCCCCTGAGAATACCATTCTCAAAGATGGATATTACATAATAAGTTGAAACAACCGCAATACTTCCATCAGATGAAAGTTCTACACCATAGATACCACTTCCTCTGTCGAAGTCCACTGCATAGAGTGAATCACCATCTTCATTGAAAACGAAGAGCCTTCCAATTGCTGCATTATCTGCTGCAGCAGCAGCGGTAGAGCCATCACTGGAAACTGCACACTGACCTGATTTGAATCCTGATGGATAGGTGTATGTTAGTATTGGAATTGAACTCAATTTATCCCATAGTGTTAATGGAGAACCCGAACTGGTTGCTGCCATCAGGTGACTGTCATCAGAAGATGCAACATCTACCATCCAATCAGCAAGTGGCATTGAATAGTACCAGAGAGGAGTTCCGACACCTAAACTCCTGTAAAAGGAAGCTCGCTTGTTATTCAACCACCAACCGGCGAAAATGGTCATCCCATCTCCTGAAATTGTAACATTTTCAGCAATAGCATTGAGATGGGCTCTATCGACCCATAAAACAGTAGTATCAGAATATCTATAGTTGTTTAATGAAATCCGCTCCAGTGGTTTTTCTGGTATTCTTCCTTCATCTGTAAGAATGTAGGAGTAGGTGAAGGTTTCACCTTTTTCGTTTGTAGTATACTCTGAATAAAATCCTGGTTTCTTCATATCCTCAGAGGTTAAACCATGAAGCAAAGATACTATGAGAAAGAGAAAAAGGATAATATAGATAACATTACGCATTCCTACCCCCTTGTAAATTTCGAAAATTTTTCCAGTTTCTTATTTTGAAGTTGAAAACTTAATTATCTTGCCTGATTTATTTACAAGAACCCTGACAGTTCTTTGCATCTCAAAACCGTCTTCGGTCTTTATGACCTTCTTAAAACTGAGTTTGAAAACCTCCTCTTTATAATATGTTTTTGGCATGGAGACACCAAGTTTTTTGAAAACCTTTGGTTCTGGCTCAATCACAATTCTCTCCTCATGAGGTTCAACACCTTTCATATCAGGAAATTTTGCCTCTACCTCCTTCTTGATTTTTTTTATGATTTTTGTCTCTAACAGACCCATAATTTCTCCTTGTATAGTTGAATATTGTTAGTCAGATTCATATTATAGAGAAAAGAATATAGTATGTCAAGAAATTTACAAG
>JABUBL010000094.1_pt1 | contig 19575 bp, 38 predicted proteins | sample 7240371 | NCBI WGS metagenome assembly JABUBL01 (sample SAMN07256343, study PRJNA390944) | subsurface metagenome | isolation source: Methane hydrate marine sediment | place: Pacific Ocean: Eastern North Pacific, ODP site 1244 | collected 2002
AGGAGAAATAGTGCGCATAACCGGTCACACCCACACCTCAAAAATCGTGTTCTTCAACCCTGAGCAGTCTTATCTTGAGGTATCCTGATTACGCAACACCTTTGACCTTGGCGATGGGCATTATGATAGTGAGTCCGCCCGGTGTGGTGCTTACGTAGAGTATTTCTCCGGGTGTCCAGTTCCAGCTGTCGTTTCTCATTTTTCCGAATAGGAGGACCGTGCAGCTTTGTTCGGCGCTCTTTGCTTCCGTCGCCATGACGAGCCTGCCCTTTGAGGTGGTGTCCGTGCTGGCGTCGGCTTTCCAGAATTTACCGTCTGATCCTTCGTAGAGTTGATCCGTGACTGAGACACCTTCTCCTACGGTGACGGTGTCTGTGTCTCCTTCGGCAGAGAGATCTGTCGCTGGGTCAGGGATCACTCGATTTGATCTGAGTCTGACCTCTACCATTGGGGGGGTCTACTCTTCGTGGTCTAGGATGACCTCTTCGGTTACGCTGTCAAAACCTACGGCGGTAACGCCCTTGTCTCCAGTTGTGGATGCTGCTCTACCGTCCACGGCTCCTGCAACCTTGTCAACACCTATCGAGCTGACATCGGCGTCTACTATGGCTAGTGCCTCGAGCTTGCTTTTAGCTATGGCCGCGGCCGCGTTCACGTCTGAGTCAACTATATTCAGTGCCTCGAGCTTGTCCTTGGCGATTCCAGCTGCCGCGGCTACTTCAGTGTTCGTTATTGCCAGAGTAAGTTTATCCATCGCGATAGCAGCTGCTGCCTTGACATCAGAGTTCTCGATCTCCAGAGGTGCCAGTTTGCTCTTGGCAATGGCTGCATCGACCTTAACGTCGGTGTTCTCGATCTCAAGTGCTGCTAGCTTCGACTTGACTATAGCTGCACCAGCATCCACGTCTGCATCCACTATGTTAAGAGCGCCGAGTTTAGTTTTAACTATCCCCGCTGCGGGGGCGACTTCGGCGTTGGTTATGGCCAGAGTAAGTTTGTCCATGTCGATGGCTGCGCCAGCAGCGACTTTGATGTTGGTAACTGAGCCATCTGGGACGGTTCCCACGTCGGCTGGTTTAAACCTTATTTCAACCATTCTTCTTTCTCCGTTAAATACACTAATTCCTCTGTTTCTTCATCCCAATATATGTTTTTAATACGTTCGTTTCCGCCACTGATGTCGCTTTCAATATTAATTATGCCAAAGAGGCCTATCTCCAGCGTGAAACTGGTTGCTCTGAGGTTCACCTCTACGTCCTTGGCGCGGCCCCAGACGGGTTCCTCAAGAGGAGGCCAGCTCCACCCTATCCCGCCAAGGGATTTCCCTCCGTCCGACACGAAGGTGCCACCCTTGGTGTAATTGGTTATCTTCGTTGCCAGTATCGTTGAGTCCATAATCTGACCTTTTTCAACGATGATTCCGTTGCCCTCGGCTACTCTCAGGTTTCCGAAGAAGACTATGCGGCAATCCTGTGGAGACATATCCATTAATTTTATGGTGTTCTATAATAAATAAGGTGGACATTCGCAGGTGGAATGTCAATGGGGGACTCACTGAAAACGTTTTAAGCACTTTGGGGAATATTCTCATTGATAGTCTTGCTGGTTCCTGAGGTCGTCGTTTTTGTGCTTCTCGGTCTACTTGGGGGTTTCACGTACATACTCGTGGAAGTCGCAGAGAAGGGGGAGGATCTATTAACCTTCTTAGCCTTCAGACGGTACGTCCTAGGAGCCATAGTCGGCTACCTTTATCACATCGGCTACAGCACTTGGACGCTGCCCAACAGCATCATGTGTTGGGTCTCGGGCTATATGGGCACTCACTTTATTGAGGCCTTAATCAGGCGCTATGAGAAACTTAAGTGAACTACCTCCCTACACAATCTCTTTAATACTGTGACTATGTAAATTCTATTTGATTAGAATGGTAGATAAGAAAGTAGTCGCTGGTGCCGCAGTCTTAGCCCTGGGAGTCGGCGCCGCCTATGCTCTAAGCAAGGCTGAGGCGGCTCCCGTGGAGGAGGGCGCCCCCGAGGGCGAGGTGTCCATCGTGATAACTCCTCTGGGGAGGCCTGAGGGCTTCAGTTTCGATGATGTGCAGGGAGCTTGGGGTATCGGTGCCACCGTAACCGTTGAGGGGTGGGCCACCGCCGGCTTCCCGTTGCCGGATATGTTGCTGGAGCTCTACGACGGCGTGGCCCCCGTCCCGCCAATCCCCACGCCCACCTTCAGGAAGGGTCAAACGTTTCCAAGCGTGGCGATAGGTGCACATAAGTTCCTATCGGATACGATGACGTTGGCTGACGTCGGCGAGCACACCGTCTACGGGAAAATGGTTCTCTCCAACGAACTCGGCTCCTGGGAGTTCATCAGCGATTCTTTCAACTTCGAGATCGGCGAGGTTCCGCCCGGCGAGGTTGACATAGAAGTCGTCCTGACGACACCGTAGGAGTATCCTCTATGTCCTATCCCTGGCACACCCACGTCAAGGTAGAGATATCGGGAAAGGCGTCCAAGGGCGCCGCCCCAGTAGAGCTGACTCTGGAGATCTATGATAACGGTGTGCCAGTGGGGTCGGCTAATGAGCCTGGGGCAGTTCTTGGGACGGAGTACTTCGTCTCGGTTGAGTTAGGGAGCGTTAGTGGTAACGCGTCGGGGTTAAACCTGGGTGAGCATGTCCTTCAGGGGAAGGTTACTCTGAGCAACGCCGAGGGCTCGGTGTTCTACGAGACGAACAGCGTCACGATAGGTATTGGTCAGGTTCCAGTCGGCGAAGTCACGTAGTGGTGACAGTGATGAAGCATGGTATTAACCACTGTTTATGGGAGATGCACGGGGGGCTTTCCAGCCCCAAAGATGCTCCTAGAGATATACAGCAACGATGTTCTAGTGGCTTCCAGGACAATCCAGAGTTCGAATCTCGTCATAGGAACCACCTACGACCTCTCATGGAGCACGATTACCGTTGGCGTTTACACCGTCTACGGCAGGATGATGCTGACGAACCCGCTGGGCAGCTATGACCTGTTAACTGAAACGAAAAGTTTCGAGATAACGGCGGTGACCTGGGCTGACCATGACGACGTCTCCCATCTGAATTACAACGACCACGACGATACCTCCCATTTAGACTACAGCGACCACGATGATACGAGCTTCCAGGACTGGGACGACCACGACGACAGGAGCTACACCGATTACGATGACCATACCGACTGGAGCGACCACGACAACAGGAGCTTTGATAACTTCAGTGACTACATTGACATTGATCACTCGAATTGGCACAATCATGATGACTGGAATGATTCCTATCCTTGGATATGAGGTAAAAAAATGACTTGGAATGACCACTCGAATTACGTGGATCACGACGACTCCCCATCCCTGAACTGGAACGACCACGACGACAGCTCCCACGCGGATCACAGCGATTACGATGATTATAGTGATCATGACAACGTTTCCTTTATGGACTACAGCGATCACGACAACAGGAGCTTTGATGACTGGAACGACCACGACAACAGGAGCTTTGATGACTACAGCGATCACGACAACAGATCCTTCAACGACTGGGACGACCACGACGATACTATTTTTGCTGACTGGGTTCCATAAGGAGTGAGAGAAATGACGATTCTTTTAATGCCAACCCTGGACTGCACGCTGAGGTGCAGCTACTGCTTCGAGATGCCCATCTTCGACTCGGGTGTTTACTCGAAGGAGAGAAATCTGGACGCCATGCTCAACGTTTACAGGGGTCTATCCGAATCAAAGGCGAAGAAGAAAAAAGGGAAAAAGCCAGTATACGAATCTGCCGGGCTTCACGGGGGAGAATGCACGCTCCTCTCCCTGGATGAGATGGAATACCTTCTAAGGGGCATATACCGCTGGTCCGGGAGAACGAGCATACAGACCAACGGATACCTCCTGACGGAGAAGCATGTGAGGCTGTTCAAGAAATACAATACCCACGTGGGGCTAAGCTGCGACGGCCCAGTGGGTCTTAACGTACTCAGGCATACAGGGGATCCGGAGACGGCCGACGCGGTTGCGGAGAAGGTTAATGAGAACATAGAGATGCTGAGGAGGGAGAAAGTCTCCGTCGGCGTCCTCTGCGTCCTGGGCCAGCACAATGTCGGGGATGACTGGAAGATGGAGAAATTCAAGGAATGGGTCAGTTGGCTCAGGGAGATAGGAGTGAGGGGCGGGCGGTTCCTCGTCCTGAAAGCCCCAGTTCCAGATATCGAGAGATATGAGCTCTCGCCGTCGGAGCTGGGCCGTGTTTGGAAGGATCTCTACGGATTTCTAAAGACATTAAATTGGGGTAAAGGAGACGGGGTTGAGGGGTGGAGCCCCTTTAGGGACATCAGGTGGTCCTTGAAAGGAGAGGGGAACAGGGCCGTGTGCTGGCTGGGGAACTGCGATCCGTGGAAGACCAGGGCGTGTATGCCGGTACTCCCCGACGGTCAGATGGGCCTATGCGACCGGACTTTCTCCAAGGGAATTTACATCCGCCCCCTAGGGAAACCCCTGCAAGTGAGAGAGGAAGTTCTAAAACAGACGGACTGCAATGGATGCAGGTGGTGGGACTACTGCAAGGGGGGATGCCCGACGGATGCCGAGGGAGGGGACTGGAGGAACAAGTCCAGGATCTGCGAGGCGGTAAAGACACTCTTTGAGGAGTTGTCGAAGGACACCCCGCCCGTCACCCTGTCCGTCAAGGCAAGGAGAGGAAAGGATGATCACGGAGACTGGAGCAACCATGGTGATCAATAATTTGATTGAGTTAAAACCCTTTTCCAGGGTAATATGGAGGTGGGGAGTCCCCGTAGAGTGGAAAAACGCACTCGGGAGGGCAGGCGACATAGCTAGAAGAGTTGAATACGAGGCGGTCGTCAGGGGTCTCAGGCAGGCCGACGTCGTCCACCTCACCCAGCGGGACTGGGATACCCAAATCAAAAGATTCACCAAGGACGATCTCTATTACGTTCCTATCCTCAGGACGAAAAGATATGAGGGGTTCTCTCATAGATTCTATCCCGTGGAGAAGATGGGAGAGGACACCATGGTTTACGGGGTAATCGCCCGTAGCCTTGAGGACGCCAAGCTCTTCGCGGAGGCCCACAGGACGCGCCCCAGCGACCACAGAACAATAGGGAAGCTGCTGGGATACCCGGACTGCTGCATTGACTTCTTCATAGAGACATTCCCTAAGGGGATACTCGACCCCGTGGCCGAGATAAAGCACGATGGGGAGAACCCCATGCTGAACCAGATGCTGAGGTACTTCGGACCGAGGATAGCCCCACACTTCCCATGCAGCTTCACGTGCCCGGAGGCGGAAAAGTTCGCCGAATCCATCTACGAGATAATGCTCGATCTGGACAGTGACCTATCCCAGAGGGTCCTCGACATACTCTCGATGCCGGCAGTATGGAGCCTGTACAAATCCATAATCCAAGTGACGACCCCACTCTTCACCGGGATCTGCAACGGCTACTGGTCCGAGAGGAAGACCGTGATCTGGAGAGGGGATTTCGAAAAATGGAGAGAGATAATCCCCGTTCAGTTCGAATGGTTCCTGAGGGAGACGGGGATCTAGCGTCGCCTCGCGGAGTCGGCTAGTATCCCCAAGAAGCTGAGTACGCCAACCACGGCACCTATCTTTCCAAGAGTGTCTGATATCTCAGGAGGTTCCTCATCATCAGGAGGCTCCTCGCCCTCCTCGGTGAAGTTAAATTCTAACCCGAATGGTGTGGCTGTGGGCCATCCTGCCGGGATTAATATGGTGCCTGACTGTGGTATCGACCCTATAAATGGGGCATAACCACTTACGAATTGCCATCCTTCCTTCTCGACGCTGTAAGAATGGTCGCCTATGGCGATGTCATAGAAGTTACATATCCCGATACTGTCTGAGTATTTCACCACTCCATCAAGGGTGCATTTGACCCCGGCAACGGAAGGTATGCAGGCGAACCGTACCTCAACCATATCAGGAGGTTCCTCGCCCTCCTCGAAGTTGAACATCATCATCCAGGGATTAGCCTCAGGCCACGGATACCCTGGAATAGGAACCCATTCTATAGTTGTGGTGCCACTTTCGTAAAGAGGTCTACCAAAATAATCTTCCCCTGAAACGAAAACCATACCATCGGGGGCCTCAACTGAGTAGGAGTGTGCGCCTTGGGAGATGCCGAAGAAGCTGGCGATCCCAGTACTGTCCGAGTACTTCGTCACCCCGTCGAGGACGCATTTCACCCCTGAGACACCGGGTATGCAGGCGAACCTTACTTCAACCATATCAAATAATGAGTTCCTCTTGAGGATTTAAAAAAGTTCAGAGAGGTGACATTCGACACATGAATGTCAACACTACCCTCAAAAGGATATAATAGGTTAATACATAGGCTTTTAACATACTAAGTATGTGTCTTACTGAGTAACATTGGTAAAACAGATACAGATTATCCTAGACGACAATGAGTACGACGAGCTCTTGAAGTTTAAGGGTGAGAGGACGTGGAAAACATTTCTCATTGAAGCCTCAAAAAAGGAGTCTGAAACGTAAATGGATGTAAACGAGATGGTGTTCTTCGATGCGTTGAGGAACATAAAGAAAAGACTTGCTGAGGCATACTCTTACGTAATTCTTCCTAGTGTTCCGTCAAAGACTATTGAAGACTATACGAGAGCAGCAACCAGACACTGGAACTATCTGGAAGCCGTTAGAGAGGCTGAAAAAGACCTAGAGACCCTATTGGCTCTTGTAACAGAAGACCCACGGGAAATAGCGCTTCAATGCGTACATGCCTTGAAGAAAGATGAACTCTACAAAACACTTGATATAACAAAGCCTATGGAGGGTTCACCCATAGGAGTTGTGCATCTCGGGCAGCCTGTATACCGGTTAGCTAAGAAACCAGAGGAGGATGAGGAGCAATGAGTGATCAATCATTCGGGGACTTCCTCAAAGAGCTGATTTTCCCAGCTATCCGTCCGGGTTTAAAGATACTTGTCATATGCTGGGTTATAATCGCATTCATGGTTGGAACGACAAACGTTCTTTGGAGAGAGGGCTACGAGGTTACACTCCAAGGGACCGTGCAGATAGCTAAACAAGAAGAAAACAGGCTCTGGCGGTACAAATACACTCACATAGAAATTCAGTCCTACTCAGGAGAGGACTACGATCTATCCATTCTAGGACACCATGACTTCACAGCAGGGATAACCTACAAGATAACCTATGAACGGGTTTCACCGATGGGATGGCATCTGGATCTGTATGGGAAGATCATCTCGGTTGAGATAATAGAGCCGGAGGCTGGGGTCTGATGGGGGATCCCAATCAGACTCGCATCGACCAATATAATGCCCTTCAATGGGCGTGGTTAACGTTGGGGAGGACATCTAAACGGGAAGCCCGGGAACGCATCTACAAGATGATGGATAAGTTATCACATCTCGAGAACGTAGATTTTCGGGAACTTGTCAAAAAAATCATAGAGAAGGAAGAGGAGGCTGAGGAGCCATGAGTAAAGAAATCAAAAAAGATATAATTGTTCTGCCTGAGCAGGCTGATGGGGCTGTTGTGCCTCTTGACGTTGATAGGCTTGTCGCCCTTGTTGATGCCTTTGACAAGTTCAAGTCTATGGTCTTGAAGGAGAGCGACTTCTGGGTGGATACGAGGGAGAATAAGAGACGTGTCAAGAAATCTGGCTGGCTCAAATATGCGTTAGCCTGTAACCTGAACCTCGAAAAGATCGAGGAGAGAGAAATCGATAAGGAGACACCTCCAGGCTCAGGGAAATGGGTGACCATCTACCACTTCGATTATCGTGCCATAGCCCAGACGGGAAGGTACGCCGAGGGCTCGGGATCCGCGTCCACCGCCGAGCGGGAGAGTAGCGATAAGATGATCCACGACACCCGGAGCCTAGCCCAGACCCGAGCCATGAACAGGGCGATATCGAACCTAGTTGGTGGAGGCGAGGTCTCAGCCGAGGAGGTCATGACGGGTAGAAGGCATGTCGAGTCAAAGCAAAGACCCAAGAAAAAGGAGCCCAAGAAAAAGAGAAAAGAACCAGAGCCAGAGAAGCCTGAACTTAAGTTGAAGCCAGAGGTGGAGGCGCATGAAAAACGTATCCGAGACGCCTTCGCCGTTAATGACCTCGACATAGAGGACTTCAACATTTATCTATACGGTAAAGAGGTGGTTGTAAAGCCGCCGAAGGACATTGATCAAGACGACTGGGAAAACTATAACACCGTGATGGAGAGGATAAACGCGAAGTGGGATCACGAGGCGCATCAATGGACGGTGCCCATAGAAAATGACTGATTGTGTTATATGCCAGAAACCGATGGGGCGAGGCACAAAGCTGAGAACGGTTATCGACTGGGGCACTCTCAAGATAGTAGGACAGGCTCACACTGGATGTGCCCGAAAGAAGAGTAAACATCAAGACCTACACTTCTATCCTGTAGGTGATCCAAGCGCAGAGCAGATAGCTTTCAGTAAAAAACTGAGAGACTTTATCTTCGCATCTAATGATACCTGGGTAGGACACCAATATCCACCTCATGAGTTTCATAAACGCCTATTAGCCAGTGAAGCTTTGTTCAAAGTCTCAACAGTTGAACAGTGGGCGAACCTAAACCGAGTGAAATATCTAACTGATTGGTGGCTTAACGGCTCAAAAATAATCAGCCAAAAGGAACACGATTCCCTGTTTGAGTGGATCGCAGACTTCGACAAAGTGGACAAGGAAGATTGGGAGAACCCATCTTGCTAACCCCAACGCCCAAATCATACACAAAACCATGCCCACGATGCGGATTCAAGGCACCGCTAAAAGTCAAGGCTTGCTGGAACTGCGGAAAAATTCTAGACCCCAGCCTCATGGAGGCAGAGAAGTCTGTCAAGGAAGTCGAGTCAAAATGAGCACCAGTATCACGGCTAGGATCTGCCCGATTTGTAAGAAATCAATTTGCAAAGAGGAGACCCGTGAGGGCTCCTTCCGTGGAATGTTAGCCATGCATATCAAACACAAACACGAGGAGCATTGGAGAGGAGACCTAACTCTCACACTGGAGAAACTGAACTTGGACGAACCCGCGAACCGTTACTACAAGGAGGCCGAGGAGAAGTGAAAGTAAAAAGCGTCTCGGATCTTGCTTTCAAAGCTATCGACGAACTCACCAACATCGAGGACGAGCTCTGGGTGGCTCATCTCATCTTCAACTGTGAAGCCACGCGCACTGGTGAAATCCAAAAATTCATGAAAGAAAACTGCGTAAAGGCCCATGCCGTCCAGCATGCCCTGAGAACGCTTGTAGCCAAAGGAATCATTATCCGCGTATATACTGGAAAGTATCAGCCAAACTTGAAGATGATACTTGACAAGATGCTTGAACTTCTTGAAGCAGAAGGAGAGAAAAATGATCTGGTATGAAGCTCTCGGTTACTCTCTATTCTATGCCTACACAGCCTTTAGGGTTGGCCACTTCCTCGCGAAAAGGCGGAACAAGGTGAGGCACAATACCTAGAAACAAGAAGCTGTCAAAAAAGGCTAAGAAGAAAAGGCGTAAGAAAAAGAGGAAAAATAAATGAGTGAGAAGGTAAAAAAGATGAGCCCAAAGACCTTCCGAGAGTGGGCTGAGTTGTCGCTTAAGTATTGTAGACAAAGGCAAGAAAGAGAGGCATCTGAAGCATTGACAAAGAAGGAAGGGTCCTGATGGCTAAGCTCCTGATTATGAGAAAGACCGTTAAGACCAGGTACGCCGCCAATGGCAGAGACCGCTGCACCAGCTGTAGCGGTGAAATCAAAATCAGCGACAAATACACAACTACCGGTGGCGGCAGCGTACAGAGGAAAAAGCTAGTGTACTGCAGGGCTTGCGCCGAGGAGAAAAACATCCTATGAGTGACCCAGTACAAGATATCATACAAGCCTTCAGGATCTTGTTCAAGGCATCAAACTCAACCACTTACTCAAACACCGTACTCTCAAAACTCAGAAGCATCTTCATCAGCGAAGCCACGGCCAGGGTCTTCACCTACTTCTGCCTCCACGGCACAGCTACAACATGGATGCTACAGGTCGAGCTGAACATGCCAGAGTCCACCGTTTACAGGGTCATAAGACGATTGAGATCCCTAGGCGTCATAGTGCCGGCTCTAAAGTTGAGTAAGATCAAACAAAGCAGGGGAGGACCCCGCCCCACCGTATGGGCCATAGAGAACGCCACCCCCAACGAGGTGCATGAAGCCCGCAGAACACACTACCGGATGCTCTCACTCAAGGAGGAAGGGAAGGGAGAGGTGGATTAGTGGTTAAGGAGGGGTGGTTTTTCCCAAAGGGAGCCCGGTTATACCATTATGGTGTTGAGGGACGACGCAGAAGCCTATGCGGTCAGCATAATACCCCAGATCCTCGCATGTTCTTCCCAGAAGTAAACCACAGAAAATGCATTACCTGCATCCACGGAGTTAGAGAACTAAAACGGGGACAGGATAACGATAAGGCGATGCTACTCATCGTAAAGGCTGATCTAGCTGTCTTGGCGCTGATGGATCACGTTTCCGTTTTACTATCTAAGTTAGAGTTCGAGCAAGTGGAGAGAATCATTGAAGAGATTAAAAAGCTATCATCAACCGAAAGGAGGAAAGTAAAGTGACGAGAACCGCTCGCGACTTCTTATTAATATCCGTGATTATCTGCTTAATATTATCCTCCCTCTTCATTTATTTTCCCACGGTTTCCGGCGAATCAGATGAATGGCTAGCCATTGAAAACGAGTTCTTCGTAATCAAATATCATCCAGGACAAGGGGAGGAGGCAGAGGAGGCTCTCGCCGGTGCCATGTGGGTGCGTGAGAATACCTTAGAAAAATATCCTCATACCCTCAATTTGAAGGTAACAATTACCATCTACAGTGACCGAGATGAGCTGACGGAAAAAGAGGGAGCATATACCGGAACAAGTCATGTTGGAGTTTCAGGAGCCAGCTCAAGCGCTAGTATAGGAATCCTCTCCCCCTCATGGACTGGTCATTGGGGCGGCTATGAGGGACTTGATCACCCTTTTAGGAGGGTTTTAAATCACGAATATGTTCACGTACCCTTCTACATCGATCTGTACATGAAGAACAGAGGGTACAAGGATCCTCAACCATGGTTTTCCCAAGGCCTAGCCGAGTACATAAGCGACAACTACCTCCCATGCTACGTTAATAGGGTTCGTGAGTCGGTAGAGCAGGGATCCTTCACAATAAACGAGCCCTACGCTTGGGGTCTGTACATCGTTGAGTATATGTACTCGAAGTATGGTATGGATAAGGTCATAGACATTATCAAAAGCGACGAGCCAACCTTTAACGGCGCCTTAGAGGCGGAGCTAGGGACAAATCCTCTCGAGTTTGAGGAGGGGTGGAGGCGGTATGTAGCCGATAAGTTTGGAGTGGAATATCCTTCATCAGAACTAGATAACAACACCGTTATAGAAGCGGTTCAAACTGAAGATGATGTTTTACTTGAAGAAAGACTAAAAGAAATAGAAATCAGTTTAAATGAATTACGCGAAAAAGGATTAAACATTACAGTTAACGTGAATGGACTTGATGAAGTATATAGAATAGAAGACGAAATACTCGAAAACATACTCGAAATACAGCAAAAACTTGAAGATATAGAAGACAAAATGGTTACTATCTTAGGCGTATCTGCAATAATTTGTGCATTAATGGTTGCAAGCATTATCATATTTGTCTATTATGCTCGCAAGGGCGAAGGAGAGAAAGTGACGTGAGTGGGCTTGAAAAGAACATAATTATTCGATTAAATTCCTTTCAAAGTGGTATCTTGATGGCTATGATAATGGAAAGTGACTACAAAAAGGGCTCCCTTAAGAGCGTATATGAACAGTTGATTGAAATAAAGAAACAAATTGAAAAGGAAGTTGGTGTTAAAAAAGAGTTACTTCCTAATGGCCTTTTAAAAATTACAGATAGAGATGGGAACATAATTATTAGACCCCCGATGGAATGGGAGGGTCTTGACATTCCAAGGGGAAAAGTCAAGGGGGTTGAGAAATGAGGAATGATCTTATCCAACATCCATCAACCGTAGACATAATACAAAACTGGTATCTAGATAGAGACACCGTGCAAAGACTTGAAAAAGAGTTTCAAGACGCCATCAAGAACACGAAAACAACGGAGACCCATGTATGTACTCGGTGTGGCCATGTGCAGAGTCGTAAATGGGCCGCTAGAAAGAGGAGTATTTGTAGTAAATGCGGAAAACAGTTCTACTGGAAGAAGAAAGGAGGAAACGTAAATGGGTGACTGGGGAGAATCGCTTGCACTTCTCTTTTTTGGGTTCTTAGGTCTAGTTTTTCTTCCCTTTACCCATAAGTGTCCAGTTTGCAGTAACCCTGTGAAAAGGGGAACCGCGATCTGTCCACACTGCCGTGTAATATTGGAGTGGCATTGAAGGAGGAGGAAAAGTAAAGTGGTATCTCTGGTGGATATGAAGAGGTTCGCGGAGTTTCTTGATGGAGAAAGTCTTAGACTTGATATGATCAATCCACGAAACTACCGAGTAGAAGAGCTAGGTTACAAGAACTCAAACATTGACAAACAGATTATTCGGGTGTATTGCCAAAGGTATGATTGCTTCGATCAGTACAAACTCTGGATAGCCTACTTTAGGTTCCAACGGAAAATGAACCTTCTTGAAGAAAGAGGACCGGTAACATGCGAGGACGCCGTCAATGAAGCCAGGAAGATCCTCAAGGAAGTTGAGGAGGAAAAGTAAATGGTTGACTTGGATAAGATTCTGACAAAGTTTGTTAAACGGTTTGAAACGGTAGGACGACACCTGGAAGTTGGCTTGGTTTTGCAGCATTTAATGATTCTTCAGCTGGACGGTAGATTAGAGGTCTCAAATAATACGATGAGGCTTTACATAGAGGCTATGGCCGGCTCGACTAAGGAGATTAAGGCTTTTAGGAAGCACGTTGTGGAGACGTATTATTCGTGAAGTTCGTGGTAATCGAATGCAAGGGCCATGATTACATTCGGATACATAGGGCAGACTGTTCTCACGCCAAGGAACCAGGCAGCAAAACTATGAGCAGTCTCTGGCATGGATATTTCGACAGATTTTATGATGCGAGAGAGTTCGCCCGCTCGCTCGGAGAGAGGGTGAAGGAATGTACCTTCTGTAGTCCAGGAAATTACTAGGCTATAGTTTTTATATCTTACCACAAGTTTGAATTGTGAACGATATGGCGAAGAAGAAGGGTCTATCCTGGCCTGAGGGGCTTGTCTGCGAGATATGCGGCGCCAGCTTGAACGTCCCACCCGAGACACCTCCCGGGAGCGAAGTATACTGCCCTAAATGTGGAGCTATATATGAGACTACTGTATTCCTCTGACGGTCTCCTCTAGCCGCGTTATCAGCTGGTCAAGGGTCTTCTCATGTTGACTTAATATCTTGATCAACAATTCAAGCACACAGATTTTTTCAGTGTAGCTCATGTTTAGATGTTAACATGTTAACATTAAGAATATTATGGAGCTAAAATCTATATAAAAAGGGGGGGATGTGTTTCCTGTGAAAGAGACCCTACTCTGGCTTCTTCTCTTCGGGCTTCTCTTCAGGTTTCTCTTCCTCTTCAGGAGTCTCTTCCGGTTTCTTCTCTTCGTCGTACATTATAATTCCTCGTGAAGTGGGGGGCAACTTGGCCGGCAGGACTCGTTGAAGGCCCTTCCCGGTTTACTGCCCGCTCTCCTCAACGGCGGAGCAACGGCCCCCCGTGGCGCATGAGTGGGGTTAGACCCTTCTCTCGACGCCATGGCGCCGCGCTTACACCTCCGCACAGAAACGCGGGGCGCGTAGCCGTGCGGTGTTTTTCGCTCAGGGCCCCTCCCCGTAAATATCTCTGTTAATACATATCATATAAGTTTTACGCCAAGACCCTCAGGGCAGTGAAGAGGCCTCCGACGGCCCGGGCCCCGGTTATCATCCGTCTCTGACCAGAGGAGGGAAGCTGAGTCCACATCAACATCGAGGGATCCTTGACCAAGTTCATACGTTGAAGCGGAACCTCGCTCGCCCCAGTGGCGATGTCAATGAATCCGTTTATCTTCGTTATCTTGAAGATGTCCATGTAGTGTCGGCGGTTCAGGACGAAGCCGGGTCCGCTGGCGTAGACCCCCTTAGGAAGGACGTTGCAGGCGATGGCTGCCAGGTCTCCCATTGGCGTCCTGTCTCGGGATCTAACATACCCCGTGGCCACGTCGTATCCATTCTCCAAGTGATAGAGCCCCCTCTCGAGGAAGTCAGGAGCGAGTTCTGTATCGCCGTCGACGACCAGGACGACGTCGTTCTGAGCGATACAGATTCCTGCACGTTTTACCATATAGATCTGGCCATACTGGACATCGTAGATATCCACAGGAAACATGGAGGCTATATCGACTGTTCTATCCGTACTTCTGTCGTTTATCAGTATGAGCTCATCCACGCGCACGGTTTGGGCCAGTAAGCTCTCCAGGCACTCGGCTATGTACTCCTCCTCGTTATGAGCCGAGACCACCGCTGAAACGAGAACCATCATTAACTGAAAGGGGGAAAGATAAATAAACTATTTAACTGCGTATTAACATAGGGTATGTTGCTATGGTAAGGGTTTTGATTTCTGGAAGTAGCGGATTTATCGGAGGCCACCTCGCAAACGAGTTGAGGGATCGGGGGCATGTAGTTTATGGCTACGACATAAAGGAGGGGCATGACCTCCTAGACAAGCATAACCTCCACCGTGTCTTCGAGGAGTTCGATCCTGATGAGGTCTACCATCTCGGGGGATCCGTTCACATGAGCCCCGCGGAGGACGACCCAGAGAGGGATATTAAGCTAAACTATTTGGGCACCCTGAACGTGCTCAATATGTGTAAGAAGTTTGGTAGTCCTCTTCTATTCACTGGCTCGGGGGCGAGCTACGGGATATGTGGCTCCCCTCAGAAGGAGGACATGCTCCCGAGGCCCATGAGTAACTATGGAATTTCCAAGCTGGCCGCGGAGCTTCTAATCATGAAGTACGTCGAGTGCCATGGTGTACACGCCACGATCATTAGATACAGTAGCGTCTACGGTCCAGGGAGGAACGCCGGGCCCGTCAACCTTATGTTGAAGAATGCCAAGGAGAAGGGTTGGATTAGGGTGGATGGTCCAGGTCACCATACTAGAGACTTAGTGGATGTCAGGGATGCAGTCAATGGAACAATACTGATAATGGAAAAAGGATTTCCAGGGGAGCTTTATAACTTAGGTTCCGGGGTTGAGACCAGCATCGTTGAGGTTGCGTGGATAATCCACGAGTTGACGGGCGCCGAGATCCGGCACGTCCCCTACAAGTATAGCAAGTTCGATCTTCCTCGGTCGAGGTTTGATATAAGCAAAGCCCAGGCTCTAGGATATGAGCCATGGATTCCTCTTAAGGAGGGTATAGAGGAGTTGATGAAACATTACTGATCACCCAGGGGTCATCATCTACCGAGGCGAGTATATTCATGAGTCCGCTGAAATAGGCAAGGGAACGCGCATTGGAACAGGACATGACATTGGAAAAGATGTGGTGATAGGGGAAGACTGCAGCATTCAATGTGGCGTATCCATTTCAAATGGCTGGAAAATAGGGAACAGAGTTTTCATAGGTCCTGGGGTCCGGTTCTTCAACGACAAGTATCCTCCTAGCAACCGGCTTCAAGCAGGTGTTGTAGAAGATGATGCTGTGATAGGTGGGGGTGTCTTAATTGGCCCAGGCGTGAGGATAGGACAAGGAGCGGTGATAGGTATGGGAGCCAACATAAGAAAGGATGTTCTTTCTAGGGTCGTGGTTGTTGGAGATGGTAGTCGCTGGCTCTATGAGCGAGATGTTTACGACAAGAAGATGAAACAGTATGAATCCGATAAAACTACTTGAGAAAGAAATCATCAAATATACTGGTTCAAAGGAAGCTATCCTCGTTTCCAGTGGAACCTCAGCCATTAAAACTGGACTCATGGCCTGTGGCGTAGAACCAGGGGATTGGATGGTAACGACACCATTCACATTCCCATCTACAGCAACATCCGCCCTTCTCATCGGTGCTGGGGTTATTTTCGTTGATATAGATGAAAACATGGGGATAGATCCCATTCAAGTTGAGAAAGCCTTCAACCTCTACGAGAACGTCAAAGGTGTCATAGCTCCTCATCTATTCGGAAATCTCTGTGACATTGAAGCTCTACGGGAAATCTGCGACAGATACGATAAGATCCTAGTTGAGGATGCATGTCAAGCCTTCGGGCTACGCGATGAATCAGGCAAACATTCTGGAACATGGGGTGAATTTGGTGCCTTCAGTACCTATGCTACAAAGAACTTCTGGACATTTCAAGGCGGATTCTGTATAACAGATAACAGTGAGCTCGCTGATCGTGCAAGAGCCATCAGGAACCACGGCTATGTGAATGGCGAGATGGTCATGCTGGGAGACAACTTCTCGATGGGCTGGAACAGCGCCTTCCTCGGATGGCAAGAACTCCTACTTCACAAAATAGGAATTGAAGCAGAACTAGGAACACAAGGACCAGAGAAACACCTAGACATCTACTCCAAACTTATCTACCATCACCCATATTACCGAAATAGCCCCAACCTCTGGAAAAAACTGGATTGCCCCGTCGCCGAAACGGTGACCACGATGCTAAAAACCCTAATTACATGAGCAACATTTACTCAGCTAACCAAGACTATTTCGTAGAACCTTTTAAGGCACCTAAAAATTTATATCCTCTGTATTGACATAGAGATATTCATGAGTGAAGAAAAGAAGCCTCAGAAGATCCTTCTCGAAGTGACTATACCTACCAAGGACTCAGTTGTAGCGGGTCTTATGAAGCTGTTTCCAACGTTAGAGGTAAGGGTCATCGAAGAAGAAAAAGACCCTGAGGAGCCTTAAATTTAGGCTAGCATAAATACAACTTTAACCCCTATTTCAACGACAGAGAATGGGTTTAGTACTTAAATCAGAGCGTGCCTACGACTTCAGTAAGGTGCAAGGATACGCAGAGGACAGAATGGGGCCAAAAAGAACCATTATCCTAGCGATCGGTGCAGGACTGGGTGTGGTCCTCGCGGCAGGTCTTATCCATATGGTCAGACAGGGAGAAGGAAGAGGTCGAAGCTAGATGTCCCGTAGAGGTACAGGCATGGGTCGAGGAGGGTCTCGTCAGGGCGTTGGAGGACCCTCGGAGTGCGTATGCCCCAAATGCGGACACAGGAGATCTCACGCAGCTGGGGTGCCCTGTCTCCAGATTAAGTGCCCCAAGTGCGGCACGGCCATGATGCCAGGGTAGAACCGGTTTGTCAGCGAATGAGGTATGGATGGGCTCCTTCGTCGAGAATGCCACGCTCTTCCTAGCTCAGCACTTCGGCGTCTCGTCCCCCACTGTGCTTGTTAACTGCGCGGAAACATGCCCCTGGGCAGATAAATGTAATTATCTTGCGTGCTATATGCCTTGGAAATCTCAGGTAAATTTCAAGTCTGGATCGGAGCAGGGAATAATAGTAAGTCATGAGTTCGGCCACCACCTTCAGAAGATGGGGCTCCTCGAGGAGGGTGAGGGCCCGGCCATAGAGATGGAGGGTTGGTGGACTGAGTACATGAATGAGTTAAGTTGCGAGGTTTGTGGTGCTCCGCTTTTCATATCTGAGCAATCAGAGCAGGGAACCGAGGTAACCTGTGGGACATGTGGCTCGGTCTACGAGGCATTGCAGATCCACTAACTTCTTCGTGCAAAGGATCTTACGGTGGCCAACGCGGCAATCGCCACGGCTCCACCGACGATCCAAGGAACGTATTTGCCCAGCTCCAGCAACGCCTCCCACCAGGGCTCCTCCACGGAGGCCTCGTATTTCTCGGGGTGATATGCGGCTAGGTGGGCTACATACTGATCGTATCCCTTGAAGGATGGAAACTCGGGGCACTGGTCACAGTAGTATATCTTCGTGTTCTCGATCCACACCGTCCAGTACAGCCAGACTATGAAGGTTAAGGCAAGAATCGCCACTACGATGAACTTCCAGTTGGCGATTATGAATGCTACAGCGGCGGCGAGCGTCACGGCGGGGCTTCCCTCATATCCGTAGGGGACATCCATTATGAAGTCAACATCGGTCCAAGCCCCATGAGGTTTAATCTTGATGTCAACGAGGAAGACCCTGTACCCCACCTTCTCTTGGAGCTTGCTCAGTGCCTCGTCCGCATGGGCGTTCAGAAGACTCTCAGTGATCCCTATGTTAAAGAGGGCGGTTCCCACAAAGTGAACCCGCTCATACTCGGGAGCCAAAGGATACTCTACGGGCTCCTCGACGTAAACCTGAACGATGTCACTCTGAACCATTACACGATCACTGTTTCAAACAAGCTATGACAGCTCTGGCATTCTACCTCGGATCCAAGGGTCACCGAGGGTATCGGGTATCCACATAGGGTACAGGGAAGACTCTCGCCTTCTTCGCAGCCCGCGTATGTGTCATCGCCCAAGAACTCAACATAGTAATCAGCACTCTCATTGATAACATCGGTAAAGTCGTAGGCCCCCTGGCCGGGAGAGGTGGTCTTGGTCGTCATTGATTTGATCTTGACCCCATTCCTATAGAGGTGAACGGTCTTACCTCCTAGAGGCGAGTAGGTAGCCGCGATGGTAAGCATCCCAATTATCCGGGTGGTCAGAGGTGGGGTCCCGGAGGATGGGGACACGCTTATCGTGATAGCGGCCTGGATCTTGCCATAAGTAGCATCGAGTGGGGGGCTGGTGTCCGGCCAGTATGCATCGTTCCCCATAAATTCAGTGAAAATACTGTACGAGCCCTCATCAAAGTCTACGGTGAAGAGGTAGCGGCCAGAGCTGTTTGTGGTGTCAGATCCCTGAAATATGCCATTAACATAGAGCTTCACGGTCGCCCCCGGAATCACCACACCAGTCCCTGCCTTATAGAGAGCCCCAAGGATATCGACGTCGCCGGGAGGACCATCGTACCGACTCAAACCTATTGTTAACTCAGAGAAAGACTTCGACACCGACACACTCTCCGTAGCGCTTCTGACCATAACATTCTCGTCTTAAAATGGTTGGGGAACCATATAAAACGATACCCAAACCTTTAACCTTCGTATTAACGTAGGATAATTATGTCCGAGGAGAAGACCCCCCCCAGATTCCGTGTCCGTCGCGGACGGCGAAGTATAGCCAGCATGATCCTGGAGGACCTGAAGGATGAAAGATATCTCTTCGTGGAGGAGGGTTGCTTCCTGGTGCTCTATGATTTCAGTGGCAAGATTAGTAATTATTTCTACAAGAACCTTGACGTCATACGGGATACCCTTGGGGACGGTGTTAGGGTCCAGAAAAGCGTGATCCAGTGCAAGAGTTTGCGAACCGCCCGAGCTGTCGAGCGCCTCGCCAAGCGGTATAAGGCGGAGGTCCTAGTCTTCAGTGCTAAACCCCTA
>JABUBL010000095.1_pt1 | contig 19554 bp, 17 predicted proteins | sample 7240371 | NCBI WGS metagenome assembly JABUBL01 (sample SAMN07256343, study PRJNA390944) | subsurface metagenome | isolation source: Methane hydrate marine sediment | place: Pacific Ocean: Eastern North Pacific, ODP site 1244 | collected 2002
TCTCTTATTTTTCAAGAACAATGAATTTCAAGTAAGACAATATTTAATGCAGGATTTCAATGAAGAACTAGCGATGTTAAGTGCTGTAAAAGAGATTTTTAAAAATTTTGAATTTATTGTTTCTTATAATGGTAAAGCATTCGATATTCCTCTCTTATCAACAAGATATCTAATAAATAGAATGTCAGATAAGCATTTGAACCTACCGCATGTTGATTTGCTTTTTCCATCAAGGTTTTTATTTAAGAAAGATTTACCAAATTGTAGATTAAAGACAATTGAAAAAAAAGTTTTAGGTATATGGGAAGATAGAATTGGAGACATTGATAGCTCACTAATTCCACACATTTATTTTAATTTTTTAAATACTAAAGATGCTAGAATCTTAAAGTCAGTTTTACAACACAACATAATAGATCTTGTGTCATTAGTAACTTTAACTGCAAAACTATCATCTACAATTAAAAATTACAATGATATAGATTTAAGTCACAATCAAATAAGAGCACTCACAAAAATATTTTATAAAAAGAAAGAATTTAATAATGCAGAAAAACTTATATTAAAAGCTATTCAAAATGCTGATACTAAAGAAGATTTAGAAAAATGTAAAATATGGTATGGTTTTATTTTAAAGAAGATGAAAAGATTTGATGATTCAGCCAAAATCTTTGAAAAACTTGCTTTAGATGGCATAAATGAGATTGAGATATATAGACAGGTTGCTATTCATCAGGAACATCGAAATAAAAATTATAAAAAAGCAATTAACTTCTGTATTAAGTCTCTAAAAATTATGCAGGATGAATACTACATAAGAAGAAGAGATTATTACATTAATGATATAAAATATCGACTTTCAAGACTTTATAGAAAAAGTGCAAGAATTTATAATAACATTAGAGAATAAAGGGGGCTATTATGAGTAAGATTGATGTAAAAATTAATTCGAGTTTATTTCCAATAGGTGTGTTTTTAATATCCTGTGGAGAGATTGGTAAGAATGCAAATATAGTGACTATGGGATGGGTAATCCCAATTTCGAGTAATCCTCCACTTTTAGGAATCTCTTTAAGAAAGAAGAGACACTCATATGAATTAATTAAAAAATCTAATGATTTCATAGTTAATATACCAACAAGAGAAATTTTAAAAGAAACAGATTATTGTGGAAATGTATCAGGAAGAGATGTTAACAAATTTGAAAAAACAGGATTAACCCCCATACCTGGAAGAAAGGTTAAATCACCTCTTATAAAAGAATGTCCTATAAACTTAGAATGTAAGATAATAAAAGATATGGAGTTAGGAGATCATAATTTTATTATTGGTGAAGTTGTTAGCAAAAGTGTAAATGAAGAAATTCTTAATGAAAAGGGGAAATTAGATATAAATAAAATGAACCTTTTCTCCTATGGCTCAAATAGATATTTTGATGTTGGAGAAGTAGTTGGCAAATGGGGATTCTCACTTAGGTAGTTTATCTTTATACTTAAAGTTAAATTAAAAATTGCAGTTTAGGAGCTTGGTATTGAAAAATTTATAGGATAAATTATCAGAAAACCTTCTAAATTTTAAAACTGTAACTTGTTATTTTAATATTTCGTCAAAAATATAAATAGATATTTTTGTTTATAATTTTACATTTTAATTTATTTTCATAAATTATAATTTCAATAATATAATTTTAAATAACATGATTCTATTTTTTTAGACTATTAAAAATTGGTCTATAATGATAGAATAAAAATTATTTAATAAATAAAAATAATATCTTATAAAAGGATTTTTAATGGTAGATATTGTAAGAATTGTCACAGATAGTACATCAGATTTACCCTCCAAAATCTGTAAAAAGTTGGATATAAGTATTGTTCCATATTACTTAAACTACAAAAGACAATCTTTAAAAGACAGAATAGATATAAAAATTGAGGAATATTACAAAAGATTAAAGAATATGGAAATACCTACTACATCAGTTCCATCTGCAGGAGATATATTACAAACCTATAAAAAAATTGCAAAAAAGGGTGTAAAAATCATTTCACTACATGTCTCCTCAAAACTAAGTGGTGTTCTTAGTACAGCCAACACTGCAAAAAATATGTTTAAAAATGCTGAAGTTCATTTATTTGATTCACTTACAACAAGTGGTGGTTTAGCGCTTCAGGTTATAGCAGCAGCAAAAATGGCTAAAGAAGGTAGGTCTATAAAAAATATTCTAAATAGATTGAAAATAATTAGAGACAGAATGGAGACTTTTGCTATATTAGAAACCCTTGAATATTTAAAAAGAGGTGGAAGAATTGGAAAAGTTGAAGGCTTTATCGGATCTATTTTAAGTGTAAAACCTATAGTGAAGGTTATTAATGGGGAACTTAAACCATTCTCTAAAACTAGATCTATATCTAAAGCTATAGATAAAGTAATAATGAGTATAAAAGACAAAATTAAAGAAAATGTTCCGATTGAGGTAGCAATCATGCACACGAATGCACTAAAAAAAGCAAAAGAGTTTGAAAGAAAAATTTTAGAAAAATTCAATTGTAAGGAAATTATTACATTAATAGCAGGTCCTGCTATTGCAACGCATGCTGGACCAGGGGGAGTAGGAATTTCATATTATCCAGTCATTGAAGATTAAAATAGATTCTATATTTTAAATTCTTATTTACTATTTTTTAGAAACTGTTTTAAAATCTTCTCTAATGTAAGATCACCAACCTCCTTTAACTTATATTTAACTCTAACCGCTGGCTTATCAATTCTTATAAGTTTTAATAGGTTTATTGGAGTACCAACAACAACTACCTCACATGGTGAATTATTAATAGTTTGTTCAAGTTCCTTTATCTGTTCATCGTCATATCCCGTTGCTGGCAATATCTTTTCAAGATGAGCATATTTATTATATACATCTTTAATTGAACCTACTGCATAAGGTCTGGGATCAATTATTTCCTTTGCTTCCGCCCTTTGAGCTGCTATAAAACCTGCTCCGAAAGACATTTCTCCATGAGTTAATGTCGGACCATCCTCTATAACTAATGCTATCTTATCTTTAATCAATTCCGGTTTATCAATAGAAATTGGGGATTCAGCAAATACTATTTTTGCTTCAGGATTTACAGACTTTATATTTTCCTTAACATTTATAATCTTATCTGATGTTGCTGTATCAACTTTGTTTATAACAACTACATCTGCCATTCTTAAATTAGTTTCTCCTGGGTGGTATAAAAGCTCATGTCCTGAACGATGGGGATCAGCTACAACTATATGTAAATCGGGGAAATAGAATGGGAAGTCATTATTTCCACCATCCCATAGTATAATATCAGCTTCTTTTTCTGCTTTACTTAAGATTTCCTCATAATCTACTCCAGCATAAACTATTATTCCTCTTTCAATATGAGGTTCATATTCCTCCCTCTCCTCAACAGTGCATTCGTATTTATCTAAATCTTCATATTTTTCAAATCTCTGACATCTCTGTTTTACTAAATCTCCATATGGCATTGGATGTCTTATTACAACCACTTTTTTACCCAAATCTAAAAGGATTTTGCTAACTCTTCTTGATGTCTGACTCTTTCCACTACCAGTTCTTACTGCACAAACTGAAACAACAGGTTTTTTAGACTTAATCATTGTAGAATTCGGACCAAGTAAAACAAAGTTTGCACCAACTGCATGTGCTCTTGATGCAGAATGCATAACATGATTATGACTTACATCACTGTATGCAAAAACAACATCATCAATTTTATTTTCCTTAACTAATTTTTCAAGTTCATTTTCGGAATAAATTGGTATTCCATCTGGATAAAGTTCTCCTGAAAGTTCAGAAGGATATTTTCTACCATATATATCGGGTATTTGTGTAGCTGTAAATGCCACCACCTTGTAATTAGGATTATCTCGAAAGTATACATTAAAATTATGAAAATCCCTTCCAGCAGCTCCCATTATTACTACTTTTTTAGATATCATAATCCATCTCCTTCTTTAATCAATTCTTTAATCATAATTATTACTAGTTATATATTTATAAATCATGTAATACAATCCTTTAGGGTTGTATTATTAAGCAAGGCTAAAGCCTTGCCCTACATTAAATTAGTTTTTTATTCCAATGCTCTCTTTTGCTAATTTTATTGATTGTTCAGGATATCTGTCGCAAAGACAACCAATGCTGGAAAAAAGATATTGATTATCTATTAAAATATTTACATCTTTTGGAGGTAATAAAATCTGAGAAGGTAAAATCTTGGCTTTAGTCATAATTTCAGTAACAGTTACATCTGATTTTACGCTTTTTAATATTCTTTTACTTCCGGGGTTTCTAACCAATACTCCGCCAGTTCCAATAATATATTTTACAGCTGTTAAATCTCTTCCTTTAGCTATATTTTTTCTACCAGTTGGTCCAAATAACTCCTTTATTTTCCCTGCATGCCTTTCAACAGCCTTTTTAGCTGCAACCTTCCCTAAAATCTCGTAATATTTTTCTTGTTTTTTATTTTGTGGAATTTGTTTAACTTTGGATTTGAAAACATCTACATCTTCAATTCCAATTTTATTAAATAGTCTCCTGTCAACAATTTTAATAACATTTTCAGCATTGTAAAAAACTCCTAAATCACCTTCAACTGTTCTTTTACTATGTGGTTCTGGAGAGATATTAATTTGCTGAATTGAAGGTGAACCATCAGTTATGGAATGTACATCAGTAGTTGCTCCACCTATATCAATAACAATTAAATCTCCTATCTCATCTGCTAAAAGGGATGAAATATTCATTACTGCTCCAGGAGTAGGTAGAATAGCTTGATTAACCATATCTCTTATTTTTTTCATTCCAGGTGCTTTTACAATATGTTCTTCAAAAACTTTTTGAATTATCTCCCTTGCTGGTTCCACATTTAATTCATCAATGCTGGGATAAACATTATCTACAATATATAATTTTTTATTAGCATTTTTTAGTATATACTCAACTTCATCAGCAGCAGTGATATTACCTGCATAAACTATTGGTGATGAAAGGGGTGTATTTGAAATAAGTTTAGCATTTGTAATAACTGTTTTTTTCTCACCATAATTAACTCCACCAGATAAAATGATGATGTTAGGATTAAGTTTGATTAAATTATCTAAATCAAACTTAGATAGTATACCAGCTGTTACCATTCTAACTACTGCACCAGCTCCAAGAGCAGCCTCATTTGCTGCTTTAACTGTCATCTCCTTTACTAAACCATGAACACTCATTCTAAGCCCACCAGCAGCACTACTTGAAGTATAAAAATTTGACCATGAAAGTTCATTTATATTTAAACTTTTTTTTAGCTCTTCAATAGCATCTTCTAATCCTATTGTTACATCTCCATTTTCAACAGTAGTTATGGCTTCTCCTCTACCTAAATATAAGAGATTGTCATTAATATCAAAATTAAAAGCATTGACTTTAGTTGTTGTACTACCAACTTCTGCAACTAATATATCGACCTTCAAAAATTTCTCCGTCCTATATTAAAATTAGGTATATTTATTAAGTTTATTTTATTTACTTAATCTGTGTTAATTTTTTATTATAAAATGTATTGTTAAAAATTAGGTTAATACCTTTCTAAAATTTTAATAATTAATTACAAAATAAAATTCATGTAGGGCAACCCTTTAGGGTTGCATATGTAATATTTAGTCTTATTATACAATCCTTAATATGGAAGCAAGGCTAAAGCCTTGCCCTACATTCAATACATTTATTATTTAAAAAGTTAACTGTAAACTTATATTTTTAATAGTATATACAAAATAATAAAATCTATTCTGTTAATTTTCTGATTATAAATGAAGCAACATCAATTCCTTTTGTTCCTCTACCAAAGCCAGCATCCAATCCTTCTTCTTTAGCCATCTGATCTTTTATTTGAGTACCACCTGCTATTAAGATAACTTTATCTCTTATCCCTTTTTCTACTGCTAATTGGTTAAGTCTTCTGATATTTATTCTATGAATTTCGCCATGTGTAATTATTGTACTTATCAAAATTATCTTGGCATCCACCTCTATTGCTGCATCTATTACTTTATCAATGGATACTGATGTACCAAGGTAATAACATTTAAATCCAAATTTCTCTATACCACCATGTTTTATATCTATAATCTCTCTCATTCCCACTGAATGTTCATCCTCTCCAACTGTGGCAGCAACAACTTTCAAATCTTTCTCTCTTACAATATTTTCTATATATTCAGGTTCTAAATTTGGAATAATTTCAGGCATTTCTATCTCTTCTAAGTCAATACTGAAAGGCACCATCCCTTTAATCTCAACATAGGTTCCTTCAGCTGGATGCATTATCTGTTTATGAATAACCTCTGTTTCCTTTAATCCAAACTTTCTTGCAATTTCTAGTGAAGCAAAATGGGATGTTCTCTCATCTACCGGCAAAAACATAGCTAATACAATCACACCATCACCAGCCCACTGAACCTCTGGCTTAATTCTGTTTTCTGTTCTATATTCCTCACTTTCACTAAGTCTTATATTTACATTATCTACTTCATCAAGTTCATCAATATATGAAATCTTTTCATGAACACAAAGTGTGCAACCATCTATTAAATCACACACCTTATTATTAATTTCCTTGTTAACCTGTTTTTTATAAATTTCTTTATCTATTGATTGATTATTCTTAATCTGATTATTATTAATTTCCCCTATATTTTTGCTTTCTTTCGTTTTTTTACCTTTTTCAATATCTTCTCTTTCCTTTTCTATATCTTTACCTACAATTTTCTTACCTGTTATCTCTTGAGCTAATGAAAGATTATTGTAACCAAAATGACAACAAACAGGAGCAAAATAATCTTTATCCCTCTTGATAATAGTTCCTGCTGCTACTCCTCCATCCTTATATCTAACAATTCCATCATTAGCTCTTTCCGGATAGCATCCAGAGTCTACAAAAAATCCCTGTTCTACAGCTTCAAAATACCCACCAACTTTGAGTATTTCCTCTAGAAAAAGGATAGCTCTTTCTTTTATCTCTCTTACCTTTTCCTTTAGTATACCTTCATTTTTAATTTCAACTAATTCTCTAATACTATCTAAAGCAATCAAAGTCTGTTTCGCTGTATTTACACCATGAATACTATTATAGTGCCATGGAACATTCCTTCCTTCATCAGGTGTAATGGTACTTTGTAGATGGGCGGATGTTAATCTTGAAATTAAAGAATTTAATGTGTGGGAAACAGTAACTTCTCGAGTGCACGATTCTATATATCTGGTATTCATTTGAGCTCTAAAGATAAAATCTTCAAAGAAATCTCTTAATGCAACAGCATATGGCAAATCTATTTTAATACAAGGGGCAGGAGCAGATGTTGGAGGAACTGTCGATAAAGCAATTAATTTTTGGGGCATACCTACTTTAATTGAAAATGCACAGTTTATAGAATGTTGAACTAATAATTCTGGCATCACCTTCCATGCTTGCTTAGCAGTAGCATTAGCATTATGAGCACCATCAATCTGAAGCATTTTAGCATCAGCCATTATTTTCTTAGCCTCAGCAGCATCAACAAAAGAACGGTACATATTAATTCCTCTATATAATATGTTATACTGTGGATCCTGGTGAGCTCCATTTACTCCTTCTTCATTAAATAATACCGCTATTTCTGGTCCGGCAACTCCACTTACATAAGAATGAAAATTAATTGGTCTTCCAACTTCATCCTCAATCAAATCTAATGCTTTTCTTGAAACCCTTACCTGTTTTCTTGTAATTGGAACACCACCTACCCCTTCAGGTGTGCCTTCAATTAAACCATCAAAATGACTTTGTCCTGCTGTTCTTATAACCATTATATGATCAGCACCATGATATGCAGCCATTCTGAATCTTCTTATATCATCCTCAAGTCTTCCTGAGGCTATTTCAGATGTTATTATGCAATCCGGTTGTGGATCAATATTTCCAAAATAGTGAGCTGCTGGAAGAGGCTGACTATTTTTTAAGTCTTCTGAGACCTGGCCATATATAAATTGTCCTATTTTTGTTCCTTTTGGAAGCTTCTTTCTCCATGTCCAGCCCTTTCTTCTAGGCTTATATTTATCCAAATCCTTTAATATCTTCAAAACATCTATCTTTTCATCAGACTTTAAGCTATACTGCTTCCTATTATTTTTATTTTTTATTTCACCCAATTTATATTCTCCTTTTCGACTTTATTTAAATTAAAATTTAAAAACATGTAAAAGTAACTTTTTTATATGCAAGGCTTTAGCCTTGCCCTACTTTTATGTGTTTATTTCTTAAACTTTTATTTTAAAAATCTCTTTTACTTTGTCTATTAATTCTCCGCTTGCTATTTTTTCTCTAGCTTCTTTGTAAGAAATATTTTCTTCTTTTGCCATTCTTAAAACTATATGACCTACTCCCTTTCCCAGAATATTTAACTCTAAACATTTGTTCACAATAGCCTTTGCCTGTAATGAATTAAAACCCATTCTTAAAAGTACTGACCTTTCAATAGAAGGAGATGTATATTCTTTAGCCATATCAACCATAGGCTCTACTACTTTATTAGCTAATTCCCAGAATCTTTCTTTTAATTCCTCATTTGAGAGATCTTTTAACTTCTCCCTTCTTACCTCAAAATCATCCTCTCTTTTCAAATTAAACTCCTTTTAAAAATAAAATAGTAGAATAACTTTAATTTTCAAATTCTTTAAGTAAATCTTTTATATATTTGATATTAGTATTGGTTTCTTCTGCTAAGAAATCTATGTCTTGCTCAGTTAAATCTTGTGGTTTAATATTGTAATTTTTTAAAGTATTTCTTATATACGATTTTCTTATTCTATCTAAATCTACTTCTTTAACTCTTATCTGGCTTGGATGCTCTGGAATTACGATTTTTTTCCCTGGGATATTTTCTTTAGGATCTCCTCTATATATTTCTACACCTATTTTCTTAGCAAATGTAAGTTGAGCAGTAGGATGTTTACCAGCACCCGTATATTCAGTTTCCTGAACTACAATTATATTATCTTCTGGCATTTCCTGAGCAATATTAACTGCAGCAGCCAGTGAAATATTTCCAGCGGGACCTCTCTCAATACCTTCAAGTTGAGCTAACATTTCAGTGGCATAAAATACTTCTCCCTGGGTTACAGTAACATATCTATCCATGTATCTTAAAGCTCTTGCTGCATTTCGAGGAACATCAGCTCTATCAGGCCAGGTTGCAAAAGGGAATCCAAATCCAGTGTGTCCAGTTGTGAAAGACTTCCTGTTGAAATCCAAATCACTTGCCATATGAAGCCCAGTTAAGTCAACACTTGCAGCTATTATTTTTATATCATTTGCTCCTGCTTTTAAAAGTCCTCTTGTTGTTCCAGTAACATTACCACCACCTGCATGAGTTATAACAACAGCCTCAGGAAATTTACCATATTTATTTTTTACATCCATTGCTACTTCATATCCCAATGTCTCTATTCCAGCAACTCCAAAAGGTGTATATAAAGAAGCATTAAAATATCCAGTTTCTTTGAGAAGGAGAAGAAAAACATAAAATAGTTCAGGTCCAACAGTTAATTGATGAACTTCCGCTCCATATGCTTCACAAGCTCTTCCTTTCTCAACTATCTCTGGCTGACCAAATCCCCGTGAGTCATAAGTCTCCTGAACTATTATGCATTTTAGTCCTCTCTTGTTTGCCTGTGATGCAACTGCTGCTCCATAATTACCACTTGTAGCAGCTATTACCCCCTCATAACCTAACTCTTTAGCATGATAAACAGACACAGAGGCTCTTCTATCCTTGAAACTTCCTGAGGGATTTACAGCTTCGTCTTTAATTAAAATCTTAGCTCCATAACCAGATTTTGATAATTTTTTAACCAGTAGGTTAATATTATCTGGTTCAATCATTGGTGTATTACCAACATTTGTCTGACTTTGTATCTTAATAACTTCTTCCAATGAATATCCGGCTTTTTCCATCATGCTATCATAATCAAAACTAATCCCTGGAAGTTCAAACTGGTCATAATCAAGACCAAGTGCTGCTTTTATGATCTCAGCCTTTCTATTCATAACAGAATCATAATCAGTCTTCTTATTATTCATTTTAATTTACCTCTTTATTAACAATTCAATTTATTAATTTATACTCAACTTTTTACTAATTACTTCTAATTTTCTATTTTTATTTACTTTATTTTACTAACAGAAAAACAGCAGAAAAAGATGACTATTATATTTACATTTTTTATTCTTATTTCTTTTTGCTTTCTCTTCCTATAATCTTCCAAAGTTCCCGTCCTATAGGTAATAATTCAGGAACTGGTTCTCCAAAATCATGTAGGTATACTGGATTTTTCATTTTTAACTTTCCTTTTATTTCTCTTCCAATTACTGTTCTAATAGTTACTTCATCACCCTTTTCTGCATCATGTAATAGAAAACCTTTAACCATTTTTTTTAGAGGAACTTTCTGAGTTTCTTCAGGAATTTGTGGTGCTCTTTTTCCAGGAGGAAGAACTATTTTGCTTATTTGAACCCAATCACCCTTTTTTGCATATGACATTATTTTATCCTTTCCTATACTTGCATTCTAAATATCTCTCTATAATCTACATTTAAAAATTAAAATATAAGTTCATATATATTATTTTAAGTATGAAATTTTTAAGTTTGAAATATCTTATTTATTATTAATCAAATTCTTATTATATTTTTAATTTTTATATATTTTATATACAATTAATCTGAATAATATGTCCTATGTAAAGATCTGACATCATTCTCTTAATTTTTTATTAATTCACCAAAATCTGATAAAACAGCATGACAAAATTGCATATCCATCATACTTTTTAAACCAGACTCTGAATTTATTACTTGTGGAATCATATTTATAGCAATTGCAACAGTTCCAATTCCTCCCTGTATTTCTGGCTTGATTGATAAATTAATTTCTGGTTTACCTTTTATACTTATATAATCACCTGTTTTTATACCTTCTAATTCAGGTAGAATCTGTTGTGGATGTTCCAAGGTTATAACTGCCTTGCCATTTTTTATCCCATAAGCTTTGTGGTTACATCCTGCAACCATACCAGGTTTTACTAAAGCATGTTGAGTTTTTCTTAAAACATTTGATATTATGGGCTCTCTCGTTTGTTTTATCTCATTAAGTTTCCATCCTAAATATTTTGCAATTGTACCTACAGATTCTAAAAATCCTATATGACCAACAATAGTGCCATCACTTATTCCCTTCTTAAATTCCTCAACAGTTGTTCCAACTCCCTGGGTTCTCATCACAGTTGGACCATATGGGGATAGATCATTTATTCTTGATGCTTTAATTTTATCAACTTCTAAACATACACCAGTCAATGTGAGAATTAGTGTGTCTAAAACAAAACCTGGATTAATACCAGTCCCTAAAACGGTAACACCGTTCATCTTTGCTAAATTATCAATTTCTTCCGCTAACCCTGGATTTTTAACCCATGGATTATACATCTCTTCTGCTATTGTAATGACATTTATTTTCTTTTCTAATGCAAGTTTAATCTGATCATAAGCTTGTTTTACAAATGAAGTTGTACAATGAAGTAAAATATCCGCTTTTAGAGTTTCAAATAGAGACTTGGCATCATTAGTGACCTTAATTTTTAATTCTTTATCAAAGTTCAATAATTTACCTAAGTCTTTACCTCCTTTCTCCTCCCTTTTTGCAATAGCACCTACAATTTCAATTCCTTCCTTTTTAAGTAAAGCTTTTGCCATCATTGAACCCATATTTCCAAGTCCCCATAAAATAACTTTCACCTTTCTTTTCATAAACCCTCCTTACAATTTGAAATTAAAATATTAATTTTTAACTGAATAAGCAAACAAGTCCCTTTACAACAACTGGGAGACAAAATACACAATAAACAATCAATTCATGAATAACAAAATCCAATTTATTTATATATATTATATAAAAAGATAACAATATAAATTAATATCAATTACTTAGAAATCTCGCTTTACTAATTTTATCATTTGATTATGTTTTGGTGTAATTCATTAAAAAGTGGTTTGGGATTAAGTTCGGGATTATATTAATTAACTCATATTATTAATCAATTTATAAGATATTTTAAAAAATAAATAGCACGATAATTGCGCTATAAAATTATAAAAGGATTGGGATCAAAACTGCTCTTATTTTTTAAATAGAAAATATTATTCTAAAGTATGTAGAATAATCTAACAAACACTTGACAGAATATCTTACACTAATTATAATTATTATGATTAATTAGAAAGGAGGTAAAAATGGTTGAAGTTTATAAAAATCTTGGTAAAAGAATAAAAAATTTGAGGGAAAAATTAGAGATAAACCAGCAAAAACTTGCAAATTTATTAGGTGTTTCACGCCCTACAATCTCTCAAATAGAAAAGGGGGAGAGGAAAGTTTCTACTGATGAATTAATAAAATTCTCAGAGATATTTGATCTTCCTATAGAGGTTTTACTTGATTTTAAAAAAGAGGTTGAAGTTATTTTGGATGATACAAAGAAGAAAGTAGCAATAAGACCTCAGATTAGAATAAATGTTCCTCAAAAAAATTTAGAGAAATTCAAGGAGGTTCTACTTTATGTATTAAACAAGGTTGGCTCAAAACCAAATATTGGGGTGACTATAATATATAAACTACTTTACTTTATTGACTTTAACTTCTATGAAAAGTATGAGGAGCAGTTAATAGGAGCAACCTATAGAAAAAATAGGTATGGACCAACACCATTAGAGTTCAAAGAGATTGTTAATAAAATGATCAAAGAAAAAGAAATTACTAGAATTAAAAACATATATTTTGAATATCCACAAACTAAATATTTACCACTAAAAAAACCAGATCTTTCTAAATTAAAAGCTAATGAAATTAAAGTTATTGATGATGTTTTAAATTTACTTTCTGATTTGAATGCTTCTCAAATAAGTGAATATTCACATAATGATATTCCGTGGTTAACTACAGAGGATCAAGAAATTATTGAATATGAGTCTGTTTTTTATAGGACATCTCCATACTCAGTAAGGCAATATAATGAAGATATTCAATAAGATTGAACATCTTCCTGAATTTAATGGGGACATGAAAAAGCTTTCCAAAAAATATAGAACACTGGAAGATGACCTAACCAATTTTATTGAAATAGGGTTAAAAGCTTACCATAAAAAAGGAGTCGATTATAAAGGAATATTTCAAATACCAGATCTTCAAATAGGATATCCTAAAATATATAAAGCAACAAAGTTTGCCTGCAGATCTTTAAAAGGAAAGGGGGCAAGGTCAGGAATTAGAGTTATCTATGCTTATTATGAAGATATAGATAAGATTGAGTTTATTGAGATTTATTATAAAGGAGATAAAAAAACTGAAGATAGAGATAGGATAAAAAGGCATTACAGAAAATAAATATTGGAATTTATGTATTAACAAAAAGGATTGGGATCAAAACTGCTCTTTTTAACTTTACATAAAATTTTTAAGCCAAAATTTACAATAACAAATAGAATATATAATAACCTCACAAAATAAATTGTATGATAATTGCGAGATAAAATTGTAAAAGATTATGAGAGAGTTTAAGGTCATAAATTTTGATTTAGTTGAATATAGAGAAGGTTTAAAGCTTCAAAAATTATATGAAGAAAAATCACTTAATAATAAAACTGACTTTCTTCTTCTTCTTGAACATTATCCAGTAATAACAATTGGAAGAAGTGGAAAAAAATCAAATGTTTTAATTAATGAAAAAGAATTAAAAGATAAAGGTATCTTAGTATATCATACAGATAGAGGTGGTGATGCTACATACCATGGACCTGGACAATTAGTTGGGTATCCTATTTTTAATCTTAGATTTTATAAAAAGGATGTTAAATGGTATGTACAAAGTTTAGAGGAGATTCTTATAAGAACCTTGAATGAATATGAAATAAAAGCAGAAATGATTCCTAAATTAATAGGGGTCTGGGTTAATAGTAAAAAGATTGCATCTACGGGGGTTAGAATTCAGAAATGGATAACCAGTCATGGATTTGCATTAAATGTTAATAATAATTTGACACCTTTTTCTTATATAATCCCTTGTGGAATAAAAGATGTTGAAATTACTTCTATGAAAGAAATATTAAATAGAGAAGTGGATATGGGCAATCTAAAAGAAATTATTGTAGAAAAATTTAAGGAAATTTTCTGAATACGACTTTCTTCTTTTATCTATCTTAAGAATATCAGTAAAATTAATTCTTCCTTTTCCCTAAAATTCATTACTCTGGGCTTTCTTTGTCACTCTCTCCTTTTACAGCCCTAAATATATCTTTTAATACTTCCTTTGGCTCTTTCATCAATCTTTTTGGTAGAAATGGAATAAGAGGTGCAATAATTTTAACTAACTCTACCGTAAATCTTTTTGGTTTTGTTAAAACTCTATCTATAAAATCTTCTGTAAAAACTGTCACCAGTTCCCTTCTATCTAACTCAACCTTACTATTACATTTCTCGCATTGAACACTTCTTATGCGATCTCCAAGATACTTTATTGTATGAGTTGTTTCTTCTCCACATTCAATACAGTATAAAATAGTCTTAGTTTTTTTTACCATAAATTCACCTTAAAATATTATTTTAATAATTCAAAGTACTGGAGTTAATATGAATAAATATAATTATCTTATTTAATTTAGTAATTCAAATTTCTTAAATATTAAAATTATTTTTATATTAAAATTCATTTTTACAACTACATAAGAAAGAAATACACCATTATTTATCAAGTAATTATAGAATGTTTCAATTAAATTAATTTATCAGGTGCTTGCAAAATATCTCGTAAATATTGTAAAAATTTTGCTCCTATTACACCATCTGATACTCTATGATCCAAAGCTAATCCTAATTTTATTATTGGTTTTATTGCAATTTTAGCATCTTTATTTACAATAGGCTTCTTCGTTATAGCTCCCACAGCTAATATTCCCGATTCAGGAGGATTTATTATTGGAGAAAAATATTCTACTTGATACATTCCCAGATTTGTGATTGTAAATGTTGACCCTGTTACATCCTTCAGTTTGAGTTTGTTCTCTCTTGCAAGATTTACAAGATCAATTCTTCTATCAGCTATTTCTTCTAATGATAATTTATTAGAATTAAAAATAATGGGAACAATTAAGCCCTCTTCTATTGAAACAGCAAGGCCAATATTAATATCCTTAAAAATAATTATCTTTTCATTCTTTAAAGTTGAATTTAGAATCGGATATTTTTCTAATGCAAGGGCTGTGGCTTTAATTATAAAATCAGTATAGGAGAATTTTTTTTCTCCTATTGCTTTATCCAATTTATCTTTAAATTTCTCTAAATTGCTGATATCCACCTCAAGAAAGAGAGTAATGTGAGGAATTTCACTTGCACTTTTTGACATTCTTTCACTGATGGTTTTTCTTAAACCAGTGAGCGGGATTGTTTTTAAGATTTCAGGAGTTATTAGTTTTTTAGAAATTTCCTTTTCAATGTCTATTTTTTCTTTCTTTTTTAATTTAGTTTCTTCAGCAGCTCTTATAATATCTGCTTTTACAATTCTGCCTTTAGGACCTGTCCCATATATTTTTGATAAGTCTATTGACATTTCCTTTGCTAACTTTTTAGCAAGTGGAGATGCTAATATTCTTTTGCGCTTCACCTCAGTTATTTTTTCTTCTTTTTCTTTGCTTTTCTTTATTTCTCTTTCCTTCTCTTTCTCATACGCTATTATCTTTTCAATAGGAATCTTTTCCTTTTCACCAACTTTTACTTTTACTTTTTCTTCTTTTGATACTTCTAAGGGTGTTATCTTTTTTCTAACAATTTCCTCAGGTATCTTTTCATCCTCTTCTCCTATATAAGCTATTACCTCTGTAACAGGAATCTCCTCCCCTTCTTCTGCTAATATCTTTTTTAAATATCCCGTGTGATATGATTCGACTTCAATTGTTACCTTGTCTGTCATAATTTCAAGAAGCGATTCACCCTTTTTTACATAATCTCCCTCTTTTTTTAACCACCTTTCTACTATACCTTTTTCCATTGTCATTCCCAATTTTGGCATTATAACTTTATACATTTAACATCTCCTTTTAGAGATACGAATTAAGAAATATTTAACTTTAACTATATATTATAACTTACCCATAAATTAATTCTTTTGTAGCATCTATGATGTCTTCAGTTTGAGGAACAGCATGTTTTTCAAGATTCCTGTTATATGGTATTGGGATATCTAATCCACCTAATCTCTTAATTGGTGCATCCAAATAATCAAATGCTTCACTTTCAGAAATCATTGCAGCGATTTCAGCTCCAAAACCACTAGTCTTACAGGCTTCGTGAACAATTATAACTTTCCCTGTCTTTTTAATAGATTCAATAATTGTCTTTTTGTCATACGGTTTTAATGTTCTTGGATCTAATATTTCAACACTTATTCCTTCCTTTTTCAGCTCTTTTGATGCTGAAATTGCCCTCTGGACCATTATAGAAATAGCGATAATTGTTAAATCTTCGCCTTCCCTTTTTACATCTGCTACACCTAATGGAATCTCATATTCTTCTTCAGGAACCTCTCCACTTATTTTATAAAGTAATTTATGTTCAATAAAAATTACAGGGTTATCGTCTCTTATTGAAGATATCAATAAGCCTTTTGCATCATATGGAGTACTCGGCATTACAACTTTTAATCCTGGGATATGAGTAAACCAAGCCTCTAAACTCTGTGAGTGTTGTGCTGCAGCTCCAGTTCCAGAGCCCGCTGGAGTTCTTATTACCATAGGAATCTTTGCTTTACCACCAAACATATACTTCATTTTTGCAGCCTGATTTACAATTTGTTCCATTGCTAAAGTTGTAAAATCCATAAACATTATTTCAGCAATAGGTCTCATTCCAGTTATTGCAGCACCTAAAGAAGTACCCACAATTGCAAGTTCGGATATAGGTGTATCTCTTACTCTCTCCTCTCCAAATTCATTAATCAATCCATATGTCACTCCGAATGCACCACCATAAATCCCAATGTCTTCGCCTATTAGAAAAATATTTTCATCTCTTCTCATCTCCTGTCGAAGTGCTTCTCTTATTGCTTCTGCATATGTTATCTTTCTCATTATGAATACACCTCTTTGAAAACTCTTTTAACTGTTAAAATTATATGATAAATCCAGAGTATAATATTTCTCACTTAGGAATATACCCCCTCAAATATTTCTTCAACTGAGGGTTCCGGACTGTTGTTTGCAAAATCCACTGCTTTTTCAATAACCTCTTTTGCATCATTTTCTATCATTTTTATCTCTTCTTCTTTTAATGTGTTTTCAGAAATTAATCTTTTCTTAAATCTTTTTATAGGACATTTCTTCTTCCAGGATCTAATTTCTTCTTTTGAACGATAAAGATTTTGATCACTTTTTGAATGACCTTTCCATCTATATGTTTTACATTCTATTAGTGTAGGACCTTCTCCTTTTCTTGCTCTTTTCACAGCTTTTAAAACATATTCATAGACTGCTAAAACATCATTTCCATCTACAACTTCCCCTGGAAAGCCATAAGAGTCTGCTCTTTTTGCTATATCTTTTATTGCTATTGCTTTTTTCACAGACATAGACATACCATACATATTATTTTCACAAAGAAAAATTACTGGAAGCTTCCAAATTGCTGCTAAATTTAATGACTCATGAAAAGCACCAAGATTTGCTGCTCCATCACCAAAAAAACATAAAATGACCTGTCCAGTTTTCCTCATCTTTATACTTAATCCTACCCCTGTTGATATTGGTATTCCACCACCTACAACTCCAGTTGCACCTAAATTCCCACTTTCAATATCTGCAATATGCATGGATCCTCCTCTACCTCTACAATAACCAGTCTCTTTTCCTAAAAATTCAGCCATCATAAGATTAATATCAGCACCTTTAGCAATACAGTGTCCATGACCTCTATGAGTACTGAGAATATAATCATCAGATTTTAATGCTGAAACTGCTCCTACTGCTACTGCTTCCTGTCCGATTGATAAATGCATAGTTCCATGAACAAGACCAAGAGAAAAAAGATAATCCACTTTTTCCTCAAAAAACCTTATCTTGTACATCTTACTAAGCATATCTATAAGCTTTTCACGAGCAAGTTTCATATAAATCTCCAAATTTATAAAATATCATTTAATTTTAAGACTTCACTTATAGCCTTGTTATCAGAGATTAATACATTTATATAACCACCTCTTAAGACACCTAAAATCGCTGATGCTTTGGCTTTCCCTCCAGCAACACCAATTACATAATTAATATCTTTTAACACATTTGTATCTATTCCTATAACTCTTTCATTTAAATCTATTTGACATAGATTCCCATTTATATCAAAATGCCTAGCACAGATATCTCCAACAGCTCCTAATTTTCTAATTTCATTTAACTCTTTTTTGTTTAAATAACCAGCACGAACAAGACTGGAAACGGTAGGATCTGTTGAACCAATTCCAACAATAGCAACATCAGCTTTCTTTACTTTTTGTAAGACTTCTTTGACATTTTTTTCCACAATTATAGCTTTTTTAATATCTGCATTTTCAACAATTAAAGGAGCATGAAGATATCTATATCTTCCTCCTACTTTCTCAGCTAATCTTCTGGCAAGCTCAGTTCCATCTATATCTGGATTTTCAGCCCCAATTCCCCCTATCATCTGAATAACTTCTATGTTTTTATAAAATTCTGACTCAAATGCATTCACTACTTCATAAATAGCAGTTCCCCAACTCATTCCAACTATAGAAACCTTATTTAAAATAGTTTTTAAATATCTTGCAGCAATAGTACCCAACTTTCTTAGCATTTCCTGGTAATCTAGTCCATAGAATTTTAGTATTTTTACATCCTTAAGAGAAAACCTACTTCTAATTTCTTTTTGCAAATTATAATCTAATGGGATTTTTTGTTTGACTTTTATCTCTACAATTCCTCTATTTCTGGCCTCTGTAAGTAATCTGGATACATTTGAGCGAGAAATGCTAAATCTTTTGGCTATCTCCCTCTGAGTCAAGCCATCATAATAATATAGAGTTGCAATTTCTATCAAAAGATCTTCCTTATTCATAAAATACCCTTAGTATTGTTCACAAATGTGAATTTATCTCACATTTGTACAATAATTTTATCTATTTTTAAAATAAAAGTCAACATTAAAGTGAGATATTTTCAAGCCAAAATAGAAATGTCCCATTTTGCATTGGCTGAGAGAGATTGTTTTTCTATATTTTTGTTATCTATTATGACTTATTCTAAATCTCCACTAGCGATGATCTACAGTAGGAATGTAAATCTTTTAGGTTTTGGCAACATTTTAGTTTTTTTTATAGATGTAGATCTTAAGGATTGACACACATTATGATAAATAAAT
>JABUBL010000096.1_pt1 | contig 19415 bp, 18 predicted proteins | sample 7240371 | NCBI WGS metagenome assembly JABUBL01 (sample SAMN07256343, study PRJNA390944) | subsurface metagenome | isolation source: Methane hydrate marine sediment | place: Pacific Ocean: Eastern North Pacific, ODP site 1244 | collected 2002
TACAGAAAGAATTAGAGATTAAGGAGTTTGAGACAGCTGGTGAGCTTGAAAAAAGGCTTATACCAATAGGAAAGGATATAGCAAAAGAGACCATAAGAGTAATAATGAAGGACGATTTCAAACGAATAAAACAGGATGAATCGAAGAAAAGCTATGCAAAGAAGATTAGAAAAGAAGAAAGAATAATAGATTGGAAGATACCATCCATAGAGATAGTGAGAAGAATAAATGGTCTCTCCCCCACTCCGGGTGGTTTTACATTTTACACTGGGAAAAGAGTAATACTCTTAAAAGCGATAACAGGAAATGTGAAAGATGGGGAACCTGGAACTATAATTACTGAAAAAAAACTTGAGGTTATTGCTGGAGACAATAAAACCGTAATCATTGAATTACTGAAACCGGAGGGAAAAAACATAATGCTTAGCAATGACTTCATCAACGGTTATAGAGTAAAAGAAGGCAATTCCTTCCAAACCCTTCCATGAGTAAGATTAAAATTCAAAAAGAGCAATTTTAAATTGATGGAAATTCCTCCGAACTTCTTCGAACATTTTCTTTATATACTTTGTAAGTAAACTTGTATTTTAAAAGAGGAATAGTCCCTTATGATTGTTTCGCATTAGACGAGCACAGAAGATGAACTCGCCCCGTTAAATAGATACCTTAAGAAAGGATAACGTAATTTAACGGGGTAAGCAATGATAATTAATATCTGTATTCTGATGGATGGCAATTTCTTCTTGATGTTTCGAAAAATAATGAAGCACAAAAATAAGGAAAGATGTTGATGTTAAAGATAATTATATCAGGTGGTGGGATGTTTCTTGTTGGTCTCCTTTTTTCTCTTATTTTCAAGAGAAAGAAAAGGGTTGCCTTTATATATATCCTCTATGGTGCTATAATCTGGATAGTAACAATTGCATTAAAATTTTGCTGGGCAGTGCCAGTAAACAAACTTCTTAATAATTGGATATATACAGTCTTACCCGCAAAGATAGCCGGTCCATTATTCTGGGTCTATGTCGGTTTACTAACTGGCATATTTGAATGTGGGGGCATCTATCTAATCATCCGGTATTCAAGATTGAAGAAAATGTCCCTTTTTGAATCTTATGGATTTGGATACGGATTTGGATGCATAGAGGCAATCTTACTTGGTCTTGCACAATTTGCTGCAGTAGCAGCTATGGCTACCGGGAAGGCTCCGGTTCCCTATATAGGATGGTTGACCGTGCCTGCACCAATTGTTGAGAGGGTAATGACAATCTTTCTCCATCTTTTTACAACACTTCTTATTATTTATGGAATAAAGGAGAGAAAACCATACTTTTTCTGGCTCTCTTTTTTATACAAATCTTTCGTTGACACAATTGCTGCATGGGCACAGCTATCTTTTGGTGTAACCACGGCTTCACACATATGGATAGTAGAAGGGATTCTTTTAATACTAACATCTGTTTCAATTGTCGGTTCTATTATGTTTTTGCAGAAAAAATAGTAACACTTTTTTAACCAGCATCCCATTTCCTCACCGAACTTGATTCACTCCATAAACGTCAAGCGCAGAGCAAGCTCTGCTACTCCGAAACATTAAAACCGCAAACCCCGTTAGAAAATCTTTTCTAACGGGGTGAACAGCGTAGCGTTTGTTTACATTGCCAGGATTCTCGTAAGTGCCACTATACCAGCAGTTTCCGTCCTTAGCTTTGCCTCTCCAAGCTTTACAGGAGAAAAACCCCTTTCTACTGCAACCTTTACCTCCCAATCTTCAAAGCCTCCTTCTGGACCAATAAGAGTAAGCACTTTCTTTACGCCTTTCCCATCGAGATATTCTTCAAAAGCTCTTTTACGCTCTTTCTCATAAGCGATAAATCTAAAAGGGAATTCCTGGCTGAGAAATAATAGCTCTTCAAAGCTAACGACCTCTCTGATTTTTGGTAAGATAGATCTCTCAGACTGTTTAACGGAAGAAACAGCAATCCTTTTCCACCTAATAACTTTGGCAGAACCTGGAATCACCACACTTCTCATTGTTACAACTGGAATAATTTCACTCACACCTATCTCCGTTGCCTTCTCTACAAACCATTCCATTCTTCTTGCTTTTGGTGGAGCAATAGCGATTGCAGCATATATTCCTGGCTCGTGGGTTCTCCTTGTAATCTTTGCTATATGTGCAACTATGTAATTTGATTTTATTTCTGAAATGAAAGAATGGTATTCTTCACCATCCCCTGTTATAACAACAATCTTATCGTCAATCCTTGCACGTAATACATTCTTGATATGTCTGAATTCCTTGCCTTTAATGACAACTCTATCGCCTTCAATTTCCTTCTTTTTTACTAAAAAATAACCCATAATAACAGAAGAAATAAAATTGTGAAATGACTAAACCCGAAAACCGAATGACGAACAAACTAATTTATTCTTTCTATTAATTATTAACATATGTATTTCACAAAAAAAGAATGAGAAAGTCTATCGGATTTAGGAATTTGAACATATTCTGGAAAAGATTGCTCTGTGTATAAATTTATGCATTTTTTGGGGGTTCTTTCGAAATCTTTTCAAGCTGCTTTAATAATTCTTTTTCTTCAGCACTTGTCTTTCCTGGTACCCATATCTTCACCTCGACATATTCGTCACCCCTTCTCGAGAAATTCAGATGTGGAAGACCTTGACCTTTCAATCGAAAAAGCTTCCCTGATTCTGTCCCATGTGGGATATTTAACGATACCTTCCCATTAAGTGTTGGGACCTCTGTCTTTCCACCAAGAACAGCAGTTGTGTATGAGATAACGATTCTAAATACTATGTCTGACCCATGCCTTTCAAATTTTGGATGCTTCTTTTCCTCTACAACAACAATTAAATCACCTTTGGGTCCATTGTTTGGACCTGTATGTCCCTCACCCCTTAAAGGGATATAATTCCCTTCACTAATTCCAGCAGGTATCCTGACTGAGATTATTGCATCCTTTTTTATCCGACCTGTTCCTTTACAAACCTTACAGGGTTTTTTTATAACCTTTCCTGTTCCACCACAACGACTGCAGGTTGTAATAGTCTGAATTACTCCAAAAAGCCCACTTGATGTTTTTGCAACCTGCCCTCTTCCATCACATTCGGGACAGGTAATGAGTCCAACCCCTTTTTCAGCTCCCGTACCATTACAGGAACCGCATTTCTCATATCTCTTGAGCTTTATCTTCTTTTTAACGCCTCGCGCAACCTCTTCAAGCGAAAGTTTAATGTTTACCCGTATATCACCACCTCGTATAACCTGGGTTCTCTCTCTTTCCCTGAATCCTGTTCTTGTCCTTCCTGAAAAGAAATCAAATATACTGCTACCACCAAAGAGACCCTCAAAGAGATCACTTAAATCCTCAAAATGAGTAAAATCACGCCCCATGTTGAATCCACCACTTCCAAATGTTTCTCCCATCCCTGGATGACCAAAACGGTCATATGTTGCCCTTTTATTTTTATCCATAAGAACCTCGTAAGCCTCGGAGACTTCCTTAAACTTCTCAGAAGCCTCCTCCTTATTATCAGGGTTTGCGTCTGGATGGTGTTTCTTTGCCAACTTCCTGTATGACCTTTTTATGTCATCTTCGGTGGCATTCTTGGAAATACCAAGGATTTCATAGTAATCTCTTTTTGCCATTTATCTTTACCAATGAGAACAGGGAAAATTAAGTTTGTTAGAAACCTCTGATTCCTCTACCCTTAATACTCTCTAAGAACTCAGACAGATTAAGAATTCCCTTCTATTTTTTGTTCTATTCTTCTTCTTTTTTTTCTTCTTTACCCTTTCCCTCTTCCTCATCATCAATCACTTCATAATCTGCATCAACAGCACCCGATTTCTCAGATTTTTCCTTCGATTCTTTTTCTTTCCCTGCCTCTGCTTTCGGCTCTTCCTTTTGAGCTTGTGCCTCCTCCTGCCCAGCTGTCGCCTGTTTATAGATTTTTTCGGATAGCTTATAGGAAGCGTTTTTAAGTTCCTCTATCTTCTGCTCTATCTCACTGCTATCGTTGGATTGCATTGCTTTCTTCAGTTCTTCGACCTTTTCCTCTATCATTTCTTTTTCCGAACTCGACAATTTATCGCCATAATCCCTTAGGCTCTTTTCTGTTGTATAAATAAGCGAATCTGCTTTGTTCTTCGCTTCAATAAGTTGTGCCTTTTTTCTATCCTCTTCCTCATGTTCCTTCGCCTCATTGACCATCTTTTCCACCTCGGTTTCACTAAGCCCACCCGAGGCTGTTATACGAATTTTCTGTTCCTTACCTGTTCCGAGGTCTTTTGCTGAAACATGGAGAATGCCATCTGCGTCAATATCAAATGAAACCTCGATCTGAGGAATGCCTCGTGGAGCAGGCGGAATCCCCACGAGTTCAAACTTTCCCAGTGTTCTGTTATCCTCTGCCATTTTTCTTTCACCCTGAAGGACATGAATAGTAACTGCAGGTTGACTATCTGATGCTGTTGTAAATATCTGACTCTTCTTTGTGGGTATTGTCGTATTTCTTTCAATAATTGGAGTTTTTACTCCACCGAGGGTCTCTATTCCAAGTGTTAAGGGCGTTACATCAAGTAGGAGAACATCTTTGACTTCACCGCTTAGAACAGCTCCCTGAATAGCAGCACCCATAGCAACAACTTCATCAGGATTTATACCTTTATGAGGCTCTTTATTAAAGTATCCTTTTACGACTTCCTGAACTGCTGGCATTCTTGTCATGCCACCAACAAGAATCACTTCGTCTATATCCTTCGCAGTAATCTTTGCATCTTCAAACGCCTGTTTAACAGGTTTCTTTGTTCTTTCAATCAAATCTTCCACAAGGCTTTCAAGTTTAGCCCTTGTAATTTTCATATCAAGATGTTTAGGACCGGAGGCATCAGCAGTTATAAAAGGGAGGTTTATGGACGTTTCAAGAGTTGTTGAAAGTTCTATCTTCGCCTTTTCTGCTGCCTCCCTTAATCTCTGCAGCGCTCTATTGTCCTCCCTTAACTCGATACCACTCTCTTTCTTGAACTCATCGGCTATCCAATCCACTATTTTCTGGTCAAAATCATCACCACCAAGATGGGTATCCCCGTTTGTCGATTTTACCTCAAAAACACCTTCCCCTATCTCAAGAATGCAAATATCAAATGTACCTCCTCCAAGATCAAAAACTGCTATCTTCTCGTTTTTCTTCTTTTCAAGTCCATAGGCAAGTGAAGCTGCAGTAGGTTCATTTATTATCCTTAAAACTTCAAGTCCTGCAATCTTTCCTGCATCCTTTGTTGCCTTCCTCTGTGAATCGTTAAAATAAGCAGGTACTGTGACTACAGCCTTTTTTACCTTACTACCAAGATATTCCTCCGCTGCTTTTTTCATATATCTCAATATCATTGCAGATATCTCAGGTGGTGAATACTGTTTTCCGCCCATTTCAACCCTGACATCGCCCTCTGCTGTTTCAATAACATTATAGGATACCTTCTTCATCTCTTCGCTAACCTCACCATATCTCCTACCCATAAATCTCTTAATAGAGAATATTGAATTCTCAGGATTTGTAATTTGTTGCCTTTTTGCAATTATACCAACAACCCTCTCACCATCTTCCTTAACTGCCACAACAGATGGAGTCGTTCTTCCGCCATCAGGGTTAGGAACAATAGTAGGCTCACCGCCTTCCATTATTGCAACACAGGAATTTGTAGTCCCAAGGTCAATCCCTATTACTTTTTCCTTGACCGCCATTTTCATCATCCTCCTTTTCTTCTCTTTGTTTTGAAACAGTAACCTTTGCAGGTCTTATAATCTTGTCGTCAAGTAAATATCCTTTCTCTATCTCTTCGAGTATTGTAGATGGTTCATGTTCTTTACTTTCGATAGCAAGAAAAGCTTCATGTTTATATGGATCAAATTTTTGCCCAACACTTTCAAAGGGTTTTAACCCCTCCTTTTCAAGAATACCCTTTAACTGCTTAAAAATCAATTTCACACCATCGAGTATTTTCTTATCAGTATTAGAATTCTCGTCAGCGTTAATTGCCCTTTCAAAGTTATCTACCACAGGGAGAATGCTAAGGATTAATTTTTCATTAGCATATTTCTGAAAATCATCCCTTTCTCTAATCATTCTTTTCCTCTGATTGTCCATTTCTGCGAGCGTCCTTAAATACTTATCCCTGTATTCTTTTACTTCCTCAAGTGCATTTTTTAATTCTGATTTTAACTGCTCAATCATTGCTTCAGTGTTTTTTTCATGCTCTTTCTTTTTCCCTTCTCTCTCTTTCTTCTTGCTCAATATACCTCCTCAAAGTATCATTCTTTTTGTAAGAAATATAATAACAAAATGTCGATTTGTCAAGACTCTTTTAGAGATTTCTGAAAAAGTCAGCAACATCTGAGGTTTCTAAGAAGTTTTTAAAGACCTCCTTAAGTTCTTTTATTATAAATATCCTGGCTTTTTCTGAAAAAACATTACTTCTTTTATTCTTGATGTAATATTTCGAATAGACACGGTTAGGAGTCTTATATCCTCAACATTAGGTAAAAGAAAGACCGCATAAGTTCCTTCTTTGACTCTTTCTATATAAAGAAGATGGTAATTATATATTAAGGTTATATCTCTAACCTCCATTTTTTGTCTGTTTGAGAATATCATCAGATGATTGAGGAAGTTATTGATTTCCTTTTCAAAAAATCTTGTCTCCTTTTTAAGGATAATATTGGTGAATATTCCACCTTCAATGATTCCACAAAAGAGAAGACTTGGAAGACTCTCAATTATTCGCCACAGTCTTTCCTTCTCTTTCTCCTTCTCAATAATATTTATTGTTAATAGACCATTTTCCAATTCGATAATCTTCTTCATCGCCTCTTCACCCTTTAAATCATCAAAACGTGCTCTCTGAAATTGCCCATCGCTATATGAAAAAGAAGCATAATGTTTTCCTGAAATAATAATAAAATTACCGCTAAGTTTCCGGTTTTCTATCTGTCTGATTCTTTCTACAAGATTAATGTTTTTTAAATCAACCGTTACCTTCATCTAAATTACGAAATCGAGAATTCTTCTCCACCTGATCTTTTCCCAGATTCTATAGAAAGGAACATCCCTTTCCCAGGACCAGTATATGATTAATGGTATGCCAAGGACATACCCTTTGTCGAGAGGTCCCCAGAATCTTGAGTCATCAGAGTTATCCCTATTGTCACCCATAACAAAGATACTTCCTTCTGGTACAACAATAGGACCAAAGTTATCCCTGCAATATCCCCCAACATAACGAAATTCTCCCTCCTCCCAATCACGCTGGTAAGTATCTGGATTAATATTGGGTATGGGAGGAAACTCACGTGGGTCCCTGTGTATGATATTTTGTTTATAAAGGCTCCTACCATTGACAAAAACAATCTTATGTTTTATTTCTACAGTGTCTCTGGAAAGAGCAATACATCTTTTAACAAAATATTTTTTGGTATACGGAGAGATAAAAATAACAATTTCATCGCGTTCAGGTTCTCGAAATTTCAGAATACTCTTCTTTGTAAAAGGTATATGGATTCCATAAACCATTTTATTAACAAGAAGAAAATCGCCAATAAGAAGTGTATCCTCCATTGAGCCAGAGGGGATCTTAAACGCCTGTATAAAGAATGTTCTAATAACCATTGCAATAATAAATGCCCAAATAATAGATTCAATCCATTCCCTTATTTTAGATTTTTTACTCATTGACCTTCCTTGATCTATAAAATCATTTTCTTACTATAGAAAAAAATATTTGTCATTCTCAATATTTATTTTTCTTCAGATTTAGCATCTTCTCTATCTCATCTATTTCCTTCTCAATATAAGCAGCAATCCCAGAACAACTTCCTTTTACGTAGATACTTTTAGTATTTTTATCATAAAAAAGTCTTATCTCATATGTGGGAAAAAATACCCTCATGAATAGACCAATCATAAAAAATAGGAATGAGACGTAGAGCAGAGGAACACCATCATCCCTTTTATAATAGATACCGCTCTCCTCTTTTACATTTCTCAACACCATATTTTTTCCCATTACTGGAATGGGTTCATCAAGAACGAGTTTTTCTAACATTTTCCATTTTTTATCCACACCCTCACGAAAGTATATCTTTGTATTGGGAACAATCTCGCTAACTGTCGTATCTCTAAAAAGTTTTCCAACATAAACAGTTCGTATCTTAAAAGAACCCTCAATACCCTTCACATTAAATATGCTGCCTGAACTAAGATGAACAACGGTATCCTCTACCTCAATATCAAATTTCTGACCGTAACCAGACTGGTAAAGTGTTAACCCTTTGAATCTGAGTGGACTATTTACTTCTATTGTTCTCATTTTTTCCTTTCCCTTGTAACGTGCAATAAGAGTGCTTTTGTAATCCTTTGGATAGTAATAATCCTTAAACCAGATGTACTCCATCTCATAATCCTTTAATTCTACCTCTATCTTATCAACGTTTTCGGGATTGAATGTCCTGAATTTCTTATAGATGCCCATCTCTCCACTCTGTCTTGGTATTAATTTCTTATCCCCGATTTCAAAATCAATATAACCGTCAAACTTTGTTAGAGCAGAAAGCAAAAAGCCAACTATTGATATTCCAAGGAAAAAGTGAAAAAATATAGATAAAAACCTTCTTCGTATACCTCTTACACCCGTTAAGAAGAAACCTTTTTCATCTTCAAGAACCTTTTTATATCTAAATCTTCTTTCTTTCAATACTTCTTCAACATGAGAAGAATCCACGTTTAATGTTATTTCCCTCGCTCCTCTGGGCTTCCCTTTGAAGGAAATAAGTTTTTTTCTCTCTATTAAATACCCTCTAAGTATGCAAAGAAACAGGTTAATATAGAGAACAATTGCTGCAGTGATAAAATACCAGGAATGAAAAATGTCAAAGACACCTAAGGGGGCAAGTCTTAAATACATTTTAAGACCAAAGGCTTTCACATACTCATCATGCGCTCCACCCTGGGGGAAGAGTGTTCCGAGTAACATAAAGAAAATAAGAATAAAGAGTACAGTGAGAGTGAGTTTTGTTGATGTTAAGAGCTTGTAGAACTTCCTAAATAATTCCTTCATTGTAACCCCTCCTCTAATAGGTGTGAAGACTGGGTATGTTAAGTAAACGAGTAAGCCAATTCACTCCTAAAAAAGTAAATATCATACAGATAAAACCAAGAATATTAAGAATGGATGCCCTCTTTTCTACCCACCTGGGTGTCACCTTCGCATGAAGATAGAGAACGTAGACCATCCAGGTGATAAGAGACCATGTCTCCTTTGGATCCCATACCCAATAACCACCCCATGCCTCCTGTGCCCAAGCTGCTCCTGAAATGATTCCAAAGGTTAGAAGAGGGAAGCCAAATAAAATGAGATTGTAAGCCATCCTGTGAAAAAGTTTCTTCATTTTTTCATCAAGTCCATACCGTTCACCCCTTTTCCCCAACAGTAGAAAAATTATCTCCACAGAAAAGGCAACAACAAATGCTGCGTATGAAGAAAAGGCAACAACGACATGCCAGACAAACCATTTACTCTGTAAAGCAGGAGGGAGGGGTTTTGGTTCCGGAGAAAGTCCGATAACAGCATACAAAGAGGCAGCAATGGCAATTGCTGTTATGATAATACCTGAAAGCCGAACCTTTCTTCTCCATTCAACGATAAGATAAGCAACAACAACTGAGTAACTAAACCATGAGAGACTTTCGTAAAGTGTTTGAAAAGGTGGATGCTTTGTTTCGATCGTTCTTATAATAATTAGAAACGTATGAAGTATAACGCCAATAAGTAAAAGGGAAGAAGCAACTTTCCCTTTATAAAGAAGCCGTGGAAAAATAAGGTAAACAATGTAAAATATAAAACTAAGAAAATAGATAGAAATAACAGCAATAAAAAGATTCATTTCAAAGTTAATTATATTCATATTTATCCTTTCCCATTTATCTCTTCTTTACCCACCTCTCAAAGGGTTAAGTATTAGCTATCCTTGTAGCGTATATAATTTTTTAAAAATCTGTAAACCTTTTTTAATGCTTTTCCCCTATGACTTATTTTGTTTTTTTGCTCTGTGTTAAGTTCAGCAAGGGTCTTTCCGAGCTCCGGGACAAAGAAGATAGGGTCATATCCAAACCCATAGTTCCCTTTTCCTGAAGTTGTTATTTTTCCATCAAGTATACCTTCAAATTGCTCAACCCTTCCATCAGGAAAAGAAAGGACCATTACACATCTGAATGTAGCTGTTCTTTTTTCCATTGGAAATCCTGAGAGTAGGTTTAAGAGCCTTTTATTGTTTTTTTCATATGTTGCATTTTTTCCTGAAAACCGTGCTGATAAGACACCTGGTTTCTTGCCAAGAACGTCAACTTCTAAGCCTGAATCATCAGAAAGTGTGAGTTTTTTGGTCCAGGAAGAAATTATCGTTGCTTTTTTAAGTGCATTCTCATATAGGGACCTTCCGTCCTCTTTTACGATTGGAAGGTCCTCTATATTTTTAAATGTAAGGATCCTTACACTCAATTTTCCGAGCACCTGTTGAATCTCGGATATTTTATCACTATTTCGTGTTCCTAATACAAGGTCAATCAAATTATCAAGGTGTCTTTGAAGTCTCTGCTACAAATGCATCACCAAAATAACGAACAACTTTTGCTTTGTAAATAGCCGCTTCTGTCTCTGTTGCAAAATCTCCAACTCGTACCTTGTAATAAGGTGCAATGTATTCTATATATATAGGCTTATCAAATAACGAGATTGCTCTTGTCTTTCTCCTATTTGCTCCTTCTGCACTGTAAAATGCTCCGATTTGGACCCTGTATACAATAGAAGGAGTTGGAGGTGGTGGAGTTTCAATTACAGTCGTTTCCTCTACAGCTTCTTCAGCTATCTCTTCGTACTCCTCCAGGATTTCAGCCTCCTCTTCCTCCTCAATGATAATTGGTTCCTCTTCCATCAACCCACCTGGAGGTGGTTTCTTACCACAGGAGAAGATAAGAACTAAAGCTAAGCAAAGGATCAGTAGGAATGTAAGTTTTTTCATGAAAACCCTCCTTTCTTTAAGTGTATTTCTCAAGGTTTTTATGGTCACTTAATCTTCTAACAATTTCTTTCACTTCCTGCGATCTCTCCTTCGGAAGAATAAGTGTTGCATCTTCTGTGTGAACAACAACAAGATTTGAAACACCAATAGTTCCTATAACACCTCTCTCTGATACTATTATTGAATCTTTAGTATCCAAAGAAATTACATCGCCTACAACTGTATTACCGTTTTTGTCCTTTCCCAAAAGCCTTTCAAGTGCGCTCCAGGAACCGACATCATCCCAACCAAACGATGCCTTAACAACCGCAACCCTTGATGCCTTTTCCATAATTGCGTAGTCTATCGAAATGGACTCTCCCCTTTCATAAATTTCCCTAAGAACTTTTTTCCTCTTTGATTCATCTTCTATTTTAATATACATTTCCATTTCCCGAGAGAATTCTGGTTGAAAATGGTGGAACTCTTCAATAATCCTCTTAGTCCTCCAGACAAAAATCCCGCTATTCCACAAAAACTTACCCTTTTTAATAAATTCACTTGCCTTTTTCTGGCTCGGTTTCTCCTTAAATTTTTTTACTTCACACACACCATCGCATATTTTCTCACCCATCTCTATATATCCGTACCCTGTTTCTGGTCTTGCTGGAACAATTCCAAAGGTTACCAGATATCCTCTCTTTGAAATATCAACTGCCCTCTTAATGCAATCCAGGAATGCTTCTCTTTCTGTTATATGATGGTCAGCAGGTAAAACGATTATTATTGATTCATTATCTATTTTCGAAAGATTAAATGCCGTGAGACCAATAGCAGGGGCTGTATTTCTGCCTATTGGTTCGAATAGATAATTTTGAGAAGGAATTCTAAGATTTATGCTAAGTAAACTTTTTTTTATATCCTCATTTGTAACTATGAAAATCCTATCCAACGGGACCAGTGGAGAAATCCTCTCTATAGTTGTTTCAACCATTGTCTTGGTATCAATAATATTCAATAGTTGTTTTGGGAGATGCTTTCTGCTCCTTGGCCAGAATCGTTCGCCTTTTCCACCAGCTAAAATAACAGCGTATATCAGATGTTCCTCTGTGTGGTTGTTCATTCTCCTTCCTCGAATGTTTTCCTGCTTTGCTCGACATTCACTGTGTTATTCATCGGTTTCACCTCTTCCCTTAGTTGTAAATGTAAAATTTTTAATCATTCAAAATATGCTTCTTTGAGTTTTGCCTGGATACTTCCAATCATAATCTTACTACGAATCAAAACAGGAATTTTCCATGTATCATCAGTAAGCCAGATTGTTAAACCACCCCTTGAAGCAAATATTTTACCCTCTTCTATGATTGGCTGAATTACTAAACAATCAAATTCACCAGCAGGTGTCTCAACCTTCTCTTTTTTTAAAACCTTTACCTCAAGATTATAATTTTTCCCATCAGTGTGATTATTTATAAAGACAGATTTCCCTACCTCGAGGTCAAGGGTTCTTGCAAAATAGATTGATGCTATAATATCCTTTGCTCCTGGTTCTATCTGAAACTCCCTTCCATCAGAATAGATTACCTTTCCGCTATCCTGCTTAAATTCAACAATCTGGTCATTCTTGTATGACCCCTCACGGATATGTTTTTCAAATCTGATGGAATGAAGATTAAGTGTATCGATATATGAATCATATCTGTCATCTATCTTAAAAATTTTAGAAAAGAAAGAGTTTGTCTTTTCAATCGATACAATATGAAAGCATGGGATACTATCAATCATAGTAATTTCACTGATCTCCATTATTGCAGTTCCAGCCTTTATGGGACCATACTCAACGGAGAAAATAAGTTTTTCTCCTTTATTGAAGGGTCTGAAATTTGCAAGAAGGAAATCTGCAAATAACAAAATTAGAAAAAAAGTCAAAGTAATAAATATTCTCATTCTTTTCATAATTCATTCTCATTCTAACACTTAAACTCCAATATAAACAAAAAAATTCCTTTTGTCAAGCATTTTCTACAGTAACTCTCCCATTCTTTAGCTCTTGAACTCTTTAGCTTTTAGTGTGTCATTGCTAACCTGTGAAATATTGTTTTCCCACTTAGTTTTTATTTCACGAGCAAGCACCTTTTTATTCGAAGGGTTCTCCATATTGATTCAAAAAAAGAATTTCATTGAGTTCCAATCTCTGTCTCGGTTTCTGTTCTGATTTTCGAGATTCATACCCGATTGAAATTAAGGAAACAATATCAATGGATTTTGGAATATGAAGAATCTTTCTTATTACTTTTTTATCAAACCAACCTATCCAGCAAGTACCTAATCCTAACTCTGCTGCTTTCAACAGCAGATGTTCTATTGCGGCTCCCATATCAAGAAAATGATACGGGATGTTTCTCAATCCAGCACCAATCTTATGGACCAATACCGACTTTTTTGCACAGGCGACAATGAAAACAGGAGCTGTTCGAGCCCAGTAGTTTGAAACAATTCCGCCAAGCGATTTTTCGAAAATCATATTCACTTTCTCTCTGTCTGTAACCACAACAAATCGCCACGGCTGAGTATTACACGCAGAAGGAGCAAATCTTGAGGATTCGATAATCATTTTTAATATTTCTTTATCGATCTCTCTTCCTTGATACATTCTTACACTTTTTCTCCTTCTTATAACTTTATCAAGAGTTAAATTTCCCATTTTTCCCTTCCTTGTTTGCTTCTGATATAATTATTCATTATATCTAATTACTTAAGATAATCTTTATAGCATGTTTTTAATCTTAAAATTATCAGCCAATCCTTCCTCTCTTTATCACACTAAGTATATTCTATTTTATTAAAGAATTCAAGCAAAATAAAACAAAGAAAATTAACAGGGATTAAAAGATAATATAAGAGATAAAAATAAAATTGAAAAATAAAAATTCAACAATTAATCTTTATATAATCAAAATTAATTGTCTTACGAAAAATTTAAAACATCGCTTTTTCTGAGATAGATACAAGTTTATAAAAAACAAACAACTTATAAAATAGTTTTTAATGCTTTTCATTCAAAAAAGTTTTTAAAAATGCAGAAAACACTTGACAAATATTGAATAAAACTATATACTTAAACAAATCTCGAAGAAAGGAGGTAAACCATGCCGGCAAAAAAGAAAGGCGGCAAAAAGAAGAAGGCCGCTAAAACGAGAAAAAAGAAGGCAACAAAGAAAAAGACAACAAAGAAAAAGACAGTAAAGAAAAAGACAACAAAGAAAAAGGCAACAAAGAAAAAGACAACAAAGAAAAAAACTACTAAGAAGAAGACAGTAAAGAAAAAGACAACAAAGAAAAAAGCTGCAAAGAGAAAAACTACTAAGAAAAAAGCCACGAAAAAGAAAAAATAGCGGGCTTCTCTAATTAACACCTCGATTTCGAGATCACAATATATATGAGGGGAATTAATTCCCCTCATATTTTTTTACCGTCTCTAAAATTCAAAGGAGCTTTCAAAAGAATAAACAATAGAGCATGGAGAGAACTTCTTATTATATTTTCTGTTTACTGCTTACTGCCTTATTGCCGGTTATGCCACAGATAAACCTTTTTAATTCACTTACAAAACTAATAGAAAATGAATTTATAGCAACACAGCATTCTAAACCAGGGGCACTATCTTCGAAAAGACATAACAATGGAATATACAATACCACCAAACAAAATCAATGTGCCTACGCAAAACATAATCCAAGCAGAAACAGGCATTAACCCTCCTTTGTCTTTTTTACACTCAATAGTATTGATAATACCACAAAGATTATTATAACGAGCCATCCACCAAGAAATTCTGCTAACCTTGGATAACCACCATACGGTTTTAAAATCCTTTCCTTTACAGCATATACAAGAAGAACTAACGAGATAAGTGGTATAAAATATCGGACAATAAAATCCCACCATCTTCCAACAGATAACTCCGATAGACCATTTGCATACTTCCTCAGTTTCCCGGCACCAAAGATGTAACCAATAAATACTGCTTCAAGCAATCCAACAATAAAGAGTCCAAAATTGTTCATAAAATGATCAACAATATCAAGCCAGTATAGTCCTCCTCTCGTTGTGAAAATAATACCAATAACAAATGCAATACTACCAACTGTTATATTTGTTGCCTTCTGGCTCCACCTAAATTTATCGCGCACGCCTGCAACAATTGCTTCAGTAAGAGAGAATGCGGAATCGATTCCAAGAGTTAAAAGCATTAAAAAGAAAAATACTCCAAAGAGATTAGCAAAAGGGAGATGGTTAATGATTGTCGGATATGTTACGAATGCAAGTTCTGGTCCGCTCTTCATCACATTTGCTACTGTAGTTCCTGAAATATGGGCATAGTAACCGAGGGTGGAAAAAACAGCAAAACCAGCAACAAATGATGTAGCACAGTTCGCAAGACTTATAAGTAATGCATTATTTATAATATCAGATTTTTTGGGAAGGAAACTTGCGTATGCAATCATAACACCGAAACCAACCGTCAGTGTAAAGAAAATTTGGCTGTATGCAGCATGCCATACCTCCAGGTCAGCAAGTGCTTTAAAATTAGGCGTAAGGTAATATCTCACACCATCAATTGCACCAGGAAGTGTTAATCCCCTTACCACAAATATAATAAGCATTAACCAAGGAAGGGTAACCGTTACATAGACAACCTTTCCCACAGTTTTAACTCCCTTCCAAGTGCAGAGAACAATCAAAGTCCAGCAGATGAAGAGTGCAAGAATAATCCATCCTTGCGGTTTACCTATTTCAAATACACCGCCAGAAAGGTTTAGTACGTTATTGAAGAAAAATGCTTTTGTGTCAGCACCCCAGGCAAGCGTAAAGGAGCTTAGCAAATATTTAGCTGACCATCCCATGATAACAGCGTAATAACAGACAATTCCAAACCCGACAAGAAGGGCAAACCATCCGAGCCATTCTGTTTTTTTTGAAATCTTTGCAAACGATAAAGGTGCGGAACCTTCCATTCTATGACCTATTGCAAATTCTAATATTAAGAGCGGAATACCTGCTGTTAGTAATGCAACAAAGTAAGGAATAAGAAAAGCACCACCACCATATTTATAGCATATATAAGGAAATCTCCATATATTCCCAAGCCCGATAGCTGAACCTATCGCGGCGAGAACAAAAGCTGTCCTCGAATCCCAATGCGCTCTTTTTAAAATCCCCATTTCACCTCCTGTTTTTGCATACGGTTATATAATAAAAAGTTGAATTTTCAAGAGAACAGTTTAAGAACCAGTGTTGCAATACCAACCAACCAACAGTAGTATGAAAAATAGTGAAGTCTTCCCTTTTTTACTATTCTCAAAAGGAAAAGGAGAGAGCATAACCCTGTAATAAAAGCAGCAAGTGCACCAACAAGATAAATGTTTATGAGACCATGTTCTATAGATAGAGTTAGTTCTTTTATTTCAAGTACCATTGCACCAAGAATTGCAGGAATTACAAGAATAAAAGAGAATTCAGCTGAGGCTTCCCTCGAAATCCCAGTCCATAAACCAGCTGAAATAGTGGCACCTGAACGGGAAATACCGGGAATAATAGCAAAAGCCTGCGCAATCCCAATAAGAGTAGCTGAGAAGTCATTATGTTTATGCTTCTTTTTTATCTTTATGAATCTTGTCGAAAAAAGAAGACAACCTGTGACAAGAAACATTATTGAGACAACCAAAGGATTAGAAAAAAGTTTTTCTATACCTGACTTTAGAAATATACCAACAATAGCAGCTGGTATTGAAGCCCATAACAGATAAAAGAATAAAGCGAGATTCTCATCTTTTACTATCCAATTTTTACCTTTAATCCTGATGCGCGATGTAAAGATAGATTTAATAATTTTCCCAATCCTTTTTGCGAAAACTATTACAATGGCAACAAGTGTTGCAAAGTGGAGAAGAACTTCAAATAAGATACCAGGGCTTTTGAATCCTATGTAATTCTCTACAAGCACAAGATGACCAGAACTTGATATTGGTAAGAATTCGGTTAGACCCTGTATTATCCCAAGAATGATTGATTTAAAAACCATTATTCTTTTATTAACATATTGCGGATTTTTTTTCAAGCAAAATATTCAGCCACAGAAAATTATTGTTCCATTCGTTTAATTGATTTTATTAGTTTTATTTGTTAATTGATGTAAGATCCCTGTAACCGCAGGCTTTAGCCTGTCTCTGTGTTCTCTGTGGTTAAAATTGGTGGGGATGGGTAAATAAAATATACTCTGTGGCTTTGTGACTCTGTGGTTTGATAAATGTAGTGAGGAAAAATAAGTTGACAAAGGTAGAATTCGGTGATAATATGTTTTGAAAATCGGAGGCATTATCTGAATACAAAATATATCATTGTAGCAGGTGGAGTTATAAGTGGCGTAGGAAAAGGCGTTGCGACCGCCTCTATTGGGAAGATTCTCAAGGAGTACGGATTCAGGACTACTGCTATTAAGATAGATCCTTATATAAATGTTGATGCTGGAACACTGAGACCAACTGAACATGGTGAAGTCTGGGTAACGGACGATGGCGGAGAAATAGACCAGGATCTTGGAAACTATGAAAGGTTTCTTGGGGAAACCATCTCCAAGATAAATAATATAACAACAGGACAGATATACGATTCAGTTATTAAACAGGAAAGAGAAGGAAAATTCCTTGGAAAAACTGTTCAGTTTATCCCACATATTCCTAACGAGATCCTTGAAAGAATCAAGGTTGCGTCAAGTAACTATGATTTTGCACTTGTAGAGATTGGGGGCACAATTGGTGACTATGAAAATATCCCTTTTCTCTTTGCTGCAAAAAGTCTTGAACGACAGATTGGAAAGGAGAATGTTGTCTATATCTTAATAACATATTTACCCATACCATCACATATAAACGAGATGAAAACAAAACCGACACAGCAGGCAATAAAAAGTTTAAGCGAGCATGGTATATTCCCTGACATCATCCTCTGCAGAGCAAAAGAACCCCTTGATGATGTGAGAAAAAAGAAGATAGAGGTTTATGCAAATATCCAAAGAGAATTTATCATTTCAGCGCCGGATATTCCAACGCTCTACAAAATTCCCTTGAATTTTGAGAAGGAGAAACTTGGTAAGAAGATTCTGAAAAAATTTGGTATAAAGAAAAGAAAAAAAGCTTGTTTCAAACACTGGGAAGAACTTGTAGAGAATATTGAACATCCTCGTAAGAGTGTAAAGGTTGCTATGGTAGGGAAATATCTTGATATTGGGGACTATAGCCTACATGATGTTTATATCTCTATTAAAGAGGCATTAATACATGCTGGAGCGAATCTTGGAGTAGGCGTTGAAACTGAATGGATAAATTCCAAAACACTTGAAAAAAATGAGCATAACATAAATAAACTCTCTTCATATGACGGTATAATCATACCTGGAGGGTTTGGTGAAACAGGAATAGAAGGAAAAATAGCAGCAATAAAATTTGCAAGGGAACAGAGGATTCCACTCCTTGGTTTATGTCTTGGTTTGCAACTTGCAGTTATTGAATTCGCAAGGAATGTCTGTAGCCTCGCTGGAGCCAACTCTACGGAGTTTAACGCATCAACAAGATATCCAGTAATAGACGTTCTACCTACTCAGAAAAAACTTCTTGAAAATGAACAGATCGGTGGAACAATGAGACTCGGTGTCTATGCAGCACTTTTAAAAGAAAATTCGTTAACACTCTCACTATACAAAAAGTCTGAGCGAATTGATAAAGATAAGGAAAGCCTTAAGGAGATGCTTGGGAGAAAGAATGAAAGATACAGGATAGGAAGAACACCTATTGGTAAAAATACAGTTCTTGAGAGACATAGGCACAGGTATGAGGTTTCTCCTGAGTTTGTTCATTTTCTTGAGGATAGCGGATTGAAAATAACTGGCTTTCATAAAAGACTTGATGATATAAACCTTATTGAGTTTATAGAGATCGAGGACCACCCATTCTTCATAGCAACACAATCCCATCCAGAATTTAAATCCTTCCTTGAGGACCCTGCACCATTATTTCTTGGAACAATTGAGGCTTGCTTAAAACGCAAGAAGAAGAAGAAAAGATGATTAAAGAGATAAAAATTCATAATTTAAAAATCGGGGGCAAAAGGAACCCTTTTTTCATTATTTCAGGTCCCTGTGTGATTGAAAATGAAAAAATAGTGATGAAGACTGCTTCTGCGATTAAAAATATTTCTATTAGATTAAAAATTCCTTTTATTTTCAAATCATCCTACAAAAAGGATAATAGAGGAAAGGTGACTTCATATCAGGGTCCCGGT
>JABUBL010000097.1_pt1 | contig 19320 bp, 17 predicted proteins | sample 7240371 | NCBI WGS metagenome assembly JABUBL01 (sample SAMN07256343, study PRJNA390944) | subsurface metagenome | isolation source: Methane hydrate marine sediment | place: Pacific Ocean: Eastern North Pacific, ODP site 1244 | collected 2002
CGCGGTCCAGTAGAGAAGCCGAGGGCGTTCTTCGGTCACAAGCGGGACTGCACGCTCAAAGTAGGTGATCGCCTGAGAGAACTTGGAGGCATAGTAGGCTGTAACCCCAAGCTCCATGTACCACTTCCCGCGTTCTTCAGAGGATGTGACCTCTTCAGCCAGAATCTCAAAGTACTCAAGCGCCTTATCCCACTCCTTCTGGCTGCGTGCCATTTTACCAAGGTTCTCAAGTGCCAACGGACGTAAGTCAGGTGCCGTGAGCGTATGTCTGTAATAGGAAGCGGAACTGTCAAACTCCTGCTGTATGTAAAACAACGAACCTAACTTGAAATAAACCGTAGATAAGAGCTCACTTCTTGAGAAATCGGAGATAAACCCTTTGAGGATCCCCATAGCGTCTTCTAGTCTCCCTTGCCTGGCAGCGGCAACCCCACTGTAGTATACAAAGTTCTCGTTCTGCCACAGCGCACGCACATTAGAAAGCGCTGCAAGCACACTGTCCGCCTCCTGGATGCGACCCGAATTCAAAAGGTATGCAACCTTCTCCAACAATAGCACAGCCTGATCGCTTACGCTCATAAGATCCAGCCTTAACCAGAGCGAATCGGCCTCCCGAAGCCCTCCACAGCGATAAAGGGCGGTGACAAGTTTGGCAAGAATCAAGGTATCGTCAGGATTTCTTGTATGAAGCCTGCGCAATGAGACCACCGCACTTGAGTCCTCCCCTCCAGCGATCTTGTACTGGGCCAGGAGGAACTCCGCCTTTGCCATAAGATCCTCGTTCTTGCCTTCTCTCGTAAGCCGCTCCAAAAGATGCCTGCCCAGACGGAGGTGATCGATTAAACCCGCGCCCACGCCTGCCCAGTAGAGATAGGAATCCTTGCGTCCTGCCGGTCTTGCGTGCAACAGATGTTTAATGTCCTCTGGCTTGGCCATCTTGCGCTCAACCTTTGCCACTTCCTTGAAGAACTCGATCTCCTGGTCGTACTCGGCGTCCTGGAGTGCTGCCTGGAAGTTGTCGAATTCGTTGTACTGACGCAGGGCAAATATCAGGTCAAGCGAGCGCTGCCATAGGTCTGCAGGCAAGGTGGAGAGTTCTTCTGCTATCTTGCGGTAAATTCTTAACGCTTCAAGGTTGCGACCACGAGCTTCTTCCAGGATAGCCAGCTCACGTGCTGCAAGGAAGTAAAGGGTATCATATGGGGCCACGGAGAGGATCAAGGAAAGTTTTGCCGCGGCATCGGTCGTATCAGCGGACGCAAGCGAGAGCCTGGCAAGCTCATAGAGTACAGGATAGTTGTAAGGGCTTTGCGGACGCGTAAGGTAAAGCGTCTCCCAACCACTCTGCGCAGTCAAGGTGTCTCCACGTGCAAGCTGAACGTACCCCAGAAGGAAACCTATCTCCTCAGCGTAGCTACCTTCAGGGTAGTGGTCAAGGTAGTCAAGCGCCCTGTCGACCTTCTTCAGGGGATCGCGTATCTCGGTAACAAAAAGATGGTATAAAGCGTCCTCGACCAGTCGATTTTCAGGAAACTGCCAGTAAAGATTCTCATAACGCTCCCGCGCCTTATCTAAGAACTTGACCTTGCCGTCACGCAGGTACAGCCTTTCGTAAGATAATGCGGAGTAGTAAAAGGCCTGCGGTGTGGGGACCGTGTCGAGGAACGCAATCGCACCCTCGTAGTCCTTGGCGTCCTCAAAAAGGACTTTGCCTTTTTCAGAAGAACTTGTTGCCGCGATAAGCTTCTTTAGTGCCGCTTCTGCATCTTTAATCTCGAAGTATCTGAGGAGCTCGGCCTCACGGAAGGCCTCTGAGCGTTCTGAAGCAAACGGTGCGTGTGCAAGGTAATCTTCGTAGACCTCCAAAGCTTCTGCGAACCTTTCCTGCGAACCAAGCAGCCTTGCCCGTCTAAGGATCTCCGCCGAACGCACAAAGGGAGAGGAGATAAGCAGACGTTCGTAAAGTGGATAATGTTCTTTATCCGCCAGGATTTCAAGCGCACGCACGTACTCGTCATAGGTTCTAAACTTTGCTTCGGCCAGTGCCTTTGAATCGAAGTCCTGGCCTGCAAGCAAGCGAACCCGTGCCTCAAGCGAACGGTCGTATGAGGAAAAGGAAAGCCTTTCCTGCACCTCCTCGTATGTCTTTACTGCACTTCGGTTATTACCCAGGGCGGCGTATGATTCCGAAAGCGGCAAAAGCGCATCGTAGCGGCGCTGGTCTACCGCCGAGGAGTAAAACTCGACTGCATCTTCGTAAAGCGCGAAAGCCTCGAAGAGCTCTCCAAGGATGTAGGCTTCTTTGGCGGAGATCTGGGAGGGTCTTCCCATTGCAAGCCCTGCCTCAAGAGAGGAAAGGCTGTCGCCGCGTGAAAGCGCGGCCTCGATCTGAAGGGCTGCGATGGTGGCGGCAACCTCAGGATAGGTCTCCTCAAGATCGGCAAGATAGACACGCAAGAGATCGTAGCGCCCGGCGGCAAGAAGCATCTTCGCTCCTACCAGCCTGATGTCAGGGTCGTCTATACTCCTGTATAGATCGCGCGCCTTCTCATACTCCTTGCGCTCCTCAAGCTCGGAAGCCAACCTCAACTTTACATCCTGTGAAAGCTCAAACCTGGGATAATCGGCAAACAAGGAGTAGGCCTTACCCGCCTGATTCAGTTCAAGTGCCGAGATAACCGCTTTCCCCAGCGCCTGCGGCGCAGGGTCTGGGGCGTCTCTAAGATGGCGCTCAAGATAGCGCAGCGCTTTGTCGTAGCGGGCAAGGGCAAACGCGGACTGCCCGGCAAGTAAAAAAGCGCTGTCAACCGCGTCGAACTCGGGTTCAAGGAGCAATTGCTCCATCGCGTAGAGGGTGGGACCGTACAGACCGCTGCGGTAAGCCGCCACGGCCTGGTCAAAATCCTCCCGCAGTGTGGTGGCTATAAGAAGAAACAGAAGCGCGTTCATCTCGACTATGGCCCCTTTATGCCGTCAACATCCCGCCATCCACGCGTATAACCTGGCCGGTGATGTAGGAGGCGTCATCTGAACATAAGAAACGCACTGCCTTTGCCACATCCTCAGGGGTGCCGAATCTTTTAAGAGGAATCTGCGTAAGATAGGCGTCCTTTATATCCGCAGAGAGCACATCGGTCATAGGGGTCTGGATAAACCCCGGAGCTATGCAGTTTACGGTGATGTTGCGCGCGGCAAGCTCTCTTGCCAGGGATTTGGAAAAACCTATGAGTCCTGCCTTGGATGCGGCGTAGTTGGCCTGCCCAACGTTACCCGTCTGAGCAACCACAGATGAGATGTTGACGATGCGCCCCCAGCGCGCCTTGAGCATGGGCCGCAGAAAAGCCTTGCAAACGTTGAACGCGCCTGTGAGGTTCACCTTGAGAACCAACTCCCAGGCAGCGGCGTCCATGCGCATGAAAAGGGTGTCACGTGTGATGCCTGCATTGTTGACAATAATGGTGATCGGCCCCTCTTCTTTCTCGACTTTTGAGGCAAGCTCAGTCATCTCTTCAAAGGAAGATACGTCGGCCTTGTAATACGCGGCCTTGCCGCCACCCTTTTCTATTAACTGCGTGGTTTCGACGAGTCCTTCCTCATTCAGATCCAGGAGCACAACCGGATAGGATTTAGCCAACTGGACTGCAATGGCCCGCCCGATCCCTGCCGCCCCGCCGGTTATCAAAGCTCGTCTTTCTTCGTTCAAAGCTCCTCCTAACGCAAAAGGGTCATCTTTGCTTTGTTTCGCTCCACCACCCTTGAACCCTCTAAGGTCTCAACTATATAGAAATAAAGCCCTGAGGCAACCGGCCTTCCTGCATCGTTCGTGCCGTCCCAGAAGGCGGTCCGGCTGTAGCGGCTTATCTCGGTAGGTCTTTCGTCAAGGATTCTAACCCGTTTGCCGGCAAGGTCATAGATAAGAACCCTGAAATCCGGATACTGGTCTGCGGCCTTTTCCTCGTCGGTCGGCTCGTAAACGATGGTTACCCGCTCGCGCTCGTGAACGTTGAAGGGATTGGGATAAGAGTAAACCCTTCCCAGGAGCACAACACCAATCTCCAGCCTGGCCGTCATTACACTATCCGCCGGAGAGATCGCGGTAACCGAGGCACCTGAGGGAGCGCCGTCGTAGAACCGGCTTGAGGGGATTGATGAGTTGTTGAACCCGAAGGTGTCATCTGCCCAGAGATCCAAAGCCCTGCCAGTACCTGAGGTAAAGAGATAGTCCGGATCATCGTCCGCCTGCATTATACCGACCAATGGATTCTCAAGATCGCTGTTGGTTTCCTTTGATTCATCCACGTGAAGTATCAGAAGCCCGTCACCGGGAAGTCCCTTATCGAACCCGATCCTGCGGCGGTTCTCTATAAGAAAATACTCGCCTCGCCCCACGGATTCAAACGACCAGTCAACACCCGAAGGGTTGGCAAAAATCCTGTAGGCCGAAGGGGACGCTGATGATGTGGGAAACCCTGCATTCTCGACCAGTTCTAATCTGTCTCGCTCAAGCGCCTCCGGCTCAACCCAGCCGAGGAGATACTTGCACCAAGCACAAGGATGAACAGGGGAAGAACCCCAATCCTCCCCAACCGCGCCCCAGGAACCGGAAGCCATGAGGCAGAAGTCGCCTAAACCTGCTTTTCCTGCATTAATGCCATCAGTTATATAGAGGTCGGGCAGGCCGAACCCGTGCCCCCACTCGTGACAGAAAACACCGATGTTGGAGATGCCCTCTTTACCCAGTACTGAGAAGTCGGAGAGCTCGGGGTTGATGGTGTATACATCTATCTTGACACCGTCGTTTGTCGGGTAAGCTCCCGGGCCTCCGTACTCTGCCCATCCTGAAAGGGAGAACTCGTGCGACCAGATGTCATTGATGGAGTCCCCTGTTTCCTCAGTACCATAGCCAACGTGGATTACGGTAAAGATATCAACGTAGCCGTCGCCGTCGTTGTCATAGAGAGAGTAATCAACGTAAGGATCCGATTTCTCGCACGCCTCCCAAATCAACGAACCGGCGCATCTAGGGTAATCCCCAAGTCCAGATTTATTGTTCACATAGTAGGTGGATGAGTGATCAGCTTCGTATGGCCCATAGACCTGACCGGTAAGATCAACCCTGCCGTATGAGACTTCATCGTAGTACTCATGGGCGGTGCCCGGATCCCATGGGCCATCGAAAAGCATCCGCTGAAAATCCTCGTCGTCATAGGTGGCTTCCACATCGGTATACTCCATCAACACTACAGGGAAGCGCTTCGGCCCTTCAACCACAAGTACCCTCCTATCCTCGGATGGTGCAGGGAGTATGGCCTGATACCGGTTCAATCCCAACTCGCGATACCGCTCCCAAGCCTCATCTGCAAGCTTGACCCCGGCTCGCGGCGGCATCAACCACAGGAATGCAACTATAGCCCCAAATAAGTGCATACAGGTTACTTCTTAGGCTGCTCCTTCTCCTTCATACTGCAGCGACCTTCAAAGAAGACGTTATCCTGGATCACAAGTCCCTTGCAAGTCACATCACCAACAAGGTTAGCGCCGGCGTGCATCTCCACCTTGCCCTGCGAATAGATGTTGCCCTCTATCCTTCCGCCAATGAAAGCATCCCTGCAACGAATGTCCCCTTTAACGCGGGCACTCTCACCGGCAGTAAAGGTATCGGAGACCGTAATGTTTCCTTCGAGCGCCCCGTCAATCCGCAGGCTACCCTTAGCCTTAACGTTTCCCGTAATTACCGTGTCTTTCCCAATCAAGGTATCCAGTTTGCCTTCTTTGTTACTCATATGCTCCTCCTTTGTATTCTCGTTTTAGGACGAAGAGGTTGGCGGGGTCTATGGGGGTTCCGTTATGCCGCACCTCAAAGTGCAGATGCGGGGCGCTTGAACGACCAGTATTACCCACGTAACCCACTATCTGATTCATCTTAACCCTTTCTCCCTTCCGCACTATCGCCGACTGAAGGTGGCCATAGAACGTCTCATAGTACTTCCCATGACGGATCTTAAGGTAGTTGCCGTAAAGGCTATCGTAGCCTACCTCTCTTACTACCCCATCAGCCGTGGCAAAAACAGGTTTCCCCTCCGAGGTTGCAAAATCGATCCCAGGATGATGCTTTGAGAAGGGCCGAGTAACCCGAAATCCAACCGTGGGCAAAACCTGGGGATAGAAACCCTCTATCTCCTCCTCTATCTGGGTGGAATCGAGATCGGATGTATCAAGGGTATCGGAGACCCTCTGAGGTATTATAGGTTTGTAGGCAAAGACAAGCTTGGTATAGTCTACCGTATCCGGGGCCTTCTCTATCCCAAGCATTATCCGCAGACGCTTCAGTTCCTCCTCACTCTCTAAAAGCTCCTGCTTAACTTCAGGCAATCTGACAAGGGCGCTTTCAAGCTGATCGGTACGGTTACGCAACGACTCCACCTCTGCCCAATCTATGAAGGTTTTGAGCGAGAAGACCAGCATGGCAATCACACCTAACACAAATCCCCCTATAGCAGAAAGAATCGCTATTACCGCAGAAAGCGAGTAGGTACGAGCGAACGAACGGTTAGAGTGACTTGTAGTAACGTGGATCGAGACACGCTTGGGGATTCTTGGAGTCATGACCTCACCTTGCCTTTTGCCAACCCTTGAAGAAGTTTACTCAAGGCTTCACAGTCAGAGCCTTCGACACGTTCTATACGTGAACCGGAGTAACGTACGCCCATCCCCAAAGTAATCGCCTGGATCCCAGTTCTGGCTAAGGTATCAGCAGCACTCTCCCCATCTGAGACAAGTCCCTTCTGAAGCTTGATACCGATATCAGAAGCAATCTTGGCAACCTCATCTACCCACAAAGACGGTGCGACGCTGTGCTGGGTTCGCAGTAAGATAACCGGGCCCTCCCCAAGCGAGTAACCCTCATTACCCTTATCACAGGGCAGGGCCTCAATAAGATAGAGACGTTCGATATCAAGATCCTCCAACGCAGCAGTAAGTCCTGTAAATTTCAGGTGTCTGCCGGTGTAACACACCAAAGCCACTGCCTGATTCCCTTTGTTTGCCTTGCCTGCTATATCGAGGAGAAGTGCCGCTCCTACTCGATCGGCAAGCGCAGTAGCGAAGTAAGCACCTTTTGATTCTTCAAACTCCGCTTTGGGTACAAGGAACGTGCCCATCTCACCCTCGCCCTCGACCAAGCTTTCCGCACGCCAGGATTTCCCATCAGATTCCTTAAACACACGGTAACGATTGCTTCCTTCATCAACTGCCCATCCTTCGCCCAGTTTTTCATCCGCAGGAACCGACTTAAGGTGCAGGAATCCCTTCTTATCACGATGTTCAACAACCCAGCCGGGCTGATCAAGATGGGTGCAGAAGACCGGGTAAGGACCATCTCCCTTACGAACGATCACATTACCCAAGGCATCTGCGTAAACTTCGAGATTCAACCCCTCAAGATGAGCCCTCACGATCTCTGCAACCCTTGACTCCCGACCGGTTGGCCCGAAAACCCTGCATAACTCCTGCAAAACTTCTTTATTCACAATTTAACCTCTCGCAGTCGCTCCGCGGCGGCCTTAACCAACTCTATTGTGTTTATTATATCCTTGAGGTGAGCTAATGCAACCGGTGTGTGTATGTAGCGGGCAGGTATGGCTACGACCGCGGCTCCCAAGGCTTTAACCCGGACAGCGGCTCCGGCGTCCGTGCCACCTACCAGAGGACGCTTAAACTGCCAGGGAATGCCCTCGCGCTCTGCGGTCTGGCAAAGGAGTTCAACCAGACGCTGGTTGGCAACAACGGAGGCGTCACCTCCTTGCGCTCCTCCTTATCTGACAAGTGAAACGGTTTTCACCGGCCCCTTGCCCAAGAAAGGTCTGCGTGCAACATCTGCGTCCGTAGGGAGATCGCAGGCACCGGTGCCTTCAAGGACAATCATGATGTCAGGCCGAACCCTGGTCGTTGCCACACGTGCGCCGCGAAGCCCCATCTCCTCCTGAACACTCCAGACAAAGGTGGAAGGAAAGCGGAATTCGTGCTTTATCAGTTCAACCATCATGTAGCATCCGGCACGGTCGTCGAACGCCTTAGCCTTCAGGATATCGCCTTGCTGCTCGAAGAGGGTATCGAACCAGATCGGATCGCCAACATCAACAAAGCGTTCAGTCTCAGACCTTGAAGAAGCCCCTATGTCTACGCGCAAATCAGATAGAGGCGTCACCTCCTTGCGCTCCTCCTTATCTGACAAGTGAAACGGTTTTATCCCGATAACGCCGCAGATTGCGTCTTTGCCTATCCTCACCCTCTTTGCAGGAAGAACTCTAGGATCGATCCCGCCAAGTGTCATAAACTTTATGAATCCCTCGTCGTCGATGCGCTCAACCATCAGGCCGACTTCGTCTGTATGGGCGGCGAACATAACGCGAGGACCGGATTTCTTCTCACCCTTGGTCATAAAGAGGTTGCCTAAGGAATCAACGTGCACCGACTCGGCGTATGAGCCGACCGCCTTGATCAGGATCTCGCGCACCGCGTCCTCATGGCCGGAGACACCAGGGGCATCGCACAGCCGCTTCAGGAGCTCCACAGATCCTCACTCTGCAATGCCGCGCTGAGGAGCTTGAGCGATGACTCCACATCGTCCAGATCCACAACCTCAACCGGCGAGTGCATGTTGCGAAGTGGAATGGAAAGAAGGATCGTGGGGATTCCATTCCCTGAAAGGCTCAGTACATCTGCCTCGGTTCCTGTGAAACGGGCCAAAGGCTCGAGTGCGTAGGATATCGAAAGCTCTGAAGCTATAGATCGCATGATCGCCAGATGTGATTTTGATAGGATCGGTCCCACACCCAGGATAGACCCCTTGCCCAGAGGGAAGGCGGAGTCCTTGACTTCGTGATCAGTCCCAAAGGTAGTGTCAACGACCACGGAGAACAAAACGGATTCACCTGATTTGTAGGCGCTTCGACCTGCAAACCCAGCACCGAACATCACCCCTTCCTCCTGAGTGGATGCAAAGAACCGCAGGCGTCCGGGAATTTTTTTCGAACCAAGTGCCTCGGTCACGAGCAGCGCGAGGAAGACACCGGCCTTATTGTCAAGCCCCACCCCTGTTACGCGTGAACCAAGGAGGCCTGCAGGCTCAAGCCGCCATGTGCAGACAGTGCCCACAGGCACAAGCCTCTTAACCTCTTCTCCAGGTAATCCCACGTCCACATAGAGCTTCTCGGAAGGTATGGGGGCCTTTTGTTCCTCTTCTGAAAGGAAATGAGGCGGCCGCATCCCCACTACCCCTACGAGTTCACGCTTACCCCAGACCGTGAGCTCCTGAGAAGGAGCGATCCTGGGGTCTATACCAGGCATCTTAAGATAGATGTAGCCCTCGTCATCGATGCGATCCGCTACGAAGGCAACCTGATCGATGTGCGCTGAGAAGAAGGCAAGCTTATCGCCCTCTCCCAACCCCCAGGAAAGACCTGCAGGGCCAAGGTCTTGCGCTTTGATTCCATGAACGTCAAGGTATTTGACGAGAAACGCCTTCATCCGCTCCTCGTGACCTGAAGGCGAGGGGATCTGCAAAAGATCAAAGAGCAGCTCGCGATTCATCTGGATCGGAACCACTCCAGAAGACGATTAAGCTCGTCCTCGTTGGCGTAGCGCAGCTCGATCTTTCCTCCTTTCCGGCTTCGCACCACCCGCACCTTGATACCCAGCTTCTCACTGATAAGCTCCTCAGCAGCCTCGGCAATAGCGTCCTTTCTTTTGCGCCGCTGTGGCATCTTGACCTTTGCCGCCGAGCGCGCTATCTGCTCCACCGCCCTCACGGTAAGACCATCGGCTACGATGCGGTCGCAGAGCTTGTCTACAAGCGAAACAGATGAGATCTGAAGGAGTGCACGGGCATGACCTTCGGTAATGCGGTCTTCCTCAAGTAACTTTCTAGCCTTGCGCGGAAGCCCCAGAAGCCTGAGGGTATTGGCCACGGTCGAACGATCCTTTCCCACCACCTTGGCCACATCCTCCTGGCTCATCCCGAACTCATCCACGAGCTTCCTGTAGGCGAGCGCTGCCTCTATTGGATTGAGGTCTTCACGCTGCAGGTTCTCAACCAGAGCCAGGGCAAGCATCTGGCGATCAGTAGCCTTTCGGATGATTGCCGGGATTTCGGCAAGACCTGCAAGCTCTGCGGCCTTCAGGCGTCTTGAACCGACCAGAAGCTGATAGCTCGTGCCTTTGCGCCTGACCAGGATAGGTTGAAGCATACCGTGTTCTTTGATGGATGCAGCAAGCTCGGAGATCTCCTGGCCTGATATCTTGCGTGGCTGATATGGATTGGTGGCGATAAGCTTGATCGGTATCCTAAGGGCCTCCCCTTTCGCTTCTCTTGGTGCAGCTGGGATAAGGGCGTCTATACCCTTGCCCAAAGCCTTCCTAGCCACGGCCAATCACCTCGCTTGCAAGCTCCAGATAGGCTTGCGCGCCGCGGGAGTTGATGTCGTAGTGAAGGATGGTCTGGCCGAAGCTGGGTGCCTCGGCAAGTCGCACGTTGCGGGGAATTACGGTGTCAAAAACCTTATCTTGAAAATACTTGCGGACCTCTTCTGCCACCTGCTCGGAGAGGTTGGTGCGTACGTCGTACATGGTCAGGAGCACCCCGAAGATCTCAAGCCCGGGATTAAGTGAAAAACGCACCCGATTCAGGGTATCCAGCAGTTTGCCTATACCTTCAAGCGAGTAGTACTCGCACTGAACAGGTATAAGCACACCTTCAGCGGCAACCAGAGCGTTCACGGTCAAAAGCCCCAAGGAGGGCGGAGCGTCCATGATGATGTAGTCGTATTGAGAATCCAGGGGCGCAACCGCCTCACGCAGCCTTGAGGCACGCAGCTCGGTGTCCACGAGTTCGATCTCAAGCCCTGCCAGATCAATAGAAGCGGGGATGATATCCAGGAACCTGACAGCGGTTGGACGGATAGCCTCACGCACGCGGCCAGGTTCGTTCAATACCTCGTATGTGGAAAGCTCAAGCTCGCGGCTGTCTATCCCAAGGCCCGAGGTGGCGTTGGTCTGAGCATCGGTATCAACCAGAAGCACATGCTTCTCTGCAACCGCAAGTGCTGCCGAGAGGTTGATCGCGGTGGTGGTCTTTCCAACTCCGCCCTTCTGATTGACGATTGAGATCCGCCTCATCGGTTATGTTATTTAATCCTCACCGTTTGTCAATAAAGAGGGTCCCTTGAGCTCGTGGAGGCTGAGAAGCTCCTCAAACGTCATCTCTTTCTGTTCGCCGGTGTGCATGTCTCGCAGGATAAATCGAGCCTTGACGATCTCATCCTCCCCAATGATCAGCACCCTTTCTGCGTTGCGTGCATCGGCGCACTTGAGCTTTCTGGAAAGCCCACCGGAGCGGAACTCGGCCTGGACAGAGATCCCTGCCTCACGCAGCTTGAAGATGAGTTCGAGAGCGTAAGCCTGGGCTTTATCGCCCAGAGGAAGGACTAAAAGCGGGATGGATGCCCCGGAGAACTCAAATATATCCTCTCCCCTGCTGGTAAGGAGTGCGCGCTCGATGCCGAAGGCAAAGCCTGTTGCAGGGGTGGGTGGACCGCCAAGCTCCTCGGCAAGGTAGTCGTAACGACCGCCGCCGCATAGCGTATCCTGAGCACCAAGAAGCGTGGACTTGAACTCGATCACCGTTCTGGAGTAGTAGTCGAGCCCCCGAACCATTCGCTCGTTCTCTCCGAAGGGAATCGAGAACCGCCCAAGGCCCTTCTTCACTGCATCAAAGTGTTCCTTACACCCCTGACAGAGGTGCTCACGCTGAGATGGAGCGGACTTGAGGACCTCCTGGCAGCCGGCAACCTTGCAGTCGAATACCCGCAAGGGGTTGCGTTGCATGCGTACCTTGCAGTCCTCACAGAGTTCCTTCTGGTGTTCTGTGAGAAATTGAGTCAGCTTCTCGGTATAGCCGGGCCTGCACTCGCGGCAGCCGATGGTATTGAGTTCCAGATACATCCCCTCTATCCCCATCTCGGTGAATAGATCGTAGCCGAGCTTGATGAGTTCCACGTCGGCCTCAGGCTCTGCCTCGCCTACGATCTCAACCCCTATCTGGGTATGCTCTCTATATCTGCCCTTCTGCGGCTTGTCCTGCCGGAACATAGTCATCGCATACCAGAGCCGGATGGGTATCTTAAGGTGATTCTCAAGGATAGCCCGCATCACCGACGGCGTGCCTTCAGGTCGCAGTGCCAGGTCGCGCCCGCCCATATCGGCAAACCGGTACATCTCCTTGATCACGATGTCCGAGGCCTCGCCTGTGGAGTGCTGGTAGAGTTCGTATTTTTCGAAAGTGGGAGGAAGTATGGGGAGGAACCCGGCACGGCTGAACTTGTCATGGACTAACTTCTCCAACTCCCGCCTGGCAAGAGCCTCGCGCGGCAGGACGTCTCGCGTGCCTTTAACCCGCTCGTAGCGCACGTCTCCTCCTTGCAAATCCTATAAAGAATCCAGCGACGATGCCTGCCTCGTTGGCCGCAAGATCAAGCACAGCAACATCCCTCTGAGGTGCGAGGAACTGCAGGAACTCGCTGGCCGCGCCGAAGACAAGGGCTATCAAAAGTCCCCACCACCCTAAGGATCGGGCGGAGAGGTATCCGAGATAACCGAAGGCGACGGCATGAAGCACCTTATCCAGCGGGAACTTCTGAGGCAGGGCTTCTCTACCTGGAATGAAGGAAAGGGCGATCAGGAAAAGCCCCCATACGATAAGGTAGATGTAATAACGCCGCATCCTATCCCCTTATGATCTCCCTGATGCGCATGAGCCGCGTAAGGTTGCCGCGCTCCATCTCGGAGAGCTTGAGTTTGATGAAGGAGATGGTCTCTGCGGTATTGGGTATAACCACGTACTCGAGCGCGTTGACCCGGCGGCGGGTGCGCTCGATCTCGGAGGCCAGAAGCTCAAGCGCCTTCTCCTTCTCGGCTAAAAGCACCATCTTCTCCAAAACCGCATAGAGAGACTGTAAGGCTAAATCCAGCTCGCCTGAGGTCTCAAGGAATCCGTAACATCGGATGCGGCCCTCCAGCTTAGGTTTGAAGGTAGGTGCCTTAACGTTCAGGATACGACGCGTGCCCGCTTCGATGGAAAGCTTTACCGCAGGAAGTGAGGTGGCGATGTCTGTAGCCTTCGGATCGCGCTGAGCCTTGGCCAACGCGTAACGGGCAGAGGCTTTCCGGAGTGATGCCTCCACCTCTCTACGCATATCCCTGATCTCATCTACCAACGAGTAAACGTTGCGCATAAGCTCCTCAAGTTTGTCTTTTAGGAGCTTGTATCCCCGCTCGGCGATAGCTAATCTGCGGCGCAGTTTTAGAAGCTCCATGCGAGTAGCGTTAACGTTAAGACGCATGCTTCTCCTCCGACTTCTTGAGCTTGGCCGCCGTCTTGTCATAATACTTTTCGAGATACTCATCGCGCACGCGCTTCATCTCGGCACGGGGAAGCATGATCAAAAGCTCCCAGCCCAGATCAAGGGTCTCCTCGATGGTTCGATCCTCGTATTCGTCCTGAGATACGTAGCGGCGCTCGAAGGACTCGGCGAAGCCCATGAACTGCTTATCGATGTCGGTCAAAGCGGCCTCGCCCAGGATCACCGCAAGCTCGGCCGCCTCCTTGCCGCGTGCGTAGGCCGCATATAGCTGGTTGAAGAGGTCGGCGTGGTCCTCACGGGTCTTTCCCGCCCCGATCCCTTTGTCCTTAAGTCGGGAAAGGGACGGAAGCACATCCACCGGCGGTGAGACGTTCTTGTGGTGCAGTGTTCGTGAGAGGATAATCTGCCCCTCGGTGATGTAACCGGTAAGGTCAGGGATAGGGTGGGTCTTGTCGTCCTCTGGCATGGTGAGGATGGGGATCAGGGTTATAGAACCCTCCGAACCTTTGATGCGGCCCGAGCGTTCGTAGATGGTGGCGAGATCGGTATAAAGATAGCCGGGGTAGCCGCGCCTGCCCGGGATCTCCTTGCGGGCAGCCGAGATCTCACGCAGGGCCTCGCAGTAGTTTGTGATGTCGGTAAGAATCACCAGAACGTGGTAGTCCTTTGTAAAGGCAAGATATTCGGCAGCGGTAAAGACAACTCGAGGCGTAGCGATACGCTCGATCGTCGGGTCGTCTGCCAGGTTTAGAAACAGTACCGCACGCTCCAGAGCACCGGTGCGGCGGAAGTCGTCGATGAAGAACTGCGCCTCCTCAAAGGTGATGCCCATGGCGCCGAACACCACCGCGAACTCCTCCTCTGCGCCAAGGATCCTTGCCTGCCGCACGATCTGCGCGGCCATCCGGTTGTGAGGAAGACCGGAGCCGGAAAACAGGGGAAGCTTCTGGCCGCGAACCAGGGTGTTCAGACCGTCGATGCAGGAGATGCCGGTCTGGATGAACTCGTTCGGGTAGCTGCGTGCGTAAGGGTTGATGGGCAGGCCGTTGATGTCGCGGAACTCTTCAGGGATCAAAGGAGGAGAGCCATCGCGGGGGCGACCGAGTCCATCGAAGACGCGGCCGAGTAGTTCTTCAGAGACGCCCAAGGTAATACCCTTACCCAGGAAGCGCACCCTTGTCTGGCCTATCTCGATACCAGCCGAACCCTCAAACACCTGAATAAGTGCCTTGTCCTTATCTACTTCAAGGACACGCCCCCTACGGCGCTCACCGGAGGGAAGGAATATCTCAACAAGCTCCTCGTACTTGACGCCCTCAACCCCTTCGACCAAGAGGAGCGGCCCGGAGACCGAGGTGATGGTCTGGTAGTCAATAATCCCTCTTAGCTTCTGTTTGGATGCCGTCTTCTCAGTTTTTGTTGAGGGTGTTTTCTGGGGAGTCATGAGGTCACCTCCTCCTTCCTCTTGAGGGAAGAGATGGCTTCAACAACTTCCTCCTCGATCTTTGGTATCCGCTCCCGGTCTCCCTCCGGTATGTATCTGGTGCGTGCGATCTTTTCACGAACCGGCAGTTCGATGAGGTCGTCCAGATCCGCACCGGCATCAAGCGCCTTACGGGCCTCACGGTAGTATCTGAGCACAGCTGAAAGCATCTTGGCCTGTTTATCAAGACTCGCATAGGTGTCGATCTCGTGGAAGGCGTTCTGGTGCAAAAAGTCCTCACGGATGGAGCGCGCCGCCTCCATGATGAGCCGCTCCTTGGGCGAGAGCGCGTCGATTCCGATCAAGCGAACAATCTCGGCAAGCTCATCTTCTTCCTGCAGGAGCCGCATCGCCTCTTTTGAGTCTTCAAGAAACTTCGCACCCAGGGTCTCGCGGACGGATTCAGCAACCGAGGGGGTGTAGAGGGAGTAGGAGCGGAGCCACGAGATGGCCGGGAAGTGCCTGGCATACGCCAGATTCGCCTCAAGCGACCAGAAGACCTTGACCACGCGCAGGGTCGCCTGAACCACAGGGTCTGAAAGGTCGCCGCCCGGAGGGGATACAGCCCCGATCACGGATAAGGCACCGCGGCGGTCATCAGAACCAAGGCATTCCACCAGTCCTGCACGCTCGTAGAACTCGGCGATGCGGGCTGAAAGGTATGCAGGATAGCCTTCCTCGCCCGGCATCTCCTCTAATCGGCCTGAGATCTCGCGCATAGCCTCGGCCCAGCGGGAGGTGGAGTCGGCCATAAGGGCTACCGAGTAGCCCATATCGCGGAAATACTCAGCGATGGTGATGCCGGTGTAGACCGAAGCCTCACGCGCGGCCACAGGCATGTTGGAGGTGTTGGCGATCAAAACGGTGCGCTTCATCAAAGGCTCGCCCGACTTGGGATCGGCTAACTCTGGGAACTCGATCAGAACGTCGGTCATCTCGTTGCCGCGCTCCCCGCAGCCCACATAGATGATCACCTCAGCGTCCGCCCATTTTGCAAGCTGGTGCTGGATAACGGTCTTGCCTGACCCGAACGGGCCGGGAACACACGCCGTCCCGCCCTTACAAAGCGGGTAGAAGGTATCAATCACCCGCTGACCCGTGGAGAGTATCTCATACGGCGCATGCTTGCGCTTGTAAGGACGAGGGCGTCGCACCGGCCAGCGCTGCATCATGGTGACTGAGATTTTCTTTCCATCTTTATCCTTGACGACAGCGACGGTATCTTCGACCGTGAAGGAACCTTTCCTGATCTCTACGATCTCGCCCTCTATTTCTGGCGGAACCATGATTCGGTGCTCGATGAGCACCGTCTCGGAGACCGTTCCCAGAATATCACCGGCCGTAACCTTCTGGCCTTTCTTTACCTGCGGCACGAAGTTCCACCTCCTCTCGCGGGGAAGTGCAGGAATCTCAACGCCGCGTGAGATGAATGATCCTGTCCGGGCAGCGATATCTGAAAGCGGTCTCTGAATACCGTCGTAGATGGCCTCGACGAGTCCAGGACCGAGCTCCACCGACAAAGGATCGTGGGTAGGATAGACCGGCTCACCCGGCCCTATGCCGCCCGTGTCCTCATAGACCTGGATGGATGCCCGCTTGCCCTCAAGGCCAATAATCTCTCCAACCAGGCGTTTTTCCGAAACCTTTACCACGTCATACATCCGTGATGTTCCCATGCCCTCGGCAACAACCAAGGGACCTGAGACCTTCAGGATGCGACCGACATCTTCGGCTCTGTTCACTTAACCTCCAGGTAGACGTCCACTCCTATTGCCTTTTTTATGAGTTCTCTTACCCGCTGCATGGCGTAGCGTTCCTCTTCTCCCACCGAGGGGATGGGAACAAAGGTCGGAAACATTCTACCTTTACGCTTGAGAAGAAAATCGCGCAGCAGAGGATAGAACCCTTCTGCGTAGAATACGATCTTATAGTTACTTAAAGCAAGCTCCCTGGCTTTCTCCAAAACACTCGACTCATCGGCCCTTGCCTCTCCTAATCCTACAGCACGAAAGGGCTCGGTAAGCTCACGAGGCCCTAGGATGCAAATCTCAGTCAAACCAGGCAATTGACTTCCTTACGGTTAGAGCTTCCAACCTGTAGCGTAATCCGGTGACTACACGCCGGATATTGCTTCTCTCCTCTCTCTTGGTGAGCGCATAACCCACCAGCGGCTCGTAGCCGAAGGTAAGACGCCGGGCAGAGAGAAGAAACTCAAGCTCTCTCTCCTTCATCCGACGCTCAAGCAGCAGAAAACTCTCCGGCACCCCACGCAATCCATCCCCCAGGTGAGCGTACTGGTCAAGTTGCAGAATCTCGTTCACCCAGCCCTCCTTGCCCGCATCCCACCAGGCCTTGAAGCGATCCAAGGCAACAGCCCCGTAGGGCAAAAAGTATCTTAAGAACTCCTCCCATTCTTCCTCAGCCACCTTAAGCCGCAGGAAGGTCAAAAGGTTGGTAAAGTCCACCTGCAGAGAAAGCAAGGCTGTCAGAAACGAGTATCCCTTGCTCATAAGGTGCTGACGTTCGATGATTGCTCTATCCAGAATAAGATCGATGCTTGCAGGATCAAGCTCCTCGTAGTTGGCGGCAATAACCTTACCTGTTGGTTCGGCGAGCCAATCCGGAACCTCACTTGCCTCCCCCTCGATGAACCTTGAGAACTCCTCTGCAGACGGCGAACCCTCGGAGATAAACACCTCATCTGCGATCTGGGCTCCGTAATAACGTCTAAGTGCAAACTTGAGGTTGCTTACAAGATCAGGGGCAAGGAAGAACTCAAGGATCGGTTCCTCCTCAAGGTAGCGGCGGAAGAACGCCTCCTCTTCGGCAGCGGCACGCATGAGCATGGTATCGGCATCCTCGGCACGGGTCTCTCCGTAAGGGGTATCTGCCAGGGCGGAGATGATCTGGTTCTCGTTTTTAGAATCAATCAACCGATCGAGGAGCGAACGGGTAAGCATCCGAGCCTCACGTGAGCGCACCCGACCGATAGCAAACGCATACCTCGGGTTCTCAGAAGGGGTATAAGCGACCATGTCTTGCGATTATACCGAGGCCGTATCAAGTGTCAACCTTTCACCTCACGCGTACGTTTGACGTCCGCGTGGGGACCCCGAATAGACACCTGAATGAGGGAATAAATGAATGCAGAAAGGGTATTACAAGACAAAGGAGGTCAAGATGGAACGTAAAGAACCTCGTTCTCTCCGCGATGGAGCTACCCAACGCATCCAGTTGGGGGTGATTGGAGCGCTGGGAATCGTTATCGTTCTCTTTGTCTTTCTAGGCAATGTGAGATTAAAACCTGCAGATATAATCGCAAACCCGACACAAATAATTCCATTGGACCCCAGCAAAGTTGATCCTGACCCTATCGAGCCGCCCAAGGTAGACAACAAAGTTGCAGAGATAACAAAGGCCGAAAATGACGAGACAGCCGATACCACCCTGCCAGGCATCAGCGTGGATTTTGACGAACCTATTGGAAGCGATCGGATCAAACGGAGTTTCGAGGACGTGCCTATCCCTCCGGTTGACGCAAAGAAACCACAACTTATTGGCGAACTTGACGTTAAATACCCTGAGCGCATGATCGCAATCGAGGCCGAAGGACTGGTGATCGTAGGGGCCGCATTGGATGAAGAGGGGCGCGTTTTCGACACCCGAGTTCTAAAAAGCTCAGGTTTTGCGGAACTGGACAGTGCAGCGGTGCAAGCGATTTGCAACGCCCGCTTCAGCCCGGCGATGCAGCACAATAAGCCTCTGGCCGTCAAGATATCCGTACCTGTCCGCTTCAGCTTAAGAGGTAACTAAAGGAGGCTTAAAATGAAGCTTTTAGCAGCAATCATACTTGTCTTTGCCACAACCGGCGGGGACGAAGCGCTCGTCCACAGCATCCCCACCAACGTAGGTGTCCTCAACTACGTTCAGGCCGAGAACCTGCGCATCTACCCATTGACATATTCCGGCTCGTCCAAGACGTTCATGACCCTTAAGACCGCGCTGGAGAAGAACCTCATTGTGGTCAAGGAAAAAGGCGACGGAGACGTTAATACCGTTGTTATAAAAAACAAAAGCAACTCCACAATCTTTGTGATGGCTGGTGAAGTCATCAAAGGCGCAAAGCAGGATAGAATGATCGAAAACGACCTCCTGATCCCGCCGGAATCGAAATGGATAGAGGTTGCGGTCTACTGCACCGAGCATGGACGCTGGCATGGAATCTCCAAGGAGTTTGCCGCCGCGGACATAAACGTCTCCCCTTCGGTACGCGCTAATGCACGCAAGAAAAAAAGTCAGTCCGAGGTCTGGGCAAAAGTCGCAGAGAACCAACAGGATGTGATGGGCGGCACCTCAGGGACAGGAGCATTCGCACACATCTACGACTCCAAATGTTATCAGGACAAACGCGACACCTAC
>JABUBL010000098.1_pt1 | contig 19282 bp, 20 predicted proteins | sample 7240371 | NCBI WGS metagenome assembly JABUBL01 (sample SAMN07256343, study PRJNA390944) | subsurface metagenome | isolation source: Methane hydrate marine sediment | place: Pacific Ocean: Eastern North Pacific, ODP site 1244 | collected 2002
TTGGGGGGGGGGGGGTGGTTGTTGCCAACCTCTGAAAGTTGAACTGAACAGGTTAATATCTATCACATACAAATCTTTCCGGAATCGTGACACCATGCGCATCGCAATGGTCGGCGATGAATTTTACCCAGCCATTGGCGGAGCACCCGCCTATACCATGGGGTTAGGCATGGCATTGGCTAGGCTAGGTGTGGAACCAACCCTTTTTTCCCATGCCCATCCGAGGCAAGCCAAGGAAGAGGAGTTCAACGGGTTAACGGTCAAGCGCCTAAAGGGCTTCGTCATATCCCGTTTCGATCGCGCTATCTCGGCTAGTCTTGCCAAGCGTCTCCACGAATGTATCAAGTTCGGCGGGTTCGATGTAATTCACGGTCAGGACATATATTCACCAATGGCATTGCAATCCATATACTCCGCTCGCAGGCGTCGAATACCATCTGTGCTGACCTGCCACTCGATTCATAAAACAGCTGGCCTCTGGCAACTCATCTACCGACCGTTAGTGCTCATGATGTGCCGCGCAAATCGCGTGATAGTTGTCAGCAACGCGACAAGAGAATTTTGTCGAGTGCTGGGCGTTCCAGACCACAAGATGGAGGTCATCCCGAATGGCGTCGACCTATCAAAATTCAACTCGGCTGTTGACGGTTTACGAATGCGTGCCCGCTTAGGACTTGGGTCAGAGCCGCTTGTCGTGAGCGCAACTCGGTTGGTTAGGCGGAAGGGGATGCACTATCTCGTGGCCGCTTTCTTGAAGGTGCGCAAGGGCGTACCGGATGCGAAATTGGCGATAGCGGGCAAGGGGCCGGAGGCTGCGAATCTGCGTGCTCGGATTAAAGAAATGGGCATCGAGGATTCGACATTTATGCTTGGGGCATTGTCACATGGCCAAGTGGCAGAACTGATGGCAGCAGCAAATGTATTTGTTTTACCTTCAATAGTCGAGTCATCTCCCCTCACGTTACTGGAGGCCATGGCGGTGGGTGCGCCTGTCGTGTGCCCCAGAGCAGGCGGTGTATCCGAAGTTATCGAAGATGGGATAAACGGACTGATGGTCCCCCCCGCGAACGTTGATGCATTGGCTGACGCGATTACACGCATCCTGAGTGACAAGCAGCTGGCAAAGCGTCTTAGGGGGAGCGGTTTGAAAATTGTACGTGAGAAGTTCAGCTGGGAAAGGGCGGCCAGACAAACTCTTGAACTCTATGAGAAGGTACGTGAGGAACATGCGAAACGTCGTACTCAGCATTGATGTCGAGCAGGATGTGCCCCCATCTTTAAACACGTGGCGAGGGATGGAGGAAGGACTGCCCCTCCTGTTGGATTTACTTTCGAAGCATGAGGTTCCCGCCACATTTTTCGTGACAGGTCAAGCAGCCGAGAAGTTTTCCAAATCGATTCGCAAGGTTTCAGATGAGCATGAAGTTGGCTGTCACGGTTATGAGCATGAAAGATTCGATAAAATGGGCGCCAAAGAGCAACTTCGGAGGATCGAGTTGGCAACAAGAATCTTGACCGAGGTCACTGGGCAGAGGATATTGGGATTCAGGGCACCAAACTTCAGACCTAACGCCCACACCTTCGCAGCTCTTAAGCGAGTGGGTTACCTTTACGATGCATCGAACGCATGTTACAGGGTTGGTCCAGACCCCACTCGTTTTGGATTGGTCGAAATTCGCAACACGTGGCCCTCAAGTTTTCTCCGTTTACCACCGGGATTTTCCACACGCGTGCTGCGTTTATGTTTGGCCACATTACCGCTGACGGTTTTGGACTACCACCCTTGGGAGCTTGTCAAAGTAACCGGGGTTAGATTTGATTGCAGATTTGCCACTGGCGAGGTCGCATTGCAGCGGTTGGACAAAGTATTGGATTACTTGCTCGGAAAAAAAGTGAAATTTAAATTGATGAAGGAAGTAGCATCGCCCCGCGGAGTTGAAATCCAACCGGCGATGCTTAAGCACGTGGGACAAGGGTCTGGAGCGTAGTAGATTGAAAATAGCCCTGATGACGGATACTTACCACCCGCAGGTCAATGGTGTGGTGAGCTCCATCGACACGATCGCGGGGGAGGTCAGGAAGAAGCACGAGGTTCATATCTTTGCCCCGACTAAGGTAGAACACGTACACAGCTTTCGCTCCGTCACGTTTTTCATCTGCCCAGACTATAAGATAGCCTTCTTCAGACCGAAAATGGTAGGTAAGATTTTCAAGAAGGAAGACATAGACTTAGTCCACGTTCACACGCCTTTCTCTTTAGGAGCGGCGGGGATAAAAGCCGCGAGAGCACTCACCATTCCTGCAGTAGGAACTTTCCACACGCTCATTCCCGAGTACACTCACTACGTCTCTGAGACTTTGGGCCCCCTGCTGAGTAGGCTCACTTGGAAGTACGTCACTATGTTTTACAAGCGCTGCAATGTCGTGACAACTCCCTCCAACCCGATGAGGGAGCGCCTTGTTGAAAGAGGTTTGAAAAACGTGTACGTGATTCCAAACTCCCTCGATGTGAACCTCTTTCGTCCGGGGAAAAGGCCACGGAACAAAGACCCCTGCATCTTATTTGTCGGGAGGTTGGGCAAAGAAAAGAAGATAGAGGTGTTGATAGAAGCGGCGCCCAAGATTTTGAAGGAATACCCAAGGGCTAGGTTCAGGATAATTGGCACGGGTATTCATGAGGCGTGGTACAAAAAGCTGGTCGAGAAAAAGAGGCTGACCGATAGCTTCGTTTTCGAACGTTATTTAGATTTGTCGGACCTGATAGATGCATACGGGGCGTGCGACGTCTTTGCCATGCCATCTGAAACGGAGACTCAGGGGCTGGTCGCCCTCGAGGCGATGGCGTGTGGGAGACCGGTCGTGGGAGCCGATGCCTTGGGGCTGAAGGATGTAATAACCCACGGCGTTGACGGCTACCTGTTTCAACCAGGCAGCTCTAATGAACTTGCCAATTATGTGGTCGGGCTGTTGGCGGACGAGCGGCGCTGGCGGAAGATGGGGAAGAAGGCGCGCGAGAAGGCGGAGAAGTTCTCCTCGAAAAGAATCGGGAAGCTGTGGGTCAGGTTCTACTCTTCGCTCCTATAGTTCATTGTAAACTCGAATTTGTTACACGGTTACGAGAGGACTTCCTGATATGCTGCAGGCGAAGGTGTCCTATTGAGGGTAAAAGGTCGTTCTCCAAGTAATTTTACTTTCAAGCAGATAATTTGCACCGAAAACAATCATAATGGCTATCAGATTGCTCATCAAGTAGTATATCCCGAAAAGTTCAGTAAACATATAAAGGATACCGATGTGTCCAAAAAGAGTCGCTAATCTTATCGAATTGCTCTTAGCCAGTCTAGTAAGAAATTGTTTAGCTCCAGATGTCTTGCTATCAGTAAAAGTGAACCTGTTATTCATAACGAACTGAGTGACGATGCAAATCTCCACTGCGATTGCGCTCGAGAGAAGATAGAAAAGACCAAAAAATTCCGTGAGGACGAAGAGAAGCCCAGTGTTAAGGACTGCACCAAAAACACCGATTAAGGCGAAAGGGATCAGCCTCTTCGTGAGCAACGGTTGGATCTTGAGTTCTCCAAAGGTTTGCAAAAGCCGTTGCCCCATAGTAAAGTAGTCCCTAAGAGACACTTTGCTTTATCCTTTGTCTTTCCACCTTACTGGAATCTCTTTCACTCGGTACCTATGATTTTGAGCCTTTACTAAAAATTCCGAGTCCCAGAACAAATGGTCATTCTTTACCTCCAAGACCAAATTCTCAAAGATATCTCTTCTAAAGGCCTTGAATCCACACTGATGATCTCGTAAATTGGAGCCAAGAAGTAGCCTAACAAGTTTATTGAACACTTTGCCGGCGATGGTTCTTCTAATTCCCCTATCTACCTTGCTGTTAGGAAGAAGCCTAGATCCTATACTGATATCGTAGCCTTCTTCATCAACCGCCTTGATCAATTCAGGGAGATGCTGTAAATCAGTTGCAAGATCGACATCCATAAAGGCGAGTATTCTCCCTTTTCCTTCCCTGAAGGCCATAGTTAGCGCTTTGCCTTTACCAAGTCTTTTGTCACTATGAAAATACCTAACTTGGTCGAATTTTCCTGCCAACTTTTTAGCTACCTCTGGTGTTTTATCCGTTGACCCATCCTCAACGATAATGATTTCATAATCCTTTTTGTTCAAGAATTGATCTAACGCTTCGAGAGTCAGTGTAGTGCACTTATCAAGAGTGTCTTCCTCATTATAGGCGGGTAATACCAGGGAAAGGAGTACTTCTTCTTTATCCCCATTTATTTTCCATGTCATGGGTTTCCTCCAAACTAGCATCCATACCATCTTAGGTCGTTAATTATCCTATGAGCGTTTGCTTGTCCAGATCGATGAGCTTCGCGCTCATTGTAAGTGGGGACGATCACACTGATTTTTTTCACGGGTTATACCTCGTATAGAATGTAGTGCTTGGTCTCATCAATCTTTAACCCGATGCTTTCGACTTTGTTCACCCAATCTTGAGGATACTTTACAGCTTCTTCTCCAATCATCGGGCTGTCAGCCGGAGTGATCAGCCCTTTATCGATTAGGACATGCGTTACTCCATGTTTCGTGATGAAGTTTTCGAGTTTTTCAACGTTCTCGAAGGTATCATATAAGTCTCCGCTCCAGAACAATGACGTCCAACCTGCGCGACATCTAATTCTGTATGCAAGCTGCGCCTGTTCTCTGGTCAACACGAAATCATTTTCGTCGATATGGTGGGCAATATTGTCAAAATCGTTAGGAATCCGCGCATTTACATGGAGCCCCTGAGCAGGATAAACGATTAGTATCCCTACAAACAAGACAGGCAGCCACCGTTTGTAGTTCTTGAAAATATTCCCATAAGCGATTGCTAGAAATGGCAACGTGAACATTATGTACCTAGCCAGACCCGCTACGCTGGGCATCAGGATGAAAATGAGCATGATTTGACTCCCGAATACTAATGCTAGAGTTCGGTCCTGAGGTTTGGTCAAAAACAAGGGGATAAAGGCGGTGAAAGCGACGACGATTATTCCAAGCACCTGCAGGAAGTATCCATGCGCTAAAATGCTCCAGAAAGAGAGATGACTCATATACCACCCATACGCATTCGGGTCTGACAATCCTTGGAGTGGGTAGAGAAGGTTAGTTCCTCGCAATACAGGATTGACTAAATAATAACCAAGACCTGTGAGAAGGATTATCGGGATAAGTACCTGAAACAACCTCGTCCGTTGATTATTGTATTTGAACCATAGCACAAGCCACACGAAGAGAAGCGTCATTAGCGCGATTTCTCTAGTCATGCTAGCATAGAAGCCAGAGCCAACCGCAAGCGCGATATAGACAGATTTCCCGTCGAGGATGTATCTGAGTGTGGCATAGGTACTCAGGAGAACTAGCATTAGGGCGAACATATCTGAATGTGGAATAATAGTGAATCTGGAGAAGGAGAGAGATAGGACGAGCGGCGTAATCACTGCTATGTTTCTTCCGAACCCGAAGAGTTTGTGGAGTTTGATTACTAGAATGAGCGATACTCCAGCAAATACAACTCCCAGAACTTTGTAGAGCGAGACCCAATGGGGGAGCGCAGCCATCGCAAGATGGTACCCTAGGGGGTAGGGAAAAGGGGCTTGGGCGGCGTTGCTTTGGAAGAGGTGAGGATGGTAAATAGGGATCACGCCTGACTCCTGAATATCTCTCACGTAGTCGAGATGTAGGTTGGAATCCAAGTCGTTCAGGTTAGTGAGGAGAGCGACCACAGATCCCAAGATAAGAAATAACAAAATAAAGGATCTCTTTTTTGTCAGCCTGAATTTTCGAACCAGTTGCATCAGCGGACGTTTCACTTTAGGCATTCATCCCCCGAAGTTAAGATATTTAGTGAGCGGGGATTAAAACCACATTAGGTGGGTGATTGATAGGCATGATCTTATGTGGGGGGTTAAGCAAGCGCATGCGTCCCCTAACAAGTAAGATACCGAAGGTGTTACTTGAGCTCAAGCCCGGCTACACGATTCTGGATAGACAACTTTTCGGCTACAAGAGCGCTGGAATCGATCGCGTGTTTCTGCTTACAGGCCACCTCGGTGAAAAAATTAGACAAAAATGCGGCGGCGAGTACAGAGAACTCAAAATCGAGTACGTCGCCGAGAAAAAGCCCCTAGGCACGCTCAACGCCATCCGGTTGGGCCTGAGGAAAGCTGACGAGGACGTGGTCGTTAGTAATGGTGATGTGGTCGCGGACATCAACCTAAGGCGGATGATGCAAGAGTTCAAAAGATCCCGTTGTTCAGCATCGATGTTCGTCACACGGATGCTGAGTCCCTTCGGCATCCTGCGGCTCGAGGGGGGTCGCATCAAGTCGTTCGAGGAGAAACCGCTGCTCGAGCACTACATCAACGCGGGCTACTACTGCCTTTCCAGGCGCGTGCTGCCCCTGCTTGAGAAGTTTAAGACAGGGAACATCGAACGCACGGCGTTTCCAGAACTTGCAGCCCGCGGGCGACTTGCGTGCTACAAGGAGGATAGAGACCCATTTTGGGCGGCGATTGACACAGTGAAGGATTTAGAGGAGGTCAAAAAGGAGTACTCAAACCGCAAGGATAAACCTTGGGGTCATGAGAAATTACTCGAACTCACCAACAAACGAATGGAAAAATTGCTTTTCATCATGGCCGGCTACCGAACCTCGCTCCATTATCATAAGGTCAGGGATGAGGTCCTTCACGTGCTAGGCGGTGCTGGGTGGATTGAGTTCGAGCGAGGCAAGCGGAGGCGGTTCAGGAAAGGGATGAAGATACGGATCAAGCCAAAAGTCGTTCACAGTTTCATAGCCTCCAAAACCACATTGATTCACGAAATCTCGACGCCGTATCCCGAGGATGTAGTGAGGGTAAAGGATTTTTACGCGGTGAGGTAGCCGCTTGGGGAAGATCAGCTGCAGGATTGGCTACAAGCCCCAGCTGTGTGGTTAAAATGAAGGGATTCACCCTACGAAGGGTCTTACTGCTCGCCTTTTTTCTCATCGTAATTATTATAGCGGTAGTGTGGTTTGCCCGCGAGGACCTTGATGCAATGCTCCGTACTCTGGGCGAGTTTGGTTACCCAGGTATCTTTATGCTCAGCTTCATCGGCGCTGCATCTGTCATAGTTCCAATCCCATACACCGTAGTTTTGTTAACCATCAGCGCACCACAATTCGGTTTTAATCCCCTCCTGCTTGCCATTGTTGCTGGTTTTGGGGCGGCGGTGGGCGAGCTCGTGGGCTATGGGCTGGGCTATGCTGGCAGGAGGGTCGTGAGTAAAAAGTACGACCACCGTTTGAACGCGATGTTAAGGATCTTCGATCGTTTTGGGATGCCAGCAGTTTTCATCTTTGCCTTGACACCTTTGCCTGATGATCTTCTCTTCATCCCACTCGGACTGATGCGTTACAGCCTCTGGAAGGCGTTTATTCCGTGCGTGGCTGGGAAATTTCTCATGTCGTTAATCATCGTTCACGTTGGTTCAGCAACGGGCCAAATGTTTGCGGAAAACTGGATCATAGCACTAGTCACAGCGGTGTTGTTAATTTTGATTGTAGTTGTAATGTTCAAAATCGACTGGGAGAAAACGATTGAGAAATATTTACCGCAAAAGAAAGGCAAATCAAGGCAATCCTCGCGTTTGTGATGTCTCCTTTCACGAAGTTGAACTTGGGAGTTTCTGGGGTACAGTGGTCGAGAATGCCCTAAGGGTTTTCGAGTGTTAGATGTGTTTTGTAGATACTGATGTTGTCTTGAGAGTAGATCAGCGAGTACCCGAGTTCTTGAATTATATTCTCTTCGGCCTGAGCACGCCAGGAATGTTTACTGTAGTCCCCGTAGATGAGAACGTAGGAAGCGTTTTCTGCCTCTATTAACTTAACGTACGCCTCAAGATTGTCGGGCACTTCCTCGGAAGACTCCCTCCCCTCGTTGGTGAACCTGATACCAAGCTTTGGCAGCATGTAAAGAGCTGAGCCATCGGATGCATATCTAACTTCGCCGGTGCCCAAGTCCTCCACGAGTTCAGGCGGGAGGTTGTCGTACGCCGCAGGATTGTCTGGAATTGGAGAATGTGCAACAACAACTCCCGCTGAAAGTAACATAAAGACTAGTGCGAGCGGTGCATACTTCTGCATCAAAAATGGTAGCGCAAACAGCAGAGCGACAAAGCCAACTCTATCTAGCACAAGTGCGCCAGGAACTGGTAAACCAAAAAAGCTTGCTATCGCAGCAAGCAAAACCACAAGCCCGACGACACAAAGAGGCCAGCAGTCTTTCCTCAGCCACAGCACAGCCACCAATGCGCCAGACAAAAATAGGATATTCAAAATGTGAATCTCGGACGCGGCTTGAAATGAAACCCCAAAGAGCGTTACCAGCTGCACCAGAAATATTCCTGAAGGGACAAAATATGTTTTTAGCCAATCCACGATATTCCTAGTGAGCAGAACTGAAGCGCCAAGTAGACAGATAGCCATTGGATGCGTTATCACTGCCAACGCCCCCAGTAATACGGCAAAGATCCATTTCTTCTCAAAGTAAAAGTGAACCGATATCAACGCGAAGCAGAGACCCCAGATAAACGGCAGCTTTGCTGTCAGAAAAAGGTACATCGTGAAGGGATTCAAGAGTACAAGAAACGCACCAAGCGTTGCGGCTCTCTCCTGAACCAAATGCCTAAACATCGCTCTCGAGGAAAACCAAATACCTGGAGCAGCTACGCCAAGCAAAACTGCTACGGTGAGGATACCTAAGAGTGGATACAAGAGCACACCCAGAAGTGTCACTGGAGCACCGTACGCCAGAGTCAGATGAACGCCGCCCGCGAGAAACGGGTCTTGTCCTAGGAAACCTTTTGACGCTGCCCAAATGTTGTGGAGGTGAAAGGGGTAGTCGGGCCAATAAGCTAGATTTTTAGCGAACAGTAGGAATAGGATGTAGGCGTAAATGGCAATACCTGCAACAATAAGCGCCAAACGCAGATCAAATCGCAGTTTCACACTCCACCCTGGGTTTAAAAGGCCCTAGGAGTTTATAAACAACTCCCTCGGGAATGAAGGAGGTTTTCATGCGATTAGTGATTAGATTACCCATAATTTTTGATTCAGACAAGGTGGCATGATGAAGAGAGGGTTAAAAAAGACCTTGAATTAGACTTCGGCATGCGTACGCTACGATCTCCAAGCAAGTCTTGGGCCTTCCAAGTTACGCACGCTTCAGCCTGAGCTCTAAGGGATCAGGGAAATCAGGCTTTTGCGAATCTATCCTTCAACTTTTCCAAGACTTTGGGTAAGGTGGTGTATTCCATTGCCTCGGCGCCCAACCGAGCTGGTTCAAATTCACCCATCCGACGCAGGACAACCGCGTACTCGACAGCCTCTCGGCGAGCCAAGTCAAACGAGGGATCCTCGAATAGATCGCTTATCATTGGATTGCCGTCATCATCGCAGGCGATTTTGCCGTGGCTGGCTTGGAAGCCGAGCGCCACGATTCTTGGGGGGCCATCGAAAGCCACGCATTTAGCGTCTTTCAGCCCCACGGGCATCAACGGGCCCCAGTGGCTACCGCGCATCCAACCTTCAACAAAATAACTGTGCATGAAAGGTGCTACCGCCTCCCCGAGCGCGGGTAAGCCGTGCTGGCACCTCACGATCGAGACGGGATCATCCTTTCCTACGTATTTGCCCGCAATCAACGAGAGCCTTGTGGTGCTAGTCGCGGCACATATGAGGTCATCGCTGGCCCGCCACACGTGTGAAGTCACATAGCGCCCAGGTGTTCCAATCAATGCAATTAACTCGTACATCTCTTCAGGACACTTCAGGACAACCTTCTTGTTTTCGAGCGTGTCAAGGACTTCAAATTTGAACCCTCCGCCCATGTTTGGATCGATTACAAGTCCGGCAGTGTTGAAGGGGTCAGCGAATATACGAAATATTGGATAGTTAAAAGCACCAGGTTCCGTTTTATCAGCGGCAAAGACAACGATTGGATCCGAGCGCCGCTCCTCGATTTCCATTTCAGCCACGCCAGGACCCATTCCTCGAACATTTCCGCTGAAAGCCCCCTTCAGAATATCCTGCCCCGCACCGTAGAGTTTAAGGTCGGTGGCCTTTTTGGCGGTCTCTTGGAAAATGTCCCAAGCTAGCTTGTGGATATCGGGATTGTTTTCCCCTTTTTGGTGAGCCATTAGAAGTTCAAGATCGTCTCCGGCATGGAACACGTAGTGGCTGTTGATGAGCCCTTTTTTCTGTGCTTCCTGCAGACGCTTTTCGCCGAGATTTAGTATTGGTGTGGGAACCGTGTGGTGCCCGGCTAAAGATCCTACATCGCACTTGATTATCGATATGGTCGTCTTTTCAGGCATTCACTCATCTCGCCTACATACTCGTTTCAGTATGCACATTTATAGTTAAATGTTACGTGTAAGAGATAAGGAACGCCCCAACTAGACCTGCGGCTACCGAGGCCGCGAGGATGAGTAATAGAGTCGTCATCGGTCCCGCTCCCACCTCTGGCTTCAGGGGCTTCCCTCGGAGCCGGTACCACATGTACGTTGCCCGCCGGGTGCCGAGGTGCGCAGCCCACAGGCAGAGCGGCAGGTTCACGGCCAAGATAAGCACGATGAACAGGACCATCCAGAATTCGTTAGCTGGGATATTGGGGAAGGACCAACCCCCCACCGTTCGCTCGAGTTGAGCGATAAGCACCCCGTCATAAACTCCTCGCGAGAAGAGGAAGACAGCAGCCCCCGCACCGAAGAAGAGTTGGGCGAGCACGAAGGTCGCGAGGACGGTAAGCGTGAAGTAGGCAAGCGGCTGCCACCATTCACTCAGTTCGAGTGGCGAGGGCACACGTACGGCCTGACTGATGTCAACGAAGGATCCTCCATCACCACCCCAACGCCCGTAAGCGACGCCGAGAACCCAGCTTCCGATGACTAGCAACCAAAATGCTGCGTGCCAGTATTCCCCGCGCATCGCTTCACCGAGGTGCTGAGCTATCGGTACTTTCTCTCGTAGTCGCGTCGTGCCTTGGATATAGCGCGGTTGAGGTAGTTGTGGCTTATCTTAGTCGGCTGGGCTGGTGTTAGTGGAGAAGGTGACGACTTCAAAATCCCGGCGGAACGCTCTAAAACGCTCAATCGGCGTTCCAAATCCGACAATCGCTGAATTAATGAGTTTAACTTACTCTCGATAGATGAAACGCGCGTATCTTTCGCAATTTGTTCCATTCCCTCACCTCTCTTTTGATTTTTTGAGCTTTCCAGTATTTAAAGTTAGTTTTGCCTAAAAAAGGTCGAAAAAAGCCCCATCATTCCTTCTGGGTCATTTTTTGCTCCTCTACCTCGCCGCCTGGTCTTCTCTCTCTGAAGACCTGCGCCGAAAACTTGCTTATATGAACCCCCTCACGGAGCCAGTGATCTGGCATCAGCCCCGCTTTCATGCAGGCGTGCGAGAGGAACTCCTCGGCATCCCACCCCCACTCGACGGGTACTTGGGGCAGCAGCAGGCCGGCATAACCCGACCACTCGATGATTAAACCGTCCCTGCCGATTACGATGTGTTTCGGATACTCGCGTGGGATTTTCACTTTGATGGGTTCGGGCTTCGAGAGCACGCTCACCTCCACCTCCAGCGCGGGGAGCTCTTCAGGGGTTACCGGCGGAAAGCGAGGGTCTCTGGTCGCGGAGCTTATGGCGGAGTCGATCACGGCATCGACGAGAGGGGTGGTGGGTAGGGGGTGGCCGATACATCCACGGAGCTCGCCCTCCTTGTTAAGGGTAACGAAAACGCCTCGATGTTTGCATAATTTCGCAGGCACCTTCGGCACCTGCGGTTTTCTGTCCTCGTGCAGGTAAGTTTCGATCGTTTTCCTAGCGAGCTTCACAAGCAACTTTCCTTCCTTGAGCGTGAGCACGGGATTTATCCCACCATCTGGTTATATCGTGAGGCCATTTCAAGTATAGTCTTCCAATGTGTGCCATGCCAATATATTTTACCACAATTCCCACATCGCCAGAACTCCCGTTGCGCTTTCAGTACGGTTGTTGGGACGATATCTTTGACATCGTCCTTGCTCGTAAGCTTGAGCGAACCGTTGCACATCGGGCATCGGGAGTTCTCGGGCTCGATCTTGATCCTCCGCCCACAGCGTTTCGAGACCTCGACTAGCTGCCCAACGACATCGTCGCTCTCGACGTAGGCGCTCCGGATGTCTAAACGCTTGGCGCGACGGTGCAGGGCCAAGTCGCACGTCAGCAGCACTCTTCGCTTGAGTTTGGCCAGCTCAAGCAAGACATCGTCCTGCTCGCTCGCGGGCACCTTGAGATCACCTATGTAAATGACATCGTGGCCAGCCAGCCTAAGCCAGCGCGCAAGCTTGCCGAGCATACCATCCGCGACGAATCTCATTAAACCGTGCTATTCTTTGCTGCGCTCCAAAAAAGTAGTTGTTGCTTGCTGTGGTTCTTTCAACCTTAAAAGGTCAAAAAGGACATTAAGGGTGGTAGTAAAATGCGCCAGCGTATCGAGGTGACCTGTCCCATCTGCGGTAAGCCTTTCAGCGTGGAGCTCGAGATAAGCACTTACGTCACAGCTGAGGCGGCGCCCCCAACGAAAAAGCGCGGGGTAGCGCTGGTGTTACGGAGCCAAGAGGCCAAGGTCGATTTCGTACTTCGCGCGATGCGGGCGCTGGCTAGCAAGGAGCCAAGCGGGATGATAGAGGTCGAGGAGATCGTCGACTTGGCCGGGAAAGTAGGGCTCACACGCGAGGAGGTCGATGGGGTTTTAGCTGGGGAGAAAGAGGCTGGCCATATCTACGAGCCGAAGCCGGGCGTGATCTGCTTTACCATCCCGCCCGAGCGAGCGAAAGGTTAGTCCTCTTCCTCGAAAATTTGTTTCTCTTCGAGGCCCTCATCGAGTACGCGTTTTAGCTGCTTTCGTTCGAGCTCAAGGTCCTTCTCTCTTCCTTTTCGTTCCTTCTCGCGGCGCTTGAAGCGGCGCAAACAAAACACCCATTTTAAGTTTTGCACATCAGCTTAATAGCCATTTGGTGTTTGTGTGTTGCACTTGAGGATGAACGACGAGTGCGTGGGGGCGATGGGAATCACTTTTTAGAAATAGTGGTTTTGCTAGCGGATCCCTTCACCTTAAGCAATTTCCTCGCTAGTTCCTTAATCGCCTTAGCTGCAGGCGATTTTGAGTCGAGTTCAATCAAGGGTTTTCCCTGTTTGAGTGCCTGCCTCACTTTTTCGTCTTCGGGTATTTCCGCCAGCACGGGTACGTTCTTGATTTCATTACGCGTCAGCTCGAACTCCTCTCGGCGGACGCGGTTGAGTACAACCCCTATTGGTGCCAAGCCCAAGAATTCAGCAATGAGGCGGGTCTTCATGGCGTCCGATATCGAGGTCATTTCAGGTGTCGCGACCAATAGGACCTCATGCCCGGCGCGCATGGCGGAAACGGTTTCCCGACTCAGGCCGCTCGGGACATCGACTAGTACGAAGTCGGTCTTTTTGGGTACTTGGCGCATTAGCTCGGGCAGGCGCTCCGGGCGGGCCTTCCTAATCTGCTCGAGTGCCACTGCGGCTGGAACGATCTTGACATGTTTCGGTCCCGGATGCATCACGTCGATGAACATAGCATCGCCCGCCAAGGCGTCGTTCAGGGTGTAGACGGACTTCTCGAGCTTGAAGAGGAGGGCGAGGTCGGGTGTAGTCAAACTACCGTCGATGATTATGGTCTCCTTACCCAAACTTGCGAGGGCGATGCCAAGGCTTGCGACAATCGTGGTTCGCCCTACTCCTCCCTTGCCAGAGGCGACGGCGATGCGGCGCATGTTGATCACAAAGACATGAGGTTGTCAATCTAAATACTATTGTGGTAAAATCCTTTTCCAGCTAATAAATAACTGCCTACTAAAGGAGGAGGGGAGAAGATGGTTGAACGATATGATGTAGTTGTGGCTGGAGGTGGTCCAGCCGGATTGGCTGCGGCAAAGGCGGTGGCAGCCGAAGGGGGCAAAGTGCTGTTGTTCGAGCTGCAGGCCCAGATAGGTGGACAGACGCAGTCCGCTACTTGGGTGCCCACCGATGTGATAACGCCCCCGCTTAAAGAATCGATCGTCGCGAATACGAATGAAGTGAGACTTCACTCACCCCACAAGGAGCTTTCGGTGAGCGGTGATTTCGGTACAATCATCGACCGGCGTCTGTTTGACAAGCTCTTGGCTGCGGAGGCCATAGCGAGCGACGCAGAGCTCTGGGTGAGCTGTCCCGTCAAGGAACTCTTGGTGAGCGAGGACGCTGTGCGGGGGGCCTATGTCGAGGCCGGGGGTTGGGCCGAGCGGATCGAGAGCGAACTGGTAATAGACGCCACGGGAGCCCGGGGCGAGTGGTCGGGTTTGTTGCTCAGGAAAGTGCTGAAGCGGGATTGGAAGCGTGAGCTTCTCGCGCTGAGCAACGAGTACTTGATGGCAAATGTGACAAACGATCAAAGCGTGGACCTGTTCTTTACCTCATACTTCGCTCCACTTGGACACGCTTGGGTTTACCCTTTCGGCAAACGTTTCGCGATGGCGGGGGTCCAAGGTGTACGTATTCACCCAGATGCCGCCCTCGATGAGTTCATAGGGAGACGTGGCGTGCCCAGACTCAAGCGAGCGGTACCGGTGGCGGCATTCCGTGGTCAGCTCCCCCTTGAGGGACCGTTGAGTCAGACATGCGCCAACGGGATAATCGCAGCAGGAGGTGCAGCTGGTCAAATCTATGCGCTATCAGGACAAGGGCTTCGTTATGCGCTTCGCTGCGGTGAGATCGCTGGCAAGGTAGCGATTGACGCGATCACCGAGGGCGATGTTTCGGCTGGGGCGTTGGCCGATTACGAACGGCAATGGCGAGCAGAGTTTGATGCCGAGCTAAGGGCCGGGCAGCTCCTGCACTCCTCGCTGAGCGTCTCGCAGGACCAGCGGATGGACGCGTTGTTGAGCGCGCTAGAGGGCAAGCCCAAGCTCCAACAGGCCTTCATCGACGTGTTCACCGGTTTCAGGCTTGAAGGCTCGCTCGAGGTGCTGCTGAAGGACGAGGAAATTTCCAGAATTTTTGGACGAGAAACGGTTAAGAAAACGCTTGCCCTGAAGTAGCATGACCTGAGGTCTTTTGGATGCGCTGCCCATCATGCAGTAGCTCTGCTGTGCTATATGACCAGCTCAGAGGGGAGCAGATATGCACACGCTGTGGCCTCGTGATCATGGAGCGCTCGCTCGAACTCGAGCCGGAGTGGCGCAGGAAGCCGGGGGAGGAACTGGAGCGCGCAGACGTGACGCAACACGATTTTGGGTTGGGAAGCAAGTTCGGTGTCTCGGGGGACCTACCCCCGAGCTGGCGTGCTAGCCTGAGGCGAATGCAGCTTTGGCAGAGGCGCTCGCGCGCGGGCACGTGGGGAAAGCGGAGCCTACGCGAGGCACTAATAGAGTTGGACAAGTTTTGCGAGGACTTGGCACTCCCCAAGGGCATCAAAGCCGAGATAAGCGCTCTCTATCGGCGGACTCGGGCGATGAGGCTGACTGCGGGAAGGGGGACCCATCAGGTTCTCGCGGCGCTCACGTTCATCACTTGCAGGCTGCGGGGTCTGCCGCGCACGGAGAGTGAGATCTCTCGCGCGCTGGCGACCTGCTCGGGCTTGGACGCGCGCGAAGCTTTGAATAACCTTCGTCGGCTTGCAAAATTTTTTGTCCGAAAGTTGAAGTTAGAGCTGCCCCGCGTCTCGATCGATAATTATATCAATCGATTTGCTACTCAACTTGGGCTGTCCAGGCGGGCGATTGAGCGCGCCCATGAGCTTCACGGCGTTTTACCTAAAAGGCCCGAACAGACGAAGCCTCCGCTCTTGCTCGCTGCGGCCATACTCTACCTCGCGTCGAAATCGACGGAGGAGAAGGTCACGATCAAAAAAATTACAAACATGATGGGCGTTGGAGCATCAAACTTATCGAGGACCGCTCGGAGTATTCGTGAACTTGTTGATCGTGGGGCGTGAAACTACAACAACTGGTGACGGGGGATAACGATTGTTCCCTCTTCAGCCTCCCCGACTTCCTCTGTTTTCTTTTGGAGGTAGAGTGCACCTGTAAGTGCGGCTATGGCGGCGTCGATCTCGTGTTCGCTCGCGCTCTCTTTCAACTTCACCCCCTTTCCCCTGAGTTTGGTCACCCATCGACGGCGGTCTGGGGTTTTGAAAAGGAGCACACCCGAGGTTCGGGGGTGGATTTCTATGACTTGGAGATTTTTTGTTCGAAGATCAGTTGCGAGATTTATCCCTCGTTCGGTGAGAGATAGCATACCAGCGAAAGTGGGCGGAAAGACGCGGAGGCCTCGTCTGATTAGCTCCCCGTCAGCCGTTCTTAGGTTACCGCGCCTTGGTAAGCTGAGTGGGGCATCGATGGCAATCAAAGCCGGACGTTCACGCGTGCATAACTCGACTATTTCTTTGTCGGAGTAAACCAACCGCGTGCTGATTTTTTGGTCGGAGAGTAGGGCAAAGCCGCTTGGATTCATCGGACGCCCGGCGAGATCAACGCCGATGACTTTCACGCAGATCATCTAACACTTATAAACTTTGACGCTTGATAACTTTGGCGGGGGCAGGAATGGCGAGCATTCGATGGTTCGGGCATTCAGGGTTTGAGATAATCGCGGACAAGAAAATTATTTTAGTTGACCCATTCCTCACCGGGAACCCGAAAGCTGCGGTGAAGGCTTCGGACATCACGCGGGCCGATATCGTTTGTGTCACCCATGATCACAGCCATCACCTTGGGGATGCCATCGATATCTGTAAGCGAACGGGCGCAACTTTTGTCGGTGTGTATGAGCTCGGTACCTACGCTCAAGCTCAAGGCGTTACCAATGTTGTGGCGATGAATATAGGAGCAACCCTGGAGGTGAAAGGTATCAAAATAACGATGGTTCAGGCTTTCCACTCGGCTGAACGTGGATCGCCCGTGGGCTTCGTGTTCGATGTAGGCAAGGCACGAATCTATCACGCGGGGGATACCGGTTTGTTCAGTGACATGCGAATGATTGGCCAAATTTACAGGCCAGATATCGTCTGCATCCCGATTGGTGGCTATTACACGATGGGCGCTCGAGAAGCGGCGGAGGCAGTCAGACTCATCCTCCCAAAAATTGTGTTTCCGATGCACTACCTTACTTTTCCCGTGCTCGCTCAGTCCGCCGACGACTTCGTCAACGCGATTAAGGAGAAGGGGCTCGGGACGCAAGTGGTTGTGCTGAAGCCGGGCGAGAGCTACAACTTTTGAGTTCGCTTATTGAGCACCGAGGCCACAACTAGGGGGAAAATGACTGTTACGTCCCCTATCACCATTACCGCTTTAGCGTCCGGGGCGAGCTTCCCCCACGACTTCGCCTCCTCGAGCGTGGCGCCGCTCAGCCCTCCGTGCTCTGGGCGGTCCATTGTAATCTGGATTGCGTATTTGAAGGATTGGGGTGTGAGCAGCATGCTTTGGAAGACGAAGTTCTTTGCCACGCCTCCACCGAGCAACACCGCCCCTGGTTCCTTCGCGTTGCCCGCTAACTCGACCACCTCTCGCACATCTCGCAGGCAATCGATGTTCAGCTCATGTTCTTGCGAGTAGAGCCACGCTTGGAGCCCGAGAATCGAGTCCGCTACCGCCGGGCAGAAGACGGGTACCCCTTTCACCGCAGCAGCTTTCACGAAGGAATTTTCATCATCGAGGCGCGATCCTATTCTACGTAAAAGCTCGGCCGATGACATTCGTGCTCCCTCTTTCGTGACATCGGCAAACATCGGTTGAATTCGATCTTCAAAAAGCTCGAAAACCTGCTGCGGAACATAAACGTCGAAGATGCGGCTTATACCTCGCTCGCGCAGCTCGGCATCGTTCACCAAGGCCTCGCCTCGTGCGTGATAGCCACCGAATGCTTCAATAAGGTCATGTGTGACGTTTGCGCCCGTGGTAACGATGACATTCACAAGTCCCTCATTGATTGCTTGGGTCAGAACTCGGCGAAGACCTCCGGGAACCATTGCACCTCCCACACCCATGAAAATCGTCGACCCGGCATCGAGCATCTCGCAGTAAATCTCGACGGCTTTCGCAACTCGGCCAGCACTGAAGACACCCGACTTCCCCATGGCGTCTACGAGTTCGTCGACCCGCATATCGGGTTTGAGCTCGATGTGCTCGACACGCTTTTTCATCAGTATTCCCTCCTTGGGTACGCGACCCTAACCAGTGGTTTAGCTAGGTGGCGCCTTGCACGGGGTGGGACTTCGAAGGCACCTACCTCGATCTCCCTCCGCATCTCCACAAGTTTTGCCGCACTGGCCGGCACCTTAATTTTGCACCGTTTGCACGAATATCCCTTGCCTTTCCCTTCGGACTTCATCCGCTTGCCGCAGCGCGGGCACGTCGGGTTGACCTTTCGTAGCACAGGCACAAGCTTTAGGATTGAAAGTTTTTCCAAATTTATGGTGAGGGGGAGCTCTGGCTTCTCTTTAACCCCGCCGTATGCGACAACCTTATCCCCGATGATAAGCTTCTTTGCAACATCGCGGAACTGGCGGGTAGGCTCGTAGGCGGCGCAGTCGATTTTCCCGGTTTTATCTCGCATGCTGAAAATAACATGGCCTCCTGGGATGATCTTGGGCGCACTTGAAACCTCCCCCCCAACGATCACCGACCAGTAGGGTTTGACTTCTGCAACCTTCGCTTGTCTGAGGTGTTCGTCCGTGCCCTGGTTCGTCATGTAAACGACAAAGCGCTCGATGGGTTCCAAAGATTTTACGAGTTTATGAGCCGCTAGCGTGGTTTTGGCGTCCTCTCCACGAATACCGTAAAGAATTGGGCAGGGGGTGTGAGGGGTGATTCGAATCTCTCCGGTGAAAGGGTCCAAATTGCCGAATGTATTTGGAAAAGTTTTAGTGTTCATCTTAACGACCGAAGCGGTATCGACTTTTCTCGGGGTCCCTCGATTTTCAGGCTTGCGATATGCGATGAGCTCGAATGTCCAGTCGTGCTCGAGCGTGTTGCCGATCGCAGCTAGTGCGCCAATGATGCCACGCCCGAGCTTGAACTTGTGCACTTCTGCGCCGATTTCCCCTGCCAAGGATTCAGCCTCATCAATCGTTGTGATATCTTGCACAACCTTCTTTGAGAATTTCCTTAGCTTTATGGGGATCCTTTCACCTGAG
>JABUBL010000099.1_pt1 | contig 19214 bp, 19 predicted proteins | sample 7240371 | NCBI WGS metagenome assembly JABUBL01 (sample SAMN07256343, study PRJNA390944) | subsurface metagenome | isolation source: Methane hydrate marine sediment | place: Pacific Ocean: Eastern North Pacific, ODP site 1244 | collected 2002
GGAGTAGGGGGTGTTCTTGGATAAGCCCGTATCAGTATACTGGTTGTCAGCGGCGTTAGTGGAGGTGAAGATGACCTGTCCATCCCGGCTCAGGGTATAGCCGGCGAAGTCCGGTGGGCTGTAGTTGTAGCGGTCCCAAGAGAGTTCCAGCTGGTATTTCCCCGGGGGACTGACACCCAGGACGCCGCTCCACACGTCGGCCAGGGTGCGGGTGGTCAGGGCCAGGGTGTTGCTCCAGGCGGTATTGTCCTGGCTGTCCCGGTGGTGCAGGCGGTAGCTGTAGGACTGACCCTGCTGGAGGGGACTGTCGGTGTAGGTGAGGGCCGCGTTGCGGGGGGCGGTATAAAGCAGGATGTCCGTGCTGTCAACGATGGCTCCGGTGGCCCGGTACAGGGCCACCCAGCTGGAGTCTTCCTGCTCCTCTATGGTCTTCCAGGCGATGGTAGCGGTGTACTTTGTTACTGAGAGTGGTGGGTCCGTCAGTATCGGCTGCGGCAGGGCCAGCGTCTGTACTTCCAGGACGTCGTCGCTGCGGAATGTGTTTTCATACCCGGCATCGTCTATCAGGTAGAGGTAATAATAATAGGTAGTGTTGGCGGTCCGGTCCGTATCGAGGTAGCTGTGAGTGCCCTCAGGTAAACCGGCGATGGAGTCCAGGGTAGCCATCTGGGATGAAGCCCCTCGGTGGAGGCGGTAGTAGGCTACGTCCTCGGTACTGGGTTCCCATTTCAACCCTACCGTGTACTTGGTAAGGGTAGAGGTTGCGCTGAGTATTACAGGCTGGGGCAGCAGGGTGCGGCCAGTGACCACCGAATCGCTGACAGAGGATGAGTCGAACCCGTCGTATACCCATATGCGGTAGTAATAATCCGTGTTTTCAAGGAGTCCGAAAGGACTGACACCCTTGCCCTGATCGGTGAAGCTGGTGGTATCGGGGCCGTTGATCCTGACCAGTGAATCAGAGTCGCCGGTAACGTCGCTGGTGACGTCCCGGCGGAGAAGGTAATGGGAAAAGTAGTACTCCACCGACGACTCCCATGTAAGCGTCACCGAATGCTTGGTGACATTGGTGGGCGCAAGCAGCTCCACCGGGATGGGTGGGTTGCCTTCATTATCCAGGTAGAACTTCCTGTGGGTAGACCGGCTGTTACCGGCAATGTCCTCCGCCGATGCCGTCAGCAGGATAAAGGAATCGGCGTCGGTGCAGTCGGGGTGGGCGGTGGTATTCCAGTAGAGTACGTAAGGCTCCGCGGTCAGCTGGGCCAGGGTGTCCCCCTCAGCCATAAAGACCACCTGTTTGATGCCTACATTGTCACGGGCCTCAGCCCGGATGGTGGCAATGTCATCGAGTACGTTGACACCTGCCTGTGGAAAACTAATTCGGATATAGGGCATGATAGTGTCGGTATCGTCGGGCTGCCTGCAACCCGAAGTGGACATGAGAAGCGCCGTGAGCAGGCCCGCGAAGGTGGCGGCTGAAACGGCTGTGACAGGTCTGATCATGAGGGTCCCGCCGGCCTTCAGTCCCAGAAGGAAGGATTGTTAAACTTCTGCCGGGAGGTAACGATACCGGCGGCATTGCGCGTGGTCACTACCAGTTCGGACGAGCGGGGGTGATAATCATAGGTGGTGGTCTCCTGCAGTTCTCCCTCGGTGGTGTAAAACGAGCGCCGCACCAGCTGGTCTTTTTTATCATAGACTAGCGCGAAGACCTGCTCAATTTTGCCGGTATTTGAGATAGCCGTACCGCGGAGGGTACGCTTGCCGGTCTCCGGGTCATTGTGCAGGCTGAAGGTGTAATAGTAGGATAGCTGGTTCAGCTCGTTGAAGACCTGGGTAGAGGCCAGGCTGCCGTTTCCGTCCCGTGTGAAAGCGACTTTCCATCCCGCTTTGACAATGCTCCAGTCCCGGAGGTAAAGGTAAGGATGTACCGTCAGCAGGGAACCGGAGCTGTCCCCGGCGAACTCGAGCCGGGCATAGGTGCCGCTGTCGGCGGCGGCCCGGTCATAGGTCACGGTATACACCAATCCCCCGCTATAATCCCACTGCTGGACGGACTGGATACTATCCTGCTGATCGTAGATGACCCGGAGGTAAGGCTCGTTTTCGGGCACTTTGTCCTTGCGGATATAGCTCACTGGTTCCAGGCGGCGGACGTTCCAGGCCTGGAAATAGCGCACCAGCGGTGGAAGGCCGGTCTCGGACTGGTAAGTTCCCCCAGCCAACAACTGCTGTCGGGCCCGCCACCGGCGGGGCTCCACGTACCGCACCCTCAGGAGATATCCCTGGGGATCGTAGATAGCATGGAAGTGGGGCATATTCGAGGCTTCCTGCTCGGAAATCGGGTCACCCAGGATCTCGTCACGGGTGAGAGGACTGCGGTAGAACCGGTGGGTATAGCCCCTTTCCCGGGTCTCAAAGGCCCGGGCCCGCTCGACCAGGCTGTCGAAGTCGGCCTGGATGGACATTGCCAGGGAGTCCAGCAGCGCCTGGACGAACCGCCGGGTCAGGATCTGATCATCGAGGGTGTCCACCAGCTGGTAGTAGCGGCTGAACACTTCCCGGATGACGGGGGGATGGTAGAATGGTGAGACGGATACACCTTGGGCAGGCCGGCCGGCCGGCGGTTGAAATTTCTCCGGTGGCGCCAGCGAGTCCGTCACCGCTTGGGTACCGTCCTCCTGACCGGCGGGAGGCGGTTGGGGGAGCTCCTGGGCTGAGAGTGTCAAGGCGCAGATGAGCAGAAGCGCGCCGGTTGCCCTGCTCATGATGTCATTCCCAGTAATAACAGCACCGCCGCCATCATAGCCACTCCCACCGCGGCGCTGATCCAGCGCCCGGACTCGTAGCGCTGAAGTACCCGCTCCAGGTCATGCCATTCCATCTGCACCTCACCCAGCTCACCGGGTTTGACGTGTACACGGTAGGTACCAGCCTCCACTACATCCACCAGTACTCTCCGCTGGCGGTGGGTCCAGTGGTCCCATTTGAAATCGGGCGAAAAGAAGCTGACGTTGTGCCAGCCGGGAGTAACGGGAATCTTTTCCAGGATGGGGGTATTGCCGATCATCACACCGTCCAGGTAGATCTGCAAGCGGTCGGTATCGACGAAGATGCGCAAGTAACCTACTGCGGCGTTACTCTCCCCTTCCTGGGCCTGGAGACTCCCGCCAAGAAAAGAAACCAGGATCGTCAGGATAGTAAGGTGGCGCATGGATTGTAACCCTCGTTCCATACCAGTCCCCTTCGGGATGGGAAGCTACCCGATCACGGAGGAATAGTCAAGGGGACGCTCCGGCAGAACTATCGAGCTTGCAGACATGGCTGGGGCCCTTCCCCTTGTCCCCCTGGTTGCCACCAGTTAACTTTCTCCGCCATGACACAAATACCTGCTGAAGAGGCCGCCGCTGTTCGCATTCGTCTGCCGGGATCGCCCCGCGCAGCCATCATCCTGGGCTCCGGCCTCAGCGACTTCGCCGATCACCTGGCAGATCCGGTAGCCGTTTCCTACGACGATATCCCCCACTATCCCCAGCCGACGGTGCCCGGCCATGTTGGGCGGCTGGTGTATGGTGCGGCCAGCGGTTTACCGGTTATCGCCGCCCGGGGACGCTTCCATTATTACGAGGGACATACCCTGGAGACAGTCACCCTGCCCATCCGCCTATTCGCCCGGCTGGGGATTGAAACCATCATCCTCACCAACGCCGCCGGCTGCGTTTGCCCCGACTGGAACGAGGGTGATTTGATGCTGATCACCGGCCACCTGGACTACACCTTCATCGAGAGCGCCGCCGATCCTGAAATCATTACCGGAGAGCCTTACCATTCTCAGGAACTCCTGGCCCTGGCCCGCCAGGCGGCCGGGGAGGCCGGCATCCCCATTCGTGAGGGAGTTTATGCCTGGTGCCTGGGACCCTCCTTCGAGACACCGGCTGAAATCCGGGAAATCCGTGCCCTGGGCGGACACGCCACGGGCATGTCAACCGTGCCGGAAATCCACGCAGCCGCCGAGGAAGGGTTGAAAGTACTGGGCATCTCGTGCCTTACCAACTACGCCGCCGGTATGCGCGACCAACCCCTGAACCACGAGGAGGTGCTGAAGACCGGCCAACGAGTAAAGGAGACCTTCGCCGCCCTGGTACTGGGGGTGCTGGGGAAGATGGGGTAATAACGAATGGGGATTGAACCGCCGAGACATGTCCTGAGCCCAGACGAAGGAGCACGGAGTTCGCGAAGATTTCTTACTATTATTCCTCTCCCCTTTCCATATCATCACCCTCCTTGGCATTCAAATCTCGGTCGTGCGTACACAAATATTGCATTGCATCTTCTATTATTTATGTATACATTGCACACAATTGAGGATAACCTATCATGAGCACCACCGTTTCTATCCGCCTGCCCGAGGATATTGCTCGGCTGCTGGACGAGGTGGCCCGGGAAACCGAACGGTCTCGCTCCTTTCACGTCCAAAAGGCCGTTATCGCCTACCTGGAGGAGTTCGCTGACGCCCAGATCGCCCTGGACCGACTGTGCGACAAAGATGACAAAGTAATCACCGCTGGAGAGATGCGGAAGGTCCTTGGCTTATAGGATCACCTATAAGCGGTCAGTAGCCAGGGACCTCGCCCGCCTTGATAAGCCGACCCAGCGGCGCATCCTGGATAAAATCGAAGCTGAGCTGTCGGCCGATTCCCTGAAGCTCTCTGCCCTCAAGGGCTCATACGCCGGACTGCGACGGCTATGGGTCGGAAACAGTTGCGTTATCTATGCCGCACTGGAAGCAAAGGTCTTGGTCCTGCGCATCGGCCATCGCAGGGAGGTCTACCGATGAGTCATCCCATGCAGTAATTTTAACTGTTAATGTTAAAGAAAGAGATCTTTCTGGACACTCACCAATCCAGGTTCGCCTTCCGCGGAATGGCCTGTATGTTTGAGGAGTGCGACCTACTGCAGCCACGGGAGCACGCCCTGACCAAGGCAGCGAGGTTATGCAGGAGCTGCTGAGAAACACAGGAAACACGACATGACAGCCATAGCTAAGTCAGGGACGACCCTTGTCCGTTGCTGGGGCGACGGCGACCCCCTCATGGAAGTCTACCATGACACTGAATGGGGCGTGCCGGTGCATGACGATCAAACCCTGTTCGAGTTCCTCCTGCTGGACAGCTTCCAGGCGGGATTGTCCTGGCGCACGATCCTGCACAAGCGGGAGAACTTCCGCCGGGCCTTTGACAGCTTCGATCCCTGCAAGATTGCTGATTATACTGACGCCGACAGGATGCGGTTATTGGCTGACCCGGGCATCATCCGCAACGCGGCTAAGGTCAACGCCGCTATAACCAACGCCGCCGCCTTCCTGCGGGTGCAAGAGGAGTTCGGCTCCTTCAACCGCTACATCTGGCGGTTCACGGACTACCAGACGTTGTGCAATGCCGGGTATGGGACCTGGGATGAGGTGCCGGTTTCTTCGCCGGAATCGGACGCTGTGTCCCGGGACTTGAAGGGTCGAGAGTTCAAATTCGTGGGGACCGTCACCTGCTACGCTTATATGCAGAGCATCGGCATGGTAGACGATCATCTGCGGAACTGCTTCCTTTACACCAGGATTCGATCCTAGCTTAGGGCTGTATACCGGTTCAGTAATAGCGCGGTACAGCAACATCATGCATTCTATTCCGAGGTAGTTTTTCATTATGCCCGATCTCACCATCCATCCGGTTATCGCTGATCTGGAAAAGCAGATCATCGCCTACCGCCGTCACTTCCACCAGCACCCCGAGCTGGGCTTCCAGGAAGTCGAGACGGCAAAATATGTCCTGAACCAGATCAAGGAGCTAGACCTGGACATCCGCCACCCGGTGGCCAGGACCGGCATAGTGGCTACCATGCGCAACGGCGATGGCCCCTGTATCGCCCTGCGATCCGACATGGATGCCCTGCCCATTCAGGAGACCGCCGACCCGCCCTACAAGTCGGTGAATGACGGCGTGATGCACGCCTGCGGCCACGACGGGCACATGGCCATGCTGTTGGGCACTATCCTGGCCCTGGACCAGCTCCGCGACCGATGGCAGGGGACTGTCAAGTTCCTCTTCCAGCCCGCGGAGGAGGGTGAGGGAGGCGCCCGGTATATGGTAGCCGAAGGGGTCTTGAACAATCCGGACGCGGCGGCAATCTTCGGCCTGCACGTGTGGAACTACCAGGACTTCGGCACCATCGGGATCAGGTCCGGGCCGGTGCTGGCGGCGGCGGACAAGTTCGAGATTGCCGTCAAGGGCAAGGGCGGGCACGGCGCCATGCCCCAGGGCACGGTAGATGCTATCTACGTGGCCGCCCAGCTGGTGGTTAGCTTGCAGTCCATCGTGAGCCGCAACCTCGATCCCCTCCAGTCGGGGGTGGTCAGCATTGGCCAGGTCCAGGGCGGGCAAAATTTCAACATCATCGCCGACGAGGTGACCCTGAAGGGCACCGCCCGGGCCTACCGCGAGGAGGACCGCCAGCTCATCAAGTCCCGGCTTAAGGGTGTTTGCGACGGGATTGCCGCAACCTACGGCGCCGCCATCGAGCTGGACTACCACGACGGCTATCCCCCTACCCTGAACGACCCGGCCATGACGGAGGTAGCCCTCCGGGCTGCCCGCAAGGTAGCCGGCGACGGCGTGGGTGAGCCCTACCTATCCATGGGCGGCGAGGACATGGCCTATTTCCTGCAAGAGGTGCCGGGCTGCTTTATTTTCCTGGGGTCGGCCAAGCCGGAGCACAAGACGGAAAAAGTCCCTCACCATTGCTCCCACTTCGACTTCGACGAGCGGGCATTGGCGGTGGGTGCCAGCGTGTTCCTGGAAATCGTCAAGGAAATGTTGCCGGCGGGGGGCTAGCGGGCAGCATTCAGCGATCAGCAGTCAGCAACAGACAACGGACCACTGACAACGAACAAACAATATTCATAGGCCCCCATGTACAACCGCCCGCTATCCGGCTCCATTAAGCACCTGACCCTGGACAGCGCCCTGCTCAAGGGCAATCCCCTGGGCGACCCCCACATCCGCACCTTCCCGGTCTACCTGCCGCCGGGTTACGATGACAGTGACCAGTGTTATCCGGTTATCTACGCCCTGGCGGGCTTCACCGGCACCGGCCTGAACATGACCGGCTTCGCGGTGTGGGAGGAAAGCCTCCCTGAGCAGATAGACGACCTGATTGCGGGTATCGACTGCCCGCCGGTGATCGTGGTCATGCCTGACTGCTTCACCCGCCTGGGAGGTAGCCAGTACGTCAACTCCACCGCCACCGGCCCATACGAGGACTACCTCACCGACGAGGTCATTACTTTTGTGGATGGCGAGCTGCACACTCTGACGGAAAGGGAACGCCGCGGGATCATCGGCAAGTCCAGCGGCGGCTACGGCGCCCTGACCCTGGCCATGAAGCACCCCGGCCTCTTCGCCGCGGCCGCCTGCCACAGCGGGGACCTGTACTTTGAATACGCCTACCTGCGGGAGTTCCCCAAGGCGGTTGATGCCCTGAACCAATACGGTGGCGTTAAGGGCTTCCTGAAGGAATTTGCCGGGGCCACGAAAAAAGGCTCTCTCATCCCCGCCCTGAACATTATCGCCATGGCCGCCGCCTACTCGCCGGAGGGAAACCAGCCCCGCCTGCCCTTCGAGCTGCCTATAGGGGAACTGGTGCCAGAAGTATGGGAGCAGTGGCTGGCCCATGACCCGGTGCACATGGTGGAGCGGGAGCCGTTCGCTGAGGCGCTGCGCGGCCTCAAGCTGCTCTACCTGGATGCCGGCGACCGCGACGAGTATGCCCTGCACCTGGGAGCGCGTATATTCATCGAGCGTCTCAAGACCCTGAACATCCCGTACCACTACGAGGAGTTCTCCGACGGTCACTTCGGCATCAATTACCGCTACAAGGTCAGCCTGGAAATGGTAGCGAGGGCGCTGGGGTGAGAATTTTCATTGCCGTCGGTGTGGATGGCTCCAAATAGGCCCCAACGCGACCCCAGAAATCCGTACTCACGGGCCAGCCCACCCAAAGCTAACGGCTGACTGCCGCCCTTTCCCCTCCTCCTGCCCGATCACTAAATTCCCCCGCTATGTCTCTAACCGCCGAAATCCTCGCCCAGCCCACCTTTGATACCGCCATCCGCACCGCCGTCGCGGGGGTGAAGGCCCTGAAGCCCACCTACGACTGGGTGGGGGTCTACCTGCTGGAGGGGGATGTGTTGACCTTGCAGGACGACCACTACCTGGGCCAGCCTACCGTGCATACCTGCATCCCCCTGGGCAGCGGGATTTGCGGGGCCTCGGCCACGGATGGTGAGACGCTGGTGATCGATGACGTGCATGAAGACAGCCGCTACATTGCCTGCTGCCTTTCGGTTCGGTCGGAGATCGTGGTGCCAATTATGGCCGGTGAGCGGGTAGTCGGCGTCCTGGACCTGGACAGCGACACCCCGGCGGCCTTTGGTGAAGCAGACCGGCAGGAGCTGGAGCGGGTGGCTGTCGCTCTGGCCCGGGCCTGGCAAGCTCTAGCCGGGAAACAACCGGTCCATGGGAGCATTCCATGATGGTTCGCCGGGCACTTTTCCAAGAGACAACCATTGATCCCGGCTGGGTACGCCGGCAAGTCGCCCGGTTTCTGCTCGAAGACGCCCCCGAAGGCGATGCTACCACCGATACGGTAGTACCGGAAAGCCTTACCGCCACCGCTCAAATAGAGGCTGGCGAGGAGCTCGTCTTTGCCGGAGCCCTGGTGGTTCCCAACTGCTTCGATAAACCTTGTGAAGTCAATCTGAACGTCGCTGACGGCCAGCGGATTGCTGCGGGAAATATCATCGGCAGCGTATCCGGCCCCGCCCGGCAGATTCTGACCCGGGAACGGGTAATGCTGAACCTGGTTCAGCGCCTGTCGGGTATTGCTACCCTCACCCGGGCCTTTGTCGACAAAGTGACTCCCTATGGCGTCAAGATTCTCGATACCCGCAAGACGACACCCGGTCTCCGACGCCTGGAGAAGTATGCGGTTGCGGCTGGTAGCGGCATCAACCACCGGATAGACCTTTCCTCCGGGATCCTGGTGAAGGATAATCATATCAAGGCTGCCGGCGGCGTCACTGCGGCGGTGGAGGGCCTTCACCGAAGCCGGCCCCAGATGCCTGTTGAGGTGGAAGTGGAGAATGCAGCCCAGGTGGAGGCCGGCCTGGCGGCAGGGGTGGACGCCTTTCTGCTGGACAACATGTCTGTTGAGCAGGTGTGCGACTGTGTGGCCCTCATCCGGGCGCACCCCGGTGGGGAGGATATCTTCGTGGAGGCCTCCGGGGGCATTGAGCTGAGCAATGTGCACGATTACGCCCAGACCGGGGTTGATGGGATTTCTATCGGGGCCCTGACCCACAGCGCCCGCTCTGTGGATATCCGCCTGGAGCTGTTGCCGTGAGGGCGCTGGCTCTGGTCTTGGAAAGATTCCAGAACTTATGGCAGGCTGGGGGCTAGTATGTGCACGTTGCTGTTCCGCCATCGGCCCGGCGATATCTATCCCATCGCCGTCCTGGCCAACCGCGATGAAAGGTACCGGCGCCCTTCGGGAGATTGGGCCTGGCGGGGCCGGGACCGGCGTTACTTCTCGCCCGTGGACCTCCGGCCGGCGGGACCTGGATTGGCCTAAATGAAAATGGAGTGGGGGCGGCGCTCACCAATATTTCCCCCTGGCGGCGGGACCACGCCTTCCGCTCGCGCGGCATCCTGGTAACGGATGTGCTCGGCCTTGCCAGGGCCGGACAGGCCCCCGCTCAAATGCGACAGATGATTTCGACCCAGCAGTATAATAACTTTAACCTGTTGGTGGCTGATCCTGTCCGGGCGTATCTTTTAACTTGGCAGGGGCGTGACCTGGTGCAGCATGATGTGACCTCCAGTGTATGCGAGGTAGCTAATCGTCCTTTTGATGGGAGCACGCTGCCGGATGGTGTTGCGGCCAACGAGACATGGATTGCCGAGAATGCAAAGCGCCTTTATAAGCATCCTGAGGTATGCAAGCATGGTTTTGGCTTCGGGACATGCTGCAGCCACAAGCTGCTGGTTCACGGCACCGAGCCGTCACGCTCCAGGGTGTGGTATCTGGAGGGGCACCCCTGCCGGGGCGAATACGAGCTGGTACTGGGGCATCTTGAAGAATGAGCAGCTGTCTGAAGGATAAGCGGATACTGGTGGGGGTCTGCGGCTCGATAGCCGCTTACAAGGCCTGCGAGCTGGTCCGGGCGTTGCGCAAGGCGGAGGTGGAGGTCACCGTGGCCATGACCGAATCGGCTACTAAATTCGTGGGACCAACCACCTTCGCGGCGCTTACGGATCGTCCCGTACTGGTCCACCAGTTTCCGGATGACCCGGGGGCAGGCGTGCGGCACGTTGGCAAGGCCGAGAGCCTGGATGCCGTCTTGGTGGCTCCGGCCACGGCTAATATCCTGGGCAAAGCGGCCCATGCCATCGCCGACGATCTCCTCTCCACGTTGCTCAACATCGTAGACTGCCCGGTCCTGTTCGTGCCAGCCATGAATTTCCGCATGTGGCGCAATCCTGCCACCCAGGATGCAGTGACCCGCCTGCGCAGCTGGGGCCGCCGGGTGCTCGAGCCCGATGAAGGCCCGCTGGCCACCCTCCAGGTGGGCGTAGGGCGCTTTCCCGAGATTGACCGTATCATGACGGAGCTGCGAGTGATGCTGGATATCCCGCAGCTTTACCAGGGGAAGCACGTGCTGGTTACTGCCGGACCCACCCGCGAGTCACTGGATCCTGTGCGGTACCTTTCCAACCGGAGCAGTGGCAGGATGGGATATGCGCTGGCAGCGGCGGCCAGGGACATGGGCGCCGAGGTCACACTTATCAGCGGCCCGGCGGCACTAGGTCCAGTCCCCGGCTGCCGGATGGTGCACGTCACCACCACTGAGGAGATGCTTCACGCAGTGGAAGAAGCGAGTCAAGGGCAGGATGTGCTTATCATGGCGGCGGCCGTGGCTGATTTCCGTCCCTCCTCCCCGGCTGAAGACAAAATCCCCAGGGCCAGCAAGCCGACAGTCATCCCATTAGAGCCGACACCTGACATTCTCAAGACTATCCGGGGCAAGTATACGGGCACTCTGGTAGCCTTCAGTCTCCAGGCAGGAAGCGACTTGGGACCGGCTCGGAAGAAGCTGGAAGAGAAAGGAGCAGACTGTCTCATTGTCAATCGCTATGATGAGCCTGACGCAGGTTTCGATGTAGAGACGAACCATGTTTGGATATTATCTTCGTCTGGTGAGGAGGTGGAGCTTCCTCCTGATTCAAAGCCAGTTATTGCCAGAAAAGTCCTGGAGAACATAATACAATATATGCAGTAATTTTATTATAATTGCTCTATATCTTGGGTTTGCTTCCAGTTTCTCAGCATCTGTTTACTTGTGCCGAATCAAGCCCTCCGTCTAAATTCAATCGTCGCTTCAATATCTCTTTGAATGTAAGTCTCTAGCTGTTTTCGGTCTGGTTGGGTCATGTCAAGCCCCTCGTTTTGGCGAGGGACTTTTCATTTCCGGGTCGTACCTGTCACTTGTTTCAGCAGGATCATCCCTTTTCGACAATCCCTGGGGCTGAGCAAAACAGAATAAGCCCGGCTACCTGGCTTGAGGGAAATGAAGACACGGAAGGAGTCTTTCTTACCACCGACCACCTTGACGGAGGCCGCAAGCGCTGGTGATTTTATTGTCGCCGGGGTAGGGTGTGGAAGAACCTCGCTCTTCACCTGGCACGATTTGTGCCGAAGATCACAGCAGGAGCAAAGCGGGATGAGCAGCGGACAAGCGCGGGTTTCTTTTTTAATACCTCCTGGGGTTCTTTGGGGCGGAATATTCCCGGTTTGGGCGGGCAAAACACGCTGAAAGTAATACTTCAAGAAAAGTGGAAATTCTGCTGAAAAACCTTGACATTCGGCGAGGCGACAACTACATTTTTTCAAACAGACGGGAAAGTTGCTTTGCTTGCGTAATAATCCGAAGTAATATATTAGGCGCATAATATGAAAAACATCTACCTAAAGCTGCTGATACTGGTTATGGCGTTAGCTGTACTGGATGGTTGTGCCGGGCGCCGCGCCAGAAAGAAGGCTGCCGAAGAACAGGTTGCTGAAGTGACCGAACAGGTGACGGAAGGTGAACCCGAACAGGCCGCCCTGGAAGAGGGTGAAGCTGCCGTTCCCACCGGGATTGCTCCGCCCACTGTTCCCGACGCCACCGAAGAGTATGTCCTCAACGAGCTCAACTTTGAGGTTAAGAAACTGGGTGCTGATGTAAAACACCTGGCCTCGGAGCTCCGGGATCTTCAGGCTAAGAGCACCATGTGGGCCAATCCCCTGACCATTTACAGTAAAGAGATCATACTGGATAACGGCACTACCATCTTCGGCAAAATTGTTTACCAGGACGAGAAGATACTCAAGGTTGAGACCCTCATTGGTTACATTATCATCGAGCGTTCTACCGTCGTCCGCATCGTGGAAAATATTCCCGAAGAGCCGCTGGGAGAGTCGGCTGCGCTGGGAGGAATGGAAAGCCTGTCCGTGTCCCCCCCGTCACCGGCCAACCGGGTGGTGGAGCCCTCCATCGTCGCAGCCAGGCCCACCGGACCGGCCACCAAGGCTGCCAGATCGTCCTATGCCCCCAATGTGGTCCTGATGGGTACTATCGCTGAATCCAAGGACCGTTCGGGAAACCTGAAACTGCGGGGGGAGGTGAAGAATATCGGCGGCCGGCGCGCCGATTTCGTGAAAGTGAATTTTGTTTTCCGTAAGGACTGGAGCGGCAACACTAAGACCCTGACTACGTTCGTCAAGGGTTCCTTCCACACATTCGAGTCGGGTATCACTTCGGATGCCTCCCTGCTTCCAGGCGCTACCGCAACCTTCGAGTTGCCCGTGGCCAAATCCTTTGGCAGTTTTATCGGTTACTCCTATACCATTGACTGGGAAGACTATCAGTAGGCGGCATGAATTATAAGCACTGGAGAAAGGGAGCGGTCGCCGCGTCACCTGCCGGCTGGCTTATGGTGATGCTGGTAATCGGTATATTTGTTAGCCCCGGAAGTGCTCTGGCTGCCCAGGACAAGCAGGATGAAGATGTCTACCTCATGGACCTGGGCATAATCATCGAGCCCGGCCGCCTGGACTCTGCCGCCGGGACGGACTCGCTGCCCGAAATTGGTGATGTTGGTTTGATAGTGGGGAAAGAACCCCCCGGTGCGGCCTACATTGAATCTACCAGGGAGCTGCGGTCAGCCTTGGATGATCTTAGCGGGAAGATCAATTCGCTCGAGAATTCTTTAGACCAGGATATGGAAGCTGTGCGGCTGGAGAACGAGCGGCTGCGGGCCTTGATCAGGAAGATCCAGTCTGAGCGCAAGGAAAGCGAAGTTTCTCGGGCAGTGGAGAGCGCTCCGGATTGGGTGGAACCTTATCCAGGAAAGACGGCCCGGACGCCACTGCCGGACAATCCCGGTTTCCGCCACGTCCTTCAGGCCTATCGGGCCGGCCATCTTGACGACCTGATCGAGCTATGCCGGGCTATTGACGAATCGGCTTTCAGCACGAAAGAGCGTGTCCACGTGGCCTACTGGTGCGCTGACGCCTATTTTCACCGAGGTCAGTTCGAAGAGGCCCTGCGGGCCCTGGAAAAGGTGCCGGCAACAGATCATGAGCTGGGGGATGACGCCGTCGTTCTGCAAGGGCTGATTTATTTGAGGCAGGGAAAAGCCCAACAAGCACGCTCCAGTTTCCAAACCATTCTCAGTCAGTATCCGGCCAGCGATTACCAGCGCCTGGCGGAGCTGACCATCAAGGAATTAAAGCACCTTTAGATTACATATGTACGAAACCCGCAGATACCGATTGGTCGTTTTACTGGCCGTTTTCGTTGCCCTGGCATGGGAGCCGGCTCAGGGTGTTTCACGGTTGTCCTACAGCCGGCCGGGAGCCATGATGCGGATTCCCTTTAGCTCGGTTGTCCGCTCTCCCTATCTGTTCAGCGCAGGCTTTGTCGCTGAAGTAGTGAACGTTTCACCCTACAGCAGCGCCACCGGCGTCTATTTTGACTCGGAAATGACCCGAAACCTGCGCCTGGGTATGACAGCAGTATCAACTATTGACACTACTACAGAAATCGGCTTCCACCTGCAGCAGCGGTTATGGTCCTACGGGAATATCAGTTTCTCCCTCGGTCTGCAGGACATTGTGCTTACCCAGTCCAGCGGCAGACTGAGCATGGACCCCGATCTGCTCTCTTTCCTCGGCGTTATTTCCAGCGAGCAGAAAGTGGGACGCTATTTGCTGAATTCCTACATGGGCTTTGGTACTGGTGCCCTGGCGGGAGCGATAGCAGCGGCCGCCGATACCTCCGGTGTCAGCCCTAACATAGACGGTAATGGGTCCGAGCCCTCCGGCCAATTAACGCTGGGTGTCTATGCCGGTTTTCTGTTAAAAACGCCCTTATTCGCCAGCAAAGGCGGACTTGATGTGGTGGGAGAATTTGATGGCAAGGGGATCAACGTTGGAGTTCGCATCCCCATCACTTCCGACTATCGTCTGCAGGTCGGTTTTGTGCACCTGGAAAACCTGCCGCAGTTCGGTAGTGCAGCGGATAGTGTTGTTGCACCCGCAATAGTAATAGGATTGGACCTATCCGTGCCCCGCCTTGGGAGGAAGCCGGCGGTCAGTGCGGTGGAGGGTGAAGTTGCAGCTATGGGGCCAAGGATTGAACCCGAAGAGCAGGAGGAACTTCTGGCACGCCAACTGGATTCCACTTTGCAGGCGGCGGACTTTCTGCTGGCATCCCTGCGCGACTCACTGCGCATTGCCACCTTCGAGATCGACAACCTGTACAGCCAGGTGGCCATGCTTGAACAGCTGGGCGTGTTCCTGGCTGATTCGGTGCGCAACATGCAGCTGCGCATTCAGATGATGAAATCAAACATCAATTATACCATGCGGCACCTTTCATCATCGCTCCAACATTACTACCAGGGGAACTACCGGGATGCGCTTCAAGAGGTGGAAATGGCTATCCAGCTCAATCCCGATCTAGCCATTGCATATGCCCGTCGGGGTTCGATATATTTCAAGTTGGGTGATGTACAGCGCGCCACGATTAACTGGAACCTGGCATTGAAGCTCGACCCGGAATATGATGATGTCCGTAACATTCTCCGGGGGCTGAAAGAGGGTCGCATAAAAACAACATCGCTTAAACTACAGTAACGGGGTCGTATGGATTTTGCAACTCTTATCGGTATTCTGGTCGGTGTCGCCCTGATAGGCGGCGCCATTGTAATGCAGGGGATAGAGTCGGAGACTAGTTTCACAGTGTTTGCAGAGCCGATATCCTTCATGATCGTCATTGGTGGAACCCTGGCGGCCACGGCCATCGCTTTTCCCCTCAAGGAGGTCATGCGCATAGTGACCATCCTGAGGGCGGTACTTAAAGGCGGTAAAGAGGAGCTGGGGGGCCTGGTGGATGAGATTGTCGATATGGGTACCGTAGCTCGCAAGGGGCCCAAGGACCTGGAAAACGCCCTTGACCAGGTTCGAAATCCTTTCCTTAAAGACGGTCTTCAAATGGTAGTGGACGGCTATTCGGTTGAAGAGATTCGCGACATCCTGGGGACCCGGGTTGAGTACCGTGAAGAGCGGGAGCTTATGGAATCCAACCTGCTCAAGGCTATGGGCAAGTTTTCACCAGCTTTCGGCATTATCGGCACACTCATCGGCCTGGTATACATGCTGAAGGGCATGAGCGCAGAGGGCGGCGGCGGTGACATGGCCAGCGCTATAGGTGGCGGTATGGCCACGGCCCTGATCACTACCTTCTACGGGGCGTTGTTCGCCAACCTGTTCTTCCTGCCTATGGCCGAAAAGCTCCTCAGCCAGATCAGCAGCAAGAGCACCCAGCAGAACATGATCACCGAAGGGGTCTGCCTGCTGCAGATGAAGAAACACCCCCTGATCGTGCGCGAGAAAATCAATTCCTTCATTCCGCCGCGCGAGTGGAAGAGAATGGAACCTGGAGGGGGAGCTTAGGCAAATACTATGGCTATCAAGAAACGAGTAGACGAAGGCCTGCCCGAGTACTTCGCGACCTTCGCCGATATGATGACCCTCCTGATGACCTTTTTCGTTCTGCTCTTCTCCATGTCATCGCTGGACCCGGTGAAGATCGCCGACATGGCGGCCGCCATGCAGGATAGTGCGACGGGAGAGCGTAGAGAAAGGCGGCAAATCAAGACCCAGAGTCAGATTCATGATGAGGTCCTGGAGGCCATCGAGCAGACGCAGATGCAGGAGGTTGCCGAGGTTACCCACAGCCCGAAAGGAACCAGTATTACCATCGACAGCCGCTTCGCCTTTGAGTCCGGCAGCGCGGACCTCAAGCCGGTGATATTCCCATTTCTTAACAGCATTATTCCCATCATGATGGACCGGGGCAACAGGTTTCCCATCGCCGTAGAAGGCCACACCGATAATCTGCCCATTCCCGAGGCCTGGGTTGAGAAATATCCCTCCAACTGGGAGCTGTCGGCTGCGCGGGCTGCCAGTGTTGTCACGTATTGTATCGAAAGAGGCGTACCAGGGGGCAAGCTCCGGGCCGTGGGCTTTGCCGAATGGGTTCCCTACGGCACCAGCTGGTCGGATACCCGAATCGGTGTGAAAGTAGAGGATGTGCGGGCCCAAAACAGCACGGAAGAACTCCGACTCATGAACAGGCGGGTGGAGATTACTTTCCTCTCGATTGGTTAATTAACACAGGAGTCCCTGATGCGATTGAGCACAGCATCGTTCGTTGCCACCCTGTTAATCCTGCTGGGAGGCACTTCGCTTATAAGAAGCCAGGAATCAGGCTATCTGTCCCAGAAGCTCCTGCTGGAGAACACGATCCAGCAGAGGGTCACAAATGCGATTTCGAAGATCCTGGATGAATCCCGGTTTGTTGTAGATGTCAAAGTTGAGCTGGCATACACTTCGGCCCGCCAGGTGGAGAAGGTTTATCGTACACCCGACGGGCGCTTGATCAGGGGTGATGAGCCGGAGGCTGTCGGCCGCCGGCTGGAGGGCGCCGAGCCGGGCGCTGAGGCTGAGCGCGTCCGGGAGACCGTAACCAGCCCGTTCCCGATACCAGGCTTCCCGGACGTAGAGACCGGGGAAAGCGAGCCGATCCGTACCCTGGATGAGGATGAGACTTTGCTGCTGGAAGGGGAAGTCATCGAAGAGGAAATGGCTTTGGGCGCGGCAGAGATCACCGAGACTACCGAGACTGCCGGCGGCCTGCCCAGCATAAAGTCCCTGGATATCAGTATTATCCTGGAAGATGGTGTCTCCCCTCAGATTATTGAAAATGTACGCCAGGTGGCACTCGTAGCCTCACGCTTTGACCGAGACCGCGGTGACCTGCTCTCCATTACTACCGCCTCCTTCAAGGATCGCCGCCCTACTCCGCATCTGGCCGACACCGGCATGCCTGTTACTCAAGTCCAGATCGAACAGACCGAAGCACTGCAGGAGAGACTCAAGGAAGCCCAGGCCCGCAATGAAGAGCTCATGAAAGAGCTGCGCGAACGGGAGCTGGAGTACCTCCAGCGATCCGAGGAAGAGCGTAAACAGGCCCTGGCCGATCTGGCCGAGGTGCAGAATGAACGCGCCAAGGACCTCATCTTTCTGCAGCAATCGCGGGAAGAAGGGAACGCCAGGCTTCAAGAGGCGCTCCTCACCCAGATTGACGAGATGCGCAAGGACCTCACATCAGGCCGGCTCCCTCCCGATGAACAGGACATCCTTTCGCTCCAGGCTGCCTCACTGGAAGATTCGCTGAGCGCCATGCGCCTGGCCTTTGAAGCCGAGAAAGAGCGGCTCCAGGCCCAGATCGAGGCGGCCCTCACAAAGGAACCGCCCCCGCCGCGGGGCCTCGGCGTATTGGGAGACAATGCACTGCTGATGGTGGGATTGGTACTGCTGGTGGTTCTGGTTATCGTCGTAGTCGTTTTAGCTATCGGGCGCAGCCGTACGCAGGCGGCGCCGGTAAGGATGGTCTATCCCGGTCCAGCGCCCTATCCCCGGCGCAGACCAGCTCCCCGCCCCGCTACTGCACCGCGGAAAAAGGTCAAAAGGAAAATCAAGCCGGAAGAAGCTGCTGAGGAAGCCAAACCCGAAAAGGCAAAACCAGCTCCCGAGGAGGAAGAAGCGGCACCCAAAGAGGAGGCTGCGGCAGCTGCTGAAGCCGAAGAAGTAAGCCCTGCCACAGCTGCGGAACCCGTTCCCAGCCAGGTGGAAGAGGATCCCGAGGTTCTGCGTTCGGAAGTTAAGTCCATCCGGCAGTCAGTAGTCTCCATGAGCGTCGGCCGGCCGGAGTCGGCCACGCGTATTATTAGTAACTGGCTCCAGCAGGAGAGCCCAGCACCGGAGGAGGCTGGTACTCCTGAGGAAGAGGAGGTTTCAGACGTCACCGCAGCCTTGCAGGAGGAAGAGGAAGAGGAGTCCTAGTATATGGAATATACCGCTTTATCAGGCCTTGACAAATCCGCCATCCTGTTCCAGGTACTGGGTGACGGCCTGGCTGTAACCGTTTTCAAGGAGCTCAGTGACACGGATCTACGCAAAGTCCGGGTTCGGGCGCGGGAGCTGACGGGCGTACCCTTTAAGGTTAAGAAAGCCGTACTGGAAGAGTTCTATTTCAGTTTCCTGACAGAGAAGTTCAAGGAATCCACGGGCGATTTGCGCAAGCCGTTCGCTTTCCTGGAAAAACTGTCGGATGAGCAGGTCGCTTACCTGATCCTGGCGGAGCCCCCCGCGATCATAGGCATCGTTCTGGCCCAGCTGGGTCCTGAGCGCCAGATGAGGGTCTACGAGCGCCTTGATCCCGAGCAGCGGATTGAGGCCCTTATGGAGCTTGGCAACACCGATGCCCTGAATCTGGAAGCTGTGGCGACCGTAGCCGCTGACTTACAGGAGAAGACGCGCTATCTGCCCAAGGCGTCGGAGCTTGAGCGCGGCGGCGGCGAGAAGCTGGCCAGCATGTTGGGCCAAATGGCCCTGGAGCAGGCCGACCTGTTCATGGAGAAGCTCAGCCAGGACAATCCTGAGCTGTTTAAGGAGGTCAAGCGCTATTATCTCACCTTTGATGATATTTTCCAGCT
>JABUBL010000100.1_pt1 | contig 19159 bp, 17 predicted proteins | sample 7240371 | NCBI WGS metagenome assembly JABUBL01 (sample SAMN07256343, study PRJNA390944) | subsurface metagenome | isolation source: Methane hydrate marine sediment | place: Pacific Ocean: Eastern North Pacific, ODP site 1244 | collected 2002
AGAGGCACAAAGCCAAAGGTATCACGATAGAAGCTGTGCAGATGAAGCGATATGAAATGGATGCCGGCACCGATGCCTTCCGCCTTCAGCGCCTCGAGAAACTCGTCCCTTGTTATACTCAGTTGCTCCAACTTCAGCCTCACCGGGTAGAGGTGGTGGGCGTGACGACCTTCTCCAGGCTCAGGCGGGGTTTCTATTCCTTTCATCTGGCCGAGCGCGGCATCGTATGCCTTCCACACCTCAGTCCGCCTCTGGTAGCTATCCTCGATACGCTCCATCTGGTGCAGAGCCATCGCAGACTGCAGGTCGGTCAGGTTCAACTTGTAGCCCGGGGCAACGGTATCGTAAAACTTGAAGCCCTTTTCGCGGAAGCGATTCCACGCGGTTCTGGTTATTCCGTGCATCCTTAGAAGCTTGAATCGCTTGGCCCAGTCGTCGCGGTCGGTGGTGATCATACCGCCATCGGCAGTGGTGATGTTCTTGGTGGCGTAGAAGCTGAAGCAGGCCGCATCCCCCAGCACCCCAACGTGCTTGTCCATGTAACGAGCCTCGATCGCATGTGCCGCGTCAACTATGACGGCAATGCTGGCATACTCTGCCAGATAGAGTATCGCCTCCATGTCAACGGGGTAGCCATGAAGATGCACTGGAATAACCGCCCTGGTTTTGGTGGTGATTTGCTCCTGGACATTAACTGGATCAATATTTCCGCTTCGTTCATCAACATCCGCGAAGCGAACCTTTGCTCCGTGGTGAAGGATCACGTTGGCGGTTGATGGATAGGTCAGGGGAGAGGTTATGACCTCATCTTCAGGTCCCAGCTCAAGCATCCCAAGCGAGAGGTAAAGCGCGGCTGTGCAAGAGTTGACTGCGATTGTGTGCTTTGCTCCGGTATATTCGGCAAACATCTGCTCGAAGCGCTCGGTTTTCGGACCTTGGCCGATCCAGCCTGAGCGAAGGGTATCGGCCACCTCGGCTATGTCCTCTTCCCTGATGTCCGGCTTGCCGAACACCAGGAGGTCGTTACGTACGGGCTTCCCGCCCTCGATTGCCGGTTTCATTATGACATTTTAGCCGGAATTCGGTTCCCGTCAATGAGTAGGTCGGTCTTCAATTTCCGGGTCTTGAGTTGACAACGTTGGTCAAACCACTAGGATAGTAGAGTGATTGCTTTGTTAGTTTCACTTCTTCTTGCATGGGGCGGACGTTCCCCTGATGTTTTAGATATGCCTTCATATTCACGTTCTCGTACCGACTATAACTTCGAGGTTCTTGATCGCTGGCCGTACGGGTCGGGGTTCTCGATGCTGCGCGATGGTGACTACCTCTTCTACACCAACGGTGCGGTGCTGCAAATTGGTGAGGTCAGCTCCTCAGGGGAAGTCTTCTGGCTTTCCGAGATTATTTTTCCAGGGATGGCCTACACTTGTGTAAAATCCAACAGTCGTCTTTATGTTGCTATAGACGACCGGGGCGTTGCGATTGTGGATGTCTTATCCCTTAACGCTCCCCAACTACTTAATCTCTTTTCCACTGGCGGACGAGTCTTCGGTCTTGAGGTCCGAGGTGATACACTCTACACGGCGATGGGTTCAGAAGGTCTTGAGATATACGACTGCCGCAACCCGTCTAATCCCCAGCTCCTAGGCTCTCTTTCCGGTTTTAATCTTCGTTCGCTTGAGCTTTACGAAGACTTCCTCTACGCCACAGATGTATCAACTGGCCTTTTGGTTTTAGATATTTCCGATCCCACCAATCCGGTTGCTATCGGAGAACTTGATTTTACAGGCCAGCACTACGGGCTTGCACTCGACACATCCCGTAATCAAGCGGTGGTGTGTTCGTTTGACGGGGGTATGCATGTTGTTGACGTTTCAATGCCTTACGATCCTGTTCTTTTCGCTTCGATACCGATATTCGGGGCGTGGAAGGTTGATCTGGACGATACGCTTGCCTGCGTGGCTTCATGGGACGATTCGGTCCATATCGTCGATATGGTTTCGCATAACGAGATAGCCAGCCTGGGATTTGGAGAGGTTGGTGTGTGGCCTTACGATGTCTCGGTAGAAGGTGATTACGGTGCGGTGGCCGGATTTCTCGGATCGTGGTGGTTGTTTGACGTATCCGATCCGGAAAATCCTTTTGTGACCGACGGCGAGGCGCGGGGTGGGGTCTCGGACGTTGTCGTTGCAAACGATCGCTGGATTGTTCTGGGAATGCATGGTTCAAAGCTTGTGTTCTTTGAACGTTCAGACTCGCTTATACCCGTGGGTTCAATCTCTTCCGCCGATTGGCCCAGGGATCTTGAGATTCGCGGCGACACACTATACGTTGCCGAGAGTTGGGCCGGGCTTGGACTTTATCATATGGATGATCCGGTAAGCGTGGTCAACTTGATCTCTCGCCTTAGTATGGATGGGGTCCATGTCTGGGCTTTGGAAGTTGATTCAAGTTTTGCCTATCTTGCCTGCGGCGATTCCGGCCTTATTGTGGTTGACCTTTCCAATCCGTCCTTTCCAAGCGAGGCGGCGCGTATTCACCTGGATGCTCGCGCGCTTTCGGTATTCAAGCGCGGGGATACAGCCTATGTAGGCTTCGAGGAATCAGGCATAGGCCTGGTTGATGTCAGGGTGCCGAACTCCCCGCTTCTTCTGGGAACTAAACCTACTGCAGGCGGTGTGCTTGATATGGCCTTGAGGGATTCGCTTTTGTTCATAGCCCAGGCAACTGCGGGTGCCGCGATTTATGATATGGAAGGATGGGACTTGCTTTCAACGATTCCTACCGGACACGTGACCTTTTCGCTGGCTCTGGAGGGGAATACACTTTTTCTTGCCGAAGGAGCTCTTGGTATCTCTGCGTATGATATAGGCGATCCCGCGTCACCTCATCGAGTGGGTACACTGAATACCGGCGGTGAGTCGCGAGACATTACCTCTCTCGGCGATACCCTATTGGTTGCAGACGGATATGACGGGATGCTGTCTGTGCTTTTCCTTGGTTTAGGGATAGATGAATCCTCGGCGTTGCCTGCCTCTGTATTGGATGTATGGCCAAATCCCTTTAGTTCCGTTTTGTATTTCAGCAGACCGGTCCAGGCCCGGCTCTACGACGCCTCGGGTAGACTTCAGGCGAACATTCATGGGGCCAGATTTGACGCCTCCGAGCTGCTTGCTGGGGTGTATTTTATTCGGGGAGAGAACTGGCATCGCAAGGTTGTGAAGGGTTCTTCTTGTGACTGAACCCCCGTGTTTTATGCGGCAGGAGTGGATTTTTTTAGAGCGGTTCTTTATTAACCTTACCCCTTGACAAACGCCCTAAAATCCTTACGATTATACGGATATATGGAGTTGTTACGAACATCTAAACCCAAGGAGGTCTTTATGAAGAAATGGATAAGTGTGCTTCTCGTAATAGGGGTGGTTAGCGCCTTCGGGCAAGCGTGGGACATCAAGGCAGTGGATACCACCGGCAACGTCGGGCTATTTGCCTCACTGGCGATCGACTCGGAGAATAACCCACACATCGCCTACTTATACGCGGACAGTGCGTTTCTCAAGTATGCTGCCTGGAACGGCACGGATTGGGATATAGAGGTTGTCGACGATAACGGCGGCCTGGGCGGAGTCGGTTTCTTCGCCTCACTGGCTCTTGGTCCGCTGACCGACCTGCCTCAGATCGCATACTACGACGTGGCGAACGCCAATCTCAAATGGGCGAGCCTTGATGGTTCAGGACACTGGATTGTCGGCACTCCGGATCCCAGCGACAACGATGTAGGCCAGGGATGCGATATAGCGGTGGATCAAGATGATTATGCCCATATATGCTACTATGATGCTACCACGAACTATCTCCTCTACGTTCGATCCTCGGCTACAGGATGGGTGCGCGATACAGTGGACAGCGTAGGGCCGCTTCCTATCTTTGGAACCGATATATCCGGCACCTCGATCACTCTTGATTCCATCGGCACCCCCTACATCGCCTACTACGCCTGGGACGGCGACCCCTTGACCGGCACCGGTTACCTGAAGTATGCGTATCTTGTTTCAGGTAACTGGATGATAGATACCGTTGAGATGGTTCCCGGTGATAACATAGGAGCCTGGCCGGATATCCTCATCAACGAAAATGCAGGCAGCTTTCCCTACATCAGCTACTTCAATGCTACAAACGGATACTTCACGTATGCTCGTTGGACCGGCTCGGCATGGGCAATCGATGTAATAGATCAAGGGTCATACGGATCTCAGGCGCTTGGTTCTACCCACGCCAGCTACTACAGTGAAGCGAATGGCGATCTCAAGTACGCCTACTCCGAGAACTACCTCGGCTGGCATACCGAGAAGGTGGATACCACAGGTGACGTTGGAAAGTATACATCCATTGCCCTCAGCTATCAAGGTGATGCCAGCTTCCCTCACATCTCCTACTATGACGCGACCAACGGCGATCTAAAATACGTCACCAAGATCATCAAGGACGTCTTACCCATAACGTGGTGGTTCCAAGGTCACCCGCCGGATTTCCGACAGATCCATCCCGACTCGATATACACCCCTATGGCAACGGTTCGCAATCAGAGCAACACGCCGGCTACGTTTAATGTGGAGTTCAAGATCTTCTACTCCGGGTTTCAGGACTACTCAAGCACGAAGACCGTTGGCCCGCTGGGTGTGGACGAGGAAGCAGAGGTTACCTTTAATGGGTGGCTGAACGTTCCTCATCACGATAGTGCCTGGTACGACATCCGGGTTTACACATTACTTGCTGGCGACTCGGTACCGGACAACGACACCATCTACGATTCACTCTACTGCACTTCTGCGGCTGTGAAAGAGAAGGAGATTGCCCCGACTACTTATGAACTTTCAGTTACCGGTGGAGCGGTTATGCTTGCGTTACCTGTACTTACCGATGGTGAGCTTTACGTGCTCGACATTGCCGGCCGCCGCAGGCTGACCCTTCACGAGGGTATGCTTGCAGCCGGCGTACACGAGTTCAAACTTGACGAAAGCGCGCTTCCTAACGGTGTTTACTTCATCAAGTTCTCTTCGCCTGCAGCCAACCTGACGCGTAAGACAGTACTCGTGCGTTAAGCACATAACTTCTTAACCATTTGCCGCCCCGAAAGGGGCGGCTTTTTTGTGCGTGTAGATTTCTAAGTGGGCAATCTTTGATTTGGATAGCAGGATATTAAACTATCGAATGAGGAGGGCTACCACCAGAAGAGGTAGCGGAAGCAGAGCCTTATGAAACGCAGGGTATCCAGGAATGGATTGATGTGTGAGCGTGGCGAGGTGTAGAGTGTGGTGATGGGTACCTCGGCTATCCGATAACCTGTCCGTAAAGCCCGGGCCACAAGCTCGGACTCGGTGTCGAAGTGGTTCGTCCTTAGAGGTACTTTCCGCAGGACTTCTGCTGAGATGAGTCTGTATCCGCACTGAGAATCGGTGATCGGTTTATGTGCCCCAAAGATCGAGAGTACCATCGATGTCAGACGGTTAATGAACCAGCGGTCGAAGGGCATACCCTTCATGTTGTGGCGTCGCGTGCCTATCGCCATGTCGAATTCTGCCGGGTTCAGGGCAAGAAACCTTGAGGCCTCCCCTACGTCGTGTTGGGTATCCGCGTCAATGGTCATGATCCATTCATAGCCTGCTTTGATTGCCGCAGCGAACCCTGTCTTGTGTGCCGCTCCTTTGCCCCGGTTTTTCTTATGGTTCAAAACGCCTACCCCCATACATCGCGCCGCATCGCCGGTTCCATCAGGTGAGCCGTCGTCAACCACCCAGATCTGATAAGACACAGCACCGAAGCGAAACCAATCGGAAAGAACCTTGGCAAGCGTATCAGCCGCCTCGTAGGCGGGAATGACTATGGCTACGTCCTTGAGCGGAATCAATCTTCTTCTCTCAATTTCTTGACCATAGCCATGTTGCGGACGTCGCCGCCTGGTGCGCTTGGGGTCTCCATGACCGCAGACAGGTGCTTAAGTTTAGGATGGTTGATTATCCTGCGGAACGCCGCAATACCCATCTCGCCCTTACCTATATGCCAGTGACGGTCGTTGTTACTGCCTAATGGGGTCTTGGAATCATTCAGGTGGAGTAGTAGAAGTTTCTCAAGACCTATCAGGTGATCTATCTGGGCCAGGGTTTCTTCCAATCCCTTGCTGGTATGAAGGGGGTAACCTGCCTGGAAGGCGTGAGCGGTGTCAAGGCAGATACCCACGGAATCCTTCTTCCCAACCCCCTCTATTAACCTTGCCAGATCATCAAAACTTCCCCCAAGGCGAGTGCCGCCGCCCGAGGTATTCTCGACAAGTATCTTTACCTTCTTTGTGGTGGCAGAAGAGATAGCTTGATTAAGTGAGGTTGCAACCCGACTTATCCCTTCATCCATGTTGGAGTTCTTGAATGCGCCGGGATGAAGAACCAGGAAATCAGCGCCCAGGATGGATGAGCGCCCAAGCTCTGCTGAAAGCGCCTGCCGCGAACGTTCGAGCAGCTCTTCGTCAGGCGTTGCAAGGTTAGGGAGATAAAACAGGTGAACGGTTAGCGGATGGAGTTGAGCCTCTTTCAGTGATGCCCGAAAACCAGCGACCACATCAGGATCAAGAGGGGTGCGCTTCCACTGCTTATTGGAGGCGGTAAATATCTGCACCGTCTCACACCCCAGACGGTTTGCACGCTCGATAACGTTGGTAAAACCTCCGGCGATGCTTACGTGGAAGCCGAACCTCAAGTCCGCTCTCCGCTGTCCAGGCTTTCACGACCGCGAATAGCCTTGCTGATAGTAACCTCGTCTGCGAGTCCAAGGTCCGTACCTACTGGGATGCCCCTTGCGATTCTTGATACGCGTATACCCATGCCCTTAAGTTGTCCGGCCACGTAAAGGGCGGTGGTTTCTCCCTCGGTTGTCGCCGAGGTTGCAAGTATCACCTCCTTTGTCCCTTCATTCTTGACACGTTCTACGAGTTCAGTGATACGCAGCTCGTCTGCAGATACATCCTCCATAGGGGAAAGCACCCCGCCAAGCACGTGATAAAGTCCTTGGTAGGCCCCGGAACGCTCGATCAGCGGTATATCAAAAGCCTCCTCTACAACGCAGATCTCGGTCTGTACGCGTGAGGGGTCTTTGCAGATCTCACAAAACTCATCTTCTGTCAGGTTGCCGCAGCGCCTACAGGTACGGGTCCGGCTGCGCGCCTCAAGTATCGCTTCGCTGAGCCTAGCGGCATCTTCATGCTCAATACGCAAGATGTAGCGCGCGATACGCTGGGCGCTTTTTTCGCCTATACCGGGTAGTTGCTTAAGGCGTTGGATCAGCCTGGCTAATGCAGTCATTCGGAATCAGAAAAGACCTGGAAAAGGAATGCCTATAACCTTTTGGACCTCGGCTTGCGCTGCCTGTTTTGCCTTGCGTCGCGCTTCGTTGACCGCAGCGATCACGAGGTCCTCAAGCATCTGGCTTTCTTCTGGATCGATTACTTCCCGCTCTATCTTAAGCTTAAGTATGGTGCCGTTTCCGTCGGCTACGGCCTTGACCATCCCCCCGCCAGAGGCTGCCTGGCCTCGTGCCGCAGCCATGATATCGGCCATTTTCTTCTGTATCTCCTGGGCTTTCCGCAATAAGTCGGCTTGTTTCATCGAACTATCTCTCCTTTGAAGATATCCAGCACATCCTCAACCGCAGAGCGAGGTTTGGATTTAGAACCCCGGCTTTCTGATTTTTGGGGCTTGCTTGCCTTAAACTCCAGCCGTAGCTTTTGCCCCGCTAGCTTTGAAAGCCTTTCTTCGAGGTGTTCCTGTTCCGCTTTAAGACGGCCTATATTGAGCTCCGGGTTGTTGTTTATTCCTATCGTTAAAAGGTTGTCTTGAGCCTCTATGATTCCTGATTCCTGAAGCGCCAGGGTTACAAAGGATTCCTCTGTTTCTATCTCTTCCATAAAGCGTTTCCATACCTGTTTAAGGGATGCGGCTTGTACCGGTTCTTCCGCTTCCTTCAGCTTTTCATCCGCCTTTTCTTTCCCATTTGCAAGGGTTGGTTTTGAGGTCAGGGAGGATGGGCAGGTTTTTGGTGATCGGGAGGATTCTTTAGGAACCGGTTGCTTTTCTCCCATATCCAGTAATGAAAGTGCCATGGTTTCTATGAAGATAACCTTCTCGCGGCTGCGCTTGAAGGCCTCTTCGGCTTTGAGAAAACGCTCAAGTATCCGTACCAGCTGCTTTGGGGTATAATGTTGGGTTTCGCTCAAGGCGCTTTCAGGGAAGGCTGATCTATCCGCCGTCATGCCCAAACTGGTAAATAGAAGGACGCGTAGAAAACCTATCATCCCGAAGTAGAACTCGGCCACGTCGTATCCTGCTGAAAAGGTCTTCTCCAGGAACGCAAGCAGCGCGGCCTCGTCTTTCTCTTCAACCAGCTTGAGAAGATGGGAGAAACGTTCATATGGGACTATCCCTAAAAGCTCGGTTACGTCGTTTGCAGCAACCTTCCCTTGCTTGAAGGTGGTTATCTGCTCAAGCACGCCTTCTGCGTCGCGCAGGCCGCCGTCGGCGATATCCGCGATCAATCGTATGGCATCCTCCTCGACGTCCAGCTTCTCATTCTCGATTATCATCTTAAGGCGCTTGGTTATAACGTCAGGCGCTATGCGTTTGAAGTCGAACCGCTGGCAGCGCGAGAGGATGGTTGCAGGAACCTTGTGCGGTTGGGTGGTAGCAAAGATGAAGATCACATGCCGAGGAGGCTCCTCCAGGGTTTTAAGAAGCGCGTTGAACGCCTCGGTAGTCAGCATGTGAACCTCATCAATAATATAGATGCGGTAGCGCCCACTTGTAGGTCTGTAGCGGACGTTCTCCCTCAGCTCCCTTATCTGGTCTATCCCTCGGTTGGATGCTCCGTCTATCTCAAGCACGTCAAAGCTCTTGGAGCCCGCTATCTCTAGGCACGTCGAGCACTTGTTGCACGGATGGATTGTAGGCCCTTCTACGCAGTTCAGACTCTTGGCAAGTATTCTTGCCGTTGTCGTCTTACCAACCCCTCTTGGCCCTGCGAAAAGATACGCGTGTACGAGCCTGTTGTGCTGGATGGCGTTTATTAGGGTGCGCTTGATGTGCTTCTGGTCGAATAATTCATCAAAGGTCTGGGGCCTGTAGCGCAGAGAGAATGTGCGGGGTTCCATCATTTTTTGACTAGAGGGTTCCTTGGTTTAAAAGTGATCGGCCGTGCGGCATCTTCGTCCGGGGCGGCGAGGACTGCGGAAGCGAGGCGACTCCAACCAGGCTTACTTTGCACCGTAACAGCGTCCGCGTACCGTTGCTTCCTTCCGGATCTGGCGGGGTTGGCGGGGCGTTGCGAGCAAAGACCCGATCTTCATCATCGTCCGCCCCTGCAGGGGCTCCCGCTTTCCCGACCTCATGATGTCTTTCAGCCTCGCATATGGCGGGTTTCGAGTAGAGGAGACCGCCAGCCTCCCGCCTAGCACGGCCGAATCTCACTAGTCTCGAAGTTCCTCTTTGGAGATAACCACTTTCATATCCATAGTATTCAATCCCTTCGGGATAGCTCCGTATATCTCAAGCTTATCGGCCAGTTCCTGTATCGCGTTTTGGTCGATCTCGTGGGTCCGCTGGAAGCCGGGTAGATTCAGACGTTCGATCAGCTGTTCGTCTTCGATTCCGAAAGCACGTGCAAGGACTGCACGGGTGGTATCCTGATTCTTGGCCATCTCCAGATACGTAAGCTCCATGGCCTTGTTCATTCGTTTCACAGCAAGTTCATTGTCATGAAAGTACTCGGTGGTTACGAAAAGACCGGAGCCCAGATAGGGGGAGTTGATCCACTTGAGGAACATGGCACCTTCTGCAAATGGTTCGCTAAGGTGGACCTTGGCTAAGGTGAAGTAGGGTTCAAGCGGCAGGATAAGATCCACCTCTCCGGACTCAAGTGCTACAAGAAGCTCTTCCGAAGGATAGACCTTGATTGTGACCGTGGCTGGATCTATCTCTGTAGAGACAATAGCAGCCCGCATTGCCGTTTCGGTTCCCGGGGTTAGCCCTACAGTCTTTCCTTCGAGGTCGCTTATCTTATCGAATCTCAGTCCCTTGCGGGGAAAGAGCCCCTCCTGGGGTGTTGCTACCTTGAACTCCACCGCAAAGAAGCAAAGCAAGGTATCACCCCGCTCGCTCATCCAGCGCAACGCCTCTGGCCAGGGAACGAGCGCAAAGTCGGCTTGGCCAGAAGCAAGAGCCGCAAGCGCTTTGGTCGGGTCTTCAACCCGCTCTATCGTTGCTTCAACCTTTACTGCTTTATCTTCAAAGATACCCTTTTCCTGAGCGTAGTATACAGGAACGGAGGAAACAGAAGGTTCTACAAGCACCTTCACCTGAACCGGACGTGAGAGCTTGACCAGAGGTATAATGAGTATAGCTCCAAGTGCAGCTGCAAGGAGGATGATTACAACAGTGAGGATGTGTTTTAACTTCATCAATTTCCTCCTTCTTTTTTGATCAACTCGTCGTATTTCTTTAACAGTTCACTGGCTTTTTTGATCTCTCCTCGCTCCCTTGCTATGACGGCCAGGTTGCGGTAAGCATCTGCTATGTTTTCGTCTATTTCAATCACTTTTTCCAGATGCTTTTCTGCTTCATCGAGTTCCTTAGGATCGAACTTCAGGTAGCATATACCAAGCCACAGGTGGACGTAGTAATCTTCCTCAGCCTCGGCTTCAATCTTCTTAAGCAACTCCACGGCCTGTGAATATCCCCCTGTGTAATAAGAAGAAAAGACCTTATCCCACATCACGTTGATGTTTTCTGGATCAAGCTGGAGAGCCAGCGCGAGAGCGGAATCGGCTTCGGGGTATTTTTTGCTTTCCATGTAGCTTTTCCCCAGCCAATTATAGGCATCGCTGAGTTGACGTTTCTTGCCCACATAGCCGCTTTGCCAGCGCAGGAACGCTGCGGCTTCGGCAGGGATGAGGCCGTAGTTCGTAATAAGCATATCTTGCTTCTCATCCATGGTGACACTGTCGCTTGATTCCTCCAACTCTTCTATCGAAGCGAGCATCTCGGTAATATCTTCGTTCTCAAGGCCCAGCTGCGTTCCTATGCCTTCTTTAAGTTTCTCAAGCTCGGTGTTGAACCTATCGGTTGATGTCTTGAACAACTCGACGGCCTCTTCCTTGTTTCCTTTAATCAGATTTACCCTACCTTTAAGATACGCTACGTCAGGGGACTCCGGGTTTATCTTCTCCAGTTCTGCAGCCACGTCCAGGGCTTCATCCAGCTGGCGGTTCTGCAGGTGGAAACGGCCCAGGAGCACGTAGTTTTGTTCGCGTTTGGGGTCGAGCTTGATGCCCATTCGCAGGAACAGAATCAGGGTATCTGCTTTTGAAGGCTCATAGAGCATCTTTTGCGCGCCGTAGTAGAAGGCGATCTGGGCAAGATCATGGGCTTCCTCGTCTTTCTTTATTATCTCTGCGGTTGTGTCGCGTTTAAGCACCTCAAGGAACGCCCTGGCCGCTTCAATTAGATCCGGCTCCTTCATTCTTATGCTTGCCTTCCCGTGCCACATATACGACTCGGTGACGGCCAAGCCCTTTTCTATGGATTTTAGGAAAAGAGTGTCTGCCTTTTCGTAACGTCCGTCCCGATAGTGGACCTTCCCACCTTCCAGGAGATGGCTTCCTTTTGCGGCAAAGGCGAGCGTAACCATAACTCCTAAAAGACCAGCAAGGCGTCTCATCTCTTTCCTCCTTCGTCTAAGCCTTTAGCGGCCCAATGCTCTTTCTTTACCGATTATATGGAACTTTCCTCATCTTGCAAGCTTAGTCTATTGCCCGCAGGTGAATTGTCAATGGTTTGTTGTGCGTTCGATGCATCAGGGTTGTGTTCTGCAATCTCTGCGAAGGCCAGGTAGGCGGTATGCGAGATCATCCTTTCCCTCGGTCGTGCCCCCTGCGGACGGATCAGCATCTCTCGCAGCATTACCTCCCAGACCTCGAACCGGGTGAACCCATGCTTTCCTAAAGCCTTGCGGGTTTCTTGCAGCTGTTCTGTTGTAGGGCTCAGGGATACCCACCGGCCTGCACATACGAGGGCCTTGGCAGCGTGGGGAACGATACCCCATGGTTCCGGCACGTCCACAACGCACACGTCAATCCCTCTTACCCCGAATCCTTGTTTTTCTACGTCGCGCAGCTCGAAGGTTACGAATTCTTCCATACCCAGTCTGGCAACGTTGGCCATGGCTACCTCAAGGAACTCCGGACGGCGCTCAAAGGAATATACGTGGCCTTGAGGCTGCACGTAGCGTGCAAGGATGAAGGTTAAAGCGCCTGAGCCGGAACCAACCTCTGCTACGCGAACCCCAGGGGCTATGGATGCCCTCAAAAGCATGTAGCCGACATCCTTGGGATAGGCTATGGTTGTGCGGCGTTTGACCCCTATCATCAGGTCGGCTAAGGACGGGCTCAGAAGTGTGAAGCTGGTCCCCATGTGGGTCTTTACAACTTCCCCGTAGTTGCGTCCTATGATCTGGCCCCAGGGGATGCGTCCCTTGTGGCACTCGAAGTCGCCTTTTTCGAGCACCCTCCTCAGGTAGTGAAGGCGTTCATCGTGGTAGAAGAAGACCTGCTCGCCCGGCGTTATTCCTGCCATATTCTAAGCAAGATGGATAAGACGGTTTTGCCCGGCCGTGAGGATTTTACCTTGAGCTTACCGCGGTGAAGCTGTTGGATTACGCGACGGGAAAGTGCAAGCCCGATCCCCCAGCCGTGCTTCTTGGTGGAGAATCCGGTTCTGAAGAGATCCCGGGTGTGTTTTACCTGGATTCCCGCTCCGGTGTCGGTTATCGTTATCTCGTAGCAGTTGCTCTTTTCTGCTTTCTTGCCTGCTACGGCTATCTTCCCCGACTTGCGTCCTATGGCGTCGATGGAGTTGCGGATAAGGTTCTCAAGCGTCCAGGAGATGAGTGTAGGATCAATGAGCAGGCGCGCATTCTCAGAGACCTTCACCTCAAAGTTGATGCGAGAGGGGGCGCGATGCTGCATGAAGCGAACCGTCTTCCTTATTATCGGTTCAATCTCATGGGGCTCAAGACGCGGCTTGTCTCCGATGCGTGCAAAGCGATCCAGGATCCCCTTGATGCGTTCAAGATCGGCTCCTATCTCTTTCGATGCCTCTGCGTCCAGCTTGGGGCGAATCAGTTCACTCCACCCCAGGAGCGAGGAGACCGGGGTTCCCAGTTGATGGGCGGTCTCACGTGCGAGAGCCACCCATAGCTTTTCCTGTTCCCGACGTGCTGAGGCCACAATGAATACGAATCCTAAGATAACAAACAAAACGATGAAGGATATCTGAATAAGGGGGAAATACTGCAACATGGTCCATGATTTAGGCAACCCGTAGTGCAGCACACTTAAGGTAAGGGTGTCTAACCCCAGGGTGTCTAGTGTCAGTGGGTCCGTAACAGGTACTACTGCCCGAATAGGGATAGGCTCATGTTCGCGGTCGAGTTTTTGTATGAATCGAGGCAGTGCATCGGGGATGGTATCGCGGTGAGGGACGTTTCGAAAGCTCTGAGGGTTGCCGGCGCTGTCCGTTATCACCACCGGGAAGTCTACCTGACTCACTATCTCTTCAAACAGGAGATTTTCAAGGAGCATCTGGGTTTCTGGTGATGCCAGTGAGCGTATGTAGCTTGCATAGAGTCTTGAACGGAAAAGGGTTTCTTCTTCGAGTTTCTTGAGGAGCCGCTGAGAGTAAAAGGCCCAGAATACCGCTAAGGCCAGGAGTCCGGCCACGGCGTATATCTGAATGAATCTACGCAGGTTCAAAGCGAAAGGCTTACTAGAGCTTCTTCGATTGCCTCAAGCAGAGGTGTTCCTTTAGGGGGATGTGTAATTACCTTGATGCAGGGTGAGGAAGGCAGATTGAGGCGGGCCTTATCTGGCAGGATAACAACGGACGGTGTTCCTAAAAGGTAGGCTAGCTCGAAGCTGCGATCCGGTTTACCTATGTAGGCAGAGGCTGATGCAAGTAAACTTACCTTTATCTGCGGTTCTTCTTCCATCCATTTCTCGGCTCCGAAGACCTTCATCCCGCCGAGGCGTTCAGCATCAATGGAGATTGATGAGAGGAGGTAGGGGGTTTTGTTCCCGGATCTATGTCCATGTTTCTTTAGCCACTCGTTGGCCCTTTGTTGGACAACTTGAAGACGGGGGAGGCTTTCCTCGATCTTTCCTCCGCACGCCAGATACCTGCTCATAAACTGGGCCCGCTTTCGAAGATCCGCTTCCTTGTCCGGCACGAACAGGATATTAAAGTAGGGGAAGAGTCCTTCGGCCTGGTAGGTGATTCGTAGTTTGGCCTCAGAAAGGATGGCAAGCTCAGGTAAAGGGGATGGGTCAAGATCCACGAATAAATCGAAGGAGGATTTAGCGAACCTTTCTTTCAGGGCTTTGAAGACCTTTGAGCCGTGAGAAGGTGTCTCTGTGAGATCAATCTTTTCCTGAAATATGGTGTTGAGTCCCGAAAAAAGCAGCTCTGCGTCCAGCGGCGAAAGCACAGTAATCTTGCGCCCCTTTTTAGCTTTTTTCAGAGCCCCTGTAATATAAAGCGAGAAGAGTGTATGTGGTGCTCGCTCTGCAAGACGCACAAGCACATTCCTGGCTCCACTTAACTCGGCATGGAAAGAGATCTCTTTTCTGGCAAGACGCGACTTACTCCACGCAAGGTATATTGCTCTTGTCAGTGCTGTCATACTCAAGTCTAGACAGAATCCGGGTTATGTCAAGAACAACAGATGCCTCGATTACTTTCCAGAAATTATAGTGTTTATAACTTGTCCATCGCATCCGAGGAAGAGGTTAAGGCTTAATCGCGGTAATCTCCAGGGAGATATCCAACGCCTTTGCGGAGTGGGTGAGTGCGCCTACTGAGATGTAGGCAACCCCTGTGAGTGCTATATCCCGGACGGTCTCAAGACTCACACCGCCAGAGGCCTCAAGTTCCACCTTTCCCTTGACAAGCTGGACCGCCTCACGCATCATATCCAGGCTCATGTTGTCGAGCATAATACGGTCAATACCGTCTATCTCGAGAGCCTCGCTGACCTGATCCAGGGTCGCACACTCAACCTCGATCTTTAAGTCTCCGTGGGAGTTCTGTGCAGCTTTAACCGCGGCCGCAAGCGAACCACAAGCCGCTATGTGGTTATCCTTGATAAGAATCATATCGTAGAGCCCCATGCGATGATTGTAGCCCCAGCCACATCGGACAGCCGCCTTCTCAAGCACACGCAGACCAGGCGTTGTCTTTCGGGTATCAAGGATCTTAGCACGGGTGCCGTCCACAGCGGCTACAAAACGGAAAGTGAGGGTAGCGATACCCGAGAGGTGCTGAAGGAAGTTAAGCGCTGTTCGCTCTGCAACCAGAATTCCCCTCCCAGGTCCGGAAAGCTTGGCCAGCTCATCACCTACGTTTATCCTCTCCCCATTGTTAAACAAGAAGGTTACTTCAACCCGATCCTCTACCTGACGAAACGCCTCCTTGGCCACCTGGGTCCCTGCCAGCACCCCTTCCTCCTTGCAGAGTATAATGGCTTCGGCCGGAGCTCCTGCAGGTACCGTGGCAAGAGTTGTAACATCGCCGATCCCTATATCCTCGGCAAGCGCTCTTCTAACGCTGTCCTTTACCGCGTCTTCGTAGGAATAACGACTATTCATCTCGTTATTGTAGCCGAATAACTAAAGAGGTCAACTAATCTAAGCGATTCATTCATGATAAGTTCAAGATTCTCTCCTCCTTCAGGTTGACGAAACCTTGCTCAGAGCTATACTGAACGGATGAAGAGATTCAAGGTACTGTTCAAACCCGAACCTGAGGGAGGATACACCGCATCTGTTCCCTCTCTGCCCGGATGCATCTCGTACGGTGAGACCTTGGAGGAAGCGAAGAAGATGGTCGCCGACGCCATATCCTGCTACCTGAAATGTATGAAAGAGCATGGGGAATGCTGTACTGATGATTCGATGTGTGTAATGGATGAAATCTCAATCGCAGATGAATAAGGTCCCTGCGTTAAAATCCAAAGATCTGTTGCGCCTCCTGAAAGACGCTGGATTCCACGAAGATCATCGTTCGGGAAGCCACGTCATCATGCACTCGGATTCCAGAGGGGCGCGAGTAGCTGTCCCTTTCCACCAAAAGGACTTGCCAATGGGCACCATACAGGCTATCCTGCGGGCGGCCCACCTGGATAGAAGGGAAGTCATGGAACTACTCTATGCCTGAATTCAAGCTGGTAACCGACATGACGCCAGCCGGCGATCAGCCCCAGGCGATAAGGGAACTGGTCAATGGGATCAACAGAGGTGATAAGCATCAAACCCTTCTCGGGGTTACAGGATCGGGCAAGACGTTTGTGATGGCCAATGTAATTAACCAGGTTCAACGCCCAACACTTGTGATGAGCCCTAACAAGACCCTTGCCGCACAGCTTTACGGCGAGTATCGCCAGTTCTTCCCTCACAACGCGGTGGAGTACTTCATCTCTTACTATGACTACTACCAGCCCGAGGCCTACGTACCCGCCTACGACCTCTACATCGAGAAGGAAGCCGACATCAACGAGGAGATCGAGCGGCTGAGGCTGAGGGCGACCGCATCGCTTCTATCACGCAAAGACGTAATCATAGTTGCCTCTGTATCCTGCATCTACAACATCGGCGAACCTCGTGAGTTCGCCGACCGGGTTAAGCTGGTAAAGGTAGGCGATGAGCTGGACAGAGATGACCTTCTGGCTAATCTTGTTCGTGAGCAGTACTCGCGAAACGACTACGAGCTGAAGCGCTCGTCGTTCAGAGTGAAAGGTGACGTGGTTGAGATATGGCCGGCGCACGAGGATGTAGCTTTACGCATCGAGTTCTTCGGCGAGGAGATAGAGTTCATCAAGCGCTTCAACTCGGTATCAGGCAAGGTGATAGATGAGCCGGAAAGTGTCATGATCTTCCCTGCGCGGCATTTTATGGTCTCCGAAACCACCCTCAAGGAGGCCTTAGAGAATATTCACGAAGAGATGATCGAACGGGTGGCAGAGTTGGAAGGTCAGGGTAAACTCCTTGAGGCGCAGAGACTAAAGACCCGCACCCGCTATGACATCGAGATGCTGCGCGAGGTCGGCTACTGCCCGGGGATCGAGAATTATTCCCGACATCTTTCAGGCAGAGCCCCGGGTTCACGCCCGTGGTGCCTTCTGGACTACTTCCCAAAGGATTTTTTGACCATCATGGACGAATCGCACGTAGGCCTGCCTCAGGTCGACGGGATGTACAAGGGCGATCGCTTCCGCAAGGAGAACCTGGTAAATCACGGCTTCCGCCTGCCTTCGGCTTTGGATAACCGGCCCTTGAAGTTTGCAGAGTTCGAAACCCTCGTGGAACAGCGCATCTACACCTCGGCTACACCAGGTAACTACGAGCTTATCAACTCCAAGGATCGGGTGATTGACCTGGTGGTACGTCCTACCGGTCTGGTTGATCCTCCCATGGAAATCCGACCTACTGCCAACCAGGTGGATGATTTAATCGAGGAGATACGAATACGCGCTGAACGCAATGAGAGGACTCTAGTCACAACCCTTACCAAGCGCATGGCCGAGGATTTGGCAACCTACCTTGCTGAGATGGGTCTGCGGGTGCACTACATGCACTCGGAGATCAACGCGCTTGAGCGTGTAGAACTCCTGCGCGGGCTGCGTCTGGGCGAGTTCGACGTGCTGGTAGGCATCAACCTGTTGCGTGAGGGGCTGGATCTGCCCGAGGTCTCGCTTGTGGCCATACTCGATGCAGATAAGGAGGGGTTCCTGCGCGATACACGCTCGCTCATCCAGACCTCAGGACGGGCGGCCCGCAATGTGGAAGGGCTGGTGCTCCTTTATGCGGACAGGGTTACAAACTCGATGCGGGCGGCGATTGACGAGTCCGAACGCCGACGCAAAAAACAGATCAGATACAACACCGAACACGGGATCACGCCGCAGACCATCAAAAAGTCCATCCAGCAGGTGATGGCCACCACCGGGGTTGCCGACGCCAGGAAGGTCGAGGAGCTTGACCTCGGGCACGAGCCCGCCGACGAGGAGGAGCGGCTGGCGACGATCGCCAGATTACAGGAGGAGATGAAGGAAGCGGCGGATCAGTTGGACTTCGAGAAAGCAGTCATCTACCGCGACCGGATTTCGGAACTCAAACTGAAGATCGACAAGGAGATTCTGAGGCGGGGAACCCGTCAGAGTTAAGGAGACTTGCTTCAATTATAAGATTGCTGGCCTCGACAGTTATTGACATCCCCATCTGGATCCACCCTTACCCCTCATTTCAAGGATAAGCTAAAATCCCCTCGGTTTGCACTCCGTGATCCTTGAGGCCAGGTTGCGGCCCAGAGCGGTTAGGCCGAACTCTGCACCGGATTTAGCAACCCAGCCGGAGGCCTTCAGCAACCGGAGAGAAGCCCGAACCGCACCCTCAAGGGCATAATCCGGTATACGGTCAGCAACAAGTAAGCCCACCGCCTCCAATAATTGGTCGAACTTGATGGGTCCCTTGGAGTCGGAAAGGGTCTTTACGATCGCACAAGAAACGTTTGTGCGCTTGAAGAATTCAACTAAGGAATCTTCAAGGGACTGAGTCATAATACTTCCTCCTTAAGTTTGTCAAACCGCCCGATCAATCAAGTGACGTCAACAACCCTGCGATCTCGGAGGCGTGGATCAAGCGATAGGCCGGCAAAACCCTCTCTCTATAGGATTTCGAGTGGTGGAAAGGCCCCTTGGGAACCTTATCCGGCTCTATCCCCACCGATAGCGCCTGCGGCAACAGGCGAACCTCACGCCTTGCGCGGTCATTTGCAATTCCCTCTGCCGACCGCTTCACCGCCTCAAAAAGTTCCCTTAGATCAACCCCAAGCTCCTTAGCAGGTCTCAGATTGATGCGGTAAAGGTCACCCTCAGGCGAGATGCGTTCGGCAAGCGGCTCACCCGTACCCGTAACACAACCACCCGTAACACAACCACCCGTAACACACTTCTCTCCCACCTCACTTTCTGGTTCTATGGAATCCCATTCGTTCTTTAGGCACTCCCACGC
>JABUBL010000101.1_pt1 | contig 19117 bp, 16 predicted proteins | sample 7240371 | NCBI WGS metagenome assembly JABUBL01 (sample SAMN07256343, study PRJNA390944) | subsurface metagenome | isolation source: Methane hydrate marine sediment | place: Pacific Ocean: Eastern North Pacific, ODP site 1244 | collected 2002
GTGACCGAGGTTATAAACTGGTTCTCCCCCTGTATGGCCGAGAGCTGCACGTACCGCAGGTCCTTGATAAACCGGTTTTCCGCCAGGATCGCCGCCTCGTCCACCAACTGGGTCTCCTCCTGCCGGTCGACGCTCTCGGTGGCTACAAAGGTGTTCCAGAAGGACGAGTCAATCGTCACGTCCATCGGGGCCGGGAAACTCACGCTGCCAAAGCCGACGGCTTCCAGGAGCGAATCCAGGGCCACCTCCACCATTACCAGCTCATCTACCGGGGTGAAATCGACGTCAGGAGCGCTCAACGACGTGTCGATGGGCGGAATATTCGCTCCTGGTGGCAGCTCGACCGCCAGGAAATCCGGCTCGATCTCGGTACGCTGCAGGGTATCGCTGAACTCAATTCGAAGCTCATTCGTTGGGAGTACACCCCCGGAAGTATCCGTATCTACAGAAATAGTCGTGTCGTTTTCCGCCAGGTCCGACAGGTTGTAGATCTTGTTAATAAGGGGTATGGTGAGGGAAATTTCCCAGCGTGGGAGCTGCGGTGATTCCAGCAGCTGGAAGTCACAGGCCCCGGCTACGATCAAAGCGCCCAGGAACAGCGGTGGTAACAGCACTGTCGCCCGGGTGATTTTACGTCTTGTTCTGGTTATTTCTGGCATATTGCAGGTAGTTCTACGTGATAGCCCGCAGGACTTTTCTGTAATTGCGGGAATCTAGGAAGGATTATACCAAATACAAATGATTTCGTAAGGCGGTTTGCCGGCTGTTTCCGGCCCCAGTGATCACCAATCCGTCTCCGTTGCGCTACCTGTCTGCCGTGGATGTTATCAAGCGTGCACGCCAGGCAGGCGCCGGACAAGTCACCAATCACTAGCCACCAATCACAGATAGCCCGCCAAAACCTCCGCCTTATCAAGGCGCTCCCAGGTAAAGTCATCATCTTCCCGTCCGAAATGTCCGTACGCGGCGGTTTTCTGGTAGATGGGCCGCAGCAGGTCCAGGTGCTGGATGATTTCCCGGGGCTTGAGAGGGAATTCCTTTCTGATTATCTCTCCGATTTCCTGGTTGCTCAACCGTCCAGTCCCGAAGGTATCCACGCTGATCGAAATGGGTTCGGCTACGCCGATACTGTACGCCAGCTGCACTTCGCACCGTCTGGCTAGCTCGGCCCCCACAATGTTCTTGGCGATATACCGTGTCATGTAAGCGGCGGAGCGATCAACTTTGGAGGGGTCTTTTCCGGAAAAGGCACCGCCACCATGACGGGCATAGCCGCCGTAAGTATCCACGATGATTTTGCGCCCCGTGAGGCCCGTGTCCGCCTGGGGGCCGCCCATTACGAAGCGACCCGTGCCATTGACGATAAAATGCTCCTCAAAATCGAGGCCGCTATTCACCAGGACCGGCAGCACGACATGATCCACCACCTCTTTAGTGATGAACTGGTGTTCCATACGGACATCGGGGTAAGCGTCGCTCAGGTCATCGTGCTGGGTAGCCACCACCACTTTTTTCACCGCTACCGGACGGTCCCCATCGTACTCCACGGTCACTTGCGACTTGCCGTCGGGCCGGAGCCAGGGCAGCTCCTCGGACTTGCGCAGCTCGGCCAGACGCTTGGTGACCCGCTGTGCCAGCTGGATCGGTAGGGGCATCAGCTCAGGGGTCTCATCACAGGCGAAACCGAACATGTGCCCCTGATCGCCGGCCCCCTGTTCATGTTCGTTGGACTCGTCTACCCCCTGGGCGATCTCCGGACTCTGCTCGTCAATACTGGTAAGGACCGCCGCTTTCGTGGCGCTGATGCCGTATGAGGCGCGGGTATACCCGATATCGGCCAGCGTCTTGCGGACAATGCTGGGGATATCCACATAAGTGGTTGTGGTAATCTCCCCGGAAACCAGGATAAGACCGGTAGTGGCCAGAGTCTCGCAGGCCACCCGGCAGTTGGGATCGTCCGCCAGAATCCCGTCCAGGATGGCATCGGAGATCTGGTCGCAGACTTTATCCGGGTGGCCTTCGGTTACCGATTCAGACGTAAACAGGCGATGATCAGGCATTCAACTTTCCTTTAATAATGCAAATATAAATCCCAACAAAGCAAGAAAAGTTACATAGGAAGATATCATTTATTCCAGCTATTGCTGGCTAACCCCTGAGCCAACCAGTCCAGGGAAGTATATAGCAATACATTTCACTGCCGGGGAACCTCAAGCAGTGGTACATCAGGATAGTCATCACCGGTTACCTTTCAGTAAATTGTTCACCATTGAGAACTATCCTGAGGAGTTTACCATGCGCAAACTGGTGCCTTTGCTGGTCCTGATTACCCTGTCTGTAGCAACGCCGCAGATCACGCCGGAGACTTACCGCCAGCGGCGGGCAGCGGTCCGGGCCCAGCTCGGCCCCGGTGAGCGGATAGTCCTGCTCACCAAAGCCGTCGCTATCCGGAACGGTGATGTGGAGTATGAATTTCGCCCCGACTCCGACTTCTGGTACCTGACCGGCTTCGGCGAGCCCGATGCGGCCCTGGTGCTGACCGGTGAGGACGTACGCTTCTCCCTCGGTGATCGGGACTACGCAGGCCATGAATTTCTGTTCATCAGGAAGCGGGATCCGGCGCGGGAGCGCCGGACGGGAATGCGCCTGGGGGTGGAGCGCGCACCCGAAGCCCTGCTCATTGACCAGGCCCTGCCCATCGACATCTTCGCCGATGCATTGCCCTATCTCATGCAAAGGGCCGATACCATATACGTTAATCTCAACCGGGACGAGCTGGAGCGGCCCCTTACCGCACTGGCCGAAGCGACGCTTCAATGGGTGCCAAAGGATCGTGGTATATTCGGCATAGCCGAGGCAGTCCAGCGTTTCAGGAAGCGGCTCAAGGCTCGTACCAGGGGCATCAAGCCCCCCAACCGGAAGGTCGCCTATAAATCAACCGGTGAAATTATCCATCCCATGCGCATGCATAAGTCGCTGGAGGAGCTGGAGCTGCTCCAGCAGGCGGTGGACATCACCGGGAAAGGCCTGGTGGCGGCCATACAGCGGGCCCAATCCGGGTTGTACGAATATCAGGTGCAGGCCACTATAGAGTATGAATTCAAGGACGGTGGCGCGCAGCGGGAGGGCTTTCCCTGCATCATCGCTTCAGGACCAAACGCACTCATTCTGCACTATTCCGAGAACAGCCGTCAACTTCAACCGGGTGAGCTGCTGCTCATGGACGTAGGAGCCGAGGTTGACATGTACACCGCCGATATCACCCGCACCGTGCCCGTGAACGGTTCCTTCTCACCCGCCCAGCGGGAGCTCTACGGCTATCTCCTGGAAACCCAGGCAGCTGCGGCCGCGGCCCTGAAACCCGGCATCACCCTCAATGAACTGAACCAGGTCGCCAAGGAGGTGCTCAAGGAGAAGGGCTATGACCAATATTTCATCCATGGCCTATCGCACTGGCTGGGCATGAACGTACACGACGTGGGCCGCAAGGACACCCCCGCCGAGCCGGGGATGGTCTTGACCATCGAGCCGGGCATTTATATCCCGGTTGACGACCAAACGGTGCCCCCGCCCTACCGAGGTATCGGCATGCGCCTGGAAGATGACTTCCTGGTGACAGAAGAGGGCGGCGTGATACTTTCCCGGAATATTCCCTGCACTATCGAAGAAATTGAATCCTTGATGAAACAATAAACCGGCCGCCGAGACTACTCTCAACCGGCCGGTGGGTGGTCTTATAGAGTACGGGGCTGCCTTAGTCCTTTTCCGCCAGGACCTTACTCAAGTGCTCATCCATATTGGCACCACCCGGGACAGCCACTACGTTATCCGAAAACCGCACCGCACCCGTGTCGGGATCCCTGACACTCTTGATGACCCGCACATGCTGCGTTTTTTCCTTGCGTTCTGCGTGCTTGCGGGCTTTATCTGCAAAGGATCTCTCTCTTTTCGCCATAATTATTCTCCTTTCTTTTTGTCCGGTTCCTCCGAGTAGGAAATCACAGCGTTACCCCCCCGGCGTTTAACCACGTACATGGCATCATCGGCGTATTTAATGAGCGTATTGATGTCATCACCATCCGTGGGGTATTCCGACATGCCGATGCTGACCGTAATCCGGATTGTCGCGCCCTCGTTTTCAAACCGGTACTCGGCGATAGACTTCCTGATCCTTTCGGCTGTCGAGCGGCTGCTTTGCTTAGCGGAGTTGAGGATGATCACCCCAAACTCCTCACCACCATAACGCCCGGCGATATCGGGCTTCCGGATAGACAACCGGATCAGCTGGGCTGTCTGCCAGAGGACGTAGTCACCAAACAGGTGGCCGTGGGTGTCGTTGACCACCTTGAAGTGATCCAGATCGAGCATTAAAAAGGTCATGGTACTGCCGTAACGGGATGCCCGTTCCAGCTCAACCCCGAAGCGCTCCATAAACGACCGGTGGTTCAGCAGCTGAGTCAGGCCGTCAATGGTAGCCATGGCCCTGACTTCCTGGTATCTCTGACTCCAACAGAGAGCGGTTCCGTATACCTGGATGATGGCTTTCAGGATTTCCATATCGGTGGGACTGAAATGATCCTTTGCGACACTCTCCAGGGCTACTATGCCCCGGGGCACACCTGCTTCCATCAGCGGCACTCCCAGGAAGGAGGTCAGCCGGGTCTTCTTGAGGTCACCCGCTGCAAACCGGCCCTTATATCCCGATGTCTTCAGCCGACCGATGTTCATAGGCAGGGCCTGCCTGAATACCTCGCCATGAACAACATCGGCGGTAGCATAAGTGTAGCCTGCTGAGTAGTCATCCTCCAGGCCCTCCACCCGGTCAATTTGCAGCCTCTCCTGCGTTTCCGTGGACAGTGTCGAGATGGTTAATCTGTCGAAAGTTAACGCATCCTTAACTAGCCGTACGAGGGTGTCAATCAACGCTTCTAAGGTGGATGAAATGTCAAGATTGCCGGTCCGGCTCACAAGATCGGAGAGGAACGTGTTTTCGGCAAGCATGGCTCCCATTTCAGAATTCAGAATCAGGTTGTTCTCAATCATCCGGGCAGCCTGATTGATAAAGTGCTGGACCTGGGCTTCATCGTCGGGTTTCTGCTGCAGTTTCACCACAAGCAATCCTGCGCGTTCTTCACCGGTGAACAGGGGACGGGCCACGACGATGGTGTCGGGGTCTATTCTGGAACGGGTCAGAAACCGGGCTGTCTCCTCTCCCGATACTGTCATCGCCACCGGCTGCCCGCCAGATTCTTCCTTTTCACTCATATCTGAAATGGCGTCAACCGGGATGGATTTCACGAAGATCTCTTTGGTGGCGTTGCTTTTCTGGAGGACAAAGTTTCCCCCCTCCCCCTCGTGAAGGTAGACCGCCGCGCTGCTGCCAGGCAGGGAATCAGCCAGACAAGCTAATACGATCCACAGGGAATCGAGGAAGTAGTCCTTATGCTCTTGCCTACTGGGATGCTCTGCCGCCATCAAATGATAATACACTCCATCTTATTGTATCCTGTTTTTGATCTCTACATTGAAGTGGGAAAGACAATCTCACCTCACGGAATGCCAATTATAGTAAAGCAATTTAATAAATTTTATCTTACTTGTGATGTGAGTTTAATCACTTTTCTTGAAATTTTTCTTGGCGCTGGGCAGGTAGGCCGAGAAGAATGGGTTGAGATGCCAGTTCGAGTGATCCACTAGCCGGCCCTGATTATTTGCAGGAAAGGTTGCCGCTTATCCAGTCGTTGCAGGCCTGTTGCCTGGGCCAGCCGGACGGCATCGCGGTATTCGTCCCTGGTAATCGGACGGTCAAGGGCCGGATATGCGGCGGCCTTATAGGCGGGACGATACTGATCCATGAGGTTGAGATAGGTTTGAGGCGAAATCTCCTCGGCCAGAAACCGCACGATATGCTCGGTTCCGGCCAGGTGGTCGGGCAGGACCAGATGCCGCACCAGCAGGCCGCGGGTGGCCACGCCCGTGCTGTCCAGCTCCAGGTCGCCTACCTGCCGGTGCATTTCCCGCACCGCCGCCTGGTTGGCCTCGGGATAGTTCACCACCTTGGAGTAGCGGCGGGCCGTATCGGCATCGGCGTATTTCATGTCGGGCATGTAGATATCCACTACGCCGTCCAGCAGCCGCAGCATCTCCGGGGAATCGTAGCCGCCGGTGTTATATACCAGGGGCAGGCGCAGTCCCCGTTCCACGGCCACCAGCAGGGCAGCCATGATCTGCGGCACCACGTGGCTGGGTGAAACCATGTTGATGTTATGGCAGCCATAGTCCTGCAGATCGAGCATCATGGCGGCTAGCTCCTCCGGCTCCACCTCTCGGCCGCCCGACTGTTGACTGATATCGCTGTTCTGGCAGAACTGGCACCGGAGATTGCAGCCGGAGAAGAAGATAGTCCCTGAGCCCCGCCAGCCCCGGATGGGGTCCTCTTCACCGAGATGGGGTCCGGCGCTGCTCACGCGGGCTTTCATGCCGGTGTGGCAGACTCCCTCCTTACCGGCGCTGCGATCGGCCTTGCAGTGCCAGGCGCAGACGTGGCATATGGAGAGGAGCTGGTGGGCTTCCTCAACCCGCCTGGCCAGCTCGCCGCTGCGGAGCAGGGCAAGGTAGGCGGATTGGTGGCGAGTATGCCTTTCCTGGATATTCTCTTGAGTCATGAATCTAGCCTGCGGCATATTGGCCACGGTTCGGCCCAGACAGATAGTAAGTCGGTGTTGGAGGTGGTGGGAGGGAAATCCGGGAAAGGAGAGGCATCCCGAATGGCCGGTCGACCAGGATCGGCCCCACTGGTAGCGGGAAAAGGGTATCGCATCGCCTTCCGTCGGCTTGTCCCTGGTGCCTGGGGTGATGGAAGAGAACGATATGGGTAGCGAGTGACATCATGGCTACTGCTCGCCTGCAGGCGCGGGTTGGGGAAAATCCTTGGGCGGGATCAGGCTCATACAGCGCTCGGCCACGGCCGTGATTGTCAGGGAAGGATTGATCCCCACGTTAACCGGTATAGCAGACCCGTCGACCACATACAGGCCCGGATAATCGAAGATTCGGTGATTGGTGTCAATGACTCCGTCATGGGGCGAGCTGGCGATTTGGCATCCCCCTAAGAGATGCCCACTTAGGGACAGGTTTCCAATGCTATCCATCAGGACGTTTCCTGGCACGCCGTCGGCGTGCCGTGCCAGGTGCCGCGCCGCCTCGTTCGCTTCGGGGATGTATGACGGCGCCCTTTTGCCGTGTGCTATTACGGAGTACAGCCTGTTACGAAAGAAAGAGTACCACCGCGGGCCGTAGGCGAAGGAAAGCTGATTATCGAGGAGTTGCATGACCGTGAGGACAATTACTCGCCGGTGCCATCCGGTGGCCCGCATGGAGTATGTTGATCGCAGAGGATGGGCTAGAAAGCTTCCCAGTGTTTTCAAGGCGCGGATGGTTGGCCGGTCGTCGTCCACGAGCGGGCCCCCGATCAAGTGAAAGAAGTTGTAGCTGGGCGGGAAACGGTTCTGAGTAATGTGGGTATAGCGGTTGGGAAAGAAGCGCGTGGAAATAGTTGCTCCCTTGGTCAGATCGATCGACCGGTCTCGTGATACTACACCGACGAAGGTCTCGCTATTGGTGCGCACGACCCTCCCCAGAGCGTCCGAGACGCCGGGGAGCGCCCCAGCCCTTTTGCAGCGGAACAGCAACGCGAGGGTTCCGAGTAGACCGCCGGCGAAGACAACCTGGGTCGCCCTAAGGGGAGCGTACCGCTTGCTGCTGTCGGACGGATGCTTCATGGTAATCTGATACCCTCCTCCTTCTGCCGGGATTACCAGGGTTACCTTCCGGTCGGGAAACACTTCAACCCCGAGCTGCTCCGCCAGATAAAGGTAGTTTTTATCGAGGGAGTTCTTTGCGTTATAGGGGCAGCCGGCGATGCATGCGCCACATGGCTCGCAGCCTAGCCGCGGCGGACCTTTTCCTCCAAAATAGGGATCGGGATGCTCCACGCCAGGCTTCCCGAAATAGATGCCCTGCTCGACCTTGCCAAAGGTGCTCTCCGCCCGCAGGGATACAGCCGTCTTCCGGAGGTACTCGTCCATCGTGCCGAAAAGGGGATTGGGTTCCACGCCCAGCATCCGCTTGGCCGTTTGATAGTGCGGCTTCAGCTCCTTCTTCCAGTCGATGCCCAGGTCCCTCCGGGCGAGATCAGTGTAGAAGTCTTCCTCGGGCTCCAGAAGCACGGCAGCATAGACGAGGCTGCCACCGCCCACACCCACACCGCGCACCGCCATCAAATGCCGGAACAGGTCCACGGACAGGATACCCCGCATCCCCAGTTCCGGTCTCCACAGCAGGTGCCTCGCGTTGCGGTTGGCCAGCTCCAGGTCTGCGTCGGTCATGCGGCGTCCCTGCTCCAGCACTGCCACACGATAACCCTTCTCGGCCAATCTCAGCGCCGACACGCTGCCGCCGAAGCCGCTGCCAATGATCGCGAAATCATAGTTGTGCTCAGTCATGTGATGCTCCTATGGGGCTGTCGAGCGAGCCACTCAACGCAAAGGGAAACGGATTGAACCGGCCGCCAAAGGCCGGTATGCAGCCCAGACCAAGGTAAAGCGATGCCCTGATCCGCCGCAGCTCGTCGTGGAAGGTGGCCGCCAGCCCACGGTTGTACGACGCGTATTCTATGTGTAGCGAGGTAAGCTCATCGAACCAGGAGGGTGCCAGGTACGTCCTGAACCTGCGCACCCTATTGACATGCCTGTCGGCGCTGTCACCCCTGACAAAAATGTTGTATCCGCTTTCAACATCGCCTGTTTTGCCTGCTTCGAATCCCTTACCGATCCAACGCCCAGGCCCGAACAAACGATGCACATATAATAGCACGAGGGGAGACATAAGGCCAGCAGAGAGCATCTCGCCTTCGTGCTCCCCGATCAGCTCTGCTGAAGCAGGGGCATCTGCTTCCCGGAAGACACGAACGATCTCGTTCCTATTCAGCCTTTTCAGGTGCTCAAGTGTGAGGCCCTCCAACGATGTGCCCACGATTTCGACGATTGCTTTCTTGCTGTCCTGCATTTCATCTCCCTTTTAAATCTCAATACCTGTGGCAGAAATCCGACCACAGCCTCCTCAGCGCCCGTTTGCCATTAGCACCCGGTTCGCTTTCCATCCTGGAGCTGCCGTCGGAGTAATAGCGGTTGACTCGGGTCAGCTCGCCATTCCGCAGCAGGCCCAGGTAGGCGGGGTGTACTCGTGCAGTAATGTCTTTGGAGGTTCGCGTTGCCTTACATCCTTCAGATTGCCTTGACCCAATGCGGTTGGGTGAGGAGAGTCCCCATGGAAAGGTAAGCCGGAAAGGTGGGAAAGGCAACTGCCATAACGCGCTTCCACCCGGGAAGTCAGCCATCCACATATCAGCGATAGTATAATCCGGCACCCTCCTGCTTGCGTCTCCACGTCCCCTTAATTCTTGCTTAAATTTGAACATCAGTGAAAACGCCGTCTCCGCATTATCGCTGACGGGAGTGATGGAGAGAAACAGCATGTCCCCAACCGTTCATGAGACCTTCATGCACCGGGCCATCGAGGATTGCCGGGCGGCCTTTCACGGCAATGAGGGCGGCCCTTTCGGGGCCTGCATCGTCAAGGATGGGCGGGTCCTCGCCGTGGCGCACAACACCGTCATGAAAGACCGGGATCCCACGGCCCATGCGGAGATCAATGCCATTCGCCAGGCCAGCCGCACCCTCGGAACGTACGACCTGTCCGGCTGCGAAATCTACTCCACCACCGAGCCGTGTCTCATGTGCTTTGCCGCCATCCATTGGGCGCGTATCGGACGAATCTACATGGGTACCACCATTGAGGAGGCTGTGACGTTGGGCTTTAGTGAGCTGCCTGTTCATAATACTCAAATAAAGCAGCTAGCGGGATTATCGATCGATCTGGTGGAGAATGTGCTGGTGGAGGAGTGCCGCCGACTGCTAGCGGACTGGCAGACCCTTACCGATGCTCTTACTTATTGAACTTAAGACCGGGTCCGGGTATTCATGGCAGGAGTTCCTCTGGTATGGAATTGTGAAATCTACAAATAAGATTCTAATTTTGATTGTGAACCCATAGAGGATAAAAGTAACTTTTCTCGTGTATTAAAGTGTACGAATTATTTCTGCTATTAAATTTTACAATACTAATGGAGGACGATTCTGATGACGTACATTATCTGTGAGCCCTGTTTTGATGTTTGCGATACCGCTTGTGTGGAAGTGTGTCCGGTCGATTGTATCCTGCCGGACGAGGGCTGGGAAAAAGGGGACGATCCTGCTGGCCACATGCTGTACATCGACCCTGAAGAGTGCATCGATTGCGGAGCCTGTGAACCGGAATGTCCGGTTGAGGCCATTTTTGAGGAAGATGCAGTTCCTGAAGAGTGGAATAAGTATATCAAAATGAACTATGACCACTTCGGGCGCGAGTATTCCGGATAAACTTCCAATTAACCTTACTTTTGGAGGCGGCTGTTCGGGATGCGGACAGCCGTTTTCTTCTGTTAATAATTGACGGTAACATCAAATAAAAAAGTTACTGCCGGGAAGGCTTACTGCCCGACTGGAAAGGGAATCATAAATGAAGCGCGATGACATTATGGCCGTGCTGAAAACCGTTAATTATCCCGGCTATAGTCGGGATATCGTCTCGTTCGGGATGGTAACCGACGTGCAGCTGTCGGGCAGCGATGCCAGGGTGGTGCTGGCGGTAGCTACCGGCAACGAAGAGCAGAAGGCCCAACTTGCCGCCAGAGTCAAGTCGGCCCTTTCCGAGCGGCTGAAGCTATCCCGGGTGGAGGTGGAAATTGTGCCGCCCAAGCCTGCGGTAAACGCTGGAGCCTTTGCCGCGGCAGGGCCGAACCTGGTCCGGACTACTATTCCCGGTGTAAAACGGACCATCGCCGTGGCCAGCAGCAAGGGGGGCGTGGGGAAATCTACCGTGGCGGTGAATCTGGCCGCCGCCATGTCTCTGACCGGAGCCAAGGTAGGCGTCCTCGACCTGGACATTTATGGTCCCAGCCTGCCCATGATGGTGGGCACCAACGAACGGCCCTCCCTGAATAAGCAGCAGAAAATCGTTCCCCTGGAACGTCACGGTCTGCGCGTCATGTCCTTCGGGTTTATCAGCGGTAACCAGGCGCCTACTATCTGGCGGGGACCACTAGTAGCCAAGATGACCGAGCAGTTCTTCGAGGACGTGGATTGGGGAGAGCTTGATTACCTGATTCTCGACCTACCTCCCGGGACGGGGGACATACAACTGACAATGGTTCAACGGCTGGCCCTTACCGGCGTGGTCATTGTGACCACTCCCCAGAAGCTGGCCCTCCTGGACGTGCGTAAAGGGGCGGACATGTTTGGCAAGGTGAACACTCCGGTTCTGGGAGTTGTGGAAAACATGTCAGGCCTCTCCCTGGCGGGTGTGGTAAAGGATGCCGGGGGCCGGGCTATACCAGGGGCTATTCTGGAACTGGAGGGGTTGAGTGAGGTTTCCCGCGTTACTGGAGATAAAGAGGGACGTTTCGAGGCAACCTTACCCATCTTCAGAAGTGGCGGCGGGAGCCAGGAGAGTAGCCGGCTGGGGGTGCCTCTGCTGGGCCGGATACCGCTGGCCCCGGACCTGGTCATCGCCTCAGATTCCGGCGAGCCGTACGTCCTGAGCCATCCGGATACACCAGCGGGACAGGCGTTCAGGCACATCGCCGATGCCCTTATGAAACAAACGGATAGTCCTGAGAGTCGAAACTCCGGAGCCTGATCTGGTCCAGGCGGGAGAGCTCACCGGGAACCGTTACCCCCGGTAGGACGTTGGAAATGGGCCAACTCAATTATGGTATGGGGATGCGAGATTTATGACCATTACCATAAGAGTGAAACGAATCAACCGCATGGTTGCCTAAGGCGTGGGTGAAAGGTAATTTAGCTTAAATAATACTGATGGAATCAAAGACCGAAACGGAGCTAAAAAGTCTCGTCCTGGATCAGGGGAATCTACCCAGGCACATTGCCATCATAATGGATGGTAATGGCCGGTGGGCGAAATCCAGGGGACTGCCCAGGGTGGCGGGGCACAAGGAAGGTGTGAACTCCGTCAGGGAGATCACCCGGGCTTGTGGTGAATTGGGCATCGAAATTCTCACCCTCTACACCTTCAGCTCGGAGAATTGGAAGCGCCCGCGCGCGGAAGTGAACGCCCTCATGCACCTGTTGGTGACCACCATCAGGGGAGAGGTGCAGGAGCTGATGAAAAACAACGTGCACCTTACCGTTATCGGTCATCTGGATGATCTTCCAGATATAACGCGTCGGGAGATGCAGAACGCTATGGACCTCACCGGATCCAATACCGGTTTGAACCTCAACCTGGCCCTCAGCTATGGCGGCCGCCAGGAGATCCTGGAGGCGGTCCAGCGCGTCTCCCGCATGGTACTTGATGACGGCCTTGAACCGGAAGATATTGACGAGGCGTATTTTGAAAACTGCCTGTTCACCCACGACATGCCCGACCCGGAGCTCATTGTCCGTACCAGCGGCGAAACCCGCCTTAGCAATTTCCTTCTGTGGCAGTCCGCTTATAGTGAATTGATTATCTCGGATGCCATGTGGCCGGCGTTCCGGCGGAAGCAGCTGTACAAGACGCTCCTGGAATACCAGCACCGCGAGCGGCGCTTCGGCCGGCTTAGTGAACAGGTAAGAACATCCTCGGTTACGGGGTGATTTAGGTACATTGAGGACCAAAGTGATAAGTAGCCAGCTTGCCCGCCCTGTAATGGTCATTTTGGGATGTATGTTTTTTGTAGTGATAGGCCTTAATGCCCAGAAGAATAAATCGATAGCGGTGCTTGATCTTGAAGGACAGGGCATCTCATCCTATGAATTGGCCAGCCTTACCGAACGCTTACGCTCTGAGCTTTCTCTTGCCTCTTCCCGCGTTTTAGCATGTCATTACGTAGGCAAAGGAAACAAATCATGCTAAGAACCCTCGTTTCATTGCTTGTGATTGCCACTCCCCTGTTGTCTCAAGACCTGCTGGTTGATTCCATAGACCGAGAATTCTCAGGCACACTGATTGAGATTACTGATACCGACATAATTTTTCAGATACAAGGCGAAACTGAACCGGTTCAATATCCTTTTTGGTCAGTGAAGCGAGTGACATTAGCCGATGGTCGTTTGGCATTCGAGGACGGTAAGACATATGTGGCAAAACCTACGTTGCCGGTGGAGCCCAAGCCCGCGGAGCCGATGCCCACGGTGCCAAAGCCTGAAGAGCCCCTGCCCATAGAAGCTGAGCCGGAAGCCCCGCAGCTGCCCAGTATCAAGGCCCAGCAGGCGGCCAGTTTCAATCTGAAGGAAGTGGTGGTTGAGGGCAATGAGCGTGCCTCCGCCCAGGTTGTCCAGACTACTTCCCGGCTTTATCCCGGCCGCACCGTTACGGCCATAGATATTCAGCGCGGCATCCGCCGCCTGTGGGATCTGGGCTTTTTCGCTGATATCCAGATCTACCTGGATGAAAACACCGGGGATGGGATAGTGCTCCGCATCATGGTTGAGGAATATCCTTCGTTAGAAGAGATTATCATTGAGGGCGACAGGAAGATCGGCAAGAATAAGATTCTGGAAACCATCGAACTGAGGCCGCCCCAGATCGTGTCGGAATATGCCGTCTCCGAAGTAATCCGTAAAATCAAGAAGCTGTATCACGAAGACGGCTATCTGAATGTGGAAGTTGCCGTGGAGCAGGAGCCTGGAAAGCACCCCTATGGACAAATCCTTACAGTTATAATCGTAGAGAACAAGAAGGTGCGGCTCCGGAGCATCCGGTTTGAAGGCAACGAGCGATTCTCGTCTTTCATGCTGCGGTACAAGATGAAGGACACCAAGCGGTGGCGGTGGTACTTGTTCTGGCGTTCTTCTTTTGACCGCGATAAATATGAAGATGACCTGAATATGATCGTGGCTCATTATAACAACAACGGTTATCGCGACGCCAGGATAGTGAGCGACTCGGTCCTGGTCACTTCTGACGGCAAAAGACTGGAGCTGCTCATTCAGATTCACGAGGGCAACCCTTATTATTACCGTAACTTTTCCTGGGAAGGTAATACTCTGCATACCGATGAAGAACTGGAGGTCGCCCTGGGATATGTTAAAGGCGACCTTTACAACAAGGAAGCGTTCCAAACGGCCGTCGGCCAGAGAGTACACCCGATTTATATGGATGAGGGTTATCTTTATTCCAGAGTTGAGCCGGTGGAGTATCCTGTTGGTAAGGACTCGTTGGACGTGATCTTTAACATTGTTGAAAACCAGAAAGTATCGGTCAGGTACATTAACGTCGTCGGGAACGAGAAGACCCGGGATTATGTAATCCGGCGCGAGCTGCGGATCAATCCGGGGGACACCTTCAGTTATGAAAAACTCAGCCGGAGCCAGCGGGACGTGTGGATCCTTAACTTTTTCGAGAACGTGGAACCCGATGTGCTCCCGGTGGACGAGGACGAGGTGGATCTAAGCATCAAGGTGACGGAGAGATCCACCGACCGGGCGAACCTGTCAATAGGTTATACGGAGCAGTTCGGCATGATTGGCGGCGGCGGTCTGGAGTTCACCAACCTGTTAGGTACCGGGCAGCAGCTCAACCTGAGTTATAATCGCGGCGCGCAAACCGGCTACGGTTTGATACCAGGCGCCGGCCAAGCGGCGGCCTATGAATCCTTTTCCATAAGCCTGCTCAATCCCTGGCTGCTGAACACCCCCAATATGGTGGGCCTGTCGGCTTTCTATACCGAGCGGGGCCAGTCCGGGTATGTAAGCTACTTCCCGTTCGATATTGTGCAATGGGGCGGGTCTGCACGGTGGGGGCGCCGTTTTCGCTGGCCGGACTCCTTCTTCCGGGGATCGTGGATTTTCCAGGGTGCCGATAAGCGCTACATGGGAAATAGCGATGACCTGATCAGGTATCTAGGCGTCGGGCCGGAGGAAGGCAGCAACTTCGTCTCCACGGTGGGCATATCGTTCACCCAGGCGATAACGCGGGACAGCCGCAACCGGCCCGAGTTTCCTACTATGGGCTCCGAAATGAACTGGGTTTCCACCCTTTCAGGTTCAATCCTGGGCGGTAATGAGGACTTCCACAAGCATGTTTTCACCCTCAAATGGTACGTACCCGCCGCCGAGAAACTGGTGTTCCGCCAGATGGTGAAGATCGGGGCTATCAGACAGATGCCTGATCCCGAAGGCCGGTCTATTCTTCCCCCGGATGAAAAGTTTTTCATGGGCGGGACGGGGATTCCATTCGGCGAGATGCTCCGCGGTTACGTTGATAATACCGTGGGACCATTGGTAGGAGGACGTCCCCTGGGTGGTACCGTGATGCTGAAATACTCGACCGAACTGCGGCTGTCGTTGTCTGATAATCCTACTATCTATGTCCTGGCATTCATGGATATGGGTAATACGTGGCTCAATTTCAGCTACGTAGATCCCTTCAATCTCAAGCGGTCGGTGGGTATGGGTGTTCGAATGTTCATGCCCATGCTGGGAATGCTGGGACTCGACCTGGGGTACGGCTTTGATTCGGTCGAAAGTGAGGAACCGGGGCCCCACGGCTGGGAGCTGCATTTCATTTTTGGACAACCCTTCTAACCTATAAAAGGAGGCACGGTGAAAAAGAGCAGATTAATTGGATGTCTGATTGGCCTGACGATGATCCTGCCCTTAGGGGTGTTTGGACAGTTCAGGTTTGGGTATGTCAATACAAATCGCATTGTTGATGAGTTCGAGGAGTTCCGGGATGCGCAGGCGATGTTGGAAAAAAGGAGGCTGAGCCTAGAAGCAGAGTATATAAAACACGTCGAGCAAGCCGATAGTCTCCAACGAGAGTATGAGCGTCAGCGACTGTTGCTAAGCAACGAAATGATTCAGCAGAAAGAGCAGGAGATCATAAACCAGCAGCAAATTATACAGCGGTTTCAGCAAGAAAAGTTCGGGCCCGAAGGCGAGATCTATGTATACCAGGCTCAATTAATGGCACCGATCTTGAATAAAATTAACGCGGCGGTAAGGATGATCGGTGAAGAGCAGTCCTTTGATTTAATCGTAGACGCGGCAGCTGGCATACTTTACGCGCCAACTTCCTACGATATCACAGATGACGTCGTCGCCGAAATGCGCCGCTCTACTAATAAAGAATAACATCTTTTAACTTGCTTATTTTGTTCTGGATTGCACGGATTAGCCAAGGTGAGTGGAAGGAAGTTAGTCGATAGAGATTGCCAACGCCAAGGGGATAACTTGCGGCGGCCTCGATGGGATTACCTATCTGGCCGGTCTTGTGTACATCAAATATCCGGCCTCATCGGCTGCCAGCGATGTCATTCTCAACCACTCGGCCGACACTAAGGGCATGTTGGCCGTCTGGGTGGCAAACCCATTAAAAGGATTTGCCCATGCTCTGGCGTATAAGCAGTTCCAGCCAATTCCAGTGAAGTTTGGTGGATGTACCCCTCAATCGGCTATTATAGAAGGTCATACAAATATATCATCATTGATGAAGACAAGGGGCAAAACCATGAAGCGATCCATGATCCTGATCTTACTTACCACATTGGCCTTGGGACTGGTAGTGCGTGCCGGGCCCAAGACGTTGAGTACTACAGAGGCTATCAACGGGGTAGGTCAGATCAAGATAGGATATATCGATTCCAACCGCATCATGCAGGAGTATGAGGAGGTTCGGGACGCCCAGGCCAAGCTGGAAAAAGAGACCCGGCGCCTGCAGGTGGAGTACAACACTTACGTTGAGCGGCTGGACAGTCTGAACCGGGAGTTCGAGCGCCTGAGATCGAAGCTAAGCAACGAGAAGATCCGCGAGAAGGAACAGGAACTCCAGTCCCTTTACCAGACCACCCAGGCGTTCCAGCAAGCCAAATTTGGCCCTGAGGGTGAACTCTACCGCTACCAGGCCCAATTAATGGCGCCGGTTCTGGACAAGGTTGATGCGGCGGTGAAACGGATCGGAGCGGCCATATGACTATATTATTGATGCCGCCGGTGGTGCCCTGGTGTACGCCCTGCCAGCCCACGACCTCACGGATAACGTCATTGTCAAGCTGCGCCGTTCTGCTACACCGAAGCAGCAGTAACAGCGCTTCCTGACTTGCCTACTCTGGCCCAGATTGCTGAAGTGGTTGGTGGGGAGGTGGATGGGGATGGGTCAATAGAGATCACCCATGCTTGTGAGATTACCTCCGGTAGCGCCGGCGGAATTACTTTCCTGGCTGATCCCAAATACGACCGCCACTTGGACTCGTCCCCGGCCAGTGCGATAATACTGAAAGCCGGGGCTGACTCACACGGCAAGCCGGCCATCCGGGTGGCGAATCCCATCAGAGCCTTTGCCGAGGCACTGGCCTTTCTTTATCCCGAAGTTCCTCGCCTTCCCGGGGTTCACTCTTCGGCCACTCTGGGTCGGAATGTTCAGCTGGGCCGGGAAGTATGCATCGGTCCCTGTGCGGTGATTGGTGATGAAGTTGCCATAGGCGAGGGGTCGATTATTGAAGCCGGCGTAAGTGTGGGCCGGGGCACTACCATCGGTCGTCGGGTACAGCTCCACCCAAATGTGGTCATCTACGACGGCATGTGCCTGGGGGATGAGGTTATCATCCACAGCGGTACGGTTATCGGTTCCGACGGCTATGGCTATGTCACCGAAGAAGATGTCCATCACAAAATTCCCCAGGTGGGCCGGGCTGTTATCGGGAATCAGGTGGAAATTGGGGCCAACAGCGCTGTTGACCGGGGTACTATCGGCGATACAATCATCGGCGATGGTACTAAAATCGACAATCTGGTGCATATTGCCCATAACGTGAAGATCGGCCGCGGCTGCCTGTTTGCCGGCATGGTAGGGATTGCCGGGTCGACAACTATCGGCGATTTTGTTACTCTGGCCGGCCAGGTAGGTGTGGCGGACCACGTTACCATTGGTGATCGAGTGGTGGTAGCCGCTAAAGCAGGCGTCAGGCAATCGATCCCCGCCGGGCGGTTTTACGCGGGTGATCCCGCGGTTGAACACCAGAAGTGGCTGCGGCAATATGGAGCCATCAAACAGCTGCCGGAGCTGACCCGGCGATTGCGTAAGCTGGAAGCAAGCCTGGCCCGGCTGGAAAATGTGCCCCAAAAGGAAGGAGATTGACCTATATGGCCGGATTTCAGCATTCCATCAGGAAGGAAGTATCCATTGCCGGAGTAGGGCTACATACCGGGTTGGATTGCACCGCTACTTTCAAGCCGGCAGACGTCAATACGGGCATCCGTTTCGTTCGTACCGACCTGGAGGACTTTCCACCTGTCCTGGCCAATATTGACCATGTGGTGGATATCTCCCGGGGAACCACCATTGCACAGAATGGCCATCAGGTTCATACGGTAGAACATATCCTGGCGGCCGTCAGCGGTCTGGGGATTGATAACCTCCTGATCGAGCTCAGTGCTAAAGAACCGCCGGTGATGGATGGCAGCGCTAAACCCTTTGTGGAGGTTCTGCTGCAGGCCGGCCTTGCGGAGCAGAGTGCCGAGCGCAAGGTGTTGGTCATTGACAAGACCGTCTCCTACTCTGATCCCGGCAAGAACATCGACATGCATGTGCTCCCATCCGAGGCTTTCCGCATTACCTTTATGATGGACTATCACCATCTCACGCGGAACGGCACCCAGACCATGTCCGTCTACAGCATGGAAGAAGATTTCGTAAAACGCATAGCCCCGGCCCGGACCTTCTGCCTGTTCAGTGAGGTAGAACAGCTGAAGGATCAGGATCTGGCCAAGGGGGGCAGTCTGGAGAATGCGCTGGTTTTCGTGGACCGGCCTATTGCGCCGGGTGAAATCGAACATCTGAAGCAGATTTTCAATATCAAAGGTGAAGTAGCACCGGGCGATGACGGTATCCTGAAGGGACAGAAACTCCGCTTTGAGAATGAGGCAGTGCGACACAAAATCCTCGATCTCATCGGCGACCTGGCCCTGCTCGGCATGCCTATCCAGGGTCATGTTGTGGCTACACGCAGCGGGCATGC
>JABUBL010000102.1_pt1 | contig 19058 bp, 20 predicted proteins | sample 7240371 | NCBI WGS metagenome assembly JABUBL01 (sample SAMN07256343, study PRJNA390944) | subsurface metagenome | isolation source: Methane hydrate marine sediment | place: Pacific Ocean: Eastern North Pacific, ODP site 1244 | collected 2002
ATTATACTTTTGCATTATTAGTTGCAACTGTCTTAACAATCTCCCTTTTTTTAAGAAATACCTCTATTGAAGACCCGGTGAGTGTGGATTTCCCCTCCTGTTCAATAGTAGGCTCTTCTTGTAAGTAAATCCTTTCACTATCGGAATAGTACTCAAGATACCCTGCACTTGCAATAATACTATCTTCACGTACCTTCACATTTCCCTTACAAGACATAAAATTTTCTTTCCTCTTTATCCTCAGTGTATCCCCTGTTATTGTTATCTTCTTATCTTTTTCAAAAAGTGTTAATTCTGGATTATCCGTTATAAAACCCTCCTCATTCACAAAATCGTATTCACCATAACCACCTGTTATCTCTGTATTCTGTTCTCTGTCTATAAGAATCACACTTCCCCATGCCTCTGAAAGCTTTGTCTCCTTAAAATAGACGAGCGAATCTGCCTTCAGCACCTGCTTCCCATCTCGTAATTCAACTGTATCTACAAGAACTGCCATCCTTTCCTCTTTAAAATATTTTGCAATCTTCGAGGTTATAATCGTTCCCTCATCATCAATCTTAACATTGCTTATTATTTCTGCCATCTGTTCATTCTCATATGCATATCCTTCATCACCTGTTATAATAGTCCTACCATGGGTAATCTTTATATTACCAATAAGGTGACTAACCCTGCCTTCACCTGTCTCATCGAGGGTAACCTTATCCGCTGTTATGACGTATTGTTCCCTATCCTTTCGAGTGAAAAGTTCGTCAGCCTCTCTTACGAGAAAAACTGAACTCAAAATTTGTAAGAATATCAATAGAACCATTTCCTAATCCTCTTTTATATCTCGAGAGATAGCATGGAAATCTTTTTTTATCTCTATATGTTCAAGGTTTGGGTCGCTCTCCATTCCCTTCCCTGTAATAATAGAATGTTTTTTGGTTATCTCGACAAAATCTTCTGTAACGATCTTCTTCCTTTTATTATTCCAGTCTAAATAGTCAGTTTTCAAAATAGTACTATCTTTTGAAGTTACCTTAACATGACCTGTTGCACTCATATCACCACTAACTGAATAGACAACCCCACTATCAGATGTTAAGGTAGAATTATATATCCCCTTCGAATCATAAAACTCCACTATTACATCGTAAATCTTGATAGAATCATCATAATTATTTGCACGCTCTGCTTTAAGAACCCAGTTCTTTTTATTGCCTTTTGTATCCACAAGGACAAATTGTTCTGCCCCTTCCCTCGGTGCGATTGTTATTTCATCCTTCTTCTTGGATTCCTGATCTCTCTGGCAGTAAATTATGGAGAATAATAATAAGATAAGAAGAAAAACTTTTTTCAAGAGTTACCCCCATCTTTTGTGAAACCAAACCCATTCTTCCGGGTAGTTAGTAATAAAACGTTCAATAGCCTTTGAACATCTTTTTGTGTTTTCAAAAATATCCATTTTCTGATTACCACTCTTCGTAATCATCACTTCTTCGCCAACTTCAATCAAATGAGTATCATCCTTGAGCCTATGAATAGCAATGGGGATAACAGGTGCACCAGTCTTCATTGCAAGATATGCGGCACCAATGGGTGTATTCGCTTTACGTCCAAGAAAATCAATAGAAACACTGTTCATTTTTGTATTCTGATCCATCAAAATACCTACTATCTCGCCGAGAAGGAGTTTTTTAAACGCAACAATAGGAGAACGTGCCTTGTCTATTATTCGAACATTAAAAGCTCTCCTGATACGATTTATCTCTTCATTCACATTCTTATCGTAGACCTCCCTCGCAATAACATTCACAGGATAACCCTTTTGTGAGAAATATGCAGGAATAAGTTCCCAGCATCCAAGATGAGCCGTGATAACAATCAATCCCTTTCCCCTGTCAAAAAGCTTTCTAAAATTACTACCATTTCTGAGTTTTACAATTCTGTCGAGTTCTCCATTCCTAAATTTAGTAAGTCTGAGTGCATCAGCAAGGTTCTTACCCATCTTCTTGAAATTCTTAACCACAAAATACTTTCTATATACATTATTCTCTACAGCAGGAAAGATATAATTTACATTCTCAAAGGAAACCTTTCTTGCCACCTTTGAAAGTTTATAGACTGCAATTCCCACAAGATTTCCTATAAAGAGAGCTAAACCTCTTGGAATGACTCTAAATAAGAAAATGAAAAATCTCAAAATACTATAGATATACACATGTCTAATTTTTTTCATATATAAAAACTAACATAGAATATTGCGGTTGTCAAGTCAATTTAGAGGGTCTCCGAAAAACCTGAGACCTCTGATGACAGAGATTTTTGAGTTTTCAGAAATCTCTATTTTTTTCAGAACCTTCTTAATAAAATTCTGTCTATTAACAATGAAGGAGGTGATAGGAATGAAAAAGAGTCTTGAAGTATTTGATCTGAAAAAAACTTCAGAAATTTATCTACGGGTCTCGCTTATTTTAACCCTGGTCATCTTTATACTCCTCTTCTTTCTTTTCCCCCGTTACAAACCACATCCTTATGTTATGAGAAACATTGTAGGATCAACAAGGGTAATTCCTACAGACCCAATCGTCAAACCTGTAATTCCCAAACCATTACCAAAGCCAAGGATCCCTGTCCCTACTGATAACCCTAACGAAATAGAGAATGCTATTATACCGACAGACAGTACTCTATTTGAACGATTTGGCGAAGAAGATCCTCTTGCGATACCTCCGCCAGATATGTTTATCCCCTGCGAGAAATACCCTCAACTTATCTATGCACCAGCTCCCGAATATCCATCCATTGCAAGGGCTGCTGGCATCAAGGGAAAGGTTTTCCTTCAGGTATTCGTGGGAAAAGACGGAAAACCAAAGAAGATCTTTGTAACAAAATCAGAGGTTACTGCTGACTGTGACAGTGTAGCTGTAAAAACGGCATGGAATTTCAGATTTTCTCCTGCTTTGCAGCGTGATAAGCCTGTTGGCGTGTGGGTTTCAATGCCAATTATATTTAAGCTGCAATAGGTTAAAAACAGTCAATCGTTATTCGTCAATAATCAATTTGAAAGTCGAGACCACTCAGTCCCGACTTTCTTTTTTAAAATCGACAATATGCAACCGCAGTCTTCAACCTGCGTTTTGTTGTCATTGCGAGCCTGCTAAAGTCAGGCGTGGCAATCTCGTTATCTCTTTCTTGTGTTTTTATTATAGCACAGCATTCGTTTACAACGTTTTATTACAATGAAGCGTTTGTTTATAACATAGTGTTTATTCACAACGCAGCATTTTATTTCCAGAAATTTGAGGATTTAAATCTTATATCTGATCTCTTATGTCTTGTTCTCTTTTGCGATTGCGTTACTTTTAACTTTATACCATACTCTATTTTCTATCATACACAAACCCGGCACAAAAATTGTTTGTATTTTAGATAAATCTATGTTATAAAATAGTAATTCGAAAAATATATAAGAGAATGACAAACTCGGGACAATGAAAAAGAAACTTCTGCTTTACTGCAAACAAAAAACACATGTAACCATTAACGATAGATTGTTATTTCTATTTTTCAACCTGACCCCTCTTGTCCCTTTTAGAAGTAATCCTGATACTTTCGGAGGACTTGGGATGAATAGTGATAGTGCTGATATTCTATGTGCTAAATATGCCACAGTTGGCGATAGCGTCCATAATGCACAATATTATCTCAATTCAACAGGATGCTTCGTCTGCGTGAAGACCCTAATAGAGAAAAATACTGAACTTTACCTTGATAAAGAGAAAAGAAACAGGTCAATCGCTGTCTGTGCAGCACATGAAATAGGATATGCTCTTGGACTAAATCATTGGAATTACCAATACGCAGATTCAACAAAAGAGGAGAAAAATCTTATGTTCTGGAAGTTTGAAAAAGATTCTTTAGAAAAACACAATTTCTTAATCTTTGAACATCTTCGCGGATATAAAGAGAGGAAAAAGCCTAGACAATCATTAGAACCAAGAGGAAGGCGTGGATTAAACACCTTCAGTATTCTTGGTAGGAATACATTAGATTGTTATTATTAAAAAGGAGGGAAGATGAAATCAAACAGTTTTATCAGAGGGATTATCTTTTTATCTATATTTTTATTATCAAACAACCTTTTTGCTATTTCTGATAATACACTAAAGATATTAAAGGAACCTCAGGGGCTAAAGGTGATAGACACCAAAGGAAATATACATATTGTGACAATGGAGACAGGGAAATATTATGATAAGAAAATAGTTGGTATTGATGAAGAAAAAGATGGATGGGATCAATATATCATCAAGGTGGCGCACATACCAGAGAGGGATACGATATTTTATACCTATGAATTAATAGATAGTCTTGGAAATGTTATTGTCCCAAGACGAAGACTATGCAAGGCAAAGCAAGGCGGTCATACTTTCAGAGGTGATTACCCAAAGGGACTTTTCGCAGAGATTAAACCATCGGGACCCATAATAGTCGGTGGCTCTGAATCTGGGTTTGACTCATGGGGTATGCTGCGCATAATGGAACTGGATAAGATGGGGAATATAAAAAAAATGTATCGCCCGCGTGCAGACTGTCCTGCATTCAACCTGCTCTGGAATGGAAAGGAACTATTTTATCTGAAATCAAACGGGGAAATGTTTATGATATATAAACAGGTTGGAGATAAATTTGATTGGTTTAAGATTGAATTGAAGGATTTAGGGATTAAAAAAATAGGTATGTACAATTACTATGTTTCAAAAGATTTCGGTTCATTCGTAACAGATAAAGGAAATATTGTTGTCTTAATGAGGAGCACAGATCCCGATGACTTTGATAGGAAAGTTCATGAAAAATACGATGTAAGTGGCTATGACATAATTGGTGTCTTTATTATATCTAAAGATGGAAAAATAGTATCACCGATGAAAAAGTATAATTTAAAGAAGGTTGCATTTAAGGAATTTACGATTGTTGAAGAGTTTACTGATGGTGTTCCTCGCCTTGCTCAGAAAGGTATAGGTAGAAGAATTGTAAAGAATGATACGACCGTTTATGCATATTTCAGAGGATATGACCCGCAGACAAAAAAGATAGATATCTATCAATTAAGGTTAACTCCCGAAGGGGATATGATGAAATCAAAGTCATTAGAAACAGAGATGATAAAGCCGTTAGAGGAACTACCATCTGGTTTCCCTATTTATCATGCTTATTTTGCAAGTTACGCTTTTGATGATAAAGGAGATATGTATATATTATATAAAGAGCTCAAACCATGAAATCAAGTGCCTCAATTAGAGTAATTACATTCACTAATGATAATAGAGGAGAAATGTATTTATTATTAAGGAGATTAAATAGATTAAATGATTAAATAGGGACAGCGACCATTTTTGTTGACACAGTAATATGTATTTGATAAGATAAATTAATATGCCACGAATAGCAAGGGTTGTAGTTCCAGGCTCATATGAGATATTCGCAGTATTTCAATCGGAGGATGAAGAAGAGAGGGCATCTTTGGCAGGGGCGTTTTTATTCTTGTCCGTTGGATGATGTTCATCTTTATGTAGCAGTGCGGTATGTAGAGAACAATTCAGCAAGGTCGGGATTAGTAAGACGTGCAGAGGATTATGCCTTGTCCAGAACCAAGAGGAAAACCAAGGAAGAGAAAATAAATGGTCGCTGTCCCTATTTTACTAATTTTATCTAAAAAAGGAAAGGTATTTTCCAATAAGAAGATTTCCCCAGAAATATGAAATGGCAGCAGCGATGGTTATAAATGGTCCAAAAGGAACTACTCTATCCTTCTTCTTTTTTTGAGCAACAATAATCCCACCAATGATGCTTCCGAGAAAACTTGCAAGGATGAGTGTTAAAAGAATCCTCTGCCAACCCAGGAATGCCCCCACCATCATAAACAGCATCACATCTCCCATCCCCATCGCCTCTTTTTTTAGAACCCATCTTCCAACAACTGCCGTGAGAAGCAGTATGCCACCACCAACTGCAATCCCGAGCAAAGACTCAAACCAATGAAAACTTTTTAGAAAAAATGAGAACGCAAATCCTGCAATAATACCGGGAATTGTGATTTTATCAGGAATAACCCGATGCCTCATATCAATTAAAAATAGAGGTACCAGTAAATATAAAAAGAGAAAGGTTGCAAAAAATCTGAGGCTGAACCCGTATAAGAAAAAAGAGAGTGGAAGGATTATCCCGGAAATCAATTCCACAACGGGATACTGGAACGAAATCCGCCTTTTACAATATCTACACCTCCCCTTTAACAGTAGAAAACTCAAAAGAGGAATATTGTCATACCATGAAATCTTATGGTTGCAGAATGGGCAGTGTGAAGATGGGAATATAATGGATTCATTCTTTGGCAGCCTGTATACAACAACATTAAGAAAGCTGCCAATGCAAAGCCCAAGAAAAAATAGAAAGAGTAATATTACCACAGAATAAGTTTTCTCGCCTTTAAGTAGAAAGTAATGAAATCTTATTCATTGACCGGAGCGTAATTCTAGACCAATCGGGGCGGATTTCCCATAGGCTGTTATAATATATGTATACGCTGGTACGTGATTACCCAGAGCAATTGCATTCCCTAACTGGTCATAGCCGCAATAATAAGTACAACCAGAGGGAGGAACTGCTGGGGGAGCGACATCACCTATTGCGTCTATGTTTTTTCTGAAAGGGTTCTTGAATCCTTCATGTGGACTAACGAGGGCATCGGGAGGGAATGGTGGGATTCGAACACCTGCAGCGATTGATTCATCATTGGCTGTTATAATACCAAAAACAATAAGAACCTCACTCACCTTTGTATCTATATCACCCGGATAATACGATTCTGCCATTGTAGAAAAGTTTTCTGCTGCGACATGGACAATATGCATATTGTGCTTTACAGCTGCCTCTCTCGCTCTATTTGACAAGCTGTAAAAATTTGGAATGGCTATGGCAGCTAAAATTCCAATAATGACAACTACTACCATTAATTCAATAAGTGTGAAACCGATTTTGCTTTTCTCTTCGTACATTTTAAGCTCCCATCCAACTTTTATTTATACAGTAATTCATAATAAATGTCAAGGATTTTTTGAAACCTATAAATGGTTTTTCCACTTACTCCTTAGATATCCACCAGTAGAACATTCAACTATTCTTTTCAGATGATTAATATAGTACTTTCCACCGTCAGGAGCCAGAGGGATTTTTTTAAGATACCCTGCTTCGATAAGAACATCTAATGTTTCGGGGAATTTTCCTTTCACCTGAATATATTTATCAATCAACCTTTCCAATTTCTCTATTGTACATTTCTTTATCGACCTCACTGCGACTTCCTGTTCCCATGGATTCTTAGTTGTCAAGTATAGTTCCCACCAGAGATAGAGTGATATTTCAATACTCCCTGCTCTCTGGTAAACAAAAGCAGCAAATCTTCTTACACCATCTGGAGCTTGGGGAAGATGTGCTGCAATCTTAAAAAATTTACCTGCCTGTTTATATTTTCCTAAATAAATATAGTAAATAAAACCCTGCATGTAAGGAAGTTGCCATTTCAGTGGATTTGCCCTCATTCCTTTATCAAGGAGCTCGAGTCCTGCATCAACATCATGAACATTCGTTACAAGAAGAAGTGCGCCAAATGTATATGCAACTATAAACCGTGGATCAAGGGTAGTTAGAATATCAAGTATATGCTCAAGATATCTGAATTCTAAATCTGTCAATGCATGCTGTCCGTAATATTGAATAAATCTCAACCAAACAAAATCTGAAAGAATATCATCGTAACCAGAAGAAATCTGATTGATAAATTTCCCTGAAGGGAAGTACATAAGTTCCTCTACGAGCCTTTCCTTCTTTTTCATACGTTTATCTATCTGCATCTGGTTAAAAATCATAAGGGTTGCCAGAATAACAATGAAAAGTATAAGAATGAATTTTCTCATGTTCTAAAAATCTCTTCGCTGAAAAATAATTATTGATAATAAGAGTAGAAATATTATGTAAATTAATCCATAGGAGAGGGAGAAAAAAAGGAATGAACGGGCAATAGGTACATTATGAACAACCTCACCTTTAATATTAAAATTTGAGAGGTTTGGCAGGATAAAGTAAATTATATGTGAGATTACCGTTACTATCTTGGACTTACTTAACTCGGCAACAACCAGAATATCCCTTGTTAGATGTCCTGTGAAATAGAGCATAAAAGTTATAAGACCACTCATAATGGGGGTAGTAAATGTGGAAAAGAAAAGTGCAATAGCAGTCACAACCATTAACTGAAGAAAGATATAAAAAATTGCGAGAAGAAGGGTAATATCAAATGTACCAGTAGTTACAAAGAGAACAATAAAAACCCATAGAGTCATAATAACTACAACGGTAGCAATAACCCAGAGCAGCCCTATGTATTTCCCGAGAATAAATTGCCACCTTTTCACAGGTTTAGAGATTATAGTATAAATGGTCTTCTTTTCTATCTCTTCATAAAGAAGCCTTGTTCCAATAAAGACCGCTATCAGAAGACCAAAGAACGATATAGATGCAAGCCCAATATCCTTTGTAATTTTTATCTCCTCACCGATAGTAAGGGGTTTAAGGATTTGTGAAGCACCAATGAATATGATACTGAATAGAACTAAACCATAAAGAACCTTATCCCTTATGGATTCTCTAAATGTATTTAAGGCTATTGTAACAACCTTCATTCTCTATTTTTGTTATCTTTAAGAGCCACCAGGTGTGAAAAGTATTCTTCAAGTGTCTTTAACTGGGGAATTAGAGAAATAATTCTGCTATTGCTACTGCAAACAATCCTCTGAATTTGCTCAACCTTCTCACTTGAATCAACAGTAAGGAAGACTTTCTTATTTTTAACCAGACATTGGGTAGATAAACTTTTCACTTCAGACAAGATTTTCTCGTCAATTTCTTGGAGGGTAATATCAGTTGTTTTAGTCTCCTCTTTGAGAAGCTCGTTCAGAGAACCCACCTTTACAAGTTTACCATCTATTAATATACCAACTCTATCACAAATCTTTTCTACATCGGGTAAAATGTGGGTTGAAAAGAAAACAGTCTTTCCCTCTTCTTTTAGAGAGAGTAAAATATCCTTCACATCCTTCCTTCCTATAGGGTCGAGACCTGAAAGTGGTTCGTCAAGGATAACAAGTTCAGGGTCATTTATTAAACTTTGTGCAATTCCTATTCTCTGTATCATCCCCTTTGAGTAACTATGAATTCGCTGGTTAGCCACATCTTTTAGTCCAACTAAATCAAGAACAGTCTCAATTTTTTTATTCCTTTTTCCTTTCTCGATTCCAAAAACCCCCCCGTAGAAACTTAACAGTTCCAAACCTGAGAGATGTTGATAAAAAGATGGATGTTCAGGTAAGAACCCTATCTTTTTCTTTGGTTCTGTCTCTTGTATCTCTTTTCCTAAGATCCACGCGCGCCCGGATGTTGGGTATAGAAGACCTGTAAGCATTTTCAGAGTTGTTGTTTTCCCAGCACCATTTGGCCCAAGGAAACCAAAGATTTCCCCCTGCTCTACACTCAGGGTTAGATTGTCAACCGCCTTTATATCCCTACCAAACACCCTTTTATAAATCTTGGTCAACTCTTCTATCTTAAGGGAATACATTATTTAAAAAGAAAAAAATCCTGCTCTTTACAAAAAGGTAGCAGATTTACAGAAATCTGCTACCTTCAATTGACCCAGAGCAATTATAAGATTATTGTCCAGATCGAAGTTCAAGTGTCAGCATCGCTTTGTAACCGTCGCCGAATATTATATATCCTTCCATTGCAGAAAGTCCAGCAGTTCCAACAGGACCCCAGTAGACTGTCCCTTGACCGCTGGCATTGAGTAGCGGGTTAGCTGCATGAAGAGGTGCAATTGGTCCAGGTGCTACGACAGCACCTAGTTCATCAAGACAGTTAGCAGTTGGCCAGAAGGGATTGCCGTATGTGTTATTACCTGGTAGCAGGGCATCAGAAGGGACGACCACCACGGTAGCTCTTGTCCCAGGGCAAGCATCAGCTAAACTTGCTGGATTGACAGCAAGAGGGAATCCCATAGCTACAAGAACAGCACCAACTGTCATAATACCTGCCTCAGGATAGCTTCCTTCCGCTTGTGTTGAGAAATCCTCTGCTGCGAGCTGCAATGTATGCATATTTGCCTTTACAGAAGCCTCCTTTGCCCTCTGTCTCATCGACATAAAGTTAGGGATAGCGATGGCTGCAAGGATACCTATGATGACCACAACAATCATCAGTTCAATAAGCGTAAAACCTTTTCTCATCTTATACACCTCCTTTCAGTTTATTTTTCATTTCAATCATATTCTTTGCATATTCTATGCCATATTAATCAAAATTATAAGTTTACAAATAACACAAACTTAGCAATTGTCTCGTTCCTGTGTTCCTTATGAAAATTTTGCATTTCGCAAAAGACTTCGCATTTTGCGAAAACCTATTGTAAGTTTAACACAAAGGAAAAAAATTGTCAATAAAAAATCCTGCAAATTAACCAAATTATCATGGATAAAATATAACCAAAATCAAAATATAATGGAGTAGCAGGGCTTGCCCTGCGCTTCTACACATTTACCCTGTTAGATACACATTTATCTAACAGCGCGAAACAAGTTTCGCTACTCCAAAGATAGAAAACGGACTCTAATCTCTAAATTTCTCTTTGCTTCTGCGATTATAATCTTTTTTTCTTGACTTTACCCCAAATTTATACTAATAATAAGACATGAATATACTTATTATAAGAACAGATAGGATTGGCGATGTTGTCTTATCCCTTCCCCTTGCAGAAATACTAAAGGAGAAATTTCCTGACTCTACGATTAATTTTATGCTAAGTGAACCAACAATTGAGCTCGTTAAGAATCAACCGTATATTGATAGTGTAATTACCTATAATCATCAAGGGCTCACAAAAAATATAAAAATACTGAAAAAAGAAAGATTTGATATTGCGCTACTTCTCTTTCCCAGTTTTTCCCTTTCTCTTACCCTTTTTCTTGCTCGTATTCCGCAAAGGATTGGTACAGGTTTTAGATGGTACAGTTTTCTCCTGAACAGAAGGATATATGAACACAGACGCAGATCAGAAAAGCACGAAGTGGAGTATAACCTTGGTCTTCTACGAACCTTAGGAATCACAGAATCCATTAAAACGCCAAAACTATATGTGGATAAAGAGGAGAAGACTCGGGCACTATCATTTTTAAGAAAGATTGGAATTGATAGTAAAACATTCATTGTAGTCCATCCTGGTTCGGGTGGCTCAACCCTCTCCTGGCCAGAGGAAAACTATAAGAGTCTCGTCAAACTCCTAAGGAAAGAACAGGGTTATCACATTGTGCTCTCAGGAACAAAAAAAGAGTATCAAAAAGCAGAGCGTATCAGAGAAGGATGTGATGCAAAGGTTGTAAATATAGCAGGAAAAACAAATCTAAGAAAAATCACGGCAATCATTTCACTGGCACGAATGTTTATTAGTAACAGCACAGGCCCTATGCATATCGCATCAGCAGTTGAAACAAATGTGGTTGCTTTCTTCCCACCTTCGCGTGTGAATCGAAAAAGAAGGTGGGGTCCGCTCTCCACTGCTCTTGTTTTTGAACCACCAGTTCCGTACTGTAAAAGATGTATAAAAGAAAAATGTGAATACTACAACTGCCTTTCCCTTATTTCACCCGAAGAGGTGATGGAGAAACTACAAAACTGGAAAACGAAATGAGATTACATAAACTACTCACCACCGTTTTCTTTTTTCTCTTTTTCTACGCCGCTCTATGTGCTGAGCCAATCATAGTTTTTGAAAAAAAGGTCTTTGACTTTGGCGAGATTTTAGCAGGTGAAACTGCGGTTTGTCTCTTCCATTTCAAAAATGATGGTGACACCACACTTAAAATATTGGATGTGAGAGCTACATGCGGCTGCACTGTAACAAAGCTAAGCAAAAAATCAATAGAGCCTGGGGAAAAGGGCACAATCAATGCTGTCTTTTACTCAACCGGAAGAAGAGGAAAGGTTTCAAAATCAATCTATATCACAACAAACGATAAAGCAAATAAATCAATAAGGTTAAAGATAGTAGGTATTATAAAAAAAACCTGGAAGTGCGAACCTGAAAACATCGATTTTGGCGAAATAACGAAAAAGGGGAAACTTATTGATACAGTTACCATCAGTAGCATATCAGTAGATACCATAAAGATTGATTCAGTTACAACCGAGCCTTCTTCCCGTTTAGAGGCAAAAATAGTCTCACATAAAGGTAATAACGTTATTTTAGAGGTCTCTCTTAACACATCAGAAATTAAGTGGAGGTTTATTGGCATTGTTAAATTCTACTCAAATATTACTGAAGGAACAAAGATTATTATACCTGTATATGCAAGGGTAAAAGAAGAATGATAGATTCATACAGTTTCGGGAAAATTGTTATTGATGGAAAAAGGTTTAATTCTGACTGCATAGTCTCACAGAACTATGTTAATGGAGATTGGTGGAGAAAAAGAGGGCATGAACTCTCTGTTGAGGATATTAGGGAAGTAATAGAGAAGGAAAAACCGGAAGCGATCGTGGTCGGCAAAGGCAAATATGGTCTTATGAAGATCCTAAAAGAAACGGAAGAGTTTTTGATTGGTCTTGGAATAGAGATACATTCAGGAAACACAGATGAGGCAGTTAAAACCTATAATGATATATCTGCTGATAAAAAGGTTATCGGTTTTTTCCATCTCACCTGTTGACTATTCAAAATGGTGTTATTAAATCACTGTTTCATAAAGTCACTGAAAAATAAATTTCCCCTCTTATGAAAAGAATCGGTATTGATATTGGTTCACAGACATTGAAAGTCGTATCTCTTGAAAATGGTAATATAGTTTATAAAAAAATTATTTTACACAAAGGGGAGATCTTAGAGGTTTTTAATAAGATAACATCATCTTTAAAGGATGGTGAATACTCTATTGGTATCACTGGTGATCATGCCGATTTTTTAACGGAGCATTTTCAAAACCTTTCGGTTATAGATTCAGTCAAATGCCTCATAAAGGGAGTCAAGAAATTTTATCCGGATGTTAGGAACATCATTGAAATTGGAGCAGCCTCATCTAAACTCATCGAAATTGGTGATAACGGTGAATTCAAGAACCTTACAACAAACTCCCTATGTGCTGCAGGAACAGGCAGTTTCCTTGACCAGCAGAAAGAACGGCTTGGTCTCGATTATAAGGAGATAGCAAAATGGAAGGATATACCACAATCTCCACCAACCATTGCAAGCAGGTGTACAGTATTTGCAAAGACTGACCTAATTAACAGGCAGCAAGAAGGATATTCAAAGATGGAAATGTGGGCAGGCTTATGTAAGGGGATGTCTGCAAGTGTCATACAAACACTTTTCAAAGGAAAACCTGTTGAGGGCAAGACAGCACTATCTGGTGGGACAGCAAGAAATCTTTTTTTGATAGAATACCTGAAGAAGAAAACAGGACAGGATTTGGTTTATGATAAGGAGATTTCACCTTTATTCCAAGCTGTTGGCGCTGCAATAGAAGGTTCTACCCCACCTTCCGAAACCGACTTCTTTGAAAGGAAGAAGAGGGGGAGAAGAAAAAAGAAGGAGCAAAATATCCCATTATTGCTGAAAAGATCAAGCTTTCCAGATTTCAATGTTTATAAGGAACGTATTCATAAAAACAAAACGGAGATAAGGATTCATAGGTGTTTGGAGAAGATAAAGAATGCATATATTGGGATTGATGTTGGATCAACAAGTACAAAGGCTGTTTTAATGGATGAAGAGACCAACATTGCTGCAGATTTCTATCGCGGAACTGAAGGAGACCCAGTATCTGCAACAATGAAGCTCTTTGAGGTAATTACAGAGACATTAAAGCAAGAGAAGTCATCCATGAAGATAAAAGGTGCAGGGACGACAGGTTCAGGCAGAACCCTTGTTGGGAATTTCGTTGGAGCAGATGTCATCATAAATGAGATCACGGCTCATGCAAAAGGGACATTGCATATATTCCCTGATATTGAGGTTATATTTGAGATAGGAGGGCAGGATTCAAAGTACATCCGCATAAAAGATGGCAGTGTCTATGATTGTAATATGAACTATGTGTGTGCTGCAGGAACAGGTAGTTTCCTTGAGGAACAGGCAAAAAAATTAGGTTACGATATAAAAGAGGTCAGTGATATTATAATGGGGATATCCCCACCTGTTAGTCAGGAGCGATGTACTGTCTTCATGGAGCAGGACATTGATAAACTCCTGAAGGAAGGTTATTCAAAAAAGGAAGCAATGGCTGCAAGTATATATTCTGTTGTCCAAAATTATATAAATAGGGTCGTTGGAAGAAGATATACACCAATTGATAAAATATTTTTTCAGGGTGCAACTGCAAGAAATAAGGCACTTGTAGCAGGTTTCGAGAATGGACTTGGAGTGGAGGTCAGGGTTTCACCACATTGTCATGTAATGGGTGCCTATGGGACTGCCCTTATTGTTAAGGAAAGATTAAAAAGCAAGACCTCTTTTGAGGGATTCGAGGTGAAAGATAAGAAATTTGATATATACTACAAGAACTGCCCACTATGTGAAAATCACTGCAAGATTACATACCTTTCTATAGGCGATAAGGTTGTATCTTATGGGTATCAGTGCGGAAGGGAACCTGATGATACATCATCACATATAAATAAAGAAGATGACCTCTTCCGATTCTATATGAGGAAACTGTCATATGTTACTAAGTCCAGAAAGACCCATATTGCAACCATTGGTATTCCTTTAGCCATTTCGTCCTATTCACTTTTTCCATTTTATAGGGCATTCCTCGAGGAGATCGGTTTCAGGGTTTTACTATCAAAGAGACCGGATAAAAAGACCGTAGAGAAAGGAAAAGAGAATGCTACATCGGATTTCTGTTTTCCTGTAAAGATTCTATTCGGAGTAGTGGATGAACTTTTGACCAGAAAGGATATAGATTATATACTTCTTCCCTGGATTATTAGCTTTAAAACTTCTAATGAGAAGGCAAACAACTTTTTTTGTCCCTTTGTTGAATCGCACCCAGGTTATATAAAGGTAGGTTTTTCTTTAAGGGGAATTCCGCAGGATAGATTTATAACTCCTGTATTTGACTTCACTTCAAAGAAACATGTAATGATAAAGGAACTCCATGAATATTTCAAAAAATGGGGAATAAAAAAAGCAAAGATTAAAAAAGCTCTCCAGAAGGCAATAATAGAGCAGGTCAAATTTGATAAGGAGATAGAGAAAAAGGGCAGTGAAATTCTAAAAGGAATAGTTTCAAATGGGGAAAAGGCAATCGTCCTTATAGGAAGACCGTACACCCTTTACTGTAATGCAGAAAATCTTGGAACACCTCTAAAGATTTCCCGTGGTGGGTACAAGGTAATCCCTATGGACTTTATCCCTTCTTTTTCTACGACAGATGAGCTAATGTTTTGGAGACACGGAGGGAAGATTATAGATACCTTTAACTTTATGAAGGATAAAGAGAATTTATTTCCTGTTTATATAACAAATTTCTCCTGTGGTCCTGATTCATTTTTACTCTCCTATGCTGAGGAGATAATGAAGAACAGACCTATGCTTATCCTTGAGGTTGATGAGCATGGTGGAGATGCAGTTTTTCAAACGAGGATTGAGGCATACCTTGATGTAATAAAGGAGTTTAAAAAGAAGGAAAAAGAGAAAATCTCAAATATATTTATTTTGCCGAGAGATAATAACCTTAAAGATAAGGTTATCTGGATTCCTCCAATGCATCCTGTCGGTGCAAGATTCTTTGCTGCAACATTCAGAAGGTTCGGTTTCAAATCAAGAGCCATTCCACAAACAACGGAAGAAACATGGAAAAAGGGAATGAAACTTGTAAGAGGGTCTGAATGTCTGCCATGTGCATTGACCATTGGCTCATTCATCAATGCGATAGAAAAAAGGCCCCAGGAGAAACATGCATTGTTCATGCCTACATCGCTTGGTCCATGTAGGTTTGGACAGTATATATATCTACAGAAACTCATACTTGACAGGGAAGGGTATACAAACACATCAATACTCTCCCCAAATTCTTTTAATGCATACAGTGGACTACCACAGAGTATGAGAATGTTTCTCTGGAAGACAATCCTTATGTATGATGCTGTTGTCAAATGCAGAAGTAGATTAAAACCATATGAGAAAAACAAAGGAGAAACAGAGAGGATCTACAGAGATGTTATTGATAGAATTGAATCTGCAATTGAAAATAATGATAATATCTATGATGAATTTTCCCGGTGTATTAAAGAATTCAGGAAAATAAAAGTTGTAACAACCGCTAAGCCAATTGTCGGTGTTGTGGGAGAAATCTACATCAGGCAAGACCCTTATGCTAATGATAATCTTACTGAATGCATAGAATCAAGTGGCGGTGAGGTTTGGATTTCCCCTGTATCTGAATGGATATGGTATACAGATTTTGCAACAAGATGGCGGGCAAGTGTATCAAGAAATTATATCAAAAAGATTAAGACTATACTCGTAAACAAGTTTTTTAGAAAAGTCGAAAATGAGATCAATGAAATTACAGAACCTATATTAAATGAGAGGAGGGAGCCTGAAATTGATTTGGTGCTTGAGGCTGCAATGCGATATGTTCCTATAAACTTTGGAACAGAGGCAGTTCTTACCCTGGGAAGAAGCATAATCTTTGCAAGGGATGGTGCACGTGCTGTTGTAAATGTTTCTCCGTTTACCTGTATGCCCGGTATAATTACCCAAGCATTCTTCCATACGGTACAGAAGGATATGGGAATTCCTGTAATAAATATGTTCTATGATGGAGAGCAAGGAATAAACAAGAGGGTAAAGGTATTTCTTGAAAATCTATTGTAATCTCATGGAGACAGGTTTTTTTAAAACAAACTAAACTTTTCTATTAGTGATCAAAAGATTGTTCTTTTCTTATATTCAGAATATTTATCTCCGAATTTGCTCTCTAATAATTTTTCCTCCATATATTTCCACAAAAGTATTAATGGGATCCATAGAACAGCAGAGATTAAGGTTAAAAGACTCCTCGAGACAAGAGGAAATCCAATATGTAAGAGCATAATACCAAGATACATAGGATTTCTAATCTTAGAATATATTCCTTTTGTAACAAGATAATCCAATTCATTGAAGCCTTTCTTTGCTTTTGCTGAAAATATAAACAGTACAATGCCTGGCAACCCAAACAGTAATCCCAACGGTATTGCTACATATTTCGCTAACCCCATCTTAACAGGGTCAGTAGCAATCATAAATCCCCAGCCTAAATAACCGACCCCAATAAATATTGTTAGAAATATTTCCACTATCTTTGATTCAACGAAATTAAATCCTCTATATTCAAAAAAATGGAACACGGTATGGAAAATATAACCGACCAGGCACAGCATAAACGCAATTAAAAAATATGTGTTCATAAATTAACTCCTCCTTTAAAAAATTTTAGGTACCTTATAGAACATGAACTTCTTATGTACTCCTGTGTCCAAGGACAGGCTGCAATGCATATACCACATATCGTTGCATCAATCCCGACCTTTGCAGCCAGTTTTTTTGCAGCCTTATTACAACAGTATCTTTTTCAAATCATCGATTCTGCTACTCATAACATCAATCTCAAAAGAGGAAACTCTATATCGTCTTTATGAATTTTAAAACAGTTTCTCAAATAGAACTCTACGGGTCCGGATGGATTATCTGGTTTTCCTTTTCTCGCAAACGTTTCTACTATTCTTATTCGACGTCTTTTCAAATCACCAATTATGTCTTGAAGAAGCTGATTACCCAATCCAATTCCCCTGTGAACGAATAAATCAATACTGCATCATGATTCGGTGGCCCTGATTTATAATAAGCTGAACGTGGGAGAAATTCACCCGGTGCATATTGTGCGTAACCCACAGGTATTCCATTTGCATAGATTATCTTTCCACAATTGCCAAATACTCTGTTTGTATCCTGAAGCCACCTCAATTTCTTTCGAATAATATCTTCCTTTTTCTCCTTTGCTGGATCTATGCATTCCTCTGGAAATTCCCAATATATGCAATACTTACAACTAAATGGATGACTCTCCCATTCTGGAGCATCCCTCAAATTATCCTCAGTAAGGTTAACAATATCAATCTTCATCTCTTTTTCTTCTCGATCGGTTAAAAGCTCTTATGTGAGACCTGGATTAATCACGTAATAAACTTGTTCTACTACAATTTTTATTCTGTTTACATCACCTCATATCATACAGTAAAGACAATCAAAAGTCAACTTGCAGTTAAATTTACAGGGAAATCTCGCAAGGGTTTTTGAGGGTAGATTTATTTTGATGTTTCAAACCCTGAATCTTTAATAGGAAGGTGATATGTTTCATTTTCACTTGATATTTTATAACCCTCTCATTAGATTTCTCTGATGAAATCTATTTGCTAAAAATAAGAATGTTACACTGAAGATAAGCAAAGCTGTAATATCAACAGTTAAAGGTATAAAATGCTCACCCTTAAAACTAAAATTAAATAGATCAACTAAGTAAGTTATAGGTGAAATATAAGAGAGCCCTTTCCCAATGCCTTGTAGTTTCTCTAAAGGAATAAAAATTCCACTTATGAAAATTAGTGGGAAACGAATAAGACTTGAAAACATCATAATATGCGACGGAGAACGAACCGATGGTGACGCCAAAAGAACACCAAGAGAAGAAAAACAAAAAGAAGCTAACACCACACCGGTGATTAAAAATAGCACATTTACGTTGTAGTTCAAAAATATTAATCCAGTTATTAAAACAATCAGGTTTATGATAATGCCAAAGATCATGCCCGCTGCAACATCTCCTAAAATAATAGTGTTAATGGTAACCGGGAAGGATAACAATCTCTCATAAGTTCCAGCCTGTTTCTCCCAGGGAGTAATTAAGGGACCTACTGACGAG
>JABUBL010000103.1_pt1 | contig 19048 bp, 16 predicted proteins | sample 7240371 | NCBI WGS metagenome assembly JABUBL01 (sample SAMN07256343, study PRJNA390944) | subsurface metagenome | isolation source: Methane hydrate marine sediment | place: Pacific Ocean: Eastern North Pacific, ODP site 1244 | collected 2002
CCAGCAAACAGGGGGGGGGGGGGCGCACCCTCGCCAATCTGCCAACAATGCCCATACATATTTCAACCTTAAAATGTTTTGACAGCATTCGTCTCAATTGATTTAGGGTCCAAAAATTATCCGATATGTGTGCGGCATTTCTGAAGAGAGGCGATTTTTCAGGTCTCGCAAATAAAAAACATAACCTATGCCACCAATTGAAATGGTTTGGCATCGAACCGACGAATGCGCCGTTTGGCTTTAGCACCCTTTTTATCTCTTTTAAAAAATTTTCTGGGAAGAATAAATGTTCGATTAACTCCTCAGAGATTATCACATCAAAATAATTGTTTTTAAATGGAAATTTTTCTTCAGCACTTTGTTCTATTGCATGAATCCCCTTTCGCCTACATATTATAACATTTTTCGGGTTGATATCGATGCCGTACTTTTCCTTGGCATTGATGTTGTCCAAAGTCAAACCGTTACCACAACCCACGTCTAAAACGCGAGTCACGTTTGCAGGTACAAGCGATAGTATTTTACGTTTTCGTTCATCAAGCTTCCTGACCCCTTCACCGGAGCCAATGCTCGCGTAGTATCTTTTTGCCACGTATCTCGATTCACTTGACGATTTTTTCATATGCTTTCACCAATTCATCCCCGTACCTTGCCCAAGTATACTTTTCAACGTGTTTTCTTGCGTCGTTTCCCATTTTTCTTACCTTTTCTGGATTATCATAGCAGTATCGAATTTTTTCCTTCAGCGCATCCACATCTCTAATTGCAATTACAAACCCGTCTTTCCCGTCCCTTGCGATCGATCCCGTGTTGTAAGTTGCAATTATGGGTAACTCACTGGCCATTGCCTCATAGGTGACCAATGCGCTTCCCTCCTCTATCGAAGGAAAAACGAAAACATCGGTCCCCTCATAAGGTACTGAGCCCACGTAGCCGAGAAACCTGATTGACTTGTTTTGCTGATATTTTCGCACAAGATTTTTCGCATCCTCATGGATACCGCCGCAAATTAGTAACTCAGCATTTTTCAGATTAAGGGAACCCCACGCCTCGAGCAAATATTGGATCCCCTTTCGCAACTGGATGGAACCTACGAAAATTGCCCTGAAAACGTTATCTTTTTTCTTAACAGGTTTGAACTTATCAATATTCACCCCAAAGGGGATTTGAATCAGCTTGTCTTCATCAAAGCCTTGCTCGATAAAGCTCTTCCTCACAAAATCCGATGGGATCGTCACATAATCACATTCTTCCAGCTCTTTGCAGCTCCTTTTGAGAAACGGGTTGGTAGGCACTTTTATCCCATACCTCTGGTACTCCTCCTTCAGCAACCTATCTTGGGTCAAGGGATGTGAAGATGCTCTCTCAATGATTGCTTTTGCCCCCAATCCTTTGGCTTTTCTTAAGCTCTGGAGTGAGTGGTTGTTCCATCCGTGGAAGATATCGCATTCCTCGACGTGTCTGGAAGCAAAATAATCATACCACCGATTGATGTACAAGTAAGGATTGAATTTGGGGTACAAAAACTTTCGGACGCCGTGAAGAACTAAGCCCGAATAGTAAATCGAGCCAATTTTCTCGACCTTTGACGGGTCGATCTCGGTCCTTTTAGAACTCAGACAGAGAAGCTTTTTTAGGTAGCCGTGCTTGTAAATCCCGCCCACCGCATGGCATGCTACATTCCCGATCCCGCCCCCTGGGAACCTCGCGCCTACCGAATAGATGACTTTCATAATCCTTTCGACCGTTTATAAATGATCTAGATTTACATATTACTACATACCTCTAGAAATAAAATCTAACTAAAGCTGAAACCAAAACTAATGCACACTTCACGACGTCCGCGGTTCACCACGTACGGATACAAAAGTCAATTTCACGCCCGCAGCTCTTTATGCGCTTTCCACCAATCTATGACTTCCTTTAGACCTTCATCAAGGGAAACTTTAGCTTTCCAACCGAATTCCCTATAAATCTTAGTTGTGTCTAGACGTTGGTAAGGTATTTCTATCATTGTATAGTCTGGAGGATCCTGATATTCAGGCTTCAAACCTGGAAAATATTGGAGAATTTTTGCTATCATCTGTTCTTGGTTCGTGTGATGACCGCTTCCAACATTGTACGCTTGACCAGCTGTTTTATCGATATTATCTAGAAGAAGTTTGTATGCTTCGCAAACGTCTTTAATGTGGATGAATTCTCTCACGTAGGTTATCCCTTTATAGACTATGGGTGGCTTACTTTGGAGACACCTTTTAATCGTGTTTGGAATCAGTCTCGAATTTAAATCGGCAGCACCAAATACGTTGCATGTTCTGGCTACGCACGCCTTAAGTCCAAACGTGTGGAAGTAGCCCCTCGTAATCAAGTCAGCAGACGCTTTAGATGCCTCATAAGGCGCAAGACCGTTCAAAGGGAGATTTTCGTGATATGGGTTCGGACCAGCGTCTCCGTATACTTTATCTGTTGAGACATACAAGAATTTGATCTCGTAGCCTGCGAGATGTTGTTGCTTAGCTGCTTCTAAAACATTACATGTTCCTATGATGTTGGTCTCAAAAATCGGAACTTGCGTTCTTGTTGTAGCGACTCTTACGATAGGTAGGGCCGCTGCGTGAATTATCGCATTTACCTCGTAGTCAGCTATGACTCTCTCAACAAATCTCGCGTTAAGGATATCTCCGTGAGTCCATGTTATCTTATCGTCTATTCCAAGGAGTTTAGATGTATCAACAGGTTTGATGTCGTGCCTTATACTTACGACTTCGTTGTCCAATGACAGAAAATACTTAGCCAAATGTCCGCCTATGAACCCCGATGCCCCCGTGATGAGTATCCTCATAATTTCACCCGAGTAGGTATTATTTACCAATTAAATATGCTCGAGTTGTGGGTTAAATATTTCCCTCCCCCACGTATTTCTTCGACCCCGGCTCCACACGAAGTCTTCTTCTCTTCAAACCTATCACAAGTACTTTTGGCTTTTTCATTCCCCACCACCAGATCACATCAACTTCCCATAAGCGTTGAGCATCCTTTTCACAATAGTCCTTGTGACGTATTTTTTTCTCGCAGCCTTGTGCCCTTTGTCACCCACCCTCTTTCTTAATCCCTCACTACTCATCACTTTCGTGATAGCGTTCATCAAATCATTTAATTCCCCTGGCTCGACCAACAACCCTGTTTTCCCATCTTTGATTAGTTCCGGTATCCCCCCAATCCTCGAGGCGACGACAGGGGTGGAATTTATCTGTCCCTCGACGACAACTCTTCCGAAGGGCTCGTGCCACAAGGAGGGCACCAAAACGATATCTGCCGCTCTGAAATAATGTTTGACTTCTTCGTGAGGCACGTGGCCACGACAACAAATGTTGTTCGGCCCATTTTCAAACAACCCCCTTAGAGGCCCATCGCCCACCACGACGAAGTTTACATTTGGCATCTTCCTTGCCAACTTCGGCAGGAGGTGCGCGCCCTTCGCCTCTGTTAGGCCCCCGACAAACAGCGCAACTTTCTCGTAATCTAAACCCAAGGATCTTTTCGCCTCCTGCTTGCTCAGGTGAGATATCTCTTCATCGCCTATGGGATTGTATATGACTGAGATTTTTTCATCCGGAATGTTTTCTTTCTTTAGCTCTCTCGCCACGAAGTTGCTGATCGCGATGTAGTGATCGAACCCCGAGTGGGCCCTCCTCCAGCTCAGTTCGTTCCAGATCGATCGCGCGAGGAAGCGTCCCGCACCGAGGCAAGCGAGGATGTTGTTTATTGAGCAGCTGTCGCAAAGGCTTTCCCCGATCAACTTACCCCTGTTCATACAAAATAGCCCGAAATCTCGAATGTGGGCAATCCTCGGGCATCTCACCTCGGCCAAGTTTAGCCCAAGAGCAGACTCCAAGTTTTGAGCGTGAATCAAGTCGAAATTTTCTCTCTCATGCAGTTTGGATACCCTCTTGCTAAACTCCCATGCCGAAAACCGGATGTATTTGCTTAAAAGCCAATAAAACAAGGGTTTCCTCCTTCGATAGCTAACCTGAAACGCCTTGCGCCCTCTGTGGAGGAACCTCCGTATACTTCGGAAGCGGTACAAATGAACGCCCTTTCCCTCCGAAACCGTATTTGAAAAGGATTCATAGTTCGGGGTCAGGACATGAACTTCAACACCTTCTCTCGCAAGCCCCTCGGCCAATAATTTGGTGCTTATCTCTCCCCCGCCCATCACAAAGGGAGGGTAGTACTCAGTAGGGAGAAGGACTTTCATGCTATACCCCGGAAAGTTTTCTCAACTTCACCTGCGACTTTATCCCAGGCAAACTTCTCCCTTACCAAATCATATCCATTCTGAGAGAGCTTGCTTTGAAGGCTTTTGTCTTTCAACACTTGCTTCAGTTTAGCTCCGAGATCTTCGATGTCGCCTAGTTTAAACAACAACCCTGCTTTTCCTTCCTCTGCTAATTCGTGCAGTGCCGGAATGTCTGACACGATCACCGCGGAGCGCGAGGCCCATGCTTCGATCACCGCTATCCCAAAACCCTCAGTGGAAGAAGGCAGAACTAAAACATGAGAAGATTTAAGAAGTTCTATTTTTTTTCGCTCGTCGACGAAGCCGGTAAAGGTGACGTTGTGATCGACTTTCAGTTTCTTTGCTAAGGCTTCGAGATTTTTTCTTTCCGGACCTTCTCCCACGATATACAATTCCACATCCAAATCGAGCCTTGAAAACGCAACAAGTAAATCATCGACGTGTTTGTATCCTATCAACCGCCCCACATAGATTATTCTGGGCCTCCCGGATTTCTCGATACTCACATGGTCGAACATCTCCAGGTCAACGCCGTTCGGAATGATTTCAATTTTCTCTCGAGGAATCCTGCTCGCCACCAATTTTTCCCTAGATGTATTTGAGACGGTTGTCACCTTCGTGTAGGGAAGCCTCAGTGTGATCTGTTCGAAGAGGGCCATCAAGCGACCTCTGAGTCCATACCGCTGAATCCATCCGCTCGAGTAAACGTCGTGAATCGTCGCCAAAATTGGTGTCCTTTTCACCTTCGAAGCCGCCCAAGCCGGTAGCAGGGGGAAGAACTGTTGGGGGGCATAAACATCAAAGTTGCCAAGTCGTAGGCTTTTGGGAAACGATGCAATTATAAAAAAAAGGCCATTTATGGGAGATTCAAGTGCTATTCCCTTGGATGGAACAAAGACTCGATGAATATAGATACCCTCATGCTTTTCGTGACTCGCCAACCCGGCCAACCTTCGCATGATGACGTGTACCTCATGTTTTTTTGCAAGCCGTTTGGCGATCTCATACATCCGTCTTTCGCCACCGCCAAGCGGAAGGGGATAAAAATAATCAGAAAACATGAGTATGCGCATCAGCCCACTTCCGTCAAATCGCTCCTAAAAACTCTCTTCAAACCATCCCCTAAGCCTTGAAAGCCCCTCATCAAGCGGAACCCTTGGCTCGAAACCCAAGCGCTCTCTGATCTTCAAGGTGTTTGCGACCAGCCTAAGGATGTCGCCCCTCCAGCTCTCACCCGTATAGCTAACCCTTGTTCTCCCGCTCAAGCCCAGCATCCCTAGGATTTTCTCGACCAATTCCCTGATGTTTACGACTTCCTTGCCAGCTAGGTTGAATATCTCTCCGACAGCATTCTTCTCAGCAGCGAGAACGAATGCATCAATCGCATCTGAAACGTAGCAATAGTTCCTGACCTGCTCGCCGGTTCCGATGACCTTCAGCTTGCTTGGGTCTCGTTTCAACTTCTTGAGCAAGTCGAACATCACATATCTGGGTTGCCTTGGACCGTAGACGTTGAATATCCGAAGAACCGTGGCCGGGATGCCGCATTCCTTGTGATAAATGAGCATGTACTTCTCGCCAGCCAGCTTGCTCACCCCATACGGTGACTTTGGGTTCGTTGGGTGGTTTTCATCGATTGGTGTGTACTCAGGTTCGCCGTAGACGGCAGCGGAGGAGGCATAGATAACATGCGACTTAAGACCTGCATCTGCCATGGCCATGAGAACGTTAAGCGTTCCTATAGCATTTATCTGGTAGTCAGATACAGGATCTGACCAGCCCATCGCACTTTCCTTGGTTGTTGCGTTGGCTGCAAGGTGATACACAACTTTTGGGCTCACTCTAGAAACCACATTTTTAAGGGCCCCATAATTTTTGATGTCCAACTCAACGAAATCCGCTCTTTTGTTCACATTCTCCCGTTTTCCAAACGATAAATCGTCAATCACCGTTACAGTAGACCCCAGTTCAATCAATCTGTCAACCAGATGGCTCCCCAAGAATCCGGCACCGCCCGTTACCAGAACACTCGTTCCTTTCCAATTCATTTTACATCCCCAATACTTGCTTGTACACATTTAGGATCTTATCGGCCACGATTTCCCAGTTATAATGTGTCCTAATCTTTCTTGTGTTTTCCCTGCTTATCTTTGTAATATTTGCCTCACGCATATTCACGAAGTGGCCTATCTTATTTGCCAAATCTTCCTCGTCAATTGGAAGCTTGACAAATAACCCATTTTTCCCCTCCTCGACGACCTCCGGGATCCCCCCAACCGGCGTAGTCACAATGGGCAATCCGCATAACATTGCTTCTAAAATCACCGTCGGTATTCCCTCCCAGGTGCCGAGGAACACGAACAAATCTGAACAGTGGTATGCGGCGATGAGTTCCCCAAACTCCACCTCACCGAGGATGTGAATTCTCTCATCAGAAATCTCTCTGAGTCTATCGATGTAGCTTGATGCCCCCCCACCGATGAGTATTGCCTCCACGTCTCGGCCCCCAACGTACCTCGTTATCGCCGTAATCAACTTCTCGGGATTTTTTTGTGGGATGAGCCTGCCGACAAAAAGCACCTTAAAACTGTCTTCCTTGAGGTGGTACTTTGTAACAAACTTCTCGGCGGCGGCCTTATCAAAAGTAAACTTATCGATCTCGATGCCGTTTGGAATAACCGTCACCCTTTCGGGAGGCAATCCAAAGCGTTTAAGAATGCAATTTTTCTCTCCCTCGCTGAGCGCTATTAATGCGTCCATCTTGCGCAAAACGCGGCGTGCAAATAGGTAGTAAAGCTTGTCGAGCACGAACGTTCCGAGTCCGCCGCCCCTTATCTCCGCGCTGTGCACCGTCATTATTTTCGGCCTTTCCCTCAACACCTCCGCCGCGAATAAGCTCGAAAAGAACCAAGGACTGTGAAGGTGGTAGACATCCTCGTGAGTTTCTTTTAGCTTCTTGAATAATTCAGATGAAAATGGGTTACGCTTCAGGACAAAATCGGTTTTGCAGTAAAACGTGTTTTTTTCACGGTCGGTGATGCCCCGGATGCTCAAATCCGTCGTGTAAACGGTGACCTCATGTCCCCTCTTTTTGAGGGAATTTTTTAGTCGGTGCACGTAATTCTCGATTCCCCCGAGGTGCGGGAGGTATAAATGCGGAATTTGTCCGATTTTCATTAAATCACTTTAACTTCTAATTTTCTGTAAAATCAGCCCCCAGAAAATTCTAATCCCGCTAGCTATCGTCGTCCCCCTCGCCTTGGAGTATTTGGTGTAAAAGCACTTTGCCGGCACCTCTCGAAGCCTTAGCCCCCGCTTTTTTGCTTGGATTATTATCTCGGAGGAAACTTCGTAGCGGTTGCTTCGGATGCGGATTAGCTTGAGCGCCCGCTTGCTGAAAGCTCTCGAGCCCGATTGCGAGTCCGTGAGTACCCCACTGAACAAGCACGTTATCAAGTTTAGGCTGAAGTTGCCGACTCGCTTGTGGAGCGGGATGCCAAGATGCTGTCGGACGCCGATTACGAGGTCGGCATTGTTCAGGGCTTTGACGAGCGCACGCACGGTCTCGGGGTCGTGCTGCCCGTCGGCGTCGAAGGTGACAGCGCAATCAGCGCCCAGCTCGCGGGCTTTCTTCAGGCCCGTGCGGAGGGCAGCCCCCAAGCCCATGTTTTGCCCGTGGCTGACGACGAGAGCCCCCTTCGAACGAGCAATCTCAGCGGTTCGATCGCGCGACCCGTCGTCCACAACAATAATTTTGCGCCATCCCTCACGTTTTAGGGCATCAAGCACCTTGCCTACCGAGAGCTCCTCGTTATAGGCCGGCATCACGATCCAGTCTTTCATCATTCCACAACCTTGTAGGCCCTCAACAATTTTTCAACTCCCTGCTCGAGCGATACTTTCGGCTCGTAGCCAAGGAGTTTTCCCATCTTCGCGATGTCGGCTTGGCTGTGCCTGATATCACCGGACTTGGGGGCCTCGTAGGTTGGTTTTAGTCCAGTTTTGCCTGTCAATCTCAAAAATATCTCGCAGAGCTCGTTGATGCTCGTAGCCCTGCCAGTCCCGACATTTAACGTTTTTCCGGCTACTCCCTTTCGCTCTAGCGCTAACAGTGTGGTATCGACGACATCGTCAACATAAATAAAATCGCGTGTCTGCTCGCCGTCGCCGTAAATTATAGGGGGTTGGTTGGCGCGGAGGCGTTCCATAAACTTTGTCATGACCCCCGCATACTCACCAGTCTGTCTGGGCCCATAAACATTGAAATGGCGTAGGCACACGGTTTCCAACCCTTCCAACTCATAAAACTTGCGGCAGTTTTGCTCCGCAACGAGCTTCGAGCTCCCGTAGGGCGAAAGCGGCTTGGGCGGCGCATCCTTGCTTATAGGGAGCTGGGTTTGCTCGCCGTAGATCGCGGAGGAAGAGGCGAAGACAAACCGTTTGATGTCTCTACCTAGGCTGGCTTTGAGCAGCGCCAGCGTGCCCTCGACGTTCACACTGTGGGCGAGCTCAGGGTCCTCGATCGAGAGGGGTACACTTATTATCGCCGCCTCGTGAATGATCGCATCGACATCAGCCACAGCGTTTTCGATCGCTTTGGCATCTCTAATGTTGCCTTGAATGAACCGGAGAGCGGGATTGTTTGTATGATTTTTTAGGTTTTCCATGCTACCGTTGGAGAGGTTATCAAGCACGGTAACCGCATCACCCCTGGTCAACAGAGCGTCGACCAAGTGCGAGCCTATAAAGCCAGCTCCACCTGTTACGAGGACTCGCATTCGCTCCCTTTCCTCTATTTCCGTGCTTATGTTAAAATAGGCGAAGTATCAGTAAGTTTGGGTTTCGATGCGTACGTGGTTCAAGGAGTTCAGTTTCTCGACTCGGAAGCAGCGCGAGATCATCGATATCACTGACCAAATACTTGACGCAGTTCGCAAATCCGGCATCAAGAACGGGCTGCTCATCGCCCAGCTGCCTCACGCGACGGCCTCGCTCGTGTTGAACGAGAACGAAGGCGGCCTCAAACAGGATTTGTTGAACAAGCTCGAAGATTTCGCGCCCGCACGTGGGGGCTACCAGCATGACCGCATCGACGACAATGCCCACGCGCACCTAAAATCAGCATTTATTGGATCATCGCGAGTTCTGCCGATTGCCGATGGGCGAGTGGTTCGAGGCACTTGGCAGAGTTTTCTTGTAATCGAGCAGGATGGTCCCCGAACCCGCAGACTCGTGGTCTTCGTGATGGGGGAGTGATAATGATAATGTTTTTGGACATCGAGACCAGCGCCGTAAAAGCCGATCGGGGTATGGTCGTGGCGGTCGGCCTGCTGAAAGGGGAGGAACCAGAAGTTAAGTTTGCGGATACTCCTGAGGAGGAGCGAAAGGTGCTCGAATGGCTCCGCGATGAACTGGAGGGTTGCAGCAAACTCGTGACTTGGTTCGGCCCAGGTTTCGACATTCCCTTCCTGCTTGCGCGCGCGGCCTTCCATAAAGTTGACCTAGGCAAGTTAATTGAAATCCCAATGCTCGACCTCTGCGAGTGGTCCCGCGGGCACTTGCTTCTCTCCAGCTACAGGCTTGAATCCGTTGCGCGATTTTTCGGATTTCAGAGGATACTCGAGTTTCACGGGGCTGACGTATCGGCCCTTTCCAAGCTGGTCGCGCGGGGCGACCACGAGGCGCGGAAGCTGATAGTCGACCACTGCAAGGAAGACCTATTGTTACTCAAGCGCGTCTACGAGAGGCTCGAGCCCCAGCTGGAGCGCACCAAGTAATGTTTTTAAACTGGGATGTCGTGGAAAATTGCACAAGCTGCGCCTAGAAACCAATTCGAGGCGTCGGTGCGAGAAAACCGGTCAATTTTTACCCAATGTTTATGATCTTTCTGTGCAACAAGAGGGCGTTTTTAATGCGTGCAACGAGTAATTCACATAATGCTGTTAGAGAGACACTACGCAAGCTAGAGGCAAAAGCGAAGGTGTGTCAGCGTTGTAGATTACATAAAACGCGGACGAATGTTGTATTTGGCGACGGGCCGCCAACGGCTGAGGTTATGATAGTTTCTGAAGCTCCCGGGTTTTGGGAAGATCAAAGGGGCGTTCCGTTCGTTGGGGCTGCCGGCAAAAATCTAAACGCACTCTTGCTTGAGGCGGGGTTAAGGCGTGAAGAGGTCTACATTGCCAACACCCTAAAATGTCGTCCGTCAGGAAACAGGGATCCCCTACCTGATGAAATCGAGGCATGCCGCTCATTTCTCGAGGAGCAGATTTCTACAATAAAACCAAAACTCGTCATTGCCCTTGGTCGGATATCCGCCAAAGAGTTGTTAGGCAGGTATGTGGTCATGGGTAGGGAGCACGGCGCGCTACTCGACTGCACCTACGCCAGCGCGAGCTTCAAGCTATTCCTGACCTACCATCCAGCCGCAGCCCTCTATGGTGCCGAAACGAAGCAAAGGCTGCAGGCGGATTTCAGGAAACTTGGATCGGTCCTGAAATCGTTGACATAACTATCTCAGTGAACTACCCCGCCCTAAAGGACGGGGCTTCCTGCTTCGACGATTAGGCTTGCCCTCGCGGGTAGAGGCCCGATCTCCACAGGCGCGAATTCGGCTGGCTCCCAACCTATTTTCTTCAAACCATCTTGAAGGATGTTCCGTGCGGCGTTCAGGTCGCGGTCAAGCTCCAGACCACACTTCGGGCACCGATGCACCCTCACCCAGAGCGGCTTCTCGACCACCTCGCCACACCTCGAACACCTATCCGTCGTCCCTCTCGGCTCAACCTTCACGACCCACCTACCAGCTCGCTCGGCCTTGTAGGTGAGCATGTGGAGGAAGGTGGCCCAAGCGGCGTCCGCGCGACTCTTGCCGTTGCGGGCCATTTCTATTAGCTCTTTTACCCCAAGATCCTCCGCAGCGATAAAGTCGTAGTTGTTGGCGTAATAGCACGAGAGCTTATGGAGGAAGTCGAGGCGCTGGTTCCTGATTCGCTCGTGGGCAAGTGCCAGCTTGATGCGCTGCTTTGCCCGATTCTTTGAGTCACGCTTTTTCTTCGAAAGTCTGCGCTGCTCCCGCTTCAGCCTCCACTCAGACTTGGCGATGTTGTGCGGATGCTCGACGAAGTTGCCACCGGTGTCGGCGATATAGTGCGTGATGCCAAGGTCTATGCCGATGGGCTTGGAGATTTTCCTAGCTTTAGGCGCTTCCTCGATCTCGATGCTGAAGCAGGCAAACCACTTCCCCGAGCGCTCGTGCTTGACGTGAACCTGCTTGATCTCGCCATCCAGCTCACGGTGTAGCACGATTGGAATCGCACCGATCTTCGACAGCCACAACTCTTTTCGCTTACCGTTGCCTTCCATGATTTTGAAGCCCGACTGGTTGTAAGTGAACGACTTGAACCAGCCGCATCCCTTGAAACGGAGCCTGCCGACCTTCCTGCCGTTTCGCTTCAGCTCGGCGAGGGCGCGGAGGTTCGAGTAGAGCTGGTGGAGAACCATCTGCAAGACTTTCGAGTGAACCTGCTTCAGCTCGGGGCGCTCTCGTTTCAGCTTCGGTAGCGTTGCCTGAAGCTTGTAGCGTCGCGGGGTTTTGCCGTTCTCCTTCCGATTCAGCCGCTCCAAGAAATGGTTGTAGAGCCATCTGCACGAGTCGAGAGTGGCAAGCAACTTCTGCTCCTGCGCCCGCGACGGGTAAATCCTGTATCGGTAGGTCAGTTGCATCAATATTTACTATTATCCAAATCACCCATACTTTGCGGGGAGAGAGGGCACCGAAAGTATTGGGCGGCTTTCATCCCCTCCCTGAAGGAAGGAGACTTCCCGTCGCCAAAGTTAAAGCTTGGTCAAATCGGGTTTTGTAAACTTTTTGATCTAGCTAGTTTGTCTTGGGGTAAAATGGAAACACAACATGAAACTAAATATCACCATGGTTTAAAAATTAGGATAAACTCGAATACTTCCCCGCCCCAGAGGTATAAAACGTTAGAGGGAAGTTAATTTTTCCTAATCGATGTAAAGTTCAACGAAGCCACATTTTGGGCATACGTAAGCGTTGGCACGTTTAAACGACGCGAACCCTGGGGCCTGCACTACGACGTTTGTTGATGGAAAACCTGTTTTTTCCATTGTTTTCCTGCATCTGAGACATCTGTATCCATGTTCCTCGTTTATTTGCACCTTTTTCTTTTTAGCCCTAGCCATTTCCTTCACCCCACCTCCTAATATTTGTTCATCTTTTAGGTTAAATAGTATTCGTTTTTTAGGTTTTTAAGCTTAAGTGCTGTCAAATCGACAATTTTTGCTGTTCTTCCTTTCAAGGACTCAGCTGGGATGTCCCAAATTGCCTTTGCCCGCCCAATTATCGCGCGGTCACTGCTTGCGGCCACGTCAAATGAGCGGAGCTTCAAATCAACCCCACCGGTCGCTCGAGCATCGCCCTTCAGCTTCGTTTGCTCGAGTCGCCGCCTCACCATGCCCGCAAGCTCACCGCTCCTGCTCACTTGCTTGTCGAACAAGAGCTCAACGTAACTCGGCTTTGCCCCGGCGATGATTCGCAAAAGCTCCGTGAGCGCTCGGGGGGTTGCGGGAGATACGCGATACTTGCCGAAAATCGCACGTAGGTCTCGGACGTAGCCATCGTCGCATCGCACGACTTGTTTGCGGATGAGGATGCTTTCAAGGGTTATCAAGACGTTGTAGCCATCAACACCTAGGCGCTTGCCTCGAACGGCACTTGCTTTGACAGATTTTCGGCGATGTTTAGCCACCTCCCGCCTCGAAAACACGCAGCGTGCCAGCAGGTGGCGTTGGTTAAGCGGGAATCGATAGTGGTTCGCGACGAAGTTCACGGCTGAGTCGCGGGGGTAACCTCGATTGAGTAGGTAGCGAAGATCCCGCACGGCATCTGAAACCTTGACCATGAGATCACTCATTCAATGAAGATTGCTGGCCTCATCGGAACCGCGAGCCTAGCACGGTCCTGCGGGTCGTATCTCGCGGCGTCATCGGCTTTGAACACGCGCACCTCTTTCACGTTCAGCTGCTCTCGGATGAAGTCGGCAGCCTCAAGCATGACCTGTAATTCATCGATCTCGGTGGTTTCCAAGATCTCAAGCTCCTCTGAGGGCATCCCGCGAAGCTCCTTCACCGTCTGCTGGAGGAACTTCGACAGGTCGGATTTGTGTAACCTGAGCCCGAGTGTCTCCCCGATTTCCCGAAGCAGCGCACCTAAGTCGACCTTTCCCTCACCTACACGCTTCATGGCAATGTGATAGGCCTTCCATTTCCAATCCTGCGCCACGTACAGACAAACCCGCTTCGGTTTTTCCACCTTTGTCACGCGGAGGATTTTCCCCACATCCTCAAGCACGCGCCCGAGGTAGCTTTCGATCAACTCGGCACCCTTGTCGACCAATCCTTCCTCCACTTTCGGCCATGGGGCTGCTGAGATGAAGCCGCTTCCTCCCATGCGCTCCCAGAGGTTCTCACAGATGTGCGGCGTGAATGGGGCGAGCAGGCGAAGCCACACCTCGAGGACTCGCTTCAGCATGTGGGTGTGCGCCTTGGGCTGCCGTGCACGCTTGGTATACCACCGCAGATCATGCATGAGCTGGAAGAAAGCATGCTGTGCGGCCTTGCGCGTCTCAAATGCGTCGAGCGCCTCGGTCGCCACCCGGATGTGTTCCTGAAGTCGGCTGAGCATCCATCGCTCGGGCTGGGCGAAGCTCGGGCGCTTTGCAGATGGTGGGGCGATGGTACTCTCCGCTAGCGAGTAGAATCGCTCGAGGTTCCTCTGCATCGCCTCGACCTCGTTGGTTCGCCAATCTAGATCTTGCCAGGGCTCCACGGTCGACATCAAATATAGCCGCACCGTATCCGCACCGTACTTGCGAACCGCCTCGTTGATCGCGATGATGTTCCCCTTCGACGAGGACATCTTCTCCCCCTCGAGCACCGCAATGCCGAATGAGACGATGCCGCGGGGGCAGCGGTCGGGGAAGAGCAGCGCGTGATGAAAAATGTGGAAGGTGAGGTGGTTTGGAATCAGCTCGTTCGCCGACATTCGGTAGTCGAGCGGGTACCAGTACTCGAACTCTCGACGCATCTGCTCGAGGGTTTCTTGGGGGATGTCCGTAGTGGAGGAGATCGAGCCCGCGTCGCCCTTCTCGTGGAAGACGTAGTCAAAGACCTCGTCGGCGAGTTTTGCGGGGTCGATGGTCTTCAGGATGTGGGCGATGGTGTAGTAGGCCATGTAGATCGTCGAATCGCTGAGGGATTCGATCATCCACTTCGGGTCCCAGGGTGCGGGTGTCCCCATGCCGATGCTGCGAGTGCACGGCCACTCGTGGAGCCAGCTGATTGTGTGCTCGAATTGCGCTCGCGTTTCAGGGGGCACCAAGTCCATCCGCGCCAGGCAGCCCCGCGCCTTTTCCTTCCAGCCCTCGTCAGCGTAGTTCAGGAACCACTGGTCCTCGACTACTTTCACCGTCACAGGTGTGTTGCACCTGCAGACGACGGGCTTCGCCGAGAACTCATATATCGTTGCGGCCTCGTTGCCGGCGAGCATATCATCGCGAACGGCAAGCTTGGCCCGCGAGACGGGCATGCCTCCATACTTTGATATCCATTCACGCATTCGACCTTTGGCGAACTCATTACGATAGACCTCGGCGGTGGCCTCCTCTAACTTGGGGTCGGTCTGGTTCTTGATCCCCATCCGGTCGACGACATCTATCGCGGGAGACTCGCCGAATCCCTCGACCTCGATGAGCGAGATGGGCTTCAGTTCCTCCACGTCTCGCGGGTTTACCCCATAAGCTCTGAGTGCATCAGGGCGTTGCTGGAGCTCGAACAGGGCAACGTGATCATAGGGAGCGTGCGAGGGGACCGACCCCACCACCCCAGTGGCGTTGTCCGGGTCGACGAACTTCGCGGGCAGGATGGGGACCCGTTTATGGGTTAGGGGGACCTCAACCTTCCTGCTGAAGTTTATCTGGATGGGACCTACCTCATCCACTTGGTACCCCTGCTCGCGCAGTTTCTCGATGGCTTGCTCGCTCACGATCCATCGTTCGCCGCCGACCCGAGCGCTGACATATTTCACGTCGGGGTTCAGCCAGAGGTTGGTGACGCCGAAGACGGTTTCGGGCCGAAGCGTGGCAGCGGGAAGTATGTACTCGCCGGCCCGGTACTTTAGCAGAGTGAACTCGACTATCCCGACACCCTCGCCCTCCAGCAGGTCGTGGTCGGTCACCGGGTTTCCGCACCTAGGGCACCACTTCACCGGGTGCTTGCCCTTGACGATCAGCCCCGCGTCGTACAGCTTGTGGTACTGCCAAGTGATGAATTTTTGGTAGTGGGGGTCGACGGTGGTGAACTCCCGGCACCAGTCGATCGAGTACCCCAGCCATTCCATCCCCTTTCGGTAGCTCAACTCGCTCTCGCGGGCGAAGTGGGAGGCGAAGTGGTGTGGATTTTCAAACTTTGGCAGTTCTGACTCAGCAACTCCATAACGCTCGATGAGCACCCGCACGAAGCCCGGTTCCCGGCGGGCGACCCGCTTGGCGGCCCCGACAATCGGGGTTCCCGTGAAGTGGTAGGCCATGGGAAAGAGCACGTTGAGCCCCCGCATCCGCTTATAGCGCGCGATCACGTCGGGCACGGTGTAGGTGCGCCCATGCCCCACGTGCATGGGGCCCGAGACGTATGGGTAGGCGACGGTCAGGTAGAACTTCGGTCGCTTATCCGGTTCCGCCTCAAAGAGTTTGGCATCGCGCCATGCCTGCTGCCATTTGGCGTCCAGCTCCTGAAACTTTACCATGCCTCTCCCTACGCTTGTTGCTTTTTGCACGTTTCAAGTGCTTTCCTAAGCGCGGCGACCAGGTAATCCGCTTTCGGGCCTCCCCCTTGGCCGAGCTCCGGCTTTCCACCACCCCCGCCACCCAGCACCTGCGCGGCCTCTGCAGCTATCCCGCCGCAGTCAGCCCCCGCGCGCACGGCTTCCTCTCCGGCCATCGCCACCAGCTTGGCCGTGGCATCGCGCGTTCCCAGCACGATGACTAGCCCCTTATCCTCTCTCGTCAGGGCGCTCGCGATCTTGATCAGCTCATCCGCGCTGGCACCCTCGATCTCCTCGCATATCGCGCGAACTTTCCCCACCTGCCTCGCTTTCGAACGGAGCTCGATGAGTCGGAGTTCAGCCAGCCGCCCGCGCAACCTGTCGAGTTCCTTCTGCGCTGCCTTCCACTCGTCGAAGAGCTCATGGGTAGCCGCTGCCACCCGATCAGGAGTGGTGCGCAGGACCTCAGCCGCCTTGGCGAGTTGCCTCTCCTGCGCCTGCGCGAACTTCAGCGCGGCATCCCCCACCGCGAACTCAACTCGCTCGACGCCATCTTGAATTCGCTCAGTTCGTTCGATCTTGATGAATCCAACTTCACCCGTGCGCGTGCAGTGGGTTCCGGCGCAGGCTTGGGCGTTCCACCCTTCCACCTCCACCACCCGAACTTTTTTCCCGGGCACGATGCCTCCTTGGTAGAGGTCGAAACCATATTTTCGTTCTGCTTCGTTTCGGTCCATCAAGCTCGTACCAACGGGGCGGTTCTCCATCACGACCGCGTTAGCCAAGCGCTCGATCTCCCGCAGCTCCTTTTGCTCGATGCGCTTGAAGTGGGAGACATCTAAGCGGGTACGCTCGACTCCCTTCTGTGCCCCATGCTGCCAGACGTGATCGCCCAGCACGCGCCGGGCTGCCCCCAGCAGAATGTGGGTTCCCGTGTGGTGGCGCATGAGCGAGCTACGGCGCGCCCAGTTGATCTTCCCACGCACGCGCTGCCCAGTCTTGAAGGGGTTCGGCTTCACGTGGTGCAGGATGACATCACCGGCTTTTTTTACATCCAGAACTTCCCCTCTACCTCTACTACCTTCAAGCGAGCCCACGTCGCTTGGTTGCCCTCCGCCCTCGGGGTAGAAGGTAGTCCGGTCGAGCACGACGTAGCCGCCGAAGCATTGCAGCACCTTCGCCCCGAACTCCAAGGCGTACGGGTCCTTGTAGTAAAGGGATTTAGTGGAGGGCAGGCGGCGGAGCTGTCCCTTCGGGACGGGGGCCACAGCCGCGGGCACATGTCGGGCCCGACTATGTAACTTCGCAACCTTGATGTAGAAATCCTCTGGAACCTCCACCATGACGCCTTCCTTACCGGCGACTTCCCTCACGATTTCTGGTGGTAGCCCATGGCTGTCGTAGAGCTCGATGAGCTTTTCGCGGGGTAGGGGTTTGCCCTCGGCGCGAAGCCCACCTGCTAGCCGCTCGACTAGCTTGCTCCCCCGCGAGATTGCATCCCGGTATCGTCGTTCCTCGAGCTCGATTACCTCGATGATGTAACCCTCTCGTTCTCTCAACTCGCGGAACTGTGGACCCAAGTGCTTAAGCTCGAGCGCCATGAGCTCCGCGAGGGGGTTGTGGAGTCTAATCTCTCGCATCAGGCGTAGGGTGCGCCGGAGCACCACGCGCGCGAGGTAGCCCTCCTTGACATTGCTCGGAGTTATCCCGTCCCCGAACATGAATGCAAGGCATCGGAGGTGGTCTGAGATGGCGTAGATGGCTTCGAGAGGCGCTAGGAGTTTGTTGAGCTCCTCCACGCTCACACCCGTGCGGGCCGCGACCTTGTTGCGGAGCGTGAGCAAATCTCGTCCCGGTTCGATGTCCATAAGCCCGGCGAGTTTTGAGTTTTCACGGAGCACGTCGGCAGGTGGTGCACTAACGCTAGCTAGCTTGCACAGGTGCTTGACCACTGGACCAAAAATGGCATCATAGCTCGAGGCGGTACCCTGCGATAGCCAGGCGAGTCGCTCCAAACCATAGCCCGTGTCGACGATTTTCAAAGGCAACGGCGAGTACTTGCCGTTTTCGCTCATGTATTGCATGAACACAAGCGTCGCGAGCTCCAGCCCGCGCACGTTTACCTCGAAGTCCTCTCCCGCGTTCCCTCCGCCCTCCCAGAAGTCTTGGATGTAGGTGATCTCCACAGGCTTGATTCCCAGCTCGCGAGTGAGAAACTGGTGGCAGAGGGAGACCGTCTCATCGTTCCAGTACACGCGCTGCCCGCGGAAGTTGAACGCGTGGTGGCCTCCCATGAAGAAAAGGGTGAAGTGGCGGCCCGAGCGCCCGACATTATCGATGTCGTTCAACCGAATGCTAGGCTGGCTCACAACTAGTGGGTTAGCAGGTGGCGGAACAGCACCGCTGGTGACCCACGGCTGAAAGGGGTAAATAGAAGCCCCAGTTAGAAAGACGTCGTCCCGCCATCGGGCGACCACGGGGTAGCGCTTGATGACCTCGTGTCCCCGGCGCCTGAAGAACTTCAGGAAGGTTCGTTCCATTCCCGCCAGCGAATATTTTCGCTTCATCGGGGAGTTGTTAATAAATGCGTACTCGTCGCAGGGGGTATCGCCGCAGGTCTTTCGCCCTGACTCGAGCGTCCAGAAGGTGCGGCCGCAGCTCTGGCACTGCCTACGCTCGAAGCCCTCCTGCCTGAAGAGGGACGCCTTGTAGATGTCCTTCACGCGCTCGCCTCGCCAAGCAAATATCCGAGCGAGAGTTAAAAGTCTTCGCTCAAATCGAGGAATTACGACTGTGCAAAAAAGCTCTCGACCCAGCTAGCTCGGTTCGGGGGGTTAGTTTGGAGCAACTTAACCCAGGCTTCATGGGAGGCCACCACGCGTTCAACTTCCGCGGGCAGCGCGTGT
>JABUBL010000104.1_pt1 | contig 18940 bp, 16 predicted proteins | sample 7240371 | NCBI WGS metagenome assembly JABUBL01 (sample SAMN07256343, study PRJNA390944) | subsurface metagenome | isolation source: Methane hydrate marine sediment | place: Pacific Ocean: Eastern North Pacific, ODP site 1244 | collected 2002
TTCCGCTCTTTTACAATCCATTTACTGATACCAATGTCTATTGGCTAACCTGGGGAGAAAATGAAGGTAAGAGGATGGAGGTAGTAGATGGATTGTAAAAGAGCGGAACACCGACGCTTACAGAACACCTCTCCCACCCTGTAAGTGAAAGACCGTAGAAAATGATACAATACCGTATCAGATACCCATATACATACATGGTGAGGATGATGGGGAATTTAATAAGGATGATTATATCCTTTTCTACGGTCTTTCACTTACAGGATGGGAGAGGTGTTCTGTAAGCGTCGGTGTTCCGCTCTTTTACAATCCATTTACTGATACCAATGTCTATTGGCTAACCTGGGGAGAAAATGAAGGTAAGAGGATGGAGGTAGTAGATGGAAGCCCATCCTTCAATGAGCCGTATACTCCATCCTGTTTCAAAAAGACTATACACATTGAAGAGAATCATCTTTGTCCTTCAAAATCAGGATTTGGTTGGGTGTGGGAAGAGGTTGTTCTCCCAACAAATGTCAGTTCAATCTCCCGTAATTATGCATTTTCCGTCAAAAATCTTTACAGTGATAGTTTCGAGGTTTTTACTGCTGTATATGGTGCTACTACTGGAACCCATTGTATTGAACTTCAGATGAAGAGTATCCCATTCAGTGATACCTGCTGGGCAGGTATGAATTATACTGCACCATTTACATGGCTTAGCGGTGGAACTAATCTGTCTTCTGGTGATAATACTATTACAGTAAGAGTTTATAAAGGTGGTGGGGGTGATAAGATATATATAGATTATTTTGAGGTCTCTTTCTACAAGAACTATAAAGCATTTAACAATGTTCTTGAATTCTCTATTAAAGAGGATGCACCGGTTGATACAATCTATGAATTTAATCTTAATGGCTTTTCTGAATCTCCCTATATCTTTGATATTACTTCGCCATTTAACACCAAAAGGATTACAGGTTCAACATTCAATTATGGTACTGCAAAATTTCAGATCTTTGTGCCTCAGGAAGAGAAAAAGAAATTTATAGCAACAAGGGTTTTTAAGACACCCGAATCTATCACTGAAGGAAATCCAAACTCTCTGAGAAACGTGGATAAAGCCGATTATATAATCGTTACGCATAAAAAATTCTACTATGCAGCATCGGAGCTAAGGGATTGGAGAAGAAACCATCTTTTGGGTGTTCAGAATCCTACTATTAAGATTGTAATGATTGACGAGATATTCGACAATTTTAGTTGGGGTCTTAGTGACCCTGTTGCGATCAGGAATTTCTTCTATTATGCAGCGAATTTCTGGGAATATCCCCCTGGGTATGTGCTCCTTTTTGGCGGAGGCTCGTACGATTATAAAAATCTATTCAAAAGCCAGGAGCCCAAAAATAGCATTCCGGTTTATGAAACAGGGGATTATGTGCATTTTCAAGAATTGATGAGTCATAATCCCTGTTATGAAGATTTTTTTACTGATTTTACTGGGGATTTACTGTGTGATATTCCTATTGGAAGGATAACTGTTGTAACACAAGAAGAAGCAGGTTATGTAGTTAATAAGATAATTAACTATGAGACCAATAACCTTGGTTCCTGGAAAAATAGGATCATTCTTCTCGCTGATGATGAATTTGACTATAAAGGAATTGATGGTCTCTATCGATTCCATATTTCCGGAACAGAGGGAATATCACAACTTGTTCCTGGCCCGTTTGATCAAACAAAGGTATATCTGACTGAATATCCTGGAACTAATCCCGGAGCAGTTCCGCCTGGCAGTAAACCACAAGCAAGAAGTGCCTTAATAGAGGCTCTCGATAAGGGTGCTTTACTCGGGACATTTCTTGGACATGGGAACCTGAGGCAGCTAACACACGAACTTGTTTTTCATAGAGCTGATGTTGGGATGCTGGAGAACGATTACAGGGAACCATTTTTCTATTTTGGCTCCTGCAGTGTAGGCGATTTCGACAGAGCTGAAGAGGAAAGTATTGCGGACCTTTTGCAGAAAAGTTGTAGAAGGGGTGCAATTGCAACGTTAGCTTGCACAAGGACTTCTGGTTACTCCAGTATCACTGTACTTGGGAAAGAACTTGTTACTAACATACTTGGAAACAAAAATGCCACACTTGGTGATGGTGTATTTCTTTCAAAAAAGAATGCAAATTTTGGTAAAACATATGCATTCTTTGGTGATCCTGCAACACCTTCTTTCCCTGATTCAATTGGTTTTCAGGCAACAATCAGTAGTGAAACCCTTGTTGGAGGAAGGAAAATACTGATTGATGGTCAGACAGATGATCCGGGATTCAATGGATTTCTATTTGCAGCAGCATATGACCCTATAAAAAGAATAGCCCATCCAGTTCCCACCACTTCAGACACGATTCGTTATAACCTTCCAGGTAATTCCATCTTTAAGGGTATCTTCAACATAACAGGTGGAAAAATAGATGCTGCATTTTTTGTCCCAACCAAGCTTGATTCTGGAAATACAGGAAGAATTAGTATGTATATCTGGGGTGATGCAAAGGAAGGCAGACGAAGTCTTGATTCCCTCATAACAGGTATTGATGATACACTTTCTACTGATTCAATTCCACCCGACATTGAGATATACCATAGTGGAAAACTTCTTGGAGACGGAATGTCAATTCCCAGTGATGCAGAAATCATAGGCGTTCTGGAAGATGAGAGTGGAATTGATATAACTGGTAGAGAAAATAGATCAATATACCTTGCTATCAATGAAGATTATACTCATATAAAAAAGATAAATGATTATTTCTTCTATGATATTAATAGCTCGACAAAAGGTTCGTTCAGGTATGCTCTTGGGCTCGAGTCAACTATGAAGACTGTTAGGTTGGAGTTTACCTGCTACGATAATTGTGAAAACCAGGCTGTTAAAGTTCTTGACTTAAATATTTATAGTGGAGAGGAATTTAGTCTAAGTAATGTATATAATTTTCCAAATCCCTTTAAGAAAACCACATATTTTACATATTATCTTAGCCACCGGAGTTCTGTCACACTTACTGTGTTCACCATTACTGGGAAAACCATTTATAAAAAAAACATTGTTTGTGAACCTGGTTTTAACAGGATTTTATGGGATGGGAGGGATGCAGATGGTGACAGGATAGCTAATGGTGTCTATTTTTATAAAATAAAGGCACAAGCATCTGATGCACAGGATAATTTCCAAAGTAAAGCAGAATATAGAGGAAAGATTGCAATAGCTCGATAACGAAAACCAAAATACATAAAAACTTGTCTTCCAGATTGCCTTTTTTTGCTTGACATTTTTGGATTTTGTTGATATTATAAAAAAAAGAAAAGTAGTTGAAAAGGAGGAAAAAATGAAAGGACTAATAAAAATAACAATCGTTCTCATATTTATTATTACTCTGTCAACGTTACAATTGCATGGATTTGCATCAGAAGCGGGGGCTATATTCCTGACTATTTATCCTGGTGCAAGACCCAACGGTATGGGAGGAGCGTTTGTTGGATTAGCGGACGATGCCCTTTCGACATTTTATAATCAGGGTGGAATGGCATTTATAGAGTCAAGAAATTTTTACCTAATGCATGCAAACTGGCTTCCTGGACTCTACCCTGGTATGTACTATGATATTGTTTCCTATGTGAACCCAATAAAAGGTTGGGGAACTATAGGAGGGAACATAATCTATCTTACAACAGGAGAGACAGAGGCAAGGGATGACCAAGGTAATCCTGTTGGAACATTCAGAACATTTGATGTTGCATTTTCCTTAGGTTATGCGACAAAGATGAGTCCTTTTCTGGGGCTTGGAGTTGGAGCGAAATTTATTTATAGTTATCTTGCTCCTCCTGAAATTGTTGAGAAGGTTCTTCATATGAGAGGTGGAACAGGTATAAGTTGGGCGGTTGATATTTCTGCACTATACCATACTCCAATACGGGGTTTAAATCTTGGTGCCTCACTGCAGAATATCGGTCCTTCCATTCAATATGCACAAAGTGGTAATAAGGACCCATTGCCCAGAACACTGCGACTTGGTATAGCTTATAAACTTTTTGATACTGAGACAAATAAATTAAATTTTCTTGCTGATATTACGAAGGTTGTTGTTAACTGGAGCGGTGATCTAAAAAAAGAGAATGAAGATACCTGGAAATCTATAGGGATGGAATACACATATTTCAATCTTTTAACAGGAAGGATTGGTTATTTTAGAGATTCATCAGGTAAGAGAATAGGTTTTACGTACGGTGGTGGAGTACAGTTTAAGAATTTAATATTTGATATTGGTGTGGACGATAAACTCTATGAGTTCCCTACTTCGAACTACAGATTTTCTATCTCATACAGTTTTTGATATGGAAGGCATACTTTTGGTAAACAAACCCAAAGGACCAACCTCTTTTCATATTATCAAATTATTGAGGAAGATAACAGGCGAGAAAAAGATCGGACATTCAGGAACTCTCGACCCGAATGCACGGGGTTTACTCTTAGTTGCCTTTGGGAGGGCAACAAAGCTCATTAGGTTCTTGCAAGAACAAGATAAAGAATATATCGCCAAGATTCTTTTCGGAGTTTCTACAGAGACAGACGACATATCAGGCAAGATACTATCCAAAAAAGATATCCCCCAAGTTCCTAATGATGTTCTAAGAGAGATTCTTAGAACCTTTAAGGGAAGGATACAACAGGTTCCTCCGAAATTTTCTGCTGTTAAACATAAAGGAGAAAGGGCCTATTCTCTTGCAAGGCGTGGAAAAGATTTCTTGTTAAAGGAAAAGGATGTGGTAGTTCATAAGATTGATTTAATATATTATTGCCATCCTTATCTGAAGATAGCGATCGACTGTTCTAAAGGGACATATATTAGAGCGATAGCAAGAGATATTGGAAAGACATTAGGTACCTATGCCACTCTCTTTTCATTACTACGAAGAAGCATTGGAAAATGGACTTTAAGGGATTCATTAAACATTGATGATATAATGGACAGGAAGTTGATTAGAAAACGCATTATACCAGTCTCAGAGTTCTTCAAGGATTTTCCTCAGATAACTCTGTGTAATCCAAAATTTAAAAAAGTTTGTTCAGTTTGATGAAAATTGGATGGGGTCTTGAGGAAAAGGAATTTGAAAAATGGGAAAATATTATTACCATAGGAAGTTTTGATGGTATTCATAGGGGACACAGCATAATTCTTAAGAATCTCCTTAAACTTGCCACAAAATATGGCGGTAAGAGTATCGTTATTACTTTCGACCCATTACCAAAGGAATTTCTTAAAAAGAATAATTATCAGGTAATTACAACACTCGAAGAAAAACTGAAAATCCTACAGGAGAATGGCATAGATGGTGTATGTATAATCCCTTTCACAGAGGACTTTTCAAAAATTGAACCATATGATTTCTTAAAAAAGATATGGAAACATTTTCGTCCAGATGCTATTTCAGTTGGCTATACCCATCATTTTGGAAAAGATGGAAGTGGAGGAGTATCTTTGCTTGAAGAATTCTCAAAGGAAAAAGGGATTGATCTGCTGGAGGTCGAAGATGTAAAAGTAGATGATATGACTGTAAGCAGCTCAAGAATAAGAGATTTTATAAATCGAGGCGAAATCACGAAAGCAAATGATATGCTTGGTAGAGAATTCTTTTTTTCAGCAACGGTAAATAGAGGTCAAGGTATAGGAAAGACTTTATCATATCCAACTGCCAATCTCAAAATTAACTCACTAAAAAAGATTCTTCCCAAGGAAGGTGTTTATGCTGCGAAGGTGTTGTTAAGTTCCAGAAATTATGGAGCTATGCTCTATCTTGGCAAGAGACCGACCTTTTATGAAGATTCTCGTTCCACCTGTGAAGTGTATATTATGGGATTTAAAGGAAATCTTTATGACAAGCAACTATTGGTTAAAGTGGTAGATAGAATTAGAGAAGAAAGAAAATTTCGTTCTGCCCAAAACTTAAGAAGCCAAATCATGAACGACGAAGAGACTGCAAGAAAGATTATAAATAGCTTGGTTTCAAAACAAGGAGGTTAAGTTGTCTTTGGACAGTAAAGTAAAGGGTAAGCTTATAGGAAACTTCAAGATACATGATAGGGATACGGGATCACCGGAGGTTCAAATTGCTCTTCTTACGGCAAGGATTAAGGATATAACAAACCATTTAAGAGTACACAAGAAGGATATCCATTCAAGAAGAGGTCTTCTGTTGTTGGTCAGTCAAAGGCGAAAACTCCTAAAGTATCTTTCAAGAAAAGGAGATGATCGCTACCGTGATCTTATCAAGAAACTTGGATTGAGAGCATAGAGATAAACGCTGGTTTAATGTCAAAAATATACCCAAATAGTTTATTGTAATCAGAGCAAAATATAGCAATATCTAACAGGGTTGTATTACGTATCTGGAAGGTTTATAAAAAAATTCAGGATTTGATTTTCAATGTGGTTCATTAACAGATACTATAGATAACGTTTCAGGAGGTTAAATGCTATACAAGGATAATATTGAGATAGGAGGACGGAGAATATCATTTGAAACAGGCGGAATAGCGAAACAGGCTGATGGTTCTGTAATAATCCGATATGGAGATACAATGGTTCTTGTAAGTGCTGTTGCATCAAAGGAGGAAAGCGAAGAAAATCACTTCTTTCCTCTTACCGTCAATTATGTTGAAAGAACATACGCTGCAGGAAAAATACCGGGAGGCTTTTTCAAGAGAGAAGGAAGACCCCGTGAAAAGGAGATTCTTTCGTCTCGCATGATTGATAGACCTATAAGGCCACTCTTCCCTGAAGGATTCTTATGTGATACACAGATAATAGCTATGGTTCTCTCTGCTGACCAAGAAAATGATAGTGACATTCTGGGAATAATTGGTGCGAGTGCTGCACTTACAATATCCGATATACCGTTCAATGGACCAATCGGTGCAGTAAGAATTGGTTATGTTGATGGTGAGTTTATAGTGAACCCTACTTTTTCACAACTTGATGAAAGCAAAATGGATTTGGTCATTGTTATTAAAAATGATTCAATTATTATGCTTGAAGGGGAATGCTTTGAGGTTGACGAGAGTGATATCATCCGTGCTATTGAGATTGCGATTCCTGTGGCACGAGATATAATTGCTATGCAGGAGAGATTGAGAGATAAAATTGGAGAAACAAAAAGAACAATAGCCCCATTTAATGTACCTCTCGGTCTTGAGGAGAAGATTAAAGATTTATCAAAAAGCGAAGTTGAGATAATTAATCTGACAAAGGATAAACTGGAAAGAAACAGGGCAGTAGAGAACTTGGAGAGGTTGGTCTATAAAGAGATAGAGAATAAATTTCCTGATACACAGCAAATTGTTAAAATAGTAATTGATGATATGAGAAGGAAAAGTATGAGGGAGAGGATTATAGGAGAAAAAATTATGCGTATTGATGGAAGAGGGGCAAAGGAGATTCGTCCAATTCATTGTGAAGTTGGCATCCTACCGAGAGTTCATGGCTCTGCACTTTTCACGAGAGGACAGACCCAGAGTTTATGCACTATAACACTTGGGACAACAACAGACCGGCAGAGAGTTGAAGATCTTGAAGGGCAAAGTGTGAAAACCTTTATGCTTCATTACAATTTTCCACCTTTCAGTGTTGGGGAGACAAGACCGTTGAGAGGTCCTGGAAGGAGAGAGATAGGACATGGTTCACTTGCAGAAAGAGCCCTTGAATCAGTTCTTCCTGTAGAGGAACGTTTTCCATACACAATAAGAATTGTTTCTGATATCCTTGAGTCAAACGGTTCTTCTTCTATGGCAACTGTTTGTGGGAGTTCATTGGCATTGATGGATGCAGGTGTACCAGTAAAGACATCTGTTGCAGGGCTTTCAATTGGTCTTGTTAAAGAGAGTGAAAAATATTGTATGCTTTCTGATATCATTGGGGATGAGGACCATTTTGGAGATATGGATTTTAAGGTTGCAGGAACCAGGAAAGGGATTACCGCTATTCAACTTGACACAAAAATATCTGAACTCAGTGTTGACATAATTAAGGAAGCACTTGCTCAGGCAAAAGATGGAAGGTGTTATATTCTTGATATAATGGATAGAACCTTGAAAGAGTCTCGGGCAACCCTTTCTGATTATGCTCCAAAGGTCATAATGATGACTGTTCCCAAGGAAAAGATTGGTGAAATAATAGGTCCGGGAGGGAGAACAATAAGAAGATTGATTGAAGAGACAGGAGCAGAAATTGAAATATCAGACGATGGAAAGATTTCTATTGTTTCTTCTGATATTGAGTCAGCTGAGAATGCGAAAGCCAAAATAAATTTGCTTATCCAGGAACTTGAACCAGGTAGTATCTTTGTTGGAAAGGTTACAAGAACCACCAATTTTGGTGCCTTTGTGGAAATTTCACCGGGGAAAGAAGGTCTTATCCATATATCCCAGTTGGCTGCCCATAGGGTTGCAAAGGTTGAAGATGAGGTCAAGGTTGGAGATGAGGTTAAAGTTATGGTAAAAGAGATAGATGATATGGGAAGAATCAATTTATCAAGAAAAGCAGTTATGCCTCCATCCGATCCATCAAAGAGAGAAAATCAAACAAAGTCAAGATATAATGATAAATATCAAAAAAAGCCAACTCGAAAGCGGAATAACAGTAGTAACTGAAGGTATTGAAGGTGTTCGTTCCATTTCTTTGGGTTTCTGGGTTGTTGTCGGTTCAAGAAATGAGAATAAACAGGAAAAGGGCATTTCTCATTTTATTGAACATACTCTCTTCAAAGGAACAAAGAAAAGGAACGCAAAGGAGATAGCAAGAGCACTTGAAAGTAAAGGTGCCACACTCGATGCTTTTACTTCGAAGGAGATAACTTGTTTTTATTCAAGGGGTCTCGATACACACTTAAAAATTGCTACAGATGTTATTGCAGACCTCATAACAAACCCACTCTTTCCAGAGGAAGAACTAAAAAAAGAGATAGGTGTTGTAACAGAAGAGATAAAAGATAGCGAGGATTCTCCAGAAAGACATATCTTTGACCTGCTGTTTAAGAAAATCTTTACAAAACATCCCCTTGCAAACTCGGTATTAGGGAAAAAAAAAGATGTTGAAAAGATAACAAGAAAGAAGGTTTCTTCGTTTTTCAAGAAATGGTATAATCCTGAGAGAATTGTTGTTACTGCAAGCGGGTATCTTCAGCACAATGAACTCCTTGGATACTTAGAACCATATTTCAAACCAAAAGAGACTTCTAATGATTCCTTTTTTACACCCGTAAAAAACTACTATAAACCGTTCTCTTATACATTCAAGAAAAAAGGTCTTTTTCAGGCACATCTTATTCTTGCTACCACAGTATTTGATTACAATGATCCGAGAAGATATCCACTTTTAGTTCTTGATACAATACTCGGAGATGGAATGAGTTCAATACTCTTTCAGAAGGTAAGGGAGGAAAAAGCCCTTGTTTACCAGATCTTTTCTTTTGCAGATTTCTTTTCCGATGCTGGAATCTTCGGAGTTTATCTTGCATGTAATCCAGTAAAAATAGAGAATGCAAAAAGTACAGTAATCAAAGAATTCAAGAAACTTGTAAAGAAAGGATTAACAAAGAAGGTTGTTAGCGAGGCAAAGGTTCGGCTCAAGGCAAAACTTCTCATTGGGCAGGAGAGCACATCAAATCGTATGATGAGATTAGGTAGAAGTGAAATTTACAGAAGAGAAAATAGGACGATAGATGAAATTATTGCTTCTATTGATAGAGTAAAAACTGGTGATGTGAACGATGTTATTAAAGATGTACTCAGGGAGGATAAATTCTCATTCGTCTATTTTGGAGATTTTCGATCTGTGTAATCTACAATATGAAATAAAGGAGTAGTTATGACTTTCGATAGAATGAGGGTATCAAATAGAGCAGTGTTAATGCCGGAGTCCCCTATAAGGAAACTTGCTCCTTATGCTGCTGAAGCAAAAAAGAGGGGAATTGAAATTTACCACCTGAATATTGGTCAACCTGACATACATACGCCCAAACCTATTTTTGAAGCGATAAAAAATTTTTCATCTGATATTTTGCCTTACGGACCATCACAAGGTCTTATCGATTTAAGAAAGACTATTGCTGAATATTTTACACGATATAACATTGATGTTGAACCAGACAATGTTTTTATAACGACGGGAGGAAGCGAAGCTATTATTTTCACCTTTATGGTTGCCTGCGATGTAGGGGATGAGGTGTTAATTCCAGAACCATTTTATACAAATTATAATGGGTTTGCTGAAATGGCTGGTGTTAGTATTATCCCTCTTTCGACCACTGTCTTAAACGGTTTCCGATGTCCTTCAAGAGAAGAGATAGAGTCGAAGATTACCAGGAGAACAAAAGCAATACTTGTCTGTTCTCCAAATAACCCCACAGGAACTGTTTACTCGCGAGAGGAATTAGAGATGGTAGCATCAATTGCAAGGAAATACAATATGTTTATTCTTTCAGATGAAGTTTACAGGGAATTTACATTTGATAATATTACCCATACAAGTATTCTCCATCTCATGGATGTTGAGGATAGAGCAGTTATTATGGATAGTATTTCAAAGAGATTTAGTGCATGTGGAGCAAGAATAGGTTTTCTTGTATCAAAAAACAAAAACTTTATTAAGAGTGTTCTAAAACTGGGTCAAGCAAGACTATGTCCACCAACAATTGAGCAGTATGGGGCAATTGCGGGTTTCAAGATGATTGACAATTTTATATCAGATATGAGGCGTAAATATGAGAAGAGAAGAGATATTGTCTTTGAAGAATTGAACAAAATCGAAGGTGTTTATGCACAAAAGCCCGAGGGAGCCTTTTATACTGTTACAAGAATTCCTGTTGATGATGCTGAAGATTTTACAAAATGGATGCTTACAGAATTTAATGTTGATAAAAAAACAACTATGGTTGCACCAGCGAATGGATTCTATGCAACAAAAGGTAAAGGTAAGGATGAGGTGAGGATTGCATTCGTATTAAAGGATGAAGACCTTAGGGATGCAATAAAGATTCTAAAGATGGGAATTGAGGAATATAAAAGTAGAGTAAATATAAAAGAGAGTTAATCACAAACAACCCTTAAATTCACTGTTGATAAAAACAATTATTCCTCCTTGTATTTTCTGATGTCCCTGTAATTACTGTTGTTTATAATTTCTTAGTATGTCGAAAAATGTTAAAATCCGGATTAAAAAACTTGTCCCCGATGCAACAATTCCAACCTATGCATCGAGTGGTTCCAGTGGAGCAGATCTCTATTCTGTAATCGATATGAATATTGCACCAAAGTCATTTTCTTTAATACCCACAGGTATTGCTATAGAGATGCCTGAAGGTTTTGAAGCCCAGATAAGACCAAGGAGCGGCATTGCTTTAAAACATGGGGTGACAATCTTAAATGCACCCGGTACAATTGACTCAGATTATAGAGGGGAGATTAAAATAATCCTGATAAATTTCGGTGATGAAATATTCAAAGTAAAGAAAGGAATGCGGATTGCACAGATTGTATTCACAAGCGTGGAGCAGGTAAAATTTGAGGATGCGAATAAACTTGGAAAGACAGAGAGGAATAATAGAGGGTTTGGGCACACAGATTCTGAAAAGTAGAGAGCAATGGAAAGAGGATGACAAAGCCCAAAACCCAAATGTCGAATAATGACTAAATCCCAATGACAGGTAAGGAATGAGATTAATAAACCCCGTTAGAATTTTCCCCAGTAGATATTATCAACGGGGTGAAAAGCGGAAGATTTTTTAATTTATCATCCCAGTGGCAAACCACGAGGTTTTCTAACGGGGTAAATTTGGAGGATATAAATGAGGAGATGGTGTTTATACAGTATAATTATAACTATTTTCTTTTTTTCATGCCATAAAAGCGAGCCATTAGAACCACCATACGGTGATAGACCAGTGATTGCTGTTACAGACAGGGATTATACATCTTATCTTCTTTCTTATTTTGGTGAATCTGAGAATTATATACATATTGTAATGTATCTGATGAAATATTATCCTTATGATTCTACAAATGGGGTAAGTCAGCTACAAAAGGCATTAATTAGTGCGCGAGAGAGGGGATTGGATATTAAAGTGCTTCTTGAAAGGAGCGATTATAATAGTAGTTTGAATGCAATGAACGAATCCACTTATGTTTATCTTGACTCGCAAGGGATAGATGTGCGGTTTGATCAGCTCTCTGTTACGACTCATGCAAAGCTTGTCATCATTGATGATAAGGTTGCATTTGTTGGGTCTACAAACTGGAGCCAATCTGCTCTTGAAAAAAACAATGAGGTGAATGTTGAGATAAAAGAAGAGGAGGTTGTCAAAGAACTCGAGTCTTACTTTCAACATTTATGGGAAGTTAGTAGACTTAAGATAAAGTAATTTCTAAAGGGATAACCCTATCGATTAAATTTTCTGGATGGATCATTAATTTTTTTTGTCTGTAAATATATTATTCTTTATAGCAAAGACAGTATTTAGAAATACTGCAAATATTACATTTAGGAGAGATGGGTCTGCAGAGATTTTGACCATAAGCAACAAGCAGGTCGTTGAAAATAATCCAATATCGGGGTGAGAGTTTTTTTCTCAAAGCCATCTCTGTCTCATATGGTGATTTTGTCTTGACATACCCCCATCTATTTACGATTCTGTGAACATGGGTATCCACACAAAGACCTTGTTTTTTGTAAGCAACAGTTACAACAAGGTTTGCAGTTTTTCTTCCTACACCAGGAAGTTTTAGAAGTTCGTCAATTTTATCAGGGACAATTCCGTTATGCTTCTCAACCAATATTTTGCTGATTATTCTTACTGCCTTTGCCTTTCTTCTGTAAAATCCAACAGGATAAATTGCTTTCATGATCTTTGCAGGTGAAAGCTTTAACATACTGTAAGGGTTATCTGCAAGGGAAAAAAGTTTTGTAGATGCTCCTCCTGTTACCTTATCCTTTGTTCTCAGGCTGAGTAAACAGGATATAAGAACCCTATAAGGGTCCTTGAAATGCCTTTCTATCTCACCAACGATAGGGGGTTTCCATTGTTTAACCTCTTCTTTCAATATTTTCATAACCCTTTGAATATCGCTATTGTTCATCCCTTTATCCTTTTCAAAAAAGACCTGTTATGTTTCCTTCTTCATCTATATCAACATTCTCTGCTACAGGTACCTTTGGGAGACCTGGCATAAGAAGTATATTACCTGTTATTGGGACAAGGAAGCCCGCACCAGATGATATCCGTATTTCTCTAACAGTTACCAGAAAATCTTTTGGACGTCCTAAAAGTTTAGGATTATCAGAGAGGGACTTCTGGGTTTTTGCTATGCAAACTGGAAGTTTTTCCATTCCCAGTTTCTTTATTATCTTTAAGTCATATTTTGCCTTTTTTGTAAAGTCAACTGCTTTTGATCCGTAGATTTCTTTGCAAACTGTTTCTATCTTCTCTTCAACCGGTTTACTCAATTCATAAAGAGGTTGGAATTTTCTATTATGTTTAGACATTTCTACCACCTTTTCAGCAAGTTCAGTGGTTCCTTCACCACCTTTATCGTATTCTTCAGCAACTGCGCATGGAGTTCGCTTTATCTTTGAAAAGTTTTGGATTATTTCAATTTCTTCATCTGTATCAGTTATAAATCTGTTGATTGCAACAACTGCAGGAACCTTAAATTTGTAAATGTTTTCAAGGTGCTTTTCAAGGTTTGAAAGACCCTTTTCAACTGATTGGGGGTCCGGTTCTTGGATTCCCTCAAGTTTTTTCCCTCCGTGCATTTTAAGTGCTCTTGTTGTTACAACAAGAGCAACAACCTTTGGGTTAAGTTCGGATTTTCTCGCTACAATATCAAAGAACTTCTCAGCCCCAAGGTCAAAACCAAATCCAGCTTCTGTGATAACAAATTTAGATAGTTTAAGGGCGAGTTCCATAGATTGAACAGAACAGGTTCCTTGTGCTATATTTGCAAAAGGACCTCCATGAACAAATGCAGGAGTTCCTTCAGTTGTCTGAACAAGATTTGGTTTAATGGCATCTTTCAGCAACGCAGTTGCTGCTCCGCAAATTTTTAAATCCCTTAAATAAACAGGATCACCGCTGTAAGTAAAGCCAAGGAGTATATTTGAGATTCTATGGTTTAGTTCTTTAAAAGTCTCTGAGAGACAGAGAATTGCCATTATTTCAGAAGAAGCGGAGATGTGAAAAGATGTTTCCCTTGGGAACCCATGCTTTCGTCCTCCAAGTCCTATAACTATGTTTCTTAAGGACCTGTCATTCATATCCATTACCCTTTCCCATTCTGTTCTCCTTGGGTCAAGTTGAGGTTCCTTTCTTCTGAATATGTGGTTGTCCAGTGCTGCTGATATGAGATTGTGGGCAGATGTAATTGCATGAATATCACCCGTGAAGTGAAGATTTATGTCCTCCATAGGAAGAACCTGAGCCTTACCGCCTCCAGTTGCTCCTCCTTTCATCCCGAAAAGGGGACCTAACGAAGGTTCCCTTAGTGTTACAATTGATGAATAACCTAGCCTGTTTAGACCCAATGAAAGTCCAATTGCAACTGTCGTTTTACCTTCTCCTGCAGGGGTTGGCGTGATTGCAGAGACAAGAATTAAATTCCCATCTTCTTTATTTTCACATCTTTCATAAGCAGCAAGCTTTACTTTTGCTTTGTAATCGCCGTAGAGTTCAATTTCTTCTATTGTGAGTCCTATTTCTTCTGCAATTCTATGAATTGGTTTTAATTTTACTAATTTTGCAATGTTGCTGTCTCTCACCATGTTCCCTCCTGTTATAACAAATTAAATTCGATAAATTAAAATATGGCTAAATAGATTTGATTGCAAATTACACAGATCCTTAAACCAAAGATAGTCTATGCAATCTATTTACTCTGTTAGATGTTTACTATCTAACAGGGTGTAATCAAAAAATATTATTTTTCTATTATTTCAATACCGTCTGGGGGAGTGAAGGTGAAATTGATTTTCTTTTTACTATTCACCTCGATCTCAGAAAAATTATACTCTGTTTTATTCCCGGTTTTATCCTTAAAAGTAAGAGAGAGGAGTAACATTTTGTCCTTTGAAACCTTTAACTCTATACATTGAAAGAACTCTTCGTCCTCTTTCATGGATAACTTAATAAATATGAAACTTGTGTCGCTGTAAAGAGTATCAACAATTAGGTTGTTGAAAGGTTCAAAAATATAACGAGGGATCTTTGAAAGACTATTTTCCTTTCCACAACTATATTTTAAGCAATACTTTTGCTCTGGTAAATAGACCCAAGCTGTTTCACCGTTATATAGAATCAGTTGTTTTTCCGGTGCAATTATTTCCATCCGAAGATTATGGGGTCTTAAAATATCAATTGTTCCCTCAAAGAATTGTGCTTCTCCAATAACAGGCGCAACCTTCTGGTTGAAGGTTGCGCTAAATTCCTTGATAGAGGAAAACCTCTTTTCTATCTTGTCAAGTAATTCCTCTTTGCTTTCTGAGAAAATAAATGTTCCAAAAGCAAGAATTATAATTATTAGAAATAGTTTCTTCATTAAATTTCCATTGAGGGTAGTTCAACTGTAACTGTTGTTCCTTGATCCAATTCACTTTCAATTGTTATATTCCCACCATGCATGTCTATAATATCCTTAACTATTGTTAAACCCAATCCAAAGCCACTGATAGTATGAATCTTCTTTTCTACCCTGTAGAATTTTCCAAAAAGATAAGGAATTTCTGATTTTGCAATGCCAATACCTGTATCCTTTATGACTATCTCAAAGTTCCAGCTCGAGTCTCTCAGTATCAAACCTTCAGTTGAAATCTTAATCGTGCCTCCTGGTTTATTAAATTTGATAGCATTATCAATAAGGTGAGAAAAGGCGTATTGAAGTGCAAGTTTATCACCGGATATTTGGATGGGTTCAGAAGGGAAGTTGACCTCAATTGCTATATTTTTTTCCTTACTTTTTTGCTTAAAGTTTTCAGCAATTTTCTTCACAAGTTCAAGTATTGGAAAAATTTCTCTTTTTAGTCCAATATTCCATTTACTCACTTCATCAAAATCTAAGAGCGCATTCAGTATATTTGCAAATTTTTCCCCCTCTTCTCTAACTATATTAAGAAAACTCTGGATAGTTGGCGGTAGGTTGTTCATTCCCTTTAACTCCGTTTCCAGAATACTTAGACTTCCAATAATTGCAAAGAGAGGGGTTCTTAATTCATGGGCAACATTGGTTATGAATTCATCTTCCTTTGAGTGTACCATCTCCCATTCAGCAGGATTTGTAAAGAATAAAACTGCAAAGCTTTTCCCGTTAAATTTAAATGGGGAGACTCCAAAAGAGACTGTTATTTCATGCCCATCTTTTCTTAAGAGATGGAGGGGGCTTTGAAAATAGGTTTTTTCAGGAAATTTTGATAGGAATTCATCAAGGAGTGAAATGTTACCCTTCATATCATTTGAAAGTATAACATCATGGCATTTTTTCCCTATCGTTTCATCGGTTTTTAAACCAAGCGTATTCAATCCAAAACTGTTTGCAAAGAGTATTTTAAATTCATCGTTGATAATAAAAAATCCTATTGGGACTGATTGGGTAGCCGTAGAAAAAGATAATTCTTCTTCTATCTTTTTTTCTTTTTCTCTCTTTTTTAACTCTAAATAGAAGAGAAAAAAACCAAAAATGTTTGATATCTCAAAAAGCCTTTCAGCATCTGTTTTATCAAAAGGATTATCAAGTTTTCTTCTGTTTATTTGTATTATACCACATATATCTTCCCCGAAAGAAATTGGTGAAGCAACAATACTTTCTGGGGCAGGTTCAAAAATATTATCCTTTGCGTCAAATCTTATATCCTTTTTTGCTTCAGATAGAAATGCAGGTTTACGACTCTGTAGTAACCATCCTCCCAGACCTTCTTTCTTAGAAATTTGTCTTCCTTCAACAAGTGATGTTGTTCCTATTGTAATCTTACATGAAAGACTATCCTTATCGTTAAGGAAGATTGCTCCTTCATCGCCACCAAGTTCGTTAACAAGCTCTTTTAACCAGTTAGCAAGCATCTTCTCATCCATCTTATTCTTATGAAATAGTTTATTCATGTAGTAAAGATTGGATTGTCGTGTTTGAAGAGGTTCTTTTTCTTCAGTTTTCTTTTTTCCAAACTGGCTTAACATCTCTTTTAGTTTGTGAAGAGTATTAAATCATTTATGTTTAGAGGAATTTAAGTTAATACTTTCTAATTAATGTTTACTTTTTATTCAGCAAATCTATTCTAATGAAATCTCTGTTTCTGCAATATCCTGAGGAACGCTGTTCTTAATCTGGAACTTACCATCCTTCCATGTAAGGATTGATTCAAGAGCTACTTTGTTTTTGCTCACAGAAGTTTCAGCTTTTGTAATCTTCCCATTTTTTATATAGATCTTACCAACATCATCAGATGTTGTTGCAGTTAGTGTTGCTGTTTCCTTATTTGATTTCATGCTCTGGAGAACCTTTATAATCGGGAATTCGCTTATATCTCCCTCTTTAGGGATATCCTTTACAATGGAACCTTTCTCCTTATACTGTTCAATACTTTTTGCAATCTTTTTTAGAAGGTCATTTAGATTAAATGGTTTAACAATGTAGTCGTCCCCCCCAAGGCTAAACCCTTTCAACTGATCGTCCAGTTTTCCTTTTGCTGTGAGAAAAAGAAAGGGTATATCCTTCGTTTTGGGATCCTCTTTTGTCTTTTTGCATAATTCAAAACCATCCATTTTAGGCATCATTATATCAGCAAGGATGAGGTCTGGAGGATTATTAGAGATTATTTTTATTGCTTCTTCTCCATCATATGCTTTGAGTACTTCGTAATTCTCCATCTCAAGACTAAAACTGAGAATATCAACAAGATATGCATTATCATCGACTACAAGTATTTTAGATTTAGCCATAAATTTCCTTTATTACAAAACTCTTATATAGTTAATCATATGATTAAACCAAAAACAAATATATTTATTTATAACAGAAAATATACACTGTTGTCAAGTTTTTTTTCAAGATTTCTCACTTCAGACTTATGATCAAGGATGTGTTTCTCAATTTCTAATTTCCTCATTTCCAATTTTATTCTGGCTTCCTGAAACCTATTTCCTTACCAGGTTCCACAACATTTTTAATCTCGCCAAACCGGTCTTCAAATTTCTTTATATTGTTTTCGAGAGCCTTAAATAGCATCCTGGCATGTTGAGGGGTCATTATTATTCGTGAATGCACCTTCGCTTTTTTCATGCCTGGTAGAATTCTTGCAAAATCTATAATAAATTCAGCAGGGGAATGGGTAATAAAGGCAAAATTGGAATACGTTCCTTGAACTTCTCCATTTCCAATTTCTACATTAATCTGCTGTTTTGGTTTCTCCATGTTTCTCTCCTTTCTCAATCTCATTGTATTCATTTTATAGAATAAAACTTGCAAAAAGTCAAGAAAAAAAGACTCAGACTACAGAAGACACAGAGGTGTATAAATTTTTTTATTCTTTTTATCTTTAATTTCTGTATTCTTCTTGTAGTCAGTTTTATCTTGACTATTCACAATTTTTGGAGTAAGGCTATGAAGATAGTGGTTTAGTTCTTGGTTTTACGATTTTATAAGAAATTAAGGGAGGAAAAGATGATTCTAAGAAGTCATGAAAACTCGCAAGATTTAAGTTTCATCTCCCTATTAAAGTTTTGAGAATAGAAAATCGTAATAACAAAAAGATTGCCATAATTGATTTAAGAGAAAAGAACCATCCATATCCACATGGGTATTCCTGGCGTGGTATTTACTTTCAGGGCTCATCAGGTGGTGGGTCTACAACAGTAACATTAATCAAGACCTTTCTTC
>JABUBL010000105.1_pt1 | contig 18880 bp, 17 predicted proteins | sample 7240371 | NCBI WGS metagenome assembly JABUBL01 (sample SAMN07256343, study PRJNA390944) | subsurface metagenome | isolation source: Methane hydrate marine sediment | place: Pacific Ocean: Eastern North Pacific, ODP site 1244 | collected 2002
ATCCTCAATAAAGACCACATCGAGGCCGAGGGCAAGATAGCCCTGACCAACGAACGCACCTGCATCGGCTGCGGATACTGTGTGGAGGTCTGTCCTTATGGTGCGATCGAGCTTGAAGAGAAGCGTGTTCTCGGTATTGAAAAGAAGGTCGCGTCTGTAAACGCCGCATTGTGCAAGGGCTGCGGTGGGTGCGCCGCCTCCTGCAGGTCAAACTCCATTGACCTTGCCGGATTCACCAATCAGGATCTGGTGTCAGCGTTCGAGCAGTTGATGTGGGAAGAGGACGATATAATCGGGTGCTGTGGAGTATAGGATATTTGAGATGGTAAGATTTTTCATTCCACCCCCTCTTACCTCTCCTTACGGAGAGGCGTTCTCCCCCATCAAGGGGGAGATATTGGGGCGGTATGCTTTTGCAGATTGCTTTAAATTCACCCCTCCCTCGACGGGACAGCGTGCCCCTGTCGGCCAGGGGATAAGGGGGAGGGTGAAGAGCTACACTTCGGAAAGGAGAGTCGATAATGGATAAAGGGCATCGTATCTTGATGTTTTGTGCAATGCTCTTGCTTATCTCAGGGTGCAAAACCGATAGGCCGGGTACGCTTAAGTGGAAGTATAAGACCAACGGCTCGATTGAGTCTTCCCCGGCAATCGGACAAGACGGCACGGTATACATCACCTCAATGGACAGTTGTTTGTATGCCTTTAGTCCGGAAGGGGACCTCAAGTGGAAATATCAGACTAGCGGCAAAATTTACGCTTCACCTTCCATAGGGGCTGACGGAACGGTATACATCAACCCATGGGATGTTTATACTTATGCGATTACACCCGAAGGCAAGCTGAAATGGAAATGTGAGACCTGGTTCACACCATCATCACCTGCGATTGGTCACGATGGAACTATATATGTTGCGGCTGACGATGGTCATTTTTATGCGATTACACCTGAAGGGAAGTTGAAGTGGCAATCCAAACTAGTTGTAGGAGGGGAGACATGGTTTCCTCCAGCGATAGGGTTAGATGGCACGTTATATGTCAATGTGCGTAATGTGATTTATGCAGTAGATACACTAGGTAATCTTAAATGGAGCTTTGAAGTCCCTGGTTCGTGGTCCCTTACTATTATTTCTTCCATGGCGATAGATGGTGAAGGGAATATATGTTTTTGTACAGACGGGGGTAGTTTTTGTGTCATTACTCCCCAAGGGAAGCTTAAAATAAGGCTTGACATTTTACAATATGTTGTTTGGACATCTGAGTGGACTTCGCCGGCAATAGATGCTGACGGTACAATATATTTAGGAGGGAACCATTTCAGCGTTCTGAACTCGGACTACACAGAAAAATGGAGACTTAACGAAGAAATTGGTTACGGTAATGTTGAATCAACCCCAATCATAGGCTCCGATGGAACCATATACTTTGCTGTAAACGACATGGTGGGTAAGAGAAGCAACAGGAAGCTGGTTGGCTACCTTTACGCTTTTACGCCTGAAGGCAAACGCAAGTGGAGATATAGGGTCGGCGGCGAGATAAAATCTTCGCCTGCGATAGGATCAGATGGGACTGTATACGTTGGGTCACTGGATAGCTGTGTTTATGCAATTCGAAGCGACTCCAAAGGGCTTGCCTCCTCCCCCTGGCCTAAGTTCCAGCACGATAACCAGAACACCGGAAGGGTGGGCGGAGGAAATTGATAGAGAGAATTAACCAGAGCCTGCCCCTTGGGCGCTATGCGCCCATAGGGTACAGAGCGCACAGAGAAGAGAATACCCCAAGTATATCTAGACTCGTAAATCTCAATACCTCTGTGTCCTCTGTGATCTCTGTGGTTCAACAAAGGTGTTTGGAAAATGGATAAAGAACCTCGTATCCTTGCTTTCTTATGCAACTGGTGCTCCTATGCCGGGGCCGATCTGGCCGGGACCTCGCGTATCCAGTATCCTACGACACTGCGGGTACTTAGAGTTCCCTGCTCGGCACGGGTGAACCCCCAGTTTATCCTTAAAGCACTTCAGGAAGGCGCTGACGGGGTGCTGGTCTCAGGATGCCATCCAGGCGACTGCCACTATCTTGAGGGTAACTACTACGCCCGCCGCAAGTTCGCAACGATGCTCGACTTACTCGAATACGTGGGTCTGGAGAAAGACCGGGTTCGCTTCTCATGGGTCTCTGCCGCCGAGGGCGGAAAGTTCGCAGAGGTGGTCAAGGAGGTAACCAACGGAGTCAAGGAGGTTAAGGATACAACCCAGTTTGCAAAGAAAAGAGATTGGCCAAGTGAATGAGAGCGTGAGTTCAATTCTAGATAACATGAATGAAGTTGACTATGCTGAAACTATTATTATGTTAAAGCTGTTGAATCTGGGTTGCCAGTTGTACCTTCCTTATGGAGAAGTGAGGCCGCGTACATGGATTATTAAGCGTAACGTTAAAGGGAAATCTGAATATCTGGAGATAGAATTAGTGGTGCGGCCCAGGTTCTACGGTAAGGCACACGTCAGGAGGGGGCACAGCATTGGAGCGTTGACCTTGAAGTCGTATACCACTCGTGAAAACTATTATTACCTCTTTTTCATTGAAGAAGCTTTTAGACCTGAGGAAGAGAGTGAGATTCATGGAGGAACCTACTGGATAATCCCTTCGAAGGAACTGGAGACACTCGAATGCTTTGTTTACAACCCTCCTAAGCAACAAGTGACCAGAGATGGGATAGTTAAGAGATTAGGAGGGAACTGGAAGATTAAACTGGCGCATCGTGAAAAACATCTCGTACAACTTAGAAAGACAAAGAAAAAAACGGTAAAAATATCTAAAAGCTTTCTGGTACCTGATCCTGCCCTTGAGAGATATGAGGGGTTGAGCTATCTTGCGAAATGGAGCCGCGGCGATGTCTAAATCTCTCACTAATTCCATCCGCGAGGAAGCGCGCAAGATATTGCAAGAAGGCAAGGTAGATTTCGTCATCGGCTACGGTCAGGGCGATAATCCCATGCGGACGCAACCAGTCTTTATCCACTCCGTGGACGAAGTCGATAAACTCGTATGGCCGTCGTTCGGTCTCATAAATCTCGCAAATTATCTACTTAGATACAGAACCACCCGTAACACCCGTAACACCCCGCACAGGATAGGCATCGTGGCCAAGGGGTGCGACTCCCGTTCCATCGTGGCCTTACTCAAGGAAAATCAAATAGATAGGGACCGGCTATACATCATCGGGGTTAACTGTCCGGGAATGCTGTCAAGGCAGGTAGCAAGGGAAAAGGTGGGAGAAATTGTTGCCGCTTCATCCAATGGTGATAAGTGGTCTTTTGAGACCACCGAGGGAACCAAAGAAATCTCCTGCTTCGACCTAATGCCCTCCAACTGCGTGGCTTGCAGACATCACGGACCGGTTATCTCCGATGTAGTAGTCGGGGATTCAATCAAAGAACCGGACGTCGAAGACGACGGCTACGACTCGGTCCGCGAATTCGAGAACAAACCTGCCCCGGAACGTTACCAGTACCTGATGTCTGAGATGTCAGCTTGCATCCGGTGCTACGCGTGCCGGCAGGCGTGCCCCACCTGCAACTGCGACGAGTGCTTCGTGGATATCACTCAGCCCCGCTGGGTGGATAAGGGGCTTGAACCCACAGATCTCGCAATCTGGCAGCTTATACGAACCTATCACCAGGCCGGGCGGTGCGTAGACTGCGGTGCGTGCGAGGAGGCGTGTCCCATGGGTGTGAAACTATTATGGCTGACCCGGAAGATGAACCTTGTGGTGCGCGAGCGGTTCGGATTCGAGGCAGGCGTTGACCCCGAGGCACTGCCGCCACTGGCTACATACAAGAAGGAAGACCCCCAGGAGTTCATCTTATGATTAAGCTCAAGGAATTGCGTCAGTTATACGATCACTTATCCCGTAACACACCTAATATTGTCGGCTTAAAGAAGGAAGAGAATCGGTATTATTACCGTCCCCTGGGTTCATTTAACGAGTGGGCATCCAACGTCCTGCTCGGTAACTTCTCGCCAAAAGATCACTTCTTTCCACATGATGAGACCCTATTCTATTTCAAGGCGCAAAAGCTGATTGAATCCAAAGAAGAGATAAAGCCCACCGTGCTCTGGGGAGTGCGTCCGTGCGACATTGCCGGCATCGGTGAGCTGGAACGGATGTTCAATCAGAAGGGGGAGGAGGGCTACCGCGACCCTTACTTCATGGAAAGATTCGACAAAACATTGATCGTCGGCCTTGCCTGCACCGAGCCCTGGCCTTCATGTTTCTGCACCTCGGTGGAGGGTTCCCCTTACAAGTCCGAAGGCGCGGACATCTTCATCTATCCTGTTGAAGATGGGTATCTTATAGAGACGCCATCGAAGAAGGGGGAGGCAGCTATCGAAGGTCTGGACGTTGAGGAAGTCTCCGATGTCTCCCAGTTGGAGGCCGACCGCCGTCGGGCGGAGTCAAAAATCAAGAAGTACGCATTCGAGAGTATCGAAGAGAAGCTTAAGTCAATGGTTGACAGTGACTTCTGGGACACTGTCCATAACCCGTGCATCGGCTGCGGGACGTGCGCGTTTGTGTGCCCCTCGTGCCACTGCTTTGACGTAAGCGATGCGTCCAGGGGTTCGCGCGGGCTGCGTAGTCGTCAGTGGGACTCCTGTTTGTACGAGGGCTACACCCTGGAGACCTCGGGCCACAACCCCAGGCCGTCGGGCCGCGAGCGCTGGCGCCAGCGCCTTATGCACAAGTTCTCCTACTTCCCCCAGGTGTTCGGCTCCTATCAGTGCCTGGGCTGCGGACGCTGCGGCAGGGCTTGTCCGGTTAACATTAATATCGCGGAGCTGGCCCAAAAAGCCGTTGAGTGGGTGGAGCCAACAGGTTAACTTCCTAGATACAACTGATTTAGCTTGACAAGTACGTAAAAAGTTCTATACTAATATGGAACCCGACCAAGGAGACTACTATGAGAGTGTCAGATGGCTTGAGGGAATTGGTTAGAGTCTTCTTCGCATTACTTTCCCTGTTTTGGACATCGATAACTACTCCTCCTAAAAGCTCTACTTTTCAGAATGCGCAACAAGTAGAGGAAGTAGCAAGAACTCTTCAATCAGGTTTATGGGATGATATTGCAAGACAATATAGAAAAGAGGAAATAGATATGCTTGCTCGACTTGAGTCGATGCCAAAAGTAAGTTGTAGCCCGCCACCACCAGATATTTTCGCTGATTTATTCCCGATGGGAATTCCTGTTGCATCAGAAATGTATTATAAACCGAAACCTATCGATACAAAAGGTTGGGATTTCACTCTTGGGCGTTACAAATTTGATTGAATATGTGTTAGGTTGACAAAAAAGAATGAGGGGGTATGATGAACTCAAAAGTAGGATAACTCCGTCATTGCGAGGAGTAACAACTCGAAGAGTTGTATACGACGAAGCAATCTGGTTTTAACCATTCGAGATTGCTTCGAAGCCTTTGCCTTCTCGCAAAGACAAGAGGTTTTGAGATTGCTTCGAGGTCTACGACCTCTCGCAATGACGGAGTGTTTATAGTGGGCTTTGTATGAATTACTACGTCTACATAATGACCAATAAGCGGCATACCGTTCTTTACACTGGGGTAACTCGTGATTTGATTCGTCGAGTCTGGCAACATAAGAATAAACTGGTTGAGGGATTCACCAAGAAATACAACATTGTCAAACTCGTTTACTATGAGGTGTTTGATAATTCCAGAAGTGCAATTGAACGGGAGAAAAGAATTAAGGGTGGTTCAAGGCAGAGGAAGATAGATTTGATCGAGAGTATGAATCCACAGTGGAGAGACTTGTATCCAGAGATTGCTTCGTTGTAACGCTTCGCGTTACGCCTCGCAATGACAAGTTGTAAAGTGTTCGGCTTGACTTCTCGCTAACCCTGACTATCAGTAATGCTCCTTTTGTCCAGCGGACGAAAGATCGCAGGAGTAAAATGAAGGTCGACCTTGAGGTCGGCCCCTACATCTTTTTGAAATCCCCCTTCAGTTCCTCCTTATTAAGGGGGACAGAGGGACAGGGGCTCCGAGCGTAAGTTAATTCACCCTCACCTTAATGCTCCTTTTGTCCGGAGGACAAAAGATCGCAATGGGAGAGGGATTATGTTGACTTACAGCTTTCAATGACTATCATCCAAGTATGTCTTCACTTCCTGATAGGGAAAATCGTATCCGGAAATTGAAGGAGCTGCGTTCCAAAGCCATAGAACCGTATCCCTACAAGTTCGATCGCACGCATACCGTAGCCGAGGCCTTGGCAGATTTCGAGAAGCTGGTTGAGTCTGAGACGCCGGTCAAGGTCGCAGGAAGGCTTAGAACCCGCCGGGACTTCGGCAAGACTTGCTTCTTTGACCTGCACGACTCCTCGGGCAAGATTCAGCTTTATCTGCGCAAGGACGAAGCCCTCCTCGCCGCCCTCCTCCCAGCCCTCCTCCCGTTGATTGACCTGGGCGATTTCGTGGGCGTTACCGGTCCCCTTTTCAAAACCAAGACCGGGGAGCCGACCGTCAACGTCAAGGAGTTCACCATACTCTCAAAGTCGCTTGCCGCTTTGCCGGAAAAATTTCACGGGCTTCAGGATACCGAGCAGCGACTCAGAAAGCGTCATCTTGACCTGCTTGTAAATCAGGAGACGCGTGAGGTCTTCAGGCTCCGCACCAGGCTGATTGCACTTACCCGCCGATTCTTTGATGAGCGCGGGTTCCTTGAGGTGGAGACCCCGATGCTTCAACCTTTATACGGCGGGGCTGCGGCCGAGCCTTTCTGCACCCACTACCGCGTGCTTGACCGCGACTACTACCTGCGGATCGCAACCGAGCTTTATCTCAAGCGGCTCATCGTGGGCGGGTTCGAGAAGGTGTATGAGGTCGGCAAGGACTTCCGCAACGAGGGGCTTGACCGGGTGCACAACCCTGAGTTCACCATGCTTGAGGCTTACCAGGCGTACGTGGATTACAACGAGATGATGAAGCTTACCGAGGAGCTGTTCAGACTCCTCGCCGAAGAGTTGACCGGTTCCACCAAGGTGACCTGGATGGGGGCAGAGTTCGACTTCGGCAAGCCGTGGCAGAGGGTTGAATTTGTGCCGACCCTGCAGGAGAAGATCGGCACCGATCCTCTGGCTTTGTCCGAAGACAAGCTGCGCAAGATATGTAAGAAGAAGGGGGTTGAGGTCGCGGATCAGACCCCTTACGGCAAGATGTTAGATAAGCTCTTTACTGAGTTGATTCAGGATCACATCCACGGCCCGGCGTTCGTGGCCGATCACCCCAGGATCATCTCGCCCCTGGCCAAGGTGCACAGGAATAATCCTCAATTAGTCGAGCGGTTCGAGCCGGTGATCGCCGGTGTTGAATTCGGCAACGCTTTTTCAGAGCTTAATGATCCTTTAGAGCAGCGCAGGCGGTTCGAAGAGCAGGTGGTTCGGCATGAGGAGTTTTCGGTGATGGACGAGGATTTTATCCAGGCCCTTGAGCAGGGTATGCCTCCCACGGGCGGTCTTGGACTGGGCATAGATCGCATGGTAATGCTATTTACGGATTCTTCAACCATCCGCGACGTGATCATCTTTCCGCAGCTTAGAGAAGAGGGAAAGTGAACGTTAATCTCTTTGTTGCTCGTCGTTATCTACGCCAGCGGCGCAGGGGCGAGGGTTTCTACAACCTGATCTCCACCATCGCCATAGCCGGTGTGTTCGTCGGCGTTGCTGCACTTATAATCGCGTTGTCTGTTTTGAACGGTTTCAACGGCGAGCTCAAGGACCGTATCGTAGGGGTAGCTCCTCACATAACTATTCAAAAGTTTTACTCAAATCCCATTACACCTGAGGAGTACGAGCGGGTTGCAGCCAAGCTTTCTGAAATGCGTGAGGTTGTTGGATTTGGCCCGGCGCTTATGCGCAAGACCCTGATTCAGTCAAAATACGGCGCTGAGGGTGTGCTTGTGCGCGGGGTTGATCCTGAGCTCCTGGCGCGAACCTCAAGCATTACCGATCCGCGCTATCCATTGGAAGGGGAGTGGTCGTTCGAGGGTCGCGGGGTGGTTATAGGTCGCCAACTTGCGGACAATCTGCGCGTGAAGGTGGGTGATACTGTCCTGATCGCCTCACCCGAGGATGTTATCATGACCCCGGTAGGGCCTATCCCCATAGTTAAACACCACGTGGTTCGCGGTATCTTTGACGCGGGCTTCTATGACTACAACATGGTGATGGTTTTTATTGACATCCGCAACGCCCAGCAGCTGTTCGGCTACGGCAACCTTATCACCAACGTAGAGGTGAAGCTTACAGATCCCCTGCGCTCTACCAGGGTATCCCAGAAGATACGTGACGAACTGGGCTATCCGTTCGTACCCATCGACTGGCTCATGGAGAACAAGAACCTCTTTTCCGCCTTGAAGATGCAGAAGGTGGTCGTTTTTATAGTGCTTGCGTTGATTATCCTGGTTGCGGCGTTCAACATAATCGGCACTTTGATAATGACCGTGATGCGCAAGACCCGTGAGATAGGGATCTTAAGGGCGATTGGCATGAAGTCAAAAGACGTTATGCGCGTCTTCACCTTCTTTGGTCTCCTGATAGGGGTGGTTGGCACCGTCTTAGGCACGGTTTTCGGGGTTGGTGTCTCCTGGATCATTGACCGATTCAAGATCATTCGCCTGCCTGCAGAGGTCTGGTTTATTGATACGGTGCCTGTTAAGGTTCAACCGTTGGACGTAATCCTGATAGCCGTGGCAGCCGTCATTATAACCTTCCTTGCCACGCTCTATCCTGCCAGACGTGCGTCAAGGCTCGATCCTGTGGAGGCGATTCGCTATGAGTAGGATTTTTCTGGTGGCGGAAGATTTGGAGAAGATTTACATCAACGGCGACGACAGGGTTCATGCCCTTCGGTCTGCGTCTTTGAAGCTTAATAAGGGCGAGGCGGTTTCGATATTCGGCCCCTCAGGTTCAGGCAAGAGCACGTTCCTTCATCTTCTGGGTGCTTTTGACAGGCCTACCTCAGGCAAGGTTTTCTTCGACGGTAAAGACGTGTTCGAGATGGACGATTCCGAGCTTGCCGAGTTTCGCAATCGTGAGATTGGGTTCGTTTTCCAGTTCCACCATCTGCTGCCTGAGTTTTCTGCCCTTGAGAATGTCGCCTTACCCCTGCTTATAGCAAAAATTCCCAGGACTGAGGCATTTGAGCGCGCCAATGCGGTCCTTGTTGAGGTAGGTCTGGCTGATCGCACCGATTTCCTGCCTGTCAAGCTCTCAGGGGGCGAGAAGCAGCGCGTTGCCGTTGCAAGGGCGTTGGTGCATAATCCACGTCTTGTGCTGGCAGATGAACCAACCGGTAATCTGGACCTGGAGACCGAACGAGAGGTCATGGGGGTGTTTACTGACCTTAACGATAAGCTTAAGGTTACGTTTGTCATCGTCTCACATAATCCTATAATTAAGAGGTTCACCGATAGACAGTACAACCTTATAGATGGGAAGATGTAATGCTCTGTGAAGAATGTCACGAGAACGAAGCCGAGGTTTTGATTACCGAGGTTGACGCAAGCGGCAATCTTGCCGAAAGTCATCTGTGCAAGGCTTGCGCGTCAAAGAAGGGGTATCTTTTAGAGAAGCATAAGCCGCTTTCACAGATGTTCATCGAGCTTCTCAAGGAACTTGGGGAGGGCGAGGATGAGGAGCTGCGGTGTTCTGCGTGTGGGATGAGCTGGGCAGAGTTCCGCCGCCTTGGTAGATTCGGGTGTGAGGGATGTTACCAGGAGTTTGGGAATCATGTGGAGAGGCTCGTTTCCCGCATCCAGGGCACCACCCAGCATACCGGTCGCGAGGCTGCAGGGGATCAGAAAACTTCTCCTGTTTTTGTCGAGATAGAAAAGAAACGCCTGAGACAGCAGCTTATCAAGGCGATACAGCAGGAGGAATACGAAAAAGCCGCAAGGATACGAGATGACCTTAAGAAATATGAAGAGCGGACTGAAGGCCAGTAAGGTTGGAGCCTGGCTTTCAGGCAAAGGGCCCCAGGCTGACATCGTTATCAGCTCCCGTATACGCCTTGCACGCAACGTGGCCGGGGTATCCTTCCTTCCAAAAGCGTCTCCCCAGGAACAGAAGGAACTGGTTTCCAGCATAAATCGAGCGTTGACTGAGGTGCTTATCTCTAACGGACGCGGGGTTGTCAATGTGGAGGACCTGTCGCCACTTGAAGCTCAGTTCCTTCTGGAGCGTCATCTGATCTCAGCGGATTTCCTGAAAAGCAAGGGGCCGAGAGGATTCTTTGCCACAGAAGACGAGACATTCAGTTTGATGATAAACGAGGAGGATCATCTCAGGCTTCAGGTTCTTGCATCAGGGCTTTCCCTTAAAGAGGCCTTCAAGCGCACGAGCGAGATCGAAGAACGTTTGAACTCGGCGCTGCCGTTTGCCTATAGCGAGCGCTACGGATTTCTTACCGCTTGTCCTACCAATGTAGGGACCGGGATGCGCGCGTCAATCCTCATCCATGTGCCTGGGGTGGTGCTTACCAGGGAGATAGACCGCGTCCTGCGCGGAGTTCTGCAGTTGGGACTTTCAGTACGAGGCACGTACGGCGAGGGTACCGAGACCAAGGGACATATCTTCCAGATCTCCAACCAGCGTACCCTGGGGCAGAGCGAGGAGGAGATCGTTGAGACCTTAATCAGGATGACAGAGCAGCTTATCCGCTACGAGCGCGACGCGCGAGAGTACCTTTCGACCAAGATGGCTATCTATATCGAGGATAAGGTCATGCGCTCCTTTGGAATCCTCCGCTATGCCCGTACCCTTACCAGCGAGGAGGCACTTAACCTACTCTCTGCTTTGCGGTTGGGGCTTGGTTCCTTGAAAGGACTCGATGCAGCGAAGATCAATAAGCTTATGATACTTACCCGACCTGCGAACCTGCAGTTCTTCTTCGACGAGGAACTTTCGCCAGAGCAGCGCGACCACAAACGCGCAGAGCTTGTCCGAGAGACTCTTAAAAATGTCGAGGCTTGAGGATCTTGGTGAGCAGGGGTTTCTCGATCGACTCCCGGAATGGCTTAAGACCCGAAACCCACGCATAAAGGTCGGGATAGGCGACGATGCCCTGGTGCTTAGAGACGGGACGGTTGTTACTTCGGATTCATACGAGGAGGGCGTTCACTTCTCAAAGCTGTATTTCTCCGCCTCAGACATAGGCTTCAAATCAGCCGCGGCAACGCTTTCAGATCTTGCGGCCATGGGCGCGGAGCCAATCTGTTTGCTCCTGAATCTTTTTGCACCCCCTCGCTGCGAGATAGATTTCCTTAAGCGTCTCTATAGCGGTATGGAAGAGGTTTGTGGTCGGTTGGGAGTAGAGATTGCAGGAGGGGATAGCGTTGCGTCAGATAAGCTGATCTTAAGCTGCACCGCCTTGGGCAAGACCACCGATCCTCTGCTTCGCTCAGGGGCTTTAGCAGGCGACCTGCTTTATCTCTCCGGATTCCCGGGCCTTTCCCGAGTTGGTCAGCAGGCGCTGTGGAAGGGGGTGGAAGGGTTCCCAGAATCCAAGGCCCGACACCTGAGGCCCCAACCGCGCATCGCCCTGGGGATAGCGCTTAGGGGAAAGGTCTCGGCGTGCATGGACGTATCTGACGGAATCTCAACCGATGCAGGCAGATTGGCCAAGGCAAGCAAGGTCAAGCTCGTTGTGGAGCATGAACGCCTGCCGCGGCATCCAGAGATTCTGGCTTTTGCCGAGCAGTACGGCGGTCACTGGGACTCGCTGGCACTCAACGGGGGAGAGGACTACGAGCTGCTCTTTACGTCGTCGAAGGAGTTCCCGGATCGTATCGCAGGCCTGCCCATCCACCGCATCGGACGCATAAAGGAGGGTGAGGGTGCCTTCCTTGAGATCGGTGGCGAACTGAGGCCTTTGCTTCCCAAGAGTTGGGACCACTTTAGCAAATAAGCCACGCAACTATCCTACTTTTCAGTCGCGATACCTCCAGTAATAATTTAATATAAAATATAGTAGTATCCTTATGAAGGACTTGACAAACATTCAAGATAGCGTATAGTTCTATTGTATGCAACCGGTCGAGAAAACAACAAAGAAAGGAGAAAGACATGAAAAAGACCCTTTCAATCGCGTTGCTCCTCATGGTAGGAGCGGCCTTTGCGGCATCAACAATGCCTACCCAAACCAATATAGGCACAACCAGCGATGTCCAGAGCCTGACCATCTACTGCTGGGAAGGCACAGCTTCAGTTATATGGGATCGCTTCGAAATCTACTACCACAAGGAAACCGGCGAGATGTGGGGCACTTGGTATCGCGGAGAAGACGAAGGCGGTTGGATTGATGGTGTTGGAGAGTGGGACCCCGATGTACCGCGGATTTTAGGATCAGGCACCTTCGGCGGCGATGACAGTGGAGAATGGGAAGGTATCTTCTACCCCTATAGTAGGTGTTGGGGCAAAGTCTGGAACCCTGACGCCATAGGCGACTTTTACGGACGGCCTTGCGAATAGGCCTTTAGTTCCCAAACCTTGGCCGATTGGATGTTGAGACGAAGATTGCATAGACAGGCGTGCAACCGGTCGAGAAAACAACACAAAGGAGGAAAAGATGAAAAGGATCATTATGCTCGCCCTGCTGGTAGTAGCAGTGATCGCTTTCGCCGCGTCTTCTAACCCCGCAGAGAAAACCGAACTCCAGAACCCTGCCGATCACATCATGTACATAGGCTGGTCCGGTACAGGAACCGGAGCCTGGCAGCGCTTCGAGATCTACTACGACCGTGATACCCGTACCTTTGAAGGCAAGTGGTGGTATGACAACGCCCACTGCGGCTGGATCGAAGGCAAAGCGGTCAAGGATATCGATGATGTTGGAGTAATAGGCGAAGGCCGGTTCGGCGGCGATTACGCCGGAGCCTGGGATGGCACCTTCTACTTCAGAGGAGAATGCTTCGGAAAGACCTGGGCGAAAACCTATCCGCCCGGCGACGGCGAGTTCTACGGGATGTAGGCGACAAATCAAGAAAAGGAGAAGCAATGAAGAAAATCATATCCGTGGCCCTTATTCTTCTGGCGGTAGGACTGATTGCGGCCGCCAGCGATCGCGCGGAGTCCAAGGCGGTACAGGAGCCTGATGATCCCCTCATGTACATATACTGGTCAGGGCACGGCACCGGAGCATGGCGTGAGTTCGAAATCTACTACGATATGGAAACACGACTCTTCGAAGGCAAGTGGCGTAACGGCGAGCGCAGAGGATGGATCAGAGGCGAGGCTGTAGAGGATATAGACAATGTCGGAGTTATAGGAGTAGGAACCTTCGGCGGAAACTGGTTAGGAACCTGGAAAGGAACCTTTTACTTCCGCGGCGAGTGCTTCGGCGAAACTCAAGCTACCACTATCCCTCCTGGATCAGGAAGGTTCTGGGGAATATAAAGATACCCCCACGCCAGCACTCGTGCTGGCGTGGGGACCCCTAATTGCTCCTTATAAGCTGTGAGCCGTCAGCTGTCAGCGCGTAGACTTCAGATCAGATACGTCAGTCCCGTTATCTCCCTAACTTCCTTCATGGTTTCCTGGGCGATCTTTCTAGCCCTCTCGGTTCCGTCTCTGATAATCTCTTGAACCTTATCCAGATTAGCCATGAGTTCCTTTTGACGTTCCTGGATTGGAGCCAATAACTCCAGAATATTCTTTATAAGTATGGCCTTGCAGTCAAGGCAGCCGAAGCCCGCGACTCGGCACTCTTTGGCGCAGTAGGCTTGCTCCTCTTTGGAAGAAAAGAACCCATGCCAGGTAAAGATGTTGCAGATCGAGGGGTTGCCCGGATCTGTGCGTTTTACCCGTGCCGGGTCGGTAACGCCCTGCTTGTTTATCTTCTCCCGGATCACGTCAGGCTCGTCATCAAGATAGATGCAGTTGTCAAGGCTCTTGGACATCCGGTTCTTTCCGTCGAGCCCGATCACCCGCGCCTGGCTACCGATTATCTCCCTCGGCTTAGGGAAGAAGGAACCGAACCGCGCGTTGAACGCTCGCGCGATCTCGCGGGTCAATTCGAGATGCGGGCGCTGATCCTCACCCACTGGCACGGCGACCGACTTGTAAACGAGGATGTCTGCGGCCATCAGCACCGGGTAGTTGAACAGGCCCATGTTGACGTTGTCCGGTTGCTGGCGCGCCTTCTCCTTGAACGTGGGCACCCGCTGAATCCATGGCAGAGGAGTCACCGTGGCCAGTATCCAGGCTAATTCCGCATGCTCTTGAACGCCTGATTGAAGCATCAGCGTGGCTTTATTTGGATCGAGCCCGCACGCCAGATAGTTCACCGCCGCGTTGATGATTCGCTCCGGCATCTCCTCCTTTTTGTATATCTGGGTCATGGCGTGCAGGTCTACGATACCGAAGATGCACTCGTATTCCTCTTGCAGCGGCACGAACTGGCTGATCGCCCCAAGGTAGTTGCCTATGTGCAGCCTGCCTGAGGGCTGGATGCCCGAAAATATCCTTTGTTTCGACGTCGTCCCGCCGGATGTCATCCAGTCTCCTTGATTCTGGGTAACGCGTGCTTTTCGAGCACTTCAAGCGCTTTCAGGGTATCTTGCTCGTTTGCATGGCCCATGTGGCCGAATCGGATAAGCTTGCCTTTGAGTTCTGCCTGCCCGTTGGCAAACAGGATACCTTCTTTCTCTTTAATCTCTCTGATGATCGGCGTGCTTTCCACTCCGTCAGGCATTTTTATTGCCGAGAGTGCGTTGGATGGATTGCGGGGAAGGAATGAAAACCCCATCTTGCCTGCCTTTTCTCGAAAGAAGCTTGCCCAGTGCGCATGATCGGCCCAGACGTTCTCGATGCCGCGCTCCTTGAACTTCTTTATTGTGGTCGCGAGTGACATCATCACGGTGATCGCGGGTGTCCATGGGGTAAAGCCCTTCTGGCGGAACTTCTCGGCGATCTGCATGTTGAAGTAGTATTTCGGGAGTGTGGAGTTTTCTGCCAGCTTCCAGGCTCGGTCGTTTATGACAACCGCTGCTAAACCGGGAGGCGCACCGATTGCCTTCTGGGAGCCGCCGATCGCCACGTCCACGTTCCACGCATCCATGCGAAGTTCGTCCGCGATAAGCCCGGCGATTGAGTCCAGAACGAATATCTTGTCGTGACGCCCTACGATCTCGCCCATAGTTTTAACGTCGTTTTTTGCACCTGTGGAAGTCTCCGTAAATGTAGAAAGCACCGCCTTGATCAATGGGTTGGCGCGAAGGGCGTCATCCACCATCGCAGGATCAACACTCTGGCCGAACTCGAACGGAAGGTAAGTGACCTTGAGGCGGAAGGTATCTGCAAGTTCCTTCCAACGCTGTCCGAACTTCCCGATCGAGGTTACCAGTACCTCATCTCCTTCAGAAAAGAGATTAACGAGCGCGGCCTCCATCCCGCCGGTGCCTGATGAGGTAAAAAAGAATATCCGGGCGTCGGTGAAGAGGATCTTTTTAAGGTCCTCGGTTACCCTCCCGACCACCTCTGCGAAAGAACGATCACGGTGATAGGGGAAACGCTTCCCGTGCTCCTCAAGAACCTCTTCCGAGACCTCCACCGGGCCAGGGGTGAACAAACGATAGTTAACCACCAAGAGCCTCTCTGGAATGTTTTATGGCACAGAACTCTCCGCACATGGTACACACATCCTCGGCCTGTTTTGGGTAGCGGTCGAAGCGCCTGCGGGCCTCGGCAGGATCAAGCGAGGCTTTAATCATCTCATCCCATTTGAATCTCTCTCGCAGCTTTGACATCTCTTCGTCCCACTTGCGTGCCCGCTGCGGGTACTTTGCTATGTCCGCGGCGTGAGCGGCTATCCGGCTCACGATCGTTCCTACTCTGACGTCGTCGGCATCAGGCAAACCAAGATGCTCGGATGGGGTAACGTAGCATAGGAAGTCAGCGCCGTGCATTCCCGCAATCGCACCGCCGATCGCCGAAACGATATGATCATAGCCCGGAGCAACGTCGGTTACCAGCGGCCCTAAAACATAGAACGGCGCGCCGTGGCAGATCTCCTTTTGCAATTTGACATTCATCTCGATCTGATCAAGCGGCATGTGACCCGGCCCTTCAACCATCGCCTGAACCCCTGCCGCGCGAGCCCTGTCCACCTGCTCGCCTATTATCAAAAGCTCCTGTATCTGAGGGCGATCGGATGCATCAGCCAGAGCTCCTGGCCGCAGACCGTCACCAAGGCTCAGGCATGCCCCGAACTCGGCTGTAAGTTCAAGCAGCCGGTCAAAGTACTCTGCAAGAGGATTTTCGGCTTTATTGAACATCATCCATTCTACCATCATGGCACCGCCACGGCTAACGATACCGGCAAGACGCTTGCGATTACGAAGCCTCTCTACACCTGCACGGGTAAGACCTGTATGTACGGTTAGAAAATCAACACCGTCATCCAGGTGCTTGCGAATCCCTGCGAATATCTCGTCCACCGAGAGCTCCACGAACGATTTCTTGAGTTTGGGAGAATCACACGCGGCCTGGTAGATGGGCACCGTGCCTATGGGAACGGTTGAAGCAGCGATGATCGCTTGACGAACCGCATCAATATCACCGCCGGTGGATAGGTCCATCACCGTGTCCGCACCCGCATCCACAGCGGCGTAGAGCTTCGCCTTCTCGTTTTCAATATCCGCAATCGAGGGCGAGGTGCCGATGTTCGCGTTAACCTTAGTGCGAAGGCCTTTGCCTATCCCCACAGGTTCTATCTGGCGCGGGCGCCTGCGGTTGTAAGGTATAACAATGGTCCCAGCGTCAAACTCTTTACGCACAACCCTCTCATCAACCCCCTCTGCAGCCGCAACCTTCTTGACTAACACTTCGTCTGTGAGCATAATAGGTAATTATAGACCTCAGTGTTATGATGTCAAACGTCTTTAAAGGGACGAGTTGACTTAAGGAAAGGAGGAAGTCTCATCCTGTCATTGATCTTGATTTTATTGGGAGCCACCGTAACCGGTTCTGTGGTTGACAAAGAGACCGGCGAGGCTATTGCAGGCTGCAGCGTCTTCCTTGAAAGCACCAATATCGGCACCTCTACCGCCTCGAACGGCTACTACAGGCTGGATCGAGTGGCTCGCGGGAATTACAATCTTGTATTTTCCATGATCAGCTACAAGGAGATCAAACGCAGGGTGGCGCTTGAGAACGAGGCCTCGGTTCTCTACGAGAACGCCAGGCTCGAGCGAGCGCCCATACAGATGCCTGCCGTTGAGGTTTCCTCGCGCAGGATCGAGTTCGAGCAGGAGGTAACCGCCTCATCCTTCAGGATAGATAAGGAAGCCCTTAAACACATCCCGGTGATGGTTGAGCGCGATTTGTTTCGAACGCTTATGACACTACCCGGAGTAACGTTCGTGAGCGACTTCACCTCGGCCCTTTATGTCCGGGGCGGGAGCCCGGACCAGAACCTCGTGCTTCTGGATAACATGGTGCTCTACAATCCGTTCCACTTCGGTGGCTTCCTTTCCACCTTTATGATCGATGCCGTAGAAAGTGTTGAGTTTCTTACGGGCGGTTTCCCTGTGCGTTATGGCAACAGGCTTTCCGCGGTGCTTGACGTAGAAAGCGCTGACCCTCAGCCCCTGGGGGGCTATCTTTCCACCAGCCTTCTTGCAACCGAGGGGGCTGTGTGGGGGCGTCTGGGCAAATTCGGGGGGATCGTTACCGCACGTCGCACCTACTTTGACAAGGTCATACCCATCTTTCTTGATTTCGATTTCCCATACTACTTCTACGATATACACGGGAAGGGAAGCTGGCGCGTCACCCCTAAGACAAGGATTGAAGGAACCTTTTTTAATACAAAGGATAAGCTCGACTTAGCGGATCAGAACATCCCTATAGGTGCTGGTTGGGAAAACCGGCTTATAACCCTGAGGTTGATTCAGGAGCTTGGGGACCCGTGGATTGCCAAGGTGTGGATCGGCTGGAGCGGCTATATGGCTCACATGCAGTTCAGCGACATCCTCTCTGACACGAATCGCATCGATGACCTCTCGCTACGCTCCATGCTCGTGCGGGCAGGGGAGACATCCACCTTTGAGGCGGGTAGTGAGGTGAGTTACACGAGGTTCATCTACAAGACCGACGCCGAACCCTTTGCCTCCTATAACATCGAGGGTTGGCCGCTTTATTCTTCCCTGTATCTCTCCTGGCGCTACAAGCCGCTGCCTGTATTCCTATTCCAGGCAGGCGGACGCCTAAGTTTCTACTACGGATCGTATCCTGACACCCTGCGGGATTCGCTTACAGGTGATGTTCTGGGTGTTGATACCCTGATAAGGCGTGATCTTCAACCCGAACTGAGGCTCTCAGCCAAGTACTTCCTCACCGCGGACGATGCCTTCAACCTCTCGGTGGGGAACTTCTACCAGAACCTTGCGATGATCATGCCGCAGGGAGGGCGCATACCCACAAACTTCTGGATACCGGCATTCGGAAGATACGAGGCACAGCAGGCCTTGCACTTCATTGTAGGTTACGAGCATCTGTTTGCCGACGGTTCACGTGCAAGGATCGAGCCTTACTACAAACACTACCCTTATCTCCTGGTCTTCAACGAGGAGTTGGACATTGCGGACGCGACCGGGAACATCTTCACCCCTGGTGCAGGCCGCGCCTGGGGGGCAGACTTCAGCATTGAAAAGGCATCAGGCAATCTTACCGGCTGGGTATCCTACTCGCTTGCGTTCAGCCGGTTTATATCCGACACGCTTGAGTTCTACACCAACTTTGACCGCCGCCACAACCTTAATGTCCTGGGTACTTACGACTTGGGCAAGAACTGGCGTGTAAATGCGCACT
>JABUBL010000106.1_pt1 | contig 18876 bp, 19 predicted proteins | sample 7240371 | NCBI WGS metagenome assembly JABUBL01 (sample SAMN07256343, study PRJNA390944) | subsurface metagenome | isolation source: Methane hydrate marine sediment | place: Pacific Ocean: Eastern North Pacific, ODP site 1244 | collected 2002
ACATGTGCTCCAAGATTTATGTATGCGACCCAGAATGTACTATCACACTCTATGGCTTTCTTAAAAACATCAATCTCCTTTTCCCTTAACGAAGCGTCTCTTTCTGCATTATACTTAAACCTGTAAGCCATTCCAATCAGATTATACCCAACTGCAGAATTTGGTGAAAGTTCAATGCCTTCGGTGAATTTTGCTATTGCCTCGTTATACTTCTGCTGATTAAAAAGCTCTTTCCCTTCCTTAAACAAAACAGTGCTTGTTTTTTTCTCACTGCAGGATAGGAGAAGAAATAGAATAGTCGCTATATAAATGAACCTTTTCATAAAGCCTCCTTTATTTATTGTTAAAGCTTCTCTCAAACGATGTCATGTATTTCAAATTAAAATATGTATAACATTTTTCGCTAATGAATGCAACTATAATATTACACGTTAACAATTAAAAAGTGAGATTGCTTCGAGAGTGAAAGTGTTTATGTTGATGGTGGGTTAAATGTTTTCTCTTGACACCAACTTATTTCTTCTCTATACATATATGAAGTCGGTTTCTGTTACGAATGGTCTCTAATATTGGAGAATCAATGCCTTATCTTGGAGCACATGTATCAATATCTGGTGGAATCTATTTAGCACCCCAGAGAGCACGCGCACTTGGGTGCACTGCAATGCAGATATTCAGTAAAAACCAGAGAATATGGAAATCCCCTCCCTTAAATGAAAAGGATATTTCACTTTTTCAAAAAAATTGTGAAATAGAAAAAATAAAGATGGTCTGTGTTCACACATCATACCTTATCAATCTCGGAAGTCCGGATAAGGATAAATTAAAGAAATCTAGGGAATCTTTTCTGGTAGAGTTACAAAGAACGAAAGCTCTTCATATCCCCTTTCTTGTCTTCCATCCTGGTTCTCATATGGGGGATGGAGAAGACAGGTGCTTGAAAAAAATAGCTAAAAGCCTTGATTGGGTGATTGAAAACGAACAACCACAGGATGTAAAAATATTGCTCGAGACTACTGCGGGACAGGGAACAAATGTTGGGTACAGGTTTGAACATCTGAGAGATATCATATCATACACAAAATATCCAGGGCACATTGGAGTCTGTTACGACACATGCCATACATTTGCTGCTGGATATGATATCAGAAAGAGAGAAACCTATAGAAATACGTTTAAGTTATTTGATTCAGTGATAGGTTTTGAGAAACTTTTCGTTTTTCATCTTAATGATTCAAAGAAGGAACTCGGAACGAGAGTTGACAGGCATGAGCACATAGGAAAAGGTTTTATAGGGGAAGAAGGATTCAGATTGTTATTACATGATAGAAAATTTAGAAATTTTCCAATGATACTTGAAACACCTGGTGGTGAAGAATACTATCCCCAAAATTTAAAAACCTTAAAAAAACTACTAAAGTAAGTTCTAACTTAGCTACAGATTCCCACAGTAAATTGACTTATATGTTTAACTTTTTAACTCATTTTTATATTTTTGTACTGGTTATCAAAAAGAGATTTCTGATTTTTTCAGAAATCTTTGCTTAAGGTCTTGACAATAGCCATTTGTTGTGTTATATTTAATCAAATAAATAAGAAGGAGGTGACAAAACTCTGTGGCAGTTAAGATACGGTTGCGAAGAATCGGTAGCAGAAAGAAACCATTCTATAGAATTGTGGTTGCAGACTCAAGAAGCCCGCGTGATGGAAAATTTATAGAGACTATTGGCCACTATAATCCACGAAGTCAAGACGACATTGTCCTCGATCTCGAAAAAGTAGAAGAATGGCAGAAAAAGGGAGCCCAACCTACCAATACGGTTGGATGTCTGATTAAGAGACTAAAAAAACAGCAGGGCAAAGAAAAGAAAGAGATAGAGAAGAAAAAGGTTAAAAAGAAAGAAGCAGAAAAGAAAAAGGTTAAGTCTGAAAGGGAGGAGTAGACGATGAAAGAACTGATAGAGAATATTGCAAAGTCACTGGTCGATTTCCCAGAAATGGTTAAGGTCCAGGAAATCCAGGGAGAAAAAACAACCGTTTTCGAACTTCGAGTAGGTTCTGGAGATCTAGGTAAAATTATTGGTAAAGAAGGAAGGACAGCAAAAGCCATAAGGACTATTATAACAGCAGCATCAATGAAACAAGGGAAGCGGGCTGTCCTTGAAATCCTTGAGTAAATGGATGATGATTTTATTCCCATAGGAAAAGTTGTTAAAACCCACGGAATAAAGGGAGAGTTGAAAGTTCTCGCTCTTTCTGATATTCCCGACCGACTAAAAAATATCTCATCAATTTACTCTATAAAGAATGGAAAATTAGAAAAGTTAACCATATCTTACTGCCATCTTAACAAGAATCTTGCAATCATAAGGTTCAAGGAAATAAATTCGATCTCCTGTGCTGAAAGACTTGTTGGAAGCTCACTTTGCATAAAAGATGAAACACTTTTTTCTCTCCCTAAAAACAGATACTATATCCACAATCTTGTTGGACTTGAGGTCTATGACGAATCAAAGAACCGGATAGGTAGACTAAAAGAGGTATGGCAACTTCCAGCAAACGATGTATTTGTTGTTGAAGAAGGTGATAAAGAGACTCTTTTTCCTGCAGTAAAAGAAGCAATAAAAGAAATCTCTATAGAGAAGAGAGAAATAATTGTAGACAGGAATTTCGGAGTTACATAATATGATAATTGATATACTGACAATCTTTCCTGATATCTTCACCACCCCCCTTAAATATTCTATTATCAAAAGAGCAATTGATACTGGAGTGCTTGAAATAAATGTACATAATCTCAGGGACTACACAACGGATAAAGCAAAATCAACGGACGATTATCCTTTCGGTGGTGGTCCTGGGATGATCATGAAAGTGGAACCCATCTTTAATGCACTCAAGTCGATGCGAAAATCGGAAAGTGAAGTCATATTGCTTTCTCCCCAGGGTGAGAGATTTGATCAGAGACTCGCTGTAGAGATTTCTCTTAATAAGCATATTATACTCATCTGTGGCAGGTACAAAGGTGTTGATGAAAGGATAAGAGAACATCTTATTGACAGAGAAATCTCCATAGGCGATTATATCACAAGTGGGGGAGAAATTCCTGCACTGGTAATTGTTGATGCTGTTTCTCGATTGTTACCCGCTGTTCTGGGCAATTTTGATTCTGCCGAAAGTGATTCATTTATGTCAGAAAAACTTGATTCACCATACTATACAAGGCCGAGAGAATTCCGCGGTATGACTGTTCCCAGTATTCTTCTATCGGGTAACCATAAAAGCATAGAGGAGTGGAGAGCACATGAGTCGCTAAAGAGAACGATATCCCGTCGTCCTGATCTATTGGACTCAAAGAAGAGATAATGGAGGAAATGTGAACAAGAAAGAAACTGAGAAAAAAGAAATAACTGCATTTAATTCTGGAGATACAGTTCAGGTTTTTGTACAGATTCAGGAGGGTGGTAAAACAAGGATTCAGAGATTTCAGGGGACCGTTATAAAGAAAAGGGGTGAAGGGATAAGTCAGACGTTCACAGTACGAAAGGTAACACAGGGAATTGGAATTGAGAGGATATTCCCCCTCAACTCACCTACACTTGAAAAAATAAAAGTGATAAAAAGAGGAAAAACGAGAAGAGCAAAACTCTATTATCTGAGGGCAAGAAAAGGAAAGAAGGCAAAAGTAAAGGAAGCAAGATAATATGCTTGATTTTGAAGCAAAACTGTGGAGAAAGGGAGCAGACTTTATTGCAGGCATAGATGAGGTCGGAAGAGGACCTCTTGCAGGTCCTGTTGTTTCTGCTGCGGTAATTTTGCCAAAAGGTTACTGCAATAAGAAGATTAAGGATTCGAAGAAACTGACACCTCTTCAGAGAGAGAAACTTTTTTCAGATATTATAGATAACGCAACAACCTTTGCCATAGGGTGTGTCGATGCTCATATAATAGATAAAATAAATATTCTTAAAGCGACATTTGAATCGATGTATCGTGCCATTGATAAACTAAAGTTTCTTCCTGACCATATCCTTGTTGACGGCTATGAGATACCTGGACTCCCGATACCACAAACAGGTATAATGAAAGGCGATAATCTCTGTTTCTCAATTGCAGCAGCATCCATAATTGCAAAGGTTTTCAGAGATAGGATAATGGAACTCTATGATTTAGAGTTCCCTGTATACAAGTTTTCAAAAAATAAGGGATATGGTACAAAGTATCATATCGAAACGCTTTTAAAAGTTGGTCCTTGCAGGATACATAGAAAGAGTTTCAGCCCCCTCAAATTGATTTCTGCAAAGAAAAAAAGATTTAACCATAGAATTAACAGGGATTGGAAGAGAACATAAGAGATGAAAGAATAATAAAAATAAAAATTTCATTCTCTTACCAAAATTCCTTTTGCTAACAAATTTAATCCTCCGTGTTCTCTCTTTAACCTCTGTGGTTTATACTATCACTGTAATGATAAATAGAAGAGCTATTGGTATTGATGGAGAAAAAAGAGCCATTCTGTTTCTGAAAAAACAGGGATTCAGGATACTAAAAGCAAATTACAGATCCAGGGTCGGTGAAATAGATATCATTGCTACAAGAAACGACCTCATTGCTTTTATAGAAGTTAAAACAAGGCAATCAAATGATTATGGTTATCCTGAAGAGGCAGTTAACAAAAAGAAGATGAGAAGAATTATAAAAGCCGCAAAATATTATCTTGTAACACATGACCTTTACGATAGAAAGGATGTTAGATTTGATGTGCTCTCTCTAATAAGAAAAAAATCTTCGTTTGAGATAGAGTATTTTGAGAATGCTTTTCGAGAGGAGCGATAGAAAAAATCCCTGTTATTTATAAAATTTACGCTCTATTTTGTCTGTTATAATTTTTTATCTTTTTTTTTAAAAAAAAACTTGAAAATTTTTAAATTTGTGGTAATCTTCACACTGGATTATTGGAGTAGCAGAGTTTGCTCTGCGACCTTAAATTTAGATTTAAGATTAAACAGAAAGGAGGTGGAAAGTATTTTTAATCATCCTTAATCAACAAGGAGGTATTAAATGAAGGTGAAATTCTTTATAATAATCTCTTTTCTACTTGTATCAACTGCACTATTTGGAACACAGACCTCACTTCTTAACACCAGAGTAGAAGTTCCCTTCCGTGGTTTAGGAGGACCTGATTCATTTGGATACACCTGGATAGATAGTGATGAACCCGGAGGTCCTACATATAACTGGATTGATATAACAGGTATAGGAACACAGGTTACTGGTCTCAGTGATGACAATAATGCTGGACCGTTTCCGTTGGGTTTTGATTTTCCTTACTATTGGTACAAGGTTAACCAGTTCTGGGTTAATTCAAATGGAGCAATCTCATTCTCGGATGCAGAGGTATATATACCTCAGGGAAGCAGCACATTCCTAATTCCAAATACCGCTGCACCAAATGACATTGTTGTACCCCTCGGAGCAGACTTAACGTTTGAACGCCCAGATTCAGGTGAAGTTTACTACTATTCAAATAATATAGATACATTTATTATTTCATATATTGATGTTCCAGCATGGGTTGGTCCTGGTGCACCTGAAGGTGCACACACATTCCAGTTGATACTCACTAAGCAGGACAGCTGCATCTATTTCATGTATAGTAAACAGGAGGGCGGGTTCTACAATAACCAGAACATTTCCGGTATGGAGGATGTAATGGGACGGGTAGGATTGAAAGTCTTTGCCAATACAGTTCCCGATTCCGGTTACGCAGTCAAATTTACTCCACCAGATTCAACCAATTATCAAGCACTTGATATTGGAGTTATGGAAGCGATATCACCCAGAAGTAAAGGGGTTTTTCTCTTACCGGTTAATCCTTATACGCTGTGGGTTACAGTTCGAAACTATGGAAATGTAGACGCAGGGACTTTTACTGTTCCCTCTGTTATCTGGGATCCATCATATATAGTCTTTTTTGCAGATACCATTACAGTTAGCGGGCTTGCAGCAGGTGCTGAGACAACCCTGTATTTCACGCCTGACTGGTGGACCCCTGCTTCAGCAAACGATTACAAAATATGGATACAGACACAACTTCCTGGAGATATGAATGCCTCAAATAACTCCAAGGACGTGGAACTTATAGTGGTAGACACCCCTGGGTGGCTGACATATGACAGAGACCCAACTAGTGGAAATGCATGGGCCTGGTCAGGAGCCGGAGGCGGAAATGGAAAGGAGTTTGTTCCACCTCAGTATCCTATGACAATTGATTCAGTATTAGTTACATTATCGTCAACCGATAATGTAGATGTTCCAATTCTTTTCTTAGATGATGATGGTCCAAATGGTTCTCCTGGAACACTACTCTATGCAGATACCATCTTTGTACCAGCCGGAACAAGCTTTGAACCTTTTACTATTTCCATCCCTGCAGGTGTCAATACGATAACCTCAGGAGCATTTTTTGTAGGTATGATCCAGCTTGGTGATAGCTTCCCCAGATTGTGTTCGGAGACACAAGGTCCATTCTCAAGAAGAGACTGGGAATTTACAGGTGCCTGGGTTCCTTCCAGGAATAAAGACACAGACGAATTTCTTATTAGGGCTTATACATCTACCGCTGGAATAAATGAAGGGAAATTTGAAACTAAGTCCTTTGCCCTTGCGCTCCTTCCTATACATCCCAATCCTTTCAAGGGAAATACAAGGATTCATTATGCACTTCCAAGTGATGCTAACGTTAGCCTTAAGGTTTATAATTTATTAGGTCAGGAAGTGAGAACGCTCGTGAACGGGAATGAGAAATCTGGTATCCATTCAGTAACCTTCGATGCTAAGGATTCAAATGGAAATAAACTACCTCAGGGCATCTACTTCTACAGATTAACTGTTGGGAAAAGGTCACTAACAAGAAAACTCACAATACTCCGCTAAAGAAAAAAGGGGGGCATTAAGCCCCCCTTTTTTTCTGTCTTCTGACTTCTGTCTTATTCCAGGAATTAAACTATATTTCACCTGTGATAATCAGTATCAAAATCACGTGTCTTTGGAGTGGTAGGGAAAATAATAATGACTTCTGTTTCTTTGTTTTTCTGTGGTAAGATGTGGCTAATTTTTTAATTTAGGAGGTGTGTAGTTTGATTAAGGCTATACAAGTAAAATCAAGAAAAAGAATAGAATTTATTGATATTACACAAGAAATAAGGAATGCCGTAAGTGAAAGCGGGGTCTCAGATGGAATATGCTGGATCTTTGTCCCTCATACAACTGCAGGGATAACCATAAATGAGAATGCAGATCCATCGGTGGTGGTGGATATTCAGGAACAATTGAGTAAACTTATTCCTTATCATTCCCATTATAAACACCTTGAAGGAAACGCAGATGCACATATAAAATCGACAATTACTAACATAAACAACCACTGTTTTATAGAAAATGGCAAGATTGTACTCGGCACCTGGCAGGGAATTTTCTTCTGTGAATACGATGGCCCGCGGACAAGAAAGGTCCTCGTTAAGATTATAGAAGGATAGAATCACCCTCGACTTTTTGACAGGATAAACATGATTATAATATCTTGTCTATCTTACCTGCCCCGTGCGAATATTTTAAACCAATCAGACCAATAAAACTAATTTAACTAATGAAACAATTTATTCACTTTCCACTCTTAACTTTTAGGTAGCCGCAGGCTACCAATAAGATTGTATAAATTTATGTGAGAACCAAAGCGATTTCCTCTTGACATATAGAATATTGAGTGGTAAAAAAAAGTGATGGATTACAAAGAAAAATTAAGGCAACTCAAAGAAAAAAAGGTATGGGAGGAACTACTTTCAACATCCCTTGAGCTTTACAAACAAAATAATAAGGATAGATATATCATCAGAATGATAGTCCTCGCCTGTGAAAAACTTGGCAAAGTGGATGATGCTGTTCCATTCTGGGAAATGCTTGCTAAGGGAGAAAATAGACCAGAAGAGTTTTCGAAGAAACTTGTAGACTATTATAAAAAAATCAATAAAAAGGATGCCTGGCTAAAATGGACAAAGCGACTACTTTTACAGGTTTTAAGAAAGAAGGACTTTGATACACTTGAAGATCTCTGGATGCAGTTGATTGATGCAGAACCAATTGATAAAACTTTTGCTTTTGATATTGTACGAAAAATTGAATCATTAGAGGAAAAAGATAGAGCATTCACACTTCTTGACCTTCTTCTTCTCTCCTTTGAGGAGAAAAAACCAGTCCCTAAAGATGTTTTAGACATTGCAAAAAGAATACTTGAAATGGATGGTGCTGATGCAAATTTAAGAAAAAGGTTAGAGGATTTTTACAGAACTATTTACAGCGGATGTGGTGAAATAGAAAATTTTCCTAAGGCGGGGCTACGGAGGAGTGAAAATGTTAAGGATGCTGTCGTTCTCCTTGAAAGACTAATAGATTTTTGCCCTAATAACTATGTTTCTCATAGAAACTGGGGCATTGGTAAGATACATTCTGTTGACTTACTCTTTAATAAAATATTTATTGATTTTCCTACACATCCTAAACACTCCATCAATCTTGATATGGCATTTAACATTCTCACACCGATGGAGAAAGATGACTTTCATGTTATAAAGATTGAAAAAAAGGATTACCTGATCTCATTAAAAAAGGAGAATCCAGCTCATCTTATAAAATTAATGCTAAATAAGGATGAGACAATCACACAGGAGAGGGCAAAAGCATTGCTGAAAGAAATCGTAAACGATGATGAATGGTCATCCTTCATAGAAAAAGTGAAAAAAGGGGCAAAATCAGAAGGTTTCGAGATAAAGAGGAAGGGAAATAAATATTCATTTACACGTGCACACATTTCAAAAAGATTATCGATAGATAGTATAGTATCAATACGTAATTACAGGGATAGAATCAAGGCTTTGCTCTCCATATCAAAAGAAAACTTAAAACCGGAAGAAAAAGAGAAATGGGTCGTCTCCGTAGAGGAAATGCTGGAAAATAACGATGTTGCACTGGAGAAAAAGCTACAATTGCTTTTAGTTGAGACTGAAGTAACTGGTGACAGAAAACGGTTAACGGATGGCTTTGAATTTCTCTTGAAAGATGTAAAAGATAAAGAAAAGTTACTTCTCATTAACCACCTCTCTCAAAGAAGATATAAAAGGGAATTACTTCAGTATATCGGTGAAAAGGATTATGAATTCTTAGGAAAATTTTTCCTCGAAACATCCGATGACTGGCTCAGGGGTCATTCACAGAAGATTTTAGAGAAAAGAAGTAGTATTAAAGACTTAAAGATACAGGTTTTACAGAATCCAAATAAAAACCCTCTATGCTTTCTCTATTTAGCAGAGATGGTTATGAAAGGCAAAGAAAAACCCGATTTGATAGATAAACCAATAATTCTCTTTGAAACAGTGTTAGAGTTTATGGCAAAAAAAGATGAAAATCAAAAAATTAGGTCACGGGCAAAGGCAGTCTTTTTAAAGTATGGATTTGATATGTACAGATGGGCTCTTGAAACATCATCAAAGGAGGAAATCAAGGTTCTCCTTGATATTATAAAAAAAGAAGTTACAGTGAATTCAGAAGATAAAAAGGTTTTTGAAAGACTTGCAGAAACAAAATACCACTCACTTAAAGAAAAGACAACTGAGGAATTCTTCTTTGTAACCAGAGAGGCTATTAAAAAGAAGCAATCAGAACTTTCCCATCTCTTAAAAGTAGATATACCCGCGAATAGTGAAGATATAGGTAAAGCAGCGAGACAGGGTGATTTGAGTGAAAATTTTGATTATATCTCAGCGAAAGAGAAGCAGAGAAGGCTTTTTGACAGGGTGAATATGTTAAAAAACGAATTAGCAAAAGCAAGACCTATTGAGGAAATAACCTTTGTGGATGGAAAAGTGGGAATTGGAACATGTGTTTTTTTAGAAGATATAGAAAAAAGAGAAACGAGAGAGATTCTGATTTTGGGTCCCTGGGATAGCCTCCCACATAAGGAGGTCATTTCACATACGGCTCCACTCGCAGCTAAACTTCTTGGAAAAAAGGTGGGAGAAACATTTCTTGATACGTATCATAAAAAAACCTACCGGATTGTCAGTGTAGAGAAATACCTTAAAGAGTGACAAGTCTTATTGGTCGAATTAGTCCGATTGGGCTTATTAGTTTCATTGGTTTTTTTAATCTGTGAAATCATTTTTTAAGAATTTATGGAATCTATGATTTTTATTGACTTTGCCAATGAAAAGGATTATAGTATTTTTTGATAAACAGGAGGTTATATGAAAAGGCGGAATGTAAAGGCAGAAGATTTCCTTAAACTCAAGTTTGTTAATGAGGTTGAGTTTTCTCCAGATGGCAGTCATTTTATATACACAGTAAAAAGGGTTGATAAGAAAAAAAATAAATATTATACAAATTTCTTTCTTGCATCAATTGATGGTTCTCATATCTTTCAGTTTACCTATGGTGACTGGAGCGATTCATCTCCAAAATGGTCACCTGACGGTAGATGGATAGCATTTCTTTCGGATAGGGAAGGGAAATTGAATGTCCATGCTATCCCTACGAAAGGAGGAGAATCTAAGAGGATTATAAATGTAGAAGGTATAATTATTAACCTTGAATGGATGCCAGACAGCAAAAATCTTATTTTTTCTTTCTGTCCAAGAGATAAGGAAAAGAAGAAAAAAGAAAAAAAGGAAGCACCCCTTGTCAGAGAAATAGACAGGATGTATTATAAGGCAGATGGTAAAGGTTACAGACCTACGGGTAAATTCCATATCTTTAAGGTGAACGTTAAATCCGGCAGAAAACAGCAACTTACAAAAGGTGAATGGGATGATTTTTTTCCTACTCCTTCTCCAGACGGTAAGAAAATTGCATTTATTTCAAATAGACAGAAAGATTATGAGTATAATATGCTTCTATTCGACCTCTGGATCATTGATAAGGATGGAAAAAAGTTAAAAAGGGTCGTTGCACCAAAAGGTGTAAAGCAGTCCATTTCCTGGTCACCAGATGGGCGATACATTGCATACATAGGAAATGAACATTTCAAAGACTATACAGGAGCATTAAACCAGCACCTCTGGATTGTTCCCTTACGTAGAGGGAAGGCACAAAAACTTACAAAGGATTTGGACAGGACTGTCATGAATGTCTGTGTGGATGATATTGGTGAAACCTTTGGTTCCTTAGCACCTTCCTGGACCAAGGATGGAAAGGAGATACTATTCGGCGCTTCTGATGAAGGAAACCATCATCTTTTTAATATAGACATAAAAAGTCGTAAGATAAAAAAGATTACAGAGAGGGATATCCAGATCTTCGATTATTCCTATAACAGAGAAACTGACAAAATAGTATTTACTTATTCTCACCCTACCTCTCCAGCAAATATCTCTGTTATGGAGAGGAGTAGGGGGAAAATGGAATTTATCATTAATCCGAACGAGCAGCTTTTGAAACGATTGAGAATATCGAAACCAGAGAAGTTTTCATTCAAGGGTGCAAAGGGAGATACTGTTCATGGCTGGATTTTGAAACCACCCAATTTCAAAAAAAATAGAAAATATCCTCTTGTAGTTGAGATTCATGGAGGTCCCCATGCCCAGTATGCAAACTCGTTCTTCCATGAATTCCAGATACTTGCAGGCTCGGGTTACATTGTCTTTTATTCAAATCCACATGGCAGCCAGGGATACGGTGAGAAATTTGCAAAAGCACTAGTAAATAATTGGGGAGTTCCTGATAATAAAGACATTATGAACGCTGTCGATATACTCTCGAGAAAAAGATATATAGATAAGAAACGGATGGGGGTAACAGGAGGAAGCTACGGTGGATTTATGACCAACTGGATTATTGGACATACAGATATATTTAGGGCTGCCTGCACACAGAGATGCGTCAGTAACCTTATAAGTATGACAGGTACATCTGATGGTGGATTCATGATGCCAAGGGAATTCGGAGGACCCTGGTGGAAGAATCTCGATCATTACTGGAGGATGTCGCCTTTGAAGTTCGTAAAAAAGATAAAGACACCTCTTCTCATCATACATAGTGAGGGTGATATGAGAACACCTATTGAACAGGCAGAACAACTCTATATTGCACTTAAATTGCAAAAAAGGAAGGTAAAATTCTTAAGATATCCAGAAGAATCGCATGGTCTTTCAAGGATTGGAAGACCGGATAGAAGAATTCATAGATTAAAGAAAATCCTCGAATGGTTTGATAGTTACCTGAAAACAAAAAAATAATACAGGATAATGTGAAAAGGGCGGACATACAGGTCCGCCCCTACAATACTTATACGGATTACATTACGGTTATTTTCCAAATTTTTTGACACCAAACCGTGTCAGAATAACACCACCAAACCCAATTAGCCAGGCAATATAACTAATTATAAACCCGAGTACCTTTAGTACACCACCTACAACTGCAAATATACCACCAGGAAGTATGATCAAGTTTCCAAGAAATGCGACGATTTCAATAACCACAAGACCAATAAGGGCAAGAATGTAAGGTGATTTGTCCTTCCACCCTTTCTTTTCAGCAGCAATCCTTCCAATAGTATAGGTAATACAGGCGTATCCAAATATCATCGCAGCTACAACGGCAATCCCAAATAGTGGAATGAGAGGAATACCTATTATAAGTACAGCAAGTAGAATAATAAGGGGAACAATAAGTATCAGACCTATAAAACCGGCAAGAGCCGCCTTCCAGAAGTGACTCTCAATTGCATCTGAGACCCTATCAACCCCACCCTGAAAAAAGAGCAGAATCAGTAGAATGAAGACCACAAGGGCAATAATTTTCACCATATAGATGCTAAACCCCATCATTCTTTTGGTGAAAGGACTTACAAAGGGTCGGTAGGGAATACGAGGTTTACCAGGCATGATAAATTTAAAAGCAAACGGCAGGACAGAACGGAGAATGGGAAGAGATATGCTCGTGACTTCACCCTTTACTGTTGAACCTTTCTCGCGAGAAACCCTACCTCCCACAGAGACAAGATCACCCTCTATTATTGCAGTACTTTCAACATTTGCATTACCTCCTATTACAGTTGCATCGCCAAGCACGGTTCCCGAGATTAGAAGGTTTCCGCCTATACATACTGCATCTCCTTCGACAAAACCGTAAACGGAAAGATTTCCACCAATAGCAACGGCATCACCGGCAATTGTGTCTTCAGGGAAAATAGTAAGATCCTCACCTAATTTTACAATTTCGTCTTCATCGGTTTCAATGGATATACCTCCTATGCCAGCGCTTTCCTCCCTTTCTATTTCAACGATATCCTCGATATCCTCCATAACATCCGGAGCAACCGTTTGTGAGAATAGGAAAGAGCCAATTGAGAGGATAAGAACACACATAATAATTGTTCTATAGTTTCTCATCATTTCACTCCTTTCTTTTAATAGTTAAAACCTACTTAGCAGTACTGCTCTCTTTTTTACTTCCCGTGATAATCCTATAAGAATTAGCATTAAAATTGATGATACGAATGCAAGGGTAAGGAGTAGTAAAGGATTGGTAAAGGCTAAATATATATCTTTCAGATGGTTTCCTGCTTTGATGAGACTGATAAGCTGCATAATTCTCGAATATATGAGTGAAAGTTGATGCGGAATCCTTGCAAGATTAATTTTTCCGATAATGAAATTAAACAATCCCTGAGCTGAAAGATAAACTGTTGCTGCAAAAACAGACAAACCCGCAAAGGAGAGAACCTTTTTATAAACCGGGAAATAGAAAATTCCAAGTCTTCTGTAGAGGTTCCTTTCGAAATTGCGTGGTGCTGGTTTACCCGGCAGGTTTTTAAGCATGGTAAAGAGCTCAAGGGTCTCCTTAAACCTTTTGTCCTCTTTCATCTCTTCCTTTTTAAGAGAAGACTTTTCTCCATCGAGAAAATCCTCAATATCTTTATACGATATTTTCTTCATCTTTTTTTAGGAGTTTTTTACGGAGTTGTGCCCTTGCCCTGTGCAGCCAAACCTTTACTGTCCCAGGTGGGATTTTCATTATCTCTGCAATCTCTTCTATTTTCAAGCTCTCCTCGTGTTTCAAGAGAATAACCATACGATAATTTTTCGGCAGGAGGTCTATCTCTTCAGACAACTTTTGCATCCTCTCATCCTTAATTAGCGTGTCAATCGGTGAAACATACGGCTCATCAGTGTCTATTTCTAATAAATCAATCTCTCTCATTTGCTTCCTCTTTCGCAAGAAGTCGATTGTATGATGCGAAGCAATGGTAAAAAGCCAGTTCTTGAAAGAGTATTTCTCTTTGAAATTGCTTAAATTATTATATGCCTTTATAAAACTCTCCTGTGTTAAATCCACGGCATCCTCTTCGTTTTGAACCATCCTAAGGATAAAATAAAATATGACATCTTTGTATCTCTTAACAAGCGGGCTGAAATCATTCTTCTTACCATTTTTTACTCTCCTTATCCAATAAATATCATCTTTCAACGTTTTCTTCTCTTCAAACAGTTATACGAAGTTTTCTTAAATTGGTTTCAAAAAAATGAATAGTCGTGTCATTGCGAGTTTTTCTCCTTGCTCATCTTATGCGAAGCAATCTCAGACTTTCGTGGCTTATTACAATTGGCAAACTTTTTTGCACGAAACAAGTTCCGCTACTCCACTACTTTCGTGAGGCTCGCAATGATATCAATTTCAATCTATTTTTTAATGTTCTTTGTGTTTTCTGTAGTTTGAACCTTTTTTCTTGATGCAAAAACTGATACCCATATACTGATTTCAAAAAGAAGTATCAAAGGTCCAGCCATTAAAAGTTGAGTGAAAACATCAGGTGGCGTTAGCACCGCAGCTGCAATGAAAATTAATACAATTGCAATCTTTCTGCTTTTTCTCAGGAATCGCGGTTTCAATATCTTCATCTTTGTAAGGAAAAAAGATGCAACAGGCAGTTGAAATATGATACCGAATGCAAAAAGTATCTTTGTTATGAATGTTATGTAGTTCGAGATAGAGAACGTTGCCTGCAATTTTTCAGTCTGAAAACTCAGGAGGAACCGCAAACCGACCGGTAGAACAACGAAGTTGGCAAAAGCAGCACCTGAGAAAAAGAAAAAGGACGAGAAGAAAACAGCCATCATCAGATACTTGCGCTCGTGAGCATACAGCGCGGGCTTTACAAATTTCCAGAAATGATAAAAGATGACTGGTAGGGCAATGAATAGACCACAGATAAGCGAAACCTTCAATTTTGTAATAAAAGCCTCTGTCGGAGCAAGAAAAACCAGGTTATCAACCGGCTCAGTGAGAAACTTTAATACATGCGGAGAGACTATGTACCCGATTATTGCACAGATAATTACCGTAGCTATCGAGTAGATAATCCTCTTCCGAAGCTCCTCGAGATGGTCAAGAAGACCCATCTTTTTTTCTTTTTTCTGGTCTTCCTTCTCTTCCTTCTGTTCTTGACTCTCTTCCGCTGACATTACACCTTACTCTTTACTCAACCCATTCAGGACTTCAATACCATGTTTTAGGGCTGGAATTATATAATCAAGGGATTCCTCTACAGCTTTGGGACTACCTGGCAGATTGACTATTATACTTTTTCCCCTGACTCCTGCCTTTGCCCGTGAAAGCAGTGACATTGGAGTATGTTCGTATCCCTTTATTCTTACAATTTCAGATATTCCAGGCATCTCCTTTTCCAGTAATTCACCTGTTGCATCCGGCGTTACATCCCGTTCACTGATACCAGTACCACCTGTCGTTATAACGATATCTGCTTTCAGCTCATCCACGCAACGAAGGATTTCTCTCTTAATCATTTCTATCTCATCAGGAATAACCTTGTAGGCAAGCACATTTCCGAGCTTCTGTTCGACAATCTCCGAAAGAAGTTTGCCACTTCTGTCCTCTCTTTCTCCCCTGTATGACCTATCACTTACTGTAATAACAGCAACATTTATCGTCATTTTATAACCTTCCAAAATCTATCATCTTAATTCAGAAATGTCAAGAAGAAAGAATAACCCCTATACCAACATGTTAATGTTGGTATAGGGTAAACCCTGTGTAATAACATACTACTCAAAAGCTTTGTATTACACAGAGTGAATCCTCTCCCGTCGAGGGAGAGGAAAACTAATGTATAAAAACGCTTCCATAGAAGAGGAAGCATTAGGAATAAATGCCATTCGTTATATGAAATTGCTTCGTTGAAAATATGGGTACTTCGTCCTTTCTGAGAAATTGCGGGGTCGAAATGACAAACTTTTTTACTTGAAAATACAGGTACATTTTGCTATAATGGAATTATGAAACAAAGAAAAAATAGGATAAACAAGATTTTTCGTATTCTGGTTATTCTTTTACTCTCTTCTTCCTGCCTGCATTCAAACGAAATACTCCTGGATGTTGTAAAGAGAGTAACCGAGACAAAAAATTCAGGGGAACTTCCTGTCGTTATCTTTGACCTTGACGGAACGCTTTTTGACAGCGGTCCCAGGTCAAAAAGGATATTCCTTGAATTTGCGGAAACGACTGGCAACAGTCTATTAAAACTGAAGGTAGAAATGATTGATGCACATACGATGAAATACAAAGTGAGAGAGAGCCTTATAGATGCTGGAATAAAAGATTCTACTTTACTAAAAGAGATGATAGATTCCTGGAGAAAAAAATTCTTCAATGGGGAATATCTGAAATACGACAAGCCAGCCCCCGGGTCTGTGGAATTTGTAAATGAACTGAGTGATTCAGGTGCACTTATTATTTACCTTACCGGGAGAGATGCTCCCGGGACACTTATAGGGTCTGTTGCTGCGTTACAGAAAAACGGATTTCCAATAGGTGTTTATGGAACAGAGCTTATAATGAAACCCAAAAGGTTTATGAAGACTTATACTTTCAAGAAAAAAACTCTAAGTTATATAAAAAAACTTGGAACGGTTGTTGCATCATTCGAGAATGAACCTGCAAACATCAATCTTCTTTTTGAATATTTCCCTGAAAACATTCCTTTCTTTCTTGATACAAGTCACAAACCCAATGCCCCATCTGTTAATAAAGGGATTCACCATATAAAAAATTACATCAGAAAACGTTAGTCACAAAACACATTAAACACAGCTTCTCTTCCCAAGGAAAAGAAAGACGAAACGAAGAGCAGGCTCAACTATAATAAAACCACCAAAAAATTATAATAATATCAGACAGGAAGGAATGTAGGAGATTCACCTTCAGAAGAAAATAATATACTTGTATATATAGTTCTCGGATATATATTTTATAAAGGTCAAGCAATCTAAAAACATTTATACTAAGAAGATAATCCTTTAATAACTCCCTTTCTTCTCTATTGTTTTTTTCCTTGACATTGCGAAATATTTCTTATATTAAGTGGTTAGTTGTTATACAACTGGAATTGGCTCCTTTGGAACGGAAGTTAGCACTGTATTCTAGAAGTTAATACTTTGCATTGGAATTTAGTCTTTGGCTGGAATTAGGAGATTGCTTCGACAGAGACTATGAAAGCCTTCTCGCAATGACAAATGAAACATACAATAGTACAGGATAGAAGAAAAATTAACCAATGACTCAATGACGTATAACTAATGACAATATAAGGAGGTTGTAGAAATGAAGATCCATGAATATCAGGCAAAGGAGATCTTTAAGAGGTTCGGTATCCCTGTGCCTGATGGTAAAGTGGCAACAACCCCTGAAGAGGCAGAGAAGATTGCAAATGAGCTGGGTGCCCCTCTTGTTGTGAAGGCGCAAGTACATGTAGGTGGGAGAGGAAAAGCAGGTGGTGTAAAACTCGTAAAAACACCGGAAGAGGCAAAAGAAGCAGCATCAAAGATACTTGGTTTGGATATAAAAGGACTTACTGTGAAGAAGGTACTTATTACTAAGGCTATCGATATAAAGGATGAAGCATACATCGGTTACATCGTTGACAGAAGGAGCAAGAAACCGCTTGTTATGGTAAGTGCTGCAGGAGGAATAGATATTGAGGAAGTGGCAAGAGAAACGCCTGAGAAGATACATAAGTTTGTCATTGATCCATTCTACGGATTACTTCCTCATCAGGCAATGGAACTTGCATTTAAGCTATACAATGATATTAAACTTGTGAGAAAAGCAGCTGATGTTATACTAAAACTCTATAAAGCATTTATCTCTGTTGATGCCTCACTTTCTGAGATAAATCCTTTTGTAGTTACACCAGATGGTGAGATCTGGGCAGTTGATGCAAAGATAAACATAGATGATAATGCTCTGGTAAGACATCCTGATATCGAAGAGATGAGAGATGTAACAGAAGCAGAGAAAAAGGAACTTGATGCAAAATCAAAAGGACTCTCTTACATAAAACTTGACGGAAACATAGGATGTGTAGTAAACGGCGCCGGGCTTGCAATGGCGACAATGGACCTCATAAAGAAATATGGAGGTGAACCAGCAAACTTCCTTGACATAGGAGGGAGTTCAAGTCCGGAAAAGGTTGTGAACGCGCTCAATATACTCATATCTGATAAAAATGTAAAATCAATATTCTTCAATATCTTTGGCGGTATTACAAGGTGCGACGATGTTGCAAATGGTATCGTGGAAGCACTTTCTAAGTTAACGATTAATCTTCCGATAGTAATCAAACTTGCCGGCACAAATGAAGATGAAGCAAAAAAGATACTCAGCCAGACAGAACTGATTACTGCTGCATCAATGGCTGATGGTGCAAAGAAATCCATCGAGATTGCTGGAAAATAGGAGGAAAACGTGAGTATCCTAATAGATAAATCCACAAAGTTGGCTGTCCAGGGCATTACAGGAAGAGATGGT